>VOFC01005365.1_pt1 | contig 31970 bp, 34 predicted proteins | sample 5384161 | NCBI WGS metagenome assembly VOFC01 (sample SAMN12384722, study PRJNA508395) | human gut metagenome | isolation source: healthy gut B | host: Homo sapiens
AAATCATAATAGTAGCAGGAGGAATAATGATAATAGTTCTTCCATACAGCCTTCATCGAATGCAAGTGTATCTAACCAAGATTTGTTTATTACAGCAACTGCAAGTAAGACAAATGTTTATGAGCAGGAAGCGTTCGTATTGACATATAAAATATATACCAGAGAATCTAACTTACAGCTTAATAATGCCAAGTTACCTGACTTCAAAGGGTTTTCATTCACAGGAAATCGAAATGACTACAAATGCTCGATGGACACCTGAGCATTATAAAGGTCATAACTACTATACAACTGTTTATCGCCAATTCGTGCTCTTTCCACAACAGTCGGGCAAACTATTTATAGAGCCTGCACAGTTCCAAATGACGGTAAATAAACCAGTACAGTCAGCCGATCCTTTTGATGCTTTTTAATGGAGGAAACAATGTTATAGAGATTAAAGAAGCCTATCACAACTCCTAAAATAATACATCAATGTTAATCCACTTCCGGCTGGTAAACCGACAAACTTCTTAGGTGGAGTAGGAGAGTTCAACATTTCTTCTTCTATCAACAGTAAGGAGTTAAAACGAATGATGCAATAACTATTAAATTAGTGATTTCCGGAACGGGTAATCTGAAACTTATTCCAATCCGAAATCAAATTTCCAGATGATTTTGAAGTGTACGATCCTAAAGTTGATAATCAGGTGAGATTAACAAAAGAAGGGCTTACTGGGAATAAAGTTATTGAATATTTAGCAATCTTGACATGCCGGAACATATAAAATTCCGGGTGTATCTTTTTTAGTTATTTCGATATCCGTTCCAAATCTTATAAAACTCTGAATACAGAAGATTATGTAATAAACGTAGAGAAAGGTGCAGAAATGCAGATCAGTTATTGCTAACTTCACCAATAAGGAGGATTTGAAAGTCTTGGGTGAAGATATTCGCTATATTAAACAAAAACGAAGTGACTTTTCAACCTAAAGGAAGCTTCTTCTATGGTTCAATGTCGTACTGGCTATTCTATATTATTCGGCTCTTGCCTTTATTCTTTTCTTTATAATTTATCGCAAACAAGCAGCAGAGAATGCCAATGTAGCGAAGATGAGAACGAAGAAGGCTAATAAAGTAGCAATAAAACGTATGAAGCTGGCTGGTAAACTGCTTTCTGAAAATAAGAAAAGATGCTTTCTATGATGAAGTTTTGAAAGCATTGTGGGGCTATATCAGTGATAAACTGAATATTCCGGTATCCTGTTTGTCTAAAGATAATATTGAGGAAAAATTGAGAAATCATGGAGTGAGTGAAGAGCTAATTAAAGGAATTCCTGAATGCATTGAATGACTGTGAATTTGCCCGTTTTGCTCCAGGTGATGAAAATCAGGCAATGGATAAAGTTTATTCTTCTTCAATAGAAGTGATAAGCAGAATGGAAAATTCAATAAAACATTAACCCAGAAGAGATTGTGTCATGAAAAATATTATTTTTTTATATTCTTATCAATGTCGGTAACTTGCTTCGCGCAAGATTCACTGAGCATTGAACCCAGACAAATAAACGAAGCTGATTCTATCCATGCGGGTTCACATACATTTTCTGATACGAAATTGGAAGATGTGACAAAACTAAAGGAGATTCCGCATATATAAAAAGAAGATTATGCGGCTGCCATTCAAATATACGAAGCATTACTAAAGAATGGAGAAGCATCTGAAGTTTATTATAACCTCGGAAATAGTTATTATAAAATAGGTGAAATAGCAAAGGCGGTTCTTAATTACGAACGTGCCTTGCTTTTGCAACCGGGAAATAGCGACATCCGTGCTAATCTCGAAGTAGCACGTGCCAAAAACAATAGATAAAGTAGAACCTACTCCTGAAGTCTTTTTTATCTCATGGACTAAGTCTTTGATTAATTGTATGAGTGTAGATGCATGGGCCACATGGGGGAATTGTTTCTTTTCATTCTACTGATAGTATCTCCCTACTTCTTTATATTTTCAAAACAGATTATGAAAAAGATAGGCTTCATTTCAGGGATTATCTTTTTTAATAATCACAGTATGTTTCTAATCTTTTTGCTTCACAACAAAAAAGAAAATTTGCAAACCGTAACGAAGCGATAGTTATGAATCCGAGTGTCACAGTGCGAAGTACCCAAGTGAAAGTGGTATTAGTTTATTTATTCTTCATGAAGGAAGAAAGGTAAACGTCAAAAGACATTAATTCTATGAAAGAATGGAAAGAAATTCACTTAGAAGATGGAAAAAGTAGGATGGGTCCCAGCTTCTGCTATTGAAGTGATATAAAATTCGTAAACAGAATTTAGAATTTTGAGGAAAAAAGATAAGCAAATAATTTGTTTTATCTTTTTTTTTTGCTTAAGTTTATAGCGTGATAAAAAAAAATCACATAGTATTAACCATTAAATTTATGAGACATGAGAACAATAACATTTAATGAACTGCGCAGAATCAAAGATTCATTACCTAGTGGGAGTATGCACAGAATCGCAGATGAACTTGGTTTACACGTAGAAACTGTACGTAACTTTTTTCGGTGGACACAATTTCAAGAATGGTAAAAGTGTTGGAATTCATTTGAACCGGGACCAGATGGGGGCTAGTAATGCTAGATGATACAACAGTTCTTGGAAAAAAAATTTTAATGAAATTGAAGAGAAAGTAGAAAAAAGAACAAGCTAAGAATCTATGTAATTTAAAAAAAACGGTTGAATGCAACATTCAATTGGGATTTTTTGTTAACCTGAAAATCACTTAAAATATAGAATTATGGAAGATAAATTGATAACCTTAGCAATCCTCACTTATGCATAAAGCACAGATTTAAAGAATGTGCTTGAGAATGAGGAAATTGAAGCGTACATTCACAATGTGAATCTTATTCAACCTGTCATATCTTCTGGGGTAAGACTAAGAATTAAAGAAAGCGACCTGCCTCATGCTTTTAGCAGATTATAGAAAGTTCTGCATGGCTTTCAGAAGATATAATCAAAGGTAAGGAGAGCAGCTCAGAAAGAAATAAAGAAAAAAGAAAAGTACTTATCCCGATAGACTTTTCAAACTATTCTCTTAAAGCCTGCCAATTTGGTTTTTCTTTTGCTAATGCTATTAATTCAGAAGTTGTGCTTCTACATGCTTATTTCAGTCCTATTTATGTGCCTACAATTCCTTATGGAACTGATAATTTCAATTTTCAGATCGAAAGAGAAGAATCTGTAAAAAGTATGATAGAAACAGTGCACAACGAGTTGAACAAACTTTCCGATACAATTAAAAAGAAAGTTGAGTCAGGAGAGTTTCCCAAATATAAAATATACTTGTATTTTGCGTGATGGCATTCCCGAAGAAGAAATCTTACGATATGCTAAAGAATATAATCCTCAGATAATTATAATGGGAACAAGAGGGAGAAGCCAAAAAGATATAGACTTGATTGGTAGCGTTACAGCTGAAGTTATAGAAAGAAGCAAATCCTTTGTATATGCTATTCCAGAACATACACCACTAAAAACATTCAATGATATAAAAAAAGTAGCTTTTGTGACCAATTTTGACCAAAGGGATCTAATAGCTTTTGACTCCTTGATAAATGCTTTTAAATCGTTTCATTTTGCTGTTTCCTTCATTCATTTAAGTACAGATAACGATGCATGGAATGAAATAAAACTAGCAGGTATTAAAGATTACTTTCAAAAACAATACTCAAAATTGGAACTATATTATAATGTAGTGAAATGAAGATAACATACTGAGCAATTTGGACATAAAATATATCAAAGATAAGAAAATAGATATATTTGCATTCACAAATTATAAACGAAATATATTTGCTAGATTGTTTAATCCTAGCATAGCAAGAAAAATGATTTTTTCATTCAGATACGCCTATATTACTTGTTATTAACGGATGATGGAGAAAGAACGAAAAAGAATTTTAGTGTTTTAAACATGTTTAATAGAAAATAGATATTATAACTAAATAATACTGATTATATAAAAAAGAGGCATTCCAAAAATAGATTGATGTCTTTTGGTTTCATTTTTTTAAATGAACTCATATTTTGATAAAAAAAAATCAGAATCATCAAGGCAAAACTTTTTGTAAGACTATCCTAATTTAAATTTTTTCTTCATAAATAAAAGAAATATATTATTTCATCATCTTATCAATTTCTTCAAATTCAGGACCCATATTCAAATTATAGTAAACACGGTAAAGACCCTGTGCAACCATAAATCTTTTCTGATCAGGTTTCAAAGCTCTGGCTTTTTTCGTAGAATGGCTTAGCTTTCTTCATAGAATTTCTTCACTTAGCTTGTGCCTCTGCATATTTCGGATCATTGATATCTGTTGTTGCTTTTATCAGCATAATCTTGTGCTTTCATCAAATACACTAAACCTACATTAGAATATGCCTCTGCATATTCAGGATCTGCAGCAATAATGCTTTCTTGTAGAACTCAATAGCTTTATCATATTCTTTCATATTATGATAAAGATACGCTTTTACATACAGATACAACTTGTTATTCGGATCATTAGCTAACATTTATCAGCAAACTCCATAGCTTTTAGAAGCTTGATTAGAGCTATTATAATAATCAACCAATTAGCGAAGAAATAATCATTTCCAGGAACTTAAGGATACCCTCTTCCAAAGACTTAATCCATGCAGCAGTATCACCTTTTAGCTTTATAAGCATCAGCCATTAACTGCATAGCAAATTTACCTCCATCTTTATCAGACATAATGCCTTGAAGGAGCGTACTTGATAATCGCATCTTTATCACCTACTCTATCAGCCGCTAATGTTGCATAATATGCAATTTGTGGAAGAAGAGTATCGTTTTAGCTAATTCTTTATCAGCCAACATAGGATAAGAAGCTGATTCTACGTAAGTAGCGAAAGAATTGTAATGCTTCCTTATTCTTATCCAAGATTGAAATATTGGATACCACCATTAATCAAATTAGGGACGTTCAGCCAACATACTAGAAGCATTTGTTTTCCGATATTTGTTTTTAACTTTTACCCTTTTCATTAGGTCTATTTCCGCTAGTTCATCACACTTAGTATAATACTCAAACATTTTTAGAATGCTATTGTATGCCTTCAATGTATCATACGGTTTCTTCAAAAAAGCATTTTTCATTTCTTCTTCGTTGATACGCTTCTGAATAAATCCAGCAACGTCCCATGTGTCAGCAAGATCCTTGGTTTCAGGATTCTTCATAGCCTCTTAATAAGCTGTTCAGCCTGCTTAAAATTAGGTTTCACGTCATTAGCCATACTCTTTGCTTCTTTTACATTCTTCATCTGAGCAAATGAGAAGCTAACAGCCATCAATAAAACCATCGAAAATAATACTCTTTTTCATGATTGTTGTTTGATTAATTATTAATATTATGTCTATTCCTCAATATCGTTATTGCTTTCGTTTTCATTTTACGTCCGTGCATATTCAATATTCATCCTGTATCAGCATTAGGATCACTCACGATTGTACCCTCTGCCTCTTCTGCCGGAATTTCATCTTCAAGACTTTCTGTCATAACCTTACATACCGAACCAATCTGGTCGTTACGTTTTTCAAGATTGATCAGACGAACACCTTGGGTAGCACGACCCATAATACGGACATCAGCAACTTTCAGACGAATGGTGATACCAGATTTATTGATAATCATCAAGTCATTTTCATCAGTTACAGACTTGATTGTTACCAACTTACCTGTTTTTCGGTAATATTCATGGTCTTCACACCCTTACCTCCACGAGTTCGTTTTACGATAGTCTTCAATTTCAGAACGTTTACCATATCCTTGTTCGGAAACTACCATTACAGATTCTGTCTCCAAATCTTTGATACAAATCATTCCTACTACTTCATCCTGACCATCATTATCCAATGTTAATACCACGTACACCTGTTGCTGTACGTCCCATTACACGAACTGCTGCCTCATGGAAACGAATTGCACGACCATTGCGGTTTGCAATGATGATTTCATTATTTCCATTCGTCATACGAACTTCAATTACGCTATCATCTTCGCGGATAGTTATAGCATTTACACCATTCTGACGAGGACGAGAATACTGCTCAAGTAACGTCGTTTCTTTATTACACCTTTCTTAGTACAGAATAATACGTAATGACTATTGATAAATTCTGAATCCTCTAAACTCTTCACACGCAAGTATGCAGTTACATTATCATCCGAATCAATATTCAACAAGTTCTGAATAGCACGGCCCTTAGAATTCTTCGTTCCTTCCGGTATCTCATAAACTTTCAGCCAATAACATTTACCTTTTTGTGTAAAGAACATCATGGTATTGTGCATAGTAGCCGGATATATGTGCTCAACAAAGTCCGCATCACGAGTTTCCGTACCCTTCGAACCTACTCCACCACGATTTTGGCACGGAATTCGGTCAACGGTGTACGTTTAATATAACCCATATGAGAAATTGTGATAATCATCTGATCATCAGCATAGAAGTCCTCCGGGTTAAACTCTTCGGAAGAATAAACGATTTCAGAACGACGTTCGTCACCATATTTCGCTTTAACTTCCAATAATTCATCTTTTCATTACCTTGCGGCATACTTCATCATCAGCCAAAATACTTTCCAAATAAGCGATTTGCTTCATTATTTCTTCGTACTCCGCATGAAGCTGATCCTGCATAAGACCGGTTAACTGACGCAAACGCATTTCTACAATTGCACGAGCCTGAATTTCTGTCAGGTTGAATCGTTCTATCAAGCCAGCAATAGCGTCATTCGGAGTTTTTGCAGCACGAATGATACGAATTACTTCATCAATATTATCTGAAGCAATATTAAACCTTCAAGAATGTGCGCACGCTCTTTCGCCTTACGAAATCGAACTGAGTACGACGAATAACAACTTCGTGTCTATGCTCTATGAAATATTTAATTAAATCTCTTAGATTCAACGTTTTTGGACGTCCATGAACCAAAGCCACATTGTTAACACCAAAAGAGGTCTGTCAAAGCTGTCATTTTTATAGAGTTTATTCAACACTACACTTGCATTTGCATCACGTTTTATGTCAATAACAATACGCATACCATCACGGTCAGACTCATCGTTGGCATTTGAGATACCTTCTATCTTCTTATCATTTACTAAAGATCAGCAATATATTTGATCAGTTCAGCCTTATTAACATTATAAGGGATCTCAGTCACTACGATTTTATCATGTGTCTGGGTTTCAATTTCCGCTTTTGCACGCATTATCTACACGTCCACGACCTGTCAGATATCCTTCACGTACCCACTGACACCATATATATACCCACCTGTAGGGAAATCCGGCGCTTTAACAAATTCATCAACTCCTCTACCGTAATTTCCGGATTATCGATATATGCAATCACATGCTTCAATCACTTCCGAAAGATTATGAGGAGGCATATTGGTAGCCATACCAACCGCAATACCGGAAGCACCGTTAACCAAAAGTTAGGAATACGGGTCGGCATGACTTTCGGTTCCTGCAACGTGTCATCAAAATTATTCTGAAAATCAACGGTTTCCTTATACAGGTCATCCATCATTGCTTCACCCAATCTTATTGAGACGAGCTTCTGTATAACGCATAGCAGCAGGGCTATCACCATCCACAGAACCAAAGTTTCCCTGTCCATCTACCAAAGGATAACGCATTGCCCATTCCTGCGCCATACGTACCATTGCAAAATAAACAGAAGAATCCCCATGCAGGGTGATACTTACCAAGTACCTCACCCACGATTCTGGCTGACTTTTTATAAGGTTTGTCTGAAGTATTACCCAGTTCAATCATTCCATATAAGAACGTCTACGGTGAACGGTTTAAATCCATCTCGAACATCAGGAAGAGCACGTGAAACAATGACAGACATTGAATAATCAATGTATGCCGATTTCATTTCCTCTTCGATGTTAATCTTAGTAATTCTGTCTTGTTCTAGCATTTAAACAAATATTAATTATACATCTTTTTGGTTTACCAAAAACCACGCTAAAGTACTACTTTTATACGACATACGAAACAAAACCCATAAAAAAGTTAAGTCTATTAAATGTTTTTACTTATATAAGTAAAAAAGTATCCCTATACCTTATTTTATAGTATATAGTGATTATCACTCCCACTTCTCATTTACTTTGTGAATAGTTCGCTATAACCCTTATTTTTGTTTAATCCATTTAGCCTGTCAAAGCTTGGCATACATTTTGTTATGCTAATATAAATAAGAAAACAATGGTATGCATTGTTATTATGTGTATCTTTGCACACTGGGAAATAAATACTATACTTTAGGAGGACGATAAATTTATGAACAATCAATTTACACAAAGAGTGTCCGATATCATCATGTATAGCAAGGAAGAAGCCAACAGGCTGCGAAATAGCTATATTGGTCCCGGAACACTTGTTGTTGGGACTGATACGTGAAGGTGAAGGAAAAGCTATCGAGATTTTGTTTAATTTGCAAATAAACTTACAGGACATAAAAAATCAGTTGGAGGCCATTGTGAAAAACAATGCAGAAAATGACACCACCTATGACGAGAATATTAGCTTTAATGACAAAGCATCCAAAGTGTTAAAGCTATGTATTCTAGAGGCTAAGTTATTGAGAAACATTGCGGCTGACTCTGAACATATTTTGTTAGCAATTATGAAGGTCAAGGATAATGCAGCTTTCCACGTCTTGGAAAGCAATGGCGTAACATACGAAAAAATCAAACTCACTTTACAACCAGACACCCATGCAGGTCTGGGGTTCAGTGAGGACGAGGATGAAGACGAGGATATACGTCAGAGTCCAAGTGGCAATAAATCAAATGCAGCACAACAGCAGGCACGCCCGGCACAAAAAAAGCCGGCTAATGACACTCCTGTACTCGACAATTTCGGCACAGACATGACAAAAGCTGCCGAAGAAGGAAAACTAGATCCTGTAGTTGGCCGGGTGAAGGAAATAGAGCGACTGGCACAAATATTGAGCCGTCGCAAGAAAAACAACCCAATTTTGATTGGCGAACCGGGAGTCGGCAAATCTGCCATTGTTGAGGGACTTGCATTACGGATTGTGGAAAAGAAAGTATCACGTATCTTATTTGACAAACGAGTGATAGCTCTTGATATGACTGCCGTTGTCGCAGGCACTAAATATCGTGGACAATTCGAGGAACGTATTCGTTCTATCTTAAACGAGTTGAAGAAGAATCCTAACATCATTCTTTTCATCGATGAAATCCACACTATTGTGGGAGCAGGTTCTGCAGCGGGCTCAATGGATGCAGCCAATATGTTGAAACCCGCATTGGCCAGAGGCGAGATTCAATGCATCGGAGCGACGACGTTGGACGAATACCGCCAAAACATTGAAAAAGACGGTGCATTGGAACGTCGGTTCCAAAAGGTTATTGTAGAACCAACAACTGCAGAAGAAACACTTCAGATTTTGAAAAATATCAAAGATAAATACGAGGATCATCATAATGTGAACTATACAGATGCAGCCCTTGAAGCTTGTGTGAAACTAACAGACCGATATATCACAGACCGTAACTTCCCCGATAAAGCGATAGATGCTTTAGATGAAGCCGGCTCGCGCGTACATCTTACTAATATCACTGCTCCTAAAGAAATAGAAGAACAGGAAAAACTGATTGATGAGATGAAATCTCTTAAAAATGAAGCTGTCAGGCTACAGAATTTCGAACTGGCCGCCAGTTATCGTGACAAAGAGAAAGAATATACGAATCAGCTTGATACCCTGAAGGAAGAATGGGAAAAAAGTCTGAAGGAAAACCGGGAAACGGTAGATGACGAACAAATAGCTGAAGTCGTTTCCATGATGTCAGGCGTACCTGTACAAAGAATGGCACAGGCTGAAGGAATGAAATTATTAGGAATGAAAGACGATCTGCTTTCTAAAGTTATCGGTCAGGACAAAGCAATCGCCACACTGGTAAAAGCTATTCAAAGAAGCCGTGTAGGCCTGAAAGATCCTAATAAGCCGATTGGTACATTCATGTTTCTAGGTCCGACAGGTGTCGGCAAGACTCATTTGGCCAAGGAGTTAGCGAAACTAATGTTCGGTTCAGCAGATGCACTTATCCGCATTGACATGAGTGAATATATGGAAAAATTCACCGTATCCCGTCTGGTAGGAGCACCTCCCGGATACGTAGGTTATGAAGAAGGTGGGCAGCTGACGGAGAAAGTAAGGCGTAAACCCTACTCTATCGTTTTATTGGATGAAATTGAAAAAGCGCATCCCGATGTATTCAACATATTGTTGCAAGTGATGGATGAAGGTCGGTTGACTGACAGTTATGGCAGAACTGTAGACTTTAAAAATACCATAGTCATCATGACATCTAATATTGGAACCCGCCAACTGAAAGAATTCGGAAAAGGAATCGGATTTGCCGCCCAGGTCCGTACTGATGACAAAGAATACTCGCGCAGCGTGATTACAAAAGCTTTGAATAAGTCTTTTGCGCCCGAATTCATCAATCGTTTGGACGAAATAATAACTTTCGACCAACTCGATCTGGATGCACTGACCCGGATTATTGATATTGAACTTAAGGGCCTTTACAGTCGTGTGAAAAACATTGGTTACAAGCTTGTTATTGACGAAGATGCCAAAAAGTTTGTAGCCACCAAAGGTTACGATGTACAGTTTGGAGCACGCCCATTGAAACGTGCCATCCAAAACAACTTGGAGGATGGCATCTCCGAGCTGATACTTGGATCAGAAATGGCAGCTGGTGACACGATCAAGGTAAGCTATGACAAAGAAAAAGACCTCATTGTCATGACTGTGGAAAAGTAAAGAGTCCAAAGTTATTCAAAAAATAACAGACAAAATGTCAGATATCACTGTATCTGGCATTTTTTTTGCCCATCATCCAACAAAAAGACGATTCAAACGTATATATAACATAATAACTTAAAACCATAAATAGTATGCAAAAAGGAAATATTGGGGTAACCACTGAGAACATTTTCCCCATCATTAAAAAGTTCTTATACAGTGATCATGAAATATTCCTCCGTGAATTAGTTTCTAATGCAGTAGATGCCACACAGAAGCTGAAAACCCTTGCATCTAAAGGTGAATTCAAAGGAGAGATGGGAGATCTTACCATTAAAGTAAGCTTAGGAAAAGATACCATCACCATTTCCGACCGGGGTATCGGACTTACAGCCGAAGAGATCGACAAATATATCAATCAGATAGCTTTTTCAGGTGCTAACGACTTCCTTGAAAAATATAAAGATGATGCCAATGCCATCATCGGACACTTTGGTCTGGGATTCTATTCTGCCTTCATGGTAGCCAAAAAAGTGGAAATCATCACAAAATCCCACCAAGAAGGAGCACAAGCTGTGAAATGGACTTGCGACGGAAGCCCTGAGTTCACTATCGAAAACGTTGAAAAAGAAAGCCGCGGATCGGATATTATCCTTTATATAGATGATGACTGCAAGGAATTTCTGGAAGAAGCACGTATTTCTTCATTGCTGACTAAATATTGCCGCTTCCTTTTCCTATCCCCATTGCATTCGGCAAAAAAAAGAAAGAATGGAAAGATGGAAAGCAGGTTGAAACAAACGAAGACAACGTAATCAACGAAACCTATCCTTTATGGACACGCAAACCGGTAGAGCTGAAAGACGAAGATTATAAGAAATTCTATCGGGAGTTATATCCTATGGCAGACGAACCTCTGTTCTGGATCCACCTGAATGTGGATTATCCGTTCAATCTGACAGGTATTCTGTACTTCCCGAAAGTGAAGAGCAACATTGAATTACAAAAAAACAAAATCCAACTTTACTGCAACCAGGTCTATGTCACCGACTCGGTAGAAGGTATTGTTCCAGACTTCCTGACCCTGTTACACGGAGTGATTGACTCACCGGATATCCCGTTGAACGTATCCCGTTCTTACTTGCAGAGCGATTCCAACGTGAAGAAAATCTCCACTTATATTTCTAAGAAAGTATCAGACCGCCTGCAAGCCATTTTTAAGAATGACCGCAAAGAATTCGAGGAGAAATGGGATGATTTGAAGATTTTCATCAACTACGGCATGTTGACTCAAGAAGATTTCTACGAAAAGGCTAATAAATTTGCTCTGCTGAAAGACACAGATGACAAATATTATACTTACGAAGAATACCAAAGCTTGATCAAAGATAACCAAACAGATAAGGACGGCAACTTGATTTATCTGTATGCTACCCATGCAGACGAACAATACAGCTACATTGATGCGGCCAAAAACAAAGGCTACAACGTATTGTTAATGGATGGTCAGCTGGATGTAGCCATGGTAAGTATGCTCGAGCAGAAATTTGAAAAGAGCCGCTTCACCCGTGTGGACAGTGATGTAATTGACCACCTGATTGCTAAAGAAGAGCGCAAAGATGCCAGTTTGGAAGTTGGCCAACGCGATATTCTATCTTCCGTATTCCGCAGTCAGTTACCACAGATGAAGAAAGTGGAATTCAATGTGGAAACACAATCTTTAGGCGAGACAGGAACTCCTATCATGATTACCCAAAGTGAATATATGCGCCGTATGAAAGAAATGGCCAATATCCAGGCAGGTATGAGTTTCTATGGAGAAATGCCGGATATGTTTAACTTGGTTCTGAATGTCGACCACAAACTGGTGAAACAAGTTTTGAATGATGCGGACAACTCTTGCAAAGCTGCTCTTGAACCTATTGAAGCTGAAATGACCAGTCTGAATAAACGTCACGACGAACTTCACAAAGCACAGGAAGGTAAAAAAGCTGATGAAATACCTCAAGCAGAAAAAGATGAATTAAGTAATGTTGAGAAAAAGTTGGCCGATGAAAAGACCAAGAAAGAAGCTGTTTTAGGTGAATACGCAGGTGGTAACAAAGTAATCCGCCAATTGATTGACCTTGCTCTGTTACAAAACAACATGTTGAAAGGTGAAGCTTTGACAAACTTTGTAAAACGCAGTATCGAACTGATTTAACAAATCTATCACATTTTGCTATCAAAAGCGTCGGGAAGTTCATTTCCGGCGCTTTTTATTCTAAAAACGATTGGAAACGAAGATTTCTTTCTATATTTGGAGCGACACATACAAAGATTCGACATCCATGAAACATTATCTATATATACTTTTTCTTCTCTTTTTACTACTTCCTCCCATCCATGCACAGAAAGTGGGACTGGTACTGAGCGGAGGAGGTGCCAAAGGCCTAACCCATATCGGCATTATCCGCGCATTAGAAGAAAACGGTATCCCCATAGATTATATTGCAGGCACATCCATGGGAGCCATTGTCGGTTCACTTTATGCCATGGGCTATTCTCCCGATGAAATGGAGGCTTTACTCAAATCCGATGACTTCAAACGCTGGTATTCAGGTAATGTGGAAGAGAAATACATCTATTATTTCAAGAAAAATCCTCCAACACCCGAATTTATCAACATCCGTATCTCCTTAAAAGACTCGCTGAAGAATGTCAAACCTCAGTTTTTGCCTACCAGCATTGTAGATCCCATTCAGATGAATATTGTATTTCTGCAATTATTCGGTCAGGCAACAGCTGCAAGCAAGGCCAATTTTGACAGCCTATATATTCCCTTCCGCTGTATAGCTTCGGATGTGTACAACAAAAGACCACTGATATTGAAAAAAGGAGATCTGGGAGATGCCGTACGTGCCTCCATGAGTTTTCCTGCCATGTTCAAGCCTATCGAAATAGACTCGATACTGGCATACGACGGTGGCATTTACAATAATTTTCCAGTGAATGTAATGCGTGATACCTTCCATCCAGATATCATTATAGGAAGTGCCGTATCCGCCAATCCGGGCAAACCCAAGGAAGGTGACATTATGGGGCAACTGGAAAATATGATTATGCAAAAGACAGATTACTCTTTACCCGATTCCCTCGGCATCCTCATGACCTTTAAATATGATGATGTCAATTTAATGGACTTCCAGCGCTTTGACGAGTTGCATGACATTGGTTATAAACGTGCCATAGAAATGATGGACTCCATAAAAAGCCGAATTCATCGAAGAATCACCCCCGAACAAGTGAAAGTTAAACGACTGGCCTATAAGAGCAATTTACCGGATTTCCGTTTCAAAAGAGTTAATATAACCGGTGCCAATGAACAGCAAAAGCAATATATACAAAAAGAGTTTCATGAAAACGACTCCGATGTTTTCACTATGGAGGATGTCAAACGAGCATATTTCCGTTTGTTGTCCGATAATATTATATCCGAAATCATTCCTCATGCCGTTTATAATGAGAAAGACCAAACCTACGACTTGAATCTTCAGGTCAAAATGGAGGCCAATCTCTCCGTTCGTGTCGGTGGAAACGTGTCTTCCAGTGGCTCCAATCAAGTCTATTTTGGTGCTTCTTATCAAAACTTGAACTATTATTCAAAAGAATTTAATTTTGACGGACAGTTAGGCCGGGTCTACAATAATGTACAACTTGCAGCACGAATCGATTTTCCAACCAAACTGCCTACATCTTATAAATTCATAGCCTCGATCTCTACCTTCGATTATTTCAAAGAAGCCAAATTCTTTTCCAACAAAGACAATCCGGCTTTCAACAAGAAAAGGGAAGAGTTTGTAAAATTGAAGGTGTCATTACCGTTTCTAAGCCGTAAAAAAGCTGAATTCGGTGTGGGTATAGCCCGTATGGAGGACAGGTACTTCCAAACCAATATCATCGACTTCAGCGAGACAAAACATAATAAAAGCACTTATTCTATCTTCGGAGGCTCTATCGTATTGGAAGGAAGCACCTTGAATGCCCGCCAGTTTGCCACACAAGGAAGTCGTGAAAAAATGGCTGCACAAATTTTCACCGGCACAGAACATTTCAGATCAGGTGTATCCAAAGTGACTAAAGGCACACCGGAGCCTTATAAAAAAGTACAATCCTGGCTTCAAGTTTCATATCAGAACGAAACATACCATAAGGTAAGCCCTAAGTTTACTTTGGGAGCGTATCTGGAGGCATATTACTCATCCCGAAATTTCTCCAACAATTATACGGCTACATTAATGCAGGCAGGAGAATTCACTCCGACAGCCCATAGCAAAGTAACCTATAATGAGGCTTTCCGTGCTAATCAATATGCCGGAGTCGGCACCATGCCCATCTACCAGTTAAGCGAGTCTTTTCAATTACGCGGAGAATTTTATGGATTTATACCCATCTTTCCTATCAAGAAAGATGAATATGGACAAGCATATTACGGGAAAGCTTTCACAAAATTCGAATATCTTGGAGAAATTTCATTAGTCTTTCAATTATCGTTCGGTTCTATCAGTGCCTATGTAAATCACTATAGCTCACCGTCTAACGATTGGAATGTAGGTTTAACACTAGGCTGGCAGCTGTTTAATTCCCGTTTCGTCGAATAATTTTTAGGAAAAAAGTTTAGTAAAACGCTTGCATTTTCAAAAAAAGTCCGTATCTTTGCACCCGTTAAAACGAAAGAACAATAAACAATGGCCGCGTAGCTCAACTGAATAGAGTAGCTGACTACGGATCAGCCGGTTACAGGTTTGAATCCTGTCGCGGTCACAAGTTTTCATTAGTTTTACAATGGCCGCGTAGCTCAACTGAATAGAGTAGCTGACTACGGATCAGCCGGTTACAGGTTTGAATCCTGTCGCGGTCACTACTAAAATATTAAACAACGGTCGCCAACTTATGAGCCGTAGGTTTCTTCAGCGTAAAAGCCATGACTCTCGAAGTAGTTGATGATTCTTTCAACAGGTAGCGATTGTATATAACGTAATTCCATCAATCCGGCAATAAATGAACCGTCATAGCTGGAATTCAAGAAGGCCGAAGCCGGTGTTTTTCCTCAAACAGGCGACCTTCTTGCGTATAGTGTGTATCTTGTAGACATGCTTGATGAAGCGCATGGGTACACATTCATAGCGGACGCATATTCTGGGAACAGTGGTAAACAACCGGGCCTTATTGATGTCAAAATCGGGATCATCGGGATAAACGACATGTTCTTCTTCCTCCATCTCATAATGCATGTCACGTTTGGCCCCATTGTTCTTTCTTGCTTTACGCTTATCTGCTTTTTTCCGCTTCTATCTTCTGCCGCTCTTCTTCGGATATGGCAGATTGGGGAGCCTGTTGCTGTTCGGATGTGTTGGATACAAGTTTGGCGAGTCCCTTTAGTAAGGCGCTGTTGCTTGCTAAGAGATTCGCCTTTTGAAGGAGTGCCTCTTTAAGGGAAGAAACCTCCTTTATCAAAAGCATCTATTTGGTCCAAGAGTCTGTTGTTGTCATCTCGTAATCCCTTGATTTGTTCCTTCAATAACTCTATGATCTCATCCTTTTTCATGGCATAAAGATATAAAAAATCAACGAATTGGCCAAATAAACCGGATGATATCTTTAGTGCAAATAACTAATAATCAAAATGTTGAATTAGATCCTAAAACGTTTTCTCAACCGTACAGACTTTAATGACACTCCATTTAAGATAAAAGACAAACCTGATAAGAAATCTCGTAATTGCCTGTATTGGGGTTAAATGTCGGTAACTCAAAACTTTGAATAAACCGTCAATGCCAAGGTTCATACGAACAAAGCCCTGGTACAGATAGTATCGATTGGCTGATGTTAGAGAATACATGGATCTCCCTCCTTTCTTTCGTAATCGCGCAACATTTTAATGCCTACCAGGTGTGGCCGTTTGACCGAAAATGGTGGTTCCACTGTTAAAGGTGATTGTGATCCCGGCAAGACTAAACTCTTCTTCCGACAACATGGCGGGTGCTATTTGAGTGAATGAAGGAGAGAAGTTGTCGGTTGGGAGGGTTCAACGCCGCCATAATAATCACGGACCACATCTGCCTTGGCTTGTTTAACGCTATCATCACCGGAAATTACATTGAAATTTTCCGGTTTATTCTTAATAATATCATCCATTTGAGTAATATGCAATGCGCAAAGTAGTTTCAGCAGTCATATTTACCCTGTACGTCCCGGAACATTATACAATACAATAGGAAGTTCCGTTGCCTCTGCAATTGCTTTTTATAATGTTGATAAATACCTTCCTGGGAAGGCTTATTATAATAGGGAACTACAGACAATATAGCGTCAACTCCTGTAAAATCGTCATTTTTCAGAGTTTCTACTATAGCGCGAGTATTATTACCACCTACCCCCAACAGAATAGGAATTCTTCCGTTAACGCGGTCGATTACCATTTTTTATAGTTTTCTTTTTCTTCTTCAGTCAGAGTCGGTGTTTCAGCCGTAGTTCCCAGCACACACAAGAAATCCGCATTATTCTGCAAGAGATAGTCTACCATGCGCATCAACGCATCATAATCAACGCTTTCATCCTCTTTGAAAGGAGTAATCAGTGCTACCCCCATTCCTTTCAATTTAGTCTGTATCATGAGTTTTAATTATAATCTCTAATTTATTTAGCCGCAAAAGTACGAATATTTTTCTTATCTTACGATATAAGTTTCAGAAATTCGTCTTCGCTTAATATGGTTACTCCTAGTTTTTTTGCTTTTTCAAGCTTTGCAGGTCCCATATTGTCTCCAGCCAGTATAAAACTTGTCTTCGCAGAGATGCTTCCTACATTCTTCCCTCCGTTTTTCTCGATAAGCTCTTTATATTCGTCACGTGAATGATGAACAAACACACCGCTGATAACGATAGATTGGCCCGCTAACTTATCCGTATATTCGCTTAAGTCCTCCTCGGTGCGATAAAGCTGCAGTCCGCCTCTTTTTAAGCTTGGCAACTAACTCACGATTTAGACTCATTAGCAAAATATGCAAGTATACTCTGGGCTATTTTTTCTCCGATTTCATCGATACTTACCAATTTTTCAAGATCTGCCTGTTGCAGATCATCAATATATTCTAAAACGATTTTGGCTATTTTTTGGCCACAGTCTCACCAACAAAACGAATTCCCAAAGCAAAAATAACACGTTCGAAAGGAACGGTTTTACTTTGCAATCCCCTGTTACAATGTTCTCGGCCGATTTTTCTCCCATACGATCCAAACCTTTGATATCATCGGCTGTCAATTTATATAAGTCGGCCGTATTTTAATTAACCCCAATCGATAAAACATATCCACGGTTTCCGGTCCTAATCCATCAATATTCATGGCCCTCCGACTAATAAAGTCCTCGATTTTACCCTTTAATCTGAGGAGGGACATGCACTTTCATTAGGACAATAATGCGCAGCTTCGCCTTCATAGCTAACCAATTTACTGCCACACTCAGGACAATTGAGTAATAAACTTCGAACCTTTTCACCACCATAAAACTACGTGCATCTTTATCTACTCCCGTAATCTTAGGAATAATTTCACCACCTTTTTCCACATAAACCATGTCACCAATATGCAAATCCAATCCTTCGATGATGTCGGCATTATGTAGGGATGCACGCTTTACCACGGTTCCGGACAACTGTATAGGGTCCAGATTAGCTACCGGAGTTACAGCGCCGGTTCTCGTCCTACCTGATAGGTTACCATATTCAATCGTGTCAATGCACGTTCTGCCTGGAATTTATAGGCAATAGCCCATCGAGGTGACTTAGCCGTAAAACCCAAATTTTTCTGTTGTCTTAGACTAGTTCACCTTCAAAACAATCCCATCAGTGGCAACCGGTAGATTTTTACGTTCTACATCCCAATAGTTGATAAATTCAAAGACCTCCTCCAATGTCTGGCACTTACGCGTCAAATCAGAGATTTTAAATCCCCATTTTGCGGCTTCCTGAAGATTCTCATAATGCCCGTCGCAAGGCAGATTATCGCCCAAAAGATAATATAAATACGCATCCAACTTACGAGAAGCTACAATAGAAGAATTCTGAAGCTTCAATGTTCCTGAGGCTGCATTTCTCGGATTAGCGAAAAGCGGCTCCTCACGTGCTTCTTTTTCGCGATTCAGCTCCTCAAACACTTCCCATGGCATAAGAATCTCTCCACGAATCTCAAAAGAAGAAGGATAATTGTCGCCATGCAGCACAAGTGGGATAGAACGGATTGTCTTTACATTATCTGTCACATCGTCGCCCTTTTCTCCATCTCCGCGTGTAACGGCACGAACCAAGTTTCCCATTTTCATAGGTCAACGAAATGGATGTTCCATCGTATTTCATCTCACAGCAAATCTCGAAATCCTCATTCAATGCTTTGCGGAACCCGATCATAAAAAGTCTGTCACTTCAGTTTCCGAATAAGTATTAGCCAATGACAACATAGGGTATTTATGCGCAACCTGCGTGAAATTCTTGTTAATGTCACTCGCCGACACGCATAGTAGGCGAATTTTCATCTTTATATTCCGGGTGTGCCAGCTCCAAGTCCTGAAGTTCACGTATCTTCTCATCAAACTCCTTGTCGGATATTTCGGGAGCATTCAAAACGTAATAATTATAGTTGTGCCGATGAAGTTCAGCACGCAATTCCCTCTATTTTTTCTCTTTATATCCATATTTCTTCGATTGTTTAAGGCAAAAATACATGTTTATCTTTGAATATTTGTAAATTTGCGGAAAATTAAAAGACTATGCGTATTGATATAATAACGGTTCTTCCAGAGATGATTGAAGGCTTTTTCAATTGTTCCATTATGAAACGAGCTCAGGATAAAGGACTTGCAGAAATACACATCCATAATCTGCGCGATTATACTGAAGATAAATATCGACGGGTGGATGATTATCCTTTTGGCGGTTTTGCCGGTATGGTGATGAAAATAGAGCCTATAGAGCGCTGTATCAATGCTCTTAAAGGCAGAACGTGACTACGATGAAGTTATCTTCACGACCCCTGACGGAGAACAATTCAACCAACCGATGGCCAACACTCTTCTCTGGCACAGAATCTCATTATTCTTTGCGGACACTTTAAAGGCATCGATTACCGTATTCGCGAACATCTGATCACTAAAGAAATCAGTATCGGAGACTATGTACTAACCGGTGGAGAGCTAGCGGCAGCAGTTATGGCAGACGCTATCGTACACATCATCCCCGGAGTCATCTCCGATGAACAATCCGCACTTTCCGATTCTTTCCAGGATAATTTGCTGGCAGCACCTGTATATACACGACCTGCTGATTATAAAGGCTGGAAAGTTCCCGATATTCTATTATCCGGGCATGAAGCAAAAATTAAAGAATGGGAGTTGCAGCAATCCCTGGAACGTACGAGAAGACTTCGTCCTGATTTATTAGAAGAATAACTTGATTGTAAAAATACATGCAAATAAAAACGACGGTGAAGATTACGTAAAGTTTTTCACCGTCGTTTTTATTTTATCTTCAATCTAAAGATTCTGTCCGTAGACAATTCCTCTAAACACGAACTTCTTTTTCATCTGCCTACTACCTGCCTGTTTATCCTTTCTTTTTATTTAAAAGAGAAATAGCATTTTTTCTTGCAGACTTAATGCGAAGGGTTATCATGTGTTTTCAATTATACCTCAAGTGCACCAATTATTTCCTTTACAGACTTACATCCGTGTCTTTCCAGGTAATTATTTATACCATCTTCCACTTTAATAGTCACAGCAGGATCCATGAAATTTGCCGTACCAATTTGGATGGCCGTCGCACCTGCAAGCATGAATTCAACAGCATCTTTCCAGTCCATAATACCTCCCAATCCAATGACAGGAATATTTACCACCTTGGCAACTTGCCATACCATACGTAATGCGATAGGTTTTACGGCTGCTCCCGACATTCCGCCTGTTATAGTTGACAAAATAGGACGTTTACGCTCCGCATCAATGGCCATACCCAGCAATGTATTGATTAATGACACGCTATCTGCACCACTTTCTTCTGCTGCACGGGCTATTTCTGTAATATCAGTCACGTTCGGAGAGAGTTTTACGATAAGTGTCTTTTTGTAAGCTGAACGCACTGCTTTTTACTACTTCTGACGCCCCTTTTGCTGACACACCAAAAGCCATACCACCTTGCTTTACATTAGGGCAAGAGATGTTTAGCTCTATAGCAGGAATTTTGTCAAGTTCATTAATGATTTCAGCTGTTTTTACATAATCTTCAATGGCAGATCCCGATACGTTTACAATCATATTCGTCCGGATGTCTTTTTTATACGGGGATATATATGCTCTACAAAGTAATCAACATCCCTTATTTTGCAGTCCTACAGCGTTTAACATACCCGACGGAGTCTCTGCCATACGAGGATATGGGTTACCTTCACGTTTGTGAAGGGTTGTCCCCTTTACAATGATACCACCTATTCGCGCAATATCAATGAAATCAGCAAACTCTTCGCCATATCCAAATGTACCCGATGCGGTCATCACCGGATTTTTCATTTGTAATTCACCAATATTTACACTTAAATCTGCCATAGTAGTTTATTTATATTAAAAACAGGACCTTCTTTACATACACACAAATGTCCTTCTGTCGTGTTCTCCACACAACAGAAGCAGGCACCAATTCCACAAGCCATTGTGTTTTCCAAAGAGACTTCACATTCTATCTGATTACTTTTGGCATATTTTGCCACCGCTACCATCATCGGCTTGGGACCGCAAGTATAAATCTGCTCAAAATCGTACCTTATTTAATATAGAATGTTGGGTGACATATCCTTTTTCGCCGTGACTGCCGTCTTCCGTAGTAGTATACACATCGCCATATTTAACAAATTCTTCCAGTTGCAACAGATCCTTATCACTACGTGCACCTAACAGGAACGTAGGTTTATGGCCTTTTTAGCCAACTGCTCACCTAAATAAAGCATAGGGGCTGTTCCGACACCTCCACCAACTAATAAGAGCTTATCAGAAGCCTCCAGAGGCATTGTATATGCATTTCCCAGTGGAAGCACTACATTTATTGTTTCACCGGGATTAACCTCTGCCAAACGTCTTGTTCCATCACCAACCAGCTGGATCAGAAACCAGACCTCATTTCGCTGTTTATCTACAAAATTAATAGAAATGGGACGCCGTAAGAATGTAGTAGGCGAACCGTCCACCCGGAGTTCGGCAAACTGCCCAGGTAACATTTTCGGGCAGTAATGACTGAGAGGTCAATTTTAGCAATACATAGTTTGCATTCAATCTGATATTCTCGGTCACTGTCAGATCTAAAATAAATTTCTTCATGTATGGATATAAAAAGTATAAATTCGTATTCCGGGTGCAAAGATACAGGAATTTGCTCAAACCACCGATTTTACCTCTCATTTTTTCAGGTCGAAAGGTTTCATAAGTATTATCATCAAAGAATATTCTTATTTCAGTGATTTTTCTGGCAGGCTTTTCTATGTACCTAATCTCCTGTTTTACAATCTCTTTGGGTGCATTTTCGGCTGTTCTTAACGGCGTTTCCTTGCGATTTTCCGGATTAATCGTCTCTTTGGACGGATTTACGGGATTCTCATCAAACAAAGAAGGCAGATAATCGTGATTAGAAGAAGAAAAGGAAGTTCCTTCTTCAGACACCATCATTTCGCCCTTACCATAAAGCAACCATTCAAGATTTACATAGTCATACTTTTGATGAACCTTCATAACGACCTCTAAGCTGGGTTTGTTCCGGTCATTCAAAATATGCGAGAGAGTAGATTGCTGGACTCCAATTGTCTCAGCAAAAACTCTTGGAGGAACTTTTTCTCTCTCCATTATCATTCTAATTCTGTCTTTTATCTCCATACTACCTTCGATTTTTATTACAATTGTATGTGTTATGTACCTATTTCACAAGTAAAAAATACGCACTATCTCATTGATTATACAAAGGTAAATATTTTGTTTCACAAATGCAAATCACAAATCTAAAAAATATTATATTACAAAAGTGTATTATATTATACAAATCGAATATTACGCTTGTATATAGAATAAAACGAGTTATTATAAGCATTATAGCTTTAGTTTAATTATATATCATAAAAACACAGATATACAACCATATATATAACACAAATGAAACTCAAATAGAGACATTCACAAATATACATACCACATGTAGAGAAGGCGCTTATAGCACTAATTGATATAATAAACTATATAATATTGATTTATAATAAGATAATAGAGATAAAAGTATTTGTTAATGCCTGAAAAACTACATTTGTATATAGGGTATTATTTTTTGTAAATGCATAAATATATTATTGTAAACACCATCTTTTGATTACATTTGGAATTCATTCACATAAATATACGACACATTTGTAACCACATAAATACACAAAAGTAAATATTGATAGTTGCAAAAGCAATAAAAGGAAGGGATCAACTCATACTTTACCAATGTATATTGCTATTTTTTCTAATCATCCTTTACAATCTTCTCTAAAAAGAGAATCCTTGCAATATTTCCGTACCGATCTCCACTTATTTATTTTTTTTCAATTCTAGGAAGCTCATTTTTAGCATAAACAAATGAAATACAAATACTTACCCCTATAATTCAGATTCTATTTTTCTATTAAACTAGAAAAAAATAGGCTTATAGTAATCAAAAATACTCTGGATTATCAAAATGACACTAATGGATGATTTTAGAGAAAAAGAAAAAAATCTCCATTCTCACTATAAAACGATACCTTTAAAATCCAAAATGCTTTTTTTGATAAACTCAAGAATAAGTAAACTTTTCTCGTTTAAAAATTAAAGCTCCTATTTAAAAGAAAAAAAGTTTCCTTTGAAGATAGATCAATACAAAATTCTAAAAAAATATACTATTTGTGTAGTTCGTTAAATGGGTAACTCTATAAAACTACAAAAGGAGTAAATCTATTTGTAAAATAATCACTGGCATTGTGAAAGTTTTTTTATAATGGAAGTAATTGCGGAAAAAAAAAGACATATACTTCCCGTTTCTATCTACGGTAAAAAGTATATGTCTGATTATATAGGTAATTCTTAATCCTACTTAATGCAAAATTTTGAACACTAATTCACGAAGAATATCTCCATCTGTCATAGAACTATTTTTGACTCCTTTTGATTTTGCATCAGCATATCGTATTTCTCCAACGATCTGCATTGTCTTAACTCCGCTATATTTACGCATTGCCGCCATATAATCCCGGGCCTGCCAGGGATTTCTTAGTCCTAGCATATTTGCGATCCCTGCTCTGTATTTATCCGGTGCATAATAAGCCAACATTAGTTGGAGTAAAAGCTGAACAACAAAGACAACGTCATTTGGATTGGGTTCGTTTTGGGATTTTCCTCAAAGTATTTTATTATTTTATTTGCTTTCAAATATCTTTTTCCACCAGTGCACTCCGCAATTCAAAGTTATTATAATCCTTGCTAATGCCGATATTCTTCTCAATTTGTTCGGGAGTTACACGTTTCTGTCCCGTAGGCAAAGTGTGATAATCAGCTTTTCTAATTCACCTGTCAAACGACTTAAATCCGAGCCGACAAAATCGGCCAGCATAACAGTTGCTTTAGGTTCCATATCAACTCCTTTCCGTTTCATATATGAAGCTATAAAACCGGGAAGTTGTGCATCCTTCACTTTTTTAGATTCAAACAGGACACCAGACTTTGTCGACCTCGGCAGCCAGCTTCTTTCTTCGATCCAACGTTCCATGCTTATGGCATATCACCAAAATGGTGGAAAGCAAAGGCTTTTGAAGATAATACGACAACTCTTCCATATTACGTACCGCCTGTGCCTCCTTGGCTACTACCACTTGATGTTCCGACATCATCGGATAACGCTTGGCAGCATTTATGATAGTCGCTACATCCACATCTGCCCCGTATACAACGGTCAGGTTGAACTCTTTTTCCGTCTCACTCAACACATTATCCGTTATGTAATCTGCAATCAAGTCGATATAATACGACTCTTCTCCCATCAGGTAATAGATGGGACGATACTGCTTTGCTCTCAATTCCTTTGAGGATGTCATCACAGGTCAGTTCTTGTTTTGCCATATATAATTTTTCAGAAAGACGGGTTTACCAGTCAAATTTCAAGTGTTTTACAGTTTTCTTTGCATCAATAATCATACGCAGAGAAGCGATACCGATCTCAACATGCTCCTCTACATAGTTCTTGGTAACCAGATTATCGCTTCTATCAGTTTTCACTCCATCCGGAGTCATAGGCTGATCAGATACCAATAACAATGCTCCTGTCGGAATATGATTGGCAAAAGCCACAGCTGAACAAAGTGGCCGTTTCCATATCAACTGCCATAGCCCGTGTCTTTTTCAGATATTCCTTGAATACATCATCATGTTCCCAAATACGGCGGTTGGTAGTATATACGGTACCTGTCCAATAGTCGCGGGCATGGTCGCGGATTGACGAAGAAACGGCACGCTGCAACATAAATGCAGGTAATGCAGGAACTTCGGGGAGGAAAATAATGGGTAGATGTTCCTTCACCACGAATAGCGGCAATAGGGAAGGATCAAATCGCCAAGCTGATTTTTCTTGTCGATACCACCACATTTTCCCAAAAATAAACAAGCCTTGGGATGAATAGCCCCCAGCAAGTCCATGATGATAGCAGCGTTGGGACTTCCCATACCAAAGTTAATCATTGTGATGCCTTCGGCAGAAGCAGAAATCATATTTGCATCCCTTCCTAAGATGGGAACATTAAACTGATTTGCGAAAATCTCTACGTACTTGTTGAAGTTAGTCAACAGAATATACTCTCCAAAATCTTCCAGGTTACGTTTTGTGTAACGGGGCAGCCAGTTAGCTACGATTTCTTCTTTCGTTTTCATAATTATCTATTAAATTTGTGCTCTCCCGATGATGGGGAACCATTATTTAACTTACAAAAATAATAAATGTTATCGTTAAACCTACCAGTATTCGACACTAAAATAAACGTACGAAACGGAAAAAATGTAATTTTCGACGTAATTCGCAAACGATATGTCGCACTTACCCCGGAAGAATGGGTACGGCAACACTTTGTTCACTTTCTTATTGCACACAAAGGATATCCGACTGCCCTTCTGGCCAATGAAGTAATGGTAAAGTTAAACGGTACTACCAAACGATGCGACACCGTACTTTATCGGAGGGATTTATCAGCCCGGATGATTGTGGAATATAAAGCACCACATATCGAAATTACACAGGCTGTTTTCGACCAAATCACCCGGTATAATATGGTACTGAAAGTAGATTACCTGATTGTCAGCAATGGAATGCAACATTATTGCTGCCGGATGGATTATGAAAACCAGAGTTATACGTTCCTCCAGGATATTCCAGATTACAAATCTTTATAAAAATGATCCGCTTCATTCGCCTTAAAAAACATACTTACCTGCAAGAATAAAATAGCGTCACTATCCGTTCAAGATAGTGACGCTATTTGCTTTACTATGGTGACACCATCCCAAACAGATGGCGTCACTATACCAACTCCCCTTTCAGGTAGTCTTCAAACAGCCTTTTACATTCTACGGCAACATCTTTCTCACTATCCTCATTTCCTTTCTTTTTGCTGAATCGCTCTTGCAATTTCTGCATGAATTCGTAGAAATTAGGAATATAAATGGTAGCCAATAAAGTATTCATAGCCATACCAAATACCACAGCGGCACCCAATGCTATACGACTTTGTGCACCTGCACCGGTGGCGAATAACAAGGGCATCACTCCTAGTACAAAAGCAAAAGAAGTCATCAGGATCGGACGCAAGCGGACATGCCCCGCTTCAAAGGCAGCTTCCCTAATTGAATTACCCTCGGCACGGAAATCACGGGCAAATTCCACAATCAAAATTCCATTCTTTGCAGAAAGCGCAACCAACAGGATTATACCGATTTGCGTATAAATACTGACTGGAGTTCCCATAATCAGACAGCCAATCATGGCACCTAATAAGGCTACCGGCAATCCGATGACGGCTGCTACCGGGCTGGTCCAACTTTCATATTGTGCAGCAAGTACCAGGAAAGCAACAATTAACGCCATAATCAGAACAATGGTAGTTGTATTCCCGGCCTGCGTTTCCTGATAAGCAACGGAAGTCCATTCATAACCAAATTCATCTCCCAACTGTTCCTTGAACAATGCTTCCACTTCTTGAATAGCCTGCCCGGTACTACTTCCCGGCGCGACATTACAAGTCAGAGAAGCAGTCGAGTACATATTATAGCGGTTGATCTGATTCTGGCCTAACTGTTCTTCCACCTTGGTGAAAGAAGAAAAAGGCACCATCTCTCCTGCCGCATTCGGCACACTTAACTTCAAGACATCATCAATCACCCGTTGCGCCTGATCGCGCGCCTCTATCTTCACTTGGTAGATACGGCCGAATTCTACAAAATCATTTACATACGCCGCACCCATATAATAGCCTAATGTAGAGAATACATCATTCAAAGCAATGCCCATAAACTGTACCTTGTCCCGGTCGATATTCAGAAAATACTGAGGAACATTTGCCTGATACTGGCTGGAGACAGAAGCTAAAGCCGGCTTGGAATGATAAGAGGCAAGCATTGCGTCAATAGCCTGCTGCATTTCTGTCGGTCCCAGATTCCTCCGGTCTTCCAATTGAAGTTGTAAGCCACCGGACGCTCCCAACCCCGGAATGGCGGGAGGAACCATGGCGAACACTTCCGCAGCCTGAATAGTCATATACGCTTCACCATTAAAACGGTTAACTATGGCAGCAGCCGTATGCTCTCCTTCCCTTTCCTCTCACTCCAGTTTTTCAGCACCACAAAATAAGTTGCGGAGTTGCTCTGTTCGCCACCACCCATGATAGAAAAGCCGGAAATACCAATATAATTCTTTACTTCCGGATAAGAATCCAGAATACCGTTTATCTTTTTCTCCCACTGCTTGCGTACGCTCAAGGCTGGCGGCAGGCGGAAGTTGAACAACAGCAATAAAATATCCGTCATCCTCGTCCGGGATAAAAGTTGACGGCCAATGCATAAAAAGCAATAGAGCAATAACAGTCAAAGCGCCATAAGAAGCGAGAGCCATTCCCGGACGTTGCCAAGCAACCATTTGACAATTTTGTCATATACCCCTTGTGTCTTGTCATAAGCCTTGTTGAAACCTTTGTATATAAAGAAGTTAGAAGGCTTGCTCTTTCCAGAAACAACAGTGCACAGAGAGCAGGTGTCAATGTCAGGGAATTGAAACCGCTCAATACGGTAGAAGCTGCAATAGTCAGCGCAAACTGCTTATACAGCTGACCTGAAATTCCACTAATCATCATTGTTGGAATAAACACGGCAAGCAATACGAGAACCACCCCGACAATCGGGCCCGTGATCTCTCCCATCGCTTTTGTCACGGCTTCACGAGGTGAGTACTGCCCAGTTTCCAATAATCTCGAAGCATTCTCCACCACCACTATCGCATCATCCACCACAATAGCAACTGCTAAAATCAGTCCGAACAATGTTAATGTGTTGATAGAGAAACCAAATGCCGCCATTACGGCAAATGTACCGATCAAGCGATACCGGGATAGTAATACAGAGGAATAATCACTGCCCGCCAATTCTGCAGGAACAAGAAAATAACGAGTATCACCAGCAAAGTTGTTTCAAAGAAAGTAACCATCACTTCATCAATGGAAGCATGGATAACATCAGTCGTATCCAAAGTGACATTATAGGCCACTCCTGACGGGAAACTTTCTTTCTGCAAGTTCTTCCATCTTAGCTTTCACTCCTTTTGAAACATCCAGCGAATTGGAACCCGGTTGCTGGTAAACAGCAATAGCAGCCGTAGGTTTTCCATTCAATCGCGACACTACACTGTATGAAGCAGACCCCAAATCAATGCGTGCAATATCTTTCAGACGAAGCATCGCTCCGTCCTGCTCACAGCGGATAATAATATTCCCGAACTGTTCCGGAGATTTCAATCGTCCCTGAACATTCAATGTATACTGAAAAGCATTATTATTATCCTGTCCGATAGGCTGACCGATATATCCGGCAGATACTTCCACATTCTGCGACTGGATGGACTGATAGACTTGCTGCGGTGAAATATTCCGTATACGCATAGCCTCCGGATCGAGCCAGATGCGCATCGAATAATCCCCTGCTCCCATCACATTAACAGCTCCTACGCCAGGCACACGTGATAACTGATCGACCAAATTCAAATTGGCATAGTTAGTCAGATAGAGACTGTTGTATACAGAGTCCTGCGAAGTCATTGTCAAAAACATCACAATGTTTGAAGATTGTTTCTGCACAGTGACCCCTTGCACCACCACCGGTTCCGGCAGCGATGATTGTGCGATACTTACCCTGTTCTGGACTTGTACAGTAGCCATATCGATATCTGTACCGACGGCAAATGTAATTGTCAGAGAATATGCTCCCGAAGATGAAGAATTGGAAGACATATAAAGCATGCCGTCTACACCATTCACCTGCTGTTCGATAGGAATACCCACTGTTTGAGCAACAGTTTCAGCATTTGCCCCGGGATAAACCGCCGATACCTGAACTGTCGGAGGCGTAATGTCCGGGAATTGCGCCACAGGCAATATATTGAGTGTGACCAGACCGGCTACTACAATAAAGCAGGGCAAGGACAGTAGCAAATATCGGTCGGTTGATAAAAAACTTAGAAAACATAATGTATAGGTTTAAAAGCAGTCTCTCCACAACCTTCTCCCAAGGAGAGGGAGCAGAAAGTTACTTTTGTTAATTAATCGGTTTTAAGTACATCACCTTTATTGATTTCGTTTGTTAATCAATCAGTTATCCAAAAGACCTTATTTCCCTCTTTTGGGAAGGGAATCAGGAAGCGGCTTTACTTTCATTCCGTCTCTGACTTTCATCAAAGCCTCTGTGACATACTGTTCCTGCGGGGGAAAGTCCACCCAATACCTGCCGTAAAGTGCCGTCGACCAACTGCCCTATTTCAATATGCCGGTAATGAACTATATTCGAATCATTTACAATATATAAGTATTTGCCTAACTGGTCGGTTCCGATAGAGCCCTCTTTCACCAACATGGCATTTTAGCTTCTCCATAAGGTAAAGTTATGCTTACATATAATCCGCTCTTCAATATCCCTTTCGGGTTATCAAAATTGGCACGAACCATCAGTGTTCCTGTATTCACATCTACATTTGGTGAAAGATAATCGAGCGTAGCCGGATAACTTTCAGTTCCCCCCTTTCCCAGTTGAACCATTATTTTTTTAGGAAGATCAGTCGGTAACTGCTGGGTATCCATCGTCATTGCCAACCATTGATTATCAGCAACATTAAAGTAAGCATACATCTGATTATCTTTATAAATAGTAGCCAATGTGACTGGTTGCAACGAACCGCCTACATAACTTCCTATATCTACAGTCGCCTTACTGATGGTGCCGTCAAACGGTGCACGGACATAACAATATCCCAAGTTTGTACGGGCGGTGCTCAAAGCTGCTTCCGCGTTGCTGACAGCTGCAACACCCTCTTTCACAGAAGATTCAGCCTGAAGTACCTGTATCTGACTGACCGCATCACTCTTTACAGCCTCTTTCATACGGCTATAATTATTACGAGCATATTCCAATTGCGCTTGGGCAGTTTTCAGTTCTGCTTCTGCTTGCTCCACCTGATCTTTATATAAGGTTGGTTCAATGACAAACAACAGTTGCCCCTGTTTCACCCGTCCACCTGCGACATAAGAGGTAGACTGCAAGGTTCCGTTCACCCTGGCTACAAGATTCACCGTCTTTTCTGTTGTCAGATAACCCGGATAATCTTTCGTCAAAGTAATATCCTCCACTATGGGTTTGGTCACACTAATTTCCGGAGTTGGCATACCTCCCATCGCTCCTGTACTTTTCTTCTCCTTGCAACCGTCAATATAGGCAGTGCAAGAAAGATATACATCAGTTTTTTTCATATCTGTTAGGTTATATATTTTATAGATTGATTTTTATTTCTCCAACCACCCCCTAAAGCCTTTGTAGAGGGCTATCAGTTGCAAAAAAGCGAACTACCTTGTGCCTGTACCAGCTGATTCTCATAAGATAACAGAGAACGTTGTGCATCAAGTACGTTTTGGAAAGGCGAAGTCCCTGTTTATAAAGTTCCAGTGAAAGTTTCAATGTCTCAATTCTTGATTGCGTACTTCCCGCAGGGCTACAATCTGTTTGATTGAATTCCGGTAGGAATTCATAGCATTGTCCGTTTCCTGTACGGCAGTTAAAACCGTCTGATTAAACTGGTTGATCGCTTCATCCAGTTGTGCTTTTGCCAGCCGGGTTGCATTCACCAGCTGTCCTCCATTGAAAATAGTCCAGTTCAATGACGGAGCAATTTCATAAGTCATACTTTTACTTTTTGGTGAGATCCTTCAGGTCACGGGCGGCATATCCAAATGAACCTTTCAAGAAAACTTTCGGCAACCAATCCGCTTTCGAAGCTCCGAGCAATGCTGCCTGCGCATTTACGCTCAATTCCGCACTTCGTACATCAGGCCGTCGCAGTAATAAATCGACAGGCATTCCCACTCCGATAGGTTCCATATAATCGGGCAATGTACCACTAGATTCAAGAACAGGACGAATGTCCTGGGGATACATTCCCAATAAGACAGCCAATGTTGTGATATACTGATTGATACCCGCTTCCAACTGGGGAATGGAGGCTTTTGTGCTATATAATACAGACTTGGCCTGTGCCACATCGAGTTTAGCAACCAGCCCGGTGTTATAGCGTACTTCCGTGATTTTCAGGACTTCTTCCTGCGAAGCACTGTTTTTCTTCACCACTTCAAGCTCTTGTTGCAACTCCCTTAGATTGATATAAGCCGAGGCTACTTCTGCAGCTAATGAGACCATGACTCCAGTGTATTCTTCCTTTGCTGGCGGC
>VOFC01005720.1_pt1 | contig 31967 bp, 58 predicted proteins | sample 5384161 | NCBI WGS metagenome assembly VOFC01 (sample SAMN12384722, study PRJNA508395) | human gut metagenome | isolation source: healthy gut B | host: Homo sapiens
AAGTCTTAATCTTATTAGTTAAAGTAACATCAGCACTAGAAATAATATCTTTAATAAACTGAAGATCCTTAGGATGAAACATCTTAAATACTAAGAAATTACTACATTGAGATATAGTAGTTTCAGAAAGTTCAGAAGGCCTTTGCGATACAATTCCTAAAAAGAAGACCATACTTTCTACCTTCTTTAGTAATTCTTTCAAATATATTATAACCAAGTATACTAACATCACTATCATTCTGAACATATCTATGAGCCTCTTCAAGAACAATATGAAATGGCATTGAAGCTCTCTGATTAAGAGATACAATATAATCAAATAAAAGTTTAGAATAAATCTTAACTAAAGTCTTAGCAAATCTATCATCAACATAATTAATATTAAAATTAACTATCTGTGCTTTTCTACCATTAGGACAAGTAAGAAGTAAATTAATATATCCTCTCTATTAACATAACCATTATAATCAAAATATCTAGCATAATTACTATTCATTAAAGCATTAAATCTAACTTTAAGAACATTAGAAAGCTCAAAAGCTTTATCACTATTCATAGTACCTTCTGATAAAAGAGCAAACTCTAAAGCAAAGAGAAAAATCCTTCATAGTATACATATATTCCCCATTAGGAAGAGAAAGCTCAAAATTATCCAAACATAAACTTTCTAAGTATTCAATAACAAGTTCAACGTCTGCAAATTCTCCTCCTTGTTCTACGAATAAACATTGTCTAATAGTTCTAGTCCATCCACCCTTAACAAGTTTAACTTCTAAGTTAAGATTACTAGTATTAAATTTAGTAAGAATAGAAACAATCCTATTTCTAATAAGACTAGGAGCTTTACCAGAGAATAAAACATCAAGTAAACACCTAGCAATAATATCATTCTTTTGTGATATAACCTCTTCTTCACGTCTAGAAAAATAAGAAACAAGTTTAAGTGCCTTCTCTACAGTAGGAATCTGTTCTTTAGAAGTAACATTCATAAGTAAACATAAATCATCTACCCCTAAAAGCCAAAAAGGATAACTAATAATCTCAAATTCAGTACTATTTAAATCAGTAGTATATACTTTATAATTAATATTCTCATTAACTTCATGTATTCTTGAAAAAGCCCTTTGATATTCACCATAAGCATCAAATAAGAATATATTAGAATAGAAAGGTAAACTCTTACATTGATAGAAGACACTCTGAAGAATCTTAGCAACAGAGTAAGATTTACCACTACCAGAATTACCTAGTATAGCAAAATGATTAGAAAAGAAATTACCAACATCAAGTTTAATATCATAATCAGGATAAATAAAAGACTTACCAAGCGTAATAGTATTTTCAGCATCACTATTAAGAATAATATTAAGAATAGAATCATCAATTAAATAGCAGCCGGCTTTAAAAGAAGGCTTAGAAATATCTCCAAATAAAACTTATTATTTCTAATTTCTCCTACTAAAGCAGCATTCATAATACCATTATCAATACCAATAACTTCACCAACACTAATAATATTATTATCTCTAAATACCACATTCTTACTAATTAAATTATCATAGTCATAAATATTAATATCTAAATGAACAGATACAATACTATCTGTCATACATTGTAATATAACATGATTTCTAGAATCAACCTCTGCAATATCTTCATTATAAATATGAACATTGTTAACAAAAAAAAGAAATCATTAAGTGCATAAATGTAACCTTTAAACTCTTTGTTTTTTCTTTTTAGTGTCTGGCAATTTATCGAAGTATAATTTCAATATTATTTGATCACTTTCGTTTTGGTTGCAGTAATCAATACCGAATGCATGCTTGATAAATTGATAATATAAAAGAAAATATTTTTTTCCTGATGCTCTCTTGTCAAATTTTGAGGAACTTGAGCATTTTGTCTAAACATTATTCGTATTTTAATTTTATTCTTTTTAACAAAATCAAAAAAATAGTCAATCAAATTCAAATATTTGTCTAAGTATTGCTCAGTGACTTTTGTCCACTTAACTTCTTGATACAAGCCAAGTTCTTCTTTTTTTTTGCTATTATCATACCATTTATCTTTTCAATTTCAGTATAATTAACTAATGCGCCACCATAAAAGTTACTAAAAAACTTTCCCTTTCTATGTGATTCATCTGCATAAATTAAGTATTTTTTTTCATTTTATCACCACTAAATGATATTTTATCACATAATCTTTTATTCTCAAACAAGATAATAGTTTTTCTTTTAACAAAAATTTCATAAAATGTAGTTTAATAAACAAAATCACTTGTATAAGTGTAAAAAAATAATATATAATATAAATGTATTTTATCAAGAATGAGGGAGAGAATTAGCTCTATGAACTCATACCAACCTGCATAAAGTAAGGTGGTACAGCTAATAACGATGAAAGAGAATAATGCTAGCTACAAACTCTTTCAAGAGTTTTTTCTTTTTTGATAAAAACAAAGAAGGAGTGATACAATGAAAAAATATTTATTTACTAGTGAATCAGTAACTGAAGGACATCCAGATAAAAATATGTGATAAAATAAGTGATTACATTTTTAGATGAGCCTTAAGACAAGATAAAACTAGTAAGATGGCTGTTGAAGCCACAATCAAAGACGATTTAATACTAATATATGGAGAAGCAAAGTACCAAAGGCTAAACTAGATTATGAAAAATTAGCCAAAGAAGTACTAAAAGATATAGGTTATAATGAAGAATACCATGTAATAGTAAAAGTAGGTATGCAGTCTAAAGAAATAAATAAGGCTGTAGAAAAAAGATACCATTATGGCAGGAGACCAAGGAATAATGTTTGGCTATGCCACTAATGAAACAAAAGAATTAATGCCTATGCCAATAATGCTTTGCCAATAAACTAGCCTATAATTTAACCAAGGTAAGAAAAGAAGATAAAGATAGTCCTTTATTACCTGATGGTAAAACCGAAGTAACAGTAGAATATCAAGATGATATTCCAAAGAGAATAGATACCATAATTATAGCTGCTCAGCATAAAAAAGAAGTATCTAGTAAAGAATTAAGAAAAATATATAATAGAGAAAAGTAATAAATAAAGTAGTGCCAAGTAATCTAATAGATGACAAAACAAACATCTTAATAAACACCAGTGGTAGTTTTACGGTAGGAGGTTCTTTTTGGTGATAGCGGTACTACTGGTAGAAAAAAATAGTATGTGATACATACGGTGGAATGGGTAAAGTAGGAGGAGGATGTTTCAGTAGTAAAGATCCTTCTAAAGTAGATAGAAGTGCAGCCTATTATGCTAGATATGTAGCTAAAAACATTGTCGCCCATAATTATGCTGATAAGTGTGAAATAGAACTAAGTTATGCTATAGGTAAATCCTACCCAATATCATTATATATAAATACCTTTGGTACAAATAAAGTATCTGAAGAAGAAATATATAAATACGTAAATAACACTTTCAATTTCAGTGTAGATAATATCATAAAAAATTAGATTTACAAAGACCAATCTATTATCCACTCGCAGCCTATGGTCATTTTGGAAGAAATGATATAGAATGTTCATGGGAAAAAAGTACACAAATAATCAACATATTATGATATAATAAATATGGAAGTGATAAATTGAAACAAAGAAGTACCTTTTACAAGAAATTCAGTCTAGAAGACGGAAAAATCATTAAAGAATATTTCACTAATCTAAATAATAGTATATCTCTAACAAAAAAAGAAACCATAAAAATAAATGAAGACTTTGAGAAGGCCATAGAGTACTATTTAAAAAATGGAAAATCTCTTTAAAGAAACACTTAAAATATTATCCATAGATAACCTTGGAGACATTTATCAAAAAAGAACCAGAAAACTGGTATCCATTAGATAGCGCCGCTAAAATATATCCATTATCAATGAGAGATAATCTTATGAGTGTCTATAGAGTATCATGTTATTTAAAAGAAGATATTGTAGCAGAAATATATCAAATAGCCCTATTATTTACTATGAAAAGATTTCCTACTTTTAGAACATCCGTAAAGAAAAGGCTTCTTTTGGCACTATCTAGATGGGATAAAGAAAAGATTCCATATCCATGAATAAAAAAAAATTACCATGTTCATATATAAATGTATCAAACATAGGTAAACAATCATTTAAATCCCTATACTATAAAAATAGAATAAGTATAGAATGCTTTCATACCCTAACAGATGGAACAGGAGCTACCATATTTCTATCCACACTAGTAGCTACTTATCTAAAATTATTAAAAGAAATACAAGGTACTAATAATTATGTATTAGATATAAATGAAAGACCTAAAGAAGAAGAAAAGAAAAAGATGAATTTAAAGGAAAAGTTTCAAAGATAAAATCACAAAGTCTAATAGAGAAAAAAGCTCTTCAAATAGATGGAAAAAAAATCAAGTGTTAGACCATGTCAGATATTACATTTTGATATAGATTTAAATGATATAAAAAACTATATCTAAAGAAAAGAATGCCACTATAACAGAACTAATGTTAAGTATTTTTATTTCTAACAATATCATATTCAACATCAAAAAAAGGACTAATAAAAATACAAGTACCAGTAAATATGCGTAAATACTATCCCTCTAAAACATTAAGAAACTTCTCATTATATGTATCCATAAATATTCCAAGAGAAGATATCAAAGATTTAGATAGTACCCTACTTGAAGTACAAAGACAATTAAAGAAAAAAAATACTAAAGATAACTTAGATGAATTATTAAAATATACAGATAATTTAATAAAGTATTTAAAATTCATTCCGTTATTTATAAAAAGACCAGTAGCCAAATTAATATATGGTTATGCTGGTGATAAATCTCAAACTACAGTATTATCCAATCTAGGTAATATAAAATTACCAAAAGAAATACAAAAAAGAAGTAGAAAAGATGGACTTTGTCTTAGGAACCGCTATTACAAATAGAGCCTCATTTTCTATCATAACGTGTAATAATATTTTAACATTATCAATAAGTAAATTAACTACAAATACATCAGTAGAAAATAGTATATATAACATATTAACTCAAAAACAATATTAAATTAAAAGTATATGGAAGTGAAGACTATGAATTTTACCACTTTCATAAGCACTAATTGTAGAATGCGTAGTATTAAGAATATTAGCAAAGTTCTTCTTGAGTAATATTATTATCCTTTCTAATTTTTCTTAATCTTTCGCCAATAAGTATCTTATCAATTTTTTTATTAATAACATTATAATATTTAATATTAGATAAACCAATAACATAATCCATACTAACATCATAATAGTTACATAAAGAGTTCAAATGCTTCAAAGGAATAATTTTTGTGCCATTTTCCCATAGCGAATAAGTCTGCTGGGTAATACCTAGAACACTGGCAAATCTTTTAGTTTAAATCAATAACCTATTAAAATATCATATTGTCTAACATTAGAAAGAATATAAATGAAATCTTTTGTTTAAGACTAGAGTCTTCTCTTAATTCTATTAGTTTTTGAAAATTCATATCTAACACCTAATATAATTTTCCCATTAAAAATGAAAATATCATTTCTTTACAAACAAATACGACAAAATGTGATATAATGTTATAGTAGGAGGTATTTATGAAATGTATAAAGTGTAATGAAGAATTAGAAGCAGATGATAACTTCTGTCCTACCTGTGGAGAATTAACTCCTCATGGTTATTTATCTCTAAAAGATAATAAACTAAGATATAAAGAAAATAATATTGGTTCATTATTTACCTTAACTTCTATTATCATAATAAGCTTTATTACTATGACCTTTAATAAGTGGTAAAGATATATTTAGACCATATATAGAATTACAAAAAGAAATATCAAGTTTAAAACATGGTTATAAAGTATCAATTATGAATACTAATAATAAATATACTAATATTGATGTTGATACCAAAGAAGAAGCCATAAACCTAATAAAACAAGATATAACAAAACAATCTTGAAATGTAAAAGAAATATAAATGTATCACTAATCGAAAAAGAAATGAGTGAAAATTATAATATTCCTAGTGTAAGTTTATGTGATGTTGATGAAGATGTATCAAGCAAAATAAAAGAAGTAATAAGTACAACATATCAGTTATTTCCTAATATAAAAGGATATCTAACAAACATAACAATAACCAATGCTCCAAGTAATGAGGATTATATAGCCTATTTCAATCCTACTAATACCTTTGTAAATAATAACTTAGATATAAAAAGAATATAACAAAGTAAATAAAACAGAAATATTATTAAATAGTTATTATTTCTTAAATAAAGATATTCTAAGTAAAGGATTAAAAAGAAAACTGGTATCCAAATAATGCTAGTTATGAATCATTAATAGCCCATGAACTAGGTCATTACATAACCTTTGTAACATTGTTAAAGCAAAATAATATTGATAACATAACACTAGTAACAAAAGATAATATAAATAGCTATCAAAATATTCTAAATATCTTAAAAAGGGAACATACTCTAAAGAACTAGTCGAAGAAGCTATAACTAATTATAACAAGAAGTATAATCAAATATTTCACTTGAAGACTTTACCAAAAACATATCTGGTTATGCTAGTCAAAAAGTAAAAGAAAGCGTAAATTATGACGAAGTAATCGCCGAAGCCATTCATGACTATTATTTACATAGAGATTCTTCTAGTACCAGTTCATTAGAAATAATAAGTATCATAAAAGAGAGGTTACAGTAATGAAAGAATGTCTAAATTGTAAAAAAAAGTCGTAAGAGATAGTGATAAGTATTGCCGTAATTGTGGCATAAGAGTACTAAAACCATATCAAAACACACTTAATAAACATAACCAAAGTACTCTTAATAATAATCTTAATAATAATGATAGTAATGTTTATTCTATCATATCTAATATAAAGGAGTAAAAAGATGCAAGAAAATAATTATTATAATAAAAAAGTAGAAGAGCTATATAAAGAATTAAATACCAGTATAAATGGATTAACTGAAGAGGAAGCAAGTAAGAGATTAGAAAAATATGGTGAAAACAAATTGGCAGAACGAAAGAAAAAATCAAATTTCATAATCTTTTTAAATCAGTTTAATGATCTAATGATAATACTATTAATATTTGCTTCAGTATTTTCTGCAGTAATATCTTATATTCAAAAAAGAATCATATGCCGATTCAATAATAATTTTAATAATCGTTATAATAAATGCAACCCTAAGTTTTATCGAAGAGAAGAAAGCCGACAAGGCAATCGAAGAACTAAATAAAATGTTTATAATTAATAATAATGTTATAAGAAATGGTAAGAAAGAAACCATTGATGTAAGAAAAAATAGTACCAGGAGATATAATAGAGTTAGAAGCAGGAGATTATGTATCCGCTGATGCTAGAATAATATCATCAGAGGCCTTAGAAGTAAATGAATCAACCCTAACCGGAGAATCAAAAAGTATCAAGAAAGATAATAGTGATATAACTGAAGAAAAAGAATTATATGAAAGAAAGAATATGGTTTATGCTGGCTGTAATGTAACAAATGGCCATGCCTTTGTAGTAGTATGTAGTACCGCTATGAATACCGAACTAGGTAAAATAGGGGCAAGTCTTATGAATAATAAGAATGAACTAACTCCACTCCAAAAAGAAAGTAAACCAAATAAGTAAAGTATTAACCTATATAATAATAGCAATAATAATAGTTATGATGGTCGTAGGTCTACTTAAAAAAAGAATGATTTCTTTGATATCCTAATGTTATCCATCTCATTAGCGGTCGCCGCTATCCCTGAAGGAATGTCATCAGTAATAACCATAATATTATCCCTAGGAATGTCCGAAATGGCTAAAAGAAATGTCATCATAAGAAAGATGGCCTCTGTTGAAACACTAGGTTCAACTGATATAATCTGTTCTGATAAAACAGGAACTATTACTGAGAACAAAATGCAAGTAAAAAGTATCTATGTAAACAATAAATTATATACCGAAAAAGATAATATTGAAAACATAAATCTATATAACTATTGCTTATCAAGTTGCCAAAAAATGTAACAAAGAATAACGACAAATATCTAGGAGATGAAACCGAAGTAGCCATCTATAAATACCTTGAAGAAAAAAAAAAAACATATTAATAAATATTCCAAGAGTAAAAGAGTATCCATTTGACTCAGATAGAAAAATGATGAGTACTATCAATACCATTGAAGGTAAAGAATATTCATTTACTAAAGGAAGTTTAGACTCAGTATTACAAAACTGTTCCTATTATCTAGAAGATAATAAATTATATAATATAACTACTGAATATAAAAGAAAAAATATTCAAAATAGAAGCAGAAGTATCAGAAAAATCACTTCGTATCTTAGCCCTTGCCGATAAAACAGAAAACACAAGTGATCCAGAACATAATATGATATTTATAGGATTAATAGGAATGATGGATCCACCAAGAATATCCGTACCAAATGCTATTAATACATGTAAAAATTCTGGAATAAAAATAGTTATGATAACTGGAGATAGTATAAATACTGCTCGTGCTATCGCTAAAAGTGTTGGTATTATCGATACCGATGAAGGAGCCACTACAGGAAAAGAAATAGATAAGTTAACCGACGATGAATTAAAAGAAGCAGTAAAAAAATATAATGTTTATGCTAGAATATCACCAAGTACCAAATTAAGGATAGTAGATGCACTACAAAGTAATGGTTATGTTGTAGCTATGACTGGAGATGGCGTAAACGATGCACCCGCTATTCAAAAAGCTGATATTGGAATAGGCATGGGCATAACAGGAACTGAAGTAGTAAAAAAAAGTAGCAGATTGTATTCTTGTAGATGATAGTTTTTCTACCATCGTCGATGGAGTTGAAGAAGGAAGAAGAATAACTTCTAATATCAAGAAAATAATACTATACTTACTTGCCGGTAATATAGTAGAAGTACTTCTAGTATTCATATCCATGGTACTAAATATGGAAATGTTTACAACATTACAACTACTATGGTTAAATCTAGTAACCGACAGTATACCCGCTATTATGTTAGCCTTTGAAAAGAAAACAGAAGACCAAATGGAAAATACCCCCGCTAATAAATACAATGAAAGTTTCTTTACCCCATTATTAACAGCTAAAATAGTAATCGGAGCAATCATAAAATCAATAGTAATGTTAATAATATTTATCTATTTTGCAAAAGAAGCAGATGTAAATACTGCAGGTTCATTATTATTTATCTACTTAGTAACTCATGAATTACTATTCTCGTTCTCTTGTCGTAATATTAAGAAGTCAGTACTAAATAAAGACATCTTTTCAAATAAAAAACTAACATTAGGAGTATTCTTAATACTATTAGTTCAAATCATAGTATTAGTAACCCCAATAAGTAAATACTTTATAGTACCAAATATAAAAATAAATTATATCTTGATAACTATCGGAATATGTTTTATAATGTTTGTATTAGGAGAGTTAGTAAAACCAATATATACAAAATTATTTAAAGATTACAGGAGGTTAAAAATGAAAAATAATAATAGTACATTCATAGTACTTGGTGGTATTCTTATCTTATCAGTATTTAGTTTCATTGTAGCAAAAAAAATATCTTGCCAGATAGTGATAACAATCAGTATTATGCACGCCCTAATGAAAATATGACAGCTAAAATAGAAAGTATTACTAAAGAAAATAATAAACTTATAATAACAACAATAGGAGATTCAACTGAATACTGTCTAAAAACAACTAAGAGTGTTCCTAGTATAGATTCATTATGTTGGAATAAAATAGAAAATAACAAAGTAGAGAGTAATTACTTTACATATAAAAAATATTATCTTTGGATTAAAGATAGTGATAATAGAATAAGTGGTAGAACTACTATAGAAAAGGAGTAAATATGGAAGACGATAGAATAGAGAGTACTAGAAATAGAGTATTTGCCCAAGAATTAGCTTTTTGGTAAAGATAGTCCTATTGCTATGAAGACAAATGATAATTTTGTATATAGAGTAACCGGTATGGATCAAGTAGAAGATATTATAACTAGTGGATATGCAAGAAGTAAAGGCATAAAGTAAAAGGTGGTCATAATAATGAATTATTTTGGACTAGAGGTGGAGATAAATTATTTTACTATAATAAAAGACCAGTACTAGAAGCACCTTATACCAAAGTAAAAGATGGTCAAATGGGAGCTATTCCACTAGAGGATTTAACCGCTATATGGATATTTAATGAAAAAGAAAATAGATATGTTAATTGTATTGAATATTATAGATGTTTAAGAGAAGAACTATTATCTTCTAAAGGAAAAAGTAGAAGGTAATATATTCCTCTCACATTACATTGTTCGAGGTTTTTGAAAGCCCAAAGTCTTTCAAAAAAAAATTTACTGGGCCAAATATCTCTAAAATAAAAGTATTTATATAAGCTATAGATTATGTCTATAGTTTTTCTTATATCCACATATATTGTTGATAAACAAAATTACTAAAAAATAATGACAAGAGTAAAAGCAAGTGCTATAATAAACATTAAGACAATTGAAGGGAGCACTTATATGAACAAAAAAGAAGAATATCAAGAAATATATATAAATTTAGATGATTCAGGTAAATTAACAAAAAAAAAGAAAAAGTATCAGTATATGCAGGAATAGTCTTTTTTATCAAAAAACAAGAAAAAGATAAATTTATAACTCAGTATCGCAAAATAATAAATGAGATAAAATGTTCCTACTGCGGACAAACAAAAGGAGAATGTACTAAAAAATGTAAAGAAATAAAAAATACAAATATCAAGAAAGGTCATAAAAGAAGGATTATGAACTATATAAGTAAATATTATACTATTGCTTTAATAATAGATAATACAAGAGTATATGATCATATTATAAATAATAAAGCCTCAAAAGGAAGATACATAGATTATACAATAAGAAGATTAATTAAAAGTACCATTGAAGAATTAATAAAAGATAAAAAATAGATCCATATAAAAATGTTAGATTAATAATAAATATAGATGAACAATCTACAAAGAGTAATGGTTATTACAATTTAAAAGATGGCCTAACTGAAGAATTACTACATGGAATATCTAATTTTAATTATGATATAAAATATAAAAAATATATTATATGGAAAATTAGAAATAAGATTAACATATCAAGATTCAGGTAAGAGTTATTTAGTTCAAGCAGCAGATTTAATTGCTGGTACTACTAGAGGAAGAGCATTATCAAATATTGATTCTGATATTGATATTATCGATCATAAACTATTATTTCCATAAAAAGAAAAGAGACTATCTTCTAGTCTCTTCCCAACTCAAGTGGTGTACTTAACATACACTTAATTTAATAAAATCAACATTGAGCTATCGACCTGACAAGATTTCTCTCCGGTAATACAATGATACTATAACTATCATAAAAAGTCAAGTATATTGCACTATTATTATACTCAAAGTAACAAAAAAAATACCAATAATAAACTACTTTAAATATATATTTCATGCTTATATATAATAAGTATGGTTGATACTTATTTGGAGACCCAAGGCTCCAAATAACACTAGCAAGACAAATGGCTTGCAGTGTAAAAACAATTGACAAAAGTAAAAAACTATCATATATTATATATGGAGGGATATTTATGTATAAATATGTAGGTAATGTAATCATGTTTACTATAAATATCACACCTTTATCTCATCAAAAATAAAAGTAAAAAAATGAGATGTGGGTGTGAGTTTTTGTCGTGCCTGCATCTATATATATAAATAGAAGTTATATGGATGCAATATATTCATATAACTTTTTTTGATGGGAGGAATATTATGATAGATATAAATATAAGTAAAGTATGTAAGTCATTTGGTTTTGACTTAGTATTAAATAATATAGATATAACAGTACAAAAAGGAGAAAAAGTAGGCTTAATTGGAACAAATGGAAGTGGAAAGAGTACTATACTAAAAATAATCGCAGGCCAAGAAAAAGCATAGATTCCGGTTCCCTTTCAATAAGAAATAATATAAGTATAGGCTATTTAAGTCAAATACCTGAAGAAAAAGATATAATAGTAAAAGACTATATAAATAGTGCCTTCAAAGAAATAATAGAACTAAAAGAAAAATTAGAAAGATATGAAGATAAACTTTTAACCGAAGATTATAAAGTAATAACAAAGTATATGAATCTGCAAGAGAAGTTTATCTCCCTAGGAGGATATGAATACGAAACAAAGATTCAAAAAATACTACCAGTATTTAATATAACTGAAGAAATGCTAAATAGAAATTTCAATACCTTATCTGGAGGAGAAAAAACCATCATATCTCTAATAAGATTATTATTACAAGAACCAGATGTCTTATTATTAGATGAACCCACTAACCATTTAGATATAAATAAAATGATTTGGTTAGAAAAAACATTAAAGAACTATAAAGGTACAATAATACTAGTATCCCATGACCGCTATTTCATGGATAATGTCATAAACAAAGTATATTTATTAACCAAAAGAGGAATAGAAGTATATCATGGCAATTATAGTTACTATATTAAAGAAAGTGAAAATAGACTATTATTAGAATTAAAAAACTATAAAGACCAACAAAAACAAATAACCGCTATGGAAAATAGTATCAAAAGATTAAAGAGAATATGGTAGGCTTTGTGGACCAAGTGGTGGAGAAATATTTTTTAGAAGAGCTGCCAATATCGAAAAAAGATTAGAAAAACTAGAAAAGTTAGATAAACCAGAAGAAAAGAAAAAACTAAATATAACTTTTGATATGGATAGTAGATCAGGAAAGGATGTCCTAACAATAAATAATCTATATTTATCTTATGGTACTAAAGAAATATTTAATAACCTTAATCTAAGTATCAAATATCAAGATAGACTCTGTCTAGTCGGAGATAATGGTGTCGGTAAATCAACTCTAATCAAAGAAATATTAAAAGGAAATAATAGTATAAAACTAGGAAGTAATATCAAGATAGGTTATATTCCTCAAGAGATCGAGTTTGAAGATATTAATTTATCAGTACTAGAAGAAGCCAGAAAATATTTCATTGGACCAGAACAATATTTAAGAAGTGCTTTATTTAAATATCTCTTTGTAGGAGAAAACATTCATAAAAAAATAAAATACTTATCTGGAGGAGAAAAAGTAAGATTAAAAATATTCTGCCTAATTCAAGACTCTTATAATTTCTTAATCCTAGATGAACCCACTAATCACATTGATATTGATACAAGAGAAATGCTTGAAGAGTCACTAAAGGAGTTTACTGGTACTATATTATTTGTATCTCATGATAGATATTTCATAAATAAAATAGCTACTAGTATAATTGAAATAAAAAATAAGAACATCACTAAATATATTGGTAATTATGATGAATATCGTGAGAAGATAAACAAAATATGATATAATTAAATAGAAGGAAATATGAATAACATACCAAAATTAAAATTTAAATATTTAACTCTTGAAGAAACATCTGACATACTATCATGGACACTTAAAGATACTGATAATATATTATCAGTAAAAGAAAGAACATTATTCCTATATCCAGAATTAAAAAGACTTACCAAAGAAGATAATATCAAAGACATAATTCAAGATAGATATAATAACTTTATAAAAGAAAATAATAACTTGAGAGAAGAATATACCACTATCTGGAATGAATACAATGATAAATATATGTTAGAAATAAGTAATTACCTTAATATAAAGTGGCCAAAAAGAATATAAAGAAATATCAGTAGGAATAGGACTAATACCAGTATGTCCTAGATACATTAAAGAAAAAGCCTTTGATATTCATAAGAAAAAAATAAAGAAGATTTAATAGATACCTGTATGCATGAATTATGTCATTTCCTTTTCTTTGAGAAATGCAAAGAAATATATCCAAATTGGAAATATGAAGATTTTGATAGCCCAAGTTTGCTATGGTACTTAAGTGAAATAATCATAGACCCAATACTAAATAGTGAGGGCATACAAAAAAATATATAAACATAAGTTTAAATGCTATGATATCTTTTATAATGTAGAAATAGATAATATAAATTTATTAGACAAAATAACAAGTATATATAAAAATAATAGTATAGAGACCGCTATTAAAGAAAGTTATAAATATTTAAAAAAACATGAAGAAGAATTCATAAACAAATGTAATAATAAATAACTTATCCACAGGAACTGTTGACATATAAAAGTGTTAACTTTTTTTCTTTTTACAAATATATTGTCAAATTAACTAAAATATTGTACAATATTGTCAGATTTTGAGGAGGTATATCATGAAAATAGAAAATATAAAATCACCAGAAGATATACTAGAATACATGAAAGAAAATATAAAATAGGTTGGCTAGATATAAATAATGAAAAACATATTGGAAATATGAAAAACTTTCGAAGATTATATAGAACAATGACCATTGAAGAAACAATATCTCATGGAATTGGAACGTGTATTGAACAGGTAAATCTAATGAGTATGTTATTAAATAAATTAAATATACCAAATAAAATGTTCTGTACTAGAATATATGAAGGAGATAACTTTAATGACTTAGAGGCTGAAGAACATATGCACTGTTTTGTATTATATTACCTAAATAATAAAGTATATCAAATAGAACATCCTAGTTGGATGAGAATAGGAATATATGAGTTTGCTAGTGAAGAAGCCGCTATTAAAAGAAATAAATGACTATTATATAGAAATGGCTGAAGGCATGCCAAGACCATTAGCAGAGTACTATGAAGTAACACCCAATATATCATTTAAAGAATTTAATAACTATATCAATAGTTTAGATGAAAAAATAATAAGTAGTAGGAGTAAATAATGGAATTAAACATTGACTACGTATCTGATTTACACTTAACTCACTATATAAGTAAAAAAATGAAAGCATAACCAAAATAGATAAATTAGTCCAAGATAAAATAAGTATGCAAGTAAAAGGAGATATCCTTGTAGTAGCGGGAGATATCGATGAAGATATAAATAGAGTGAGTGAACTTTTATATTCATGTTCAAAATACTATAAAAAAGTAATATTTGTCCTAGGTAATCATGAATACTATATACCAGTAATAAAATATATCTATACTGATCCTATGGCAAAAGAATATAACTATAATAGTATGAATAAAGTATATAGATTAAATGAAATATTTAAAGATAATAACGATATAATCATACTAGATAAAACGAATAATACTAAAGGACTATATACCTATAATACCTTCTTATTAGCGGGAGATACCCTTTGGTATAAACCAGTAACATTAGTAGATAAACTATATAACTATCCTATGCAGAATGATTCAAGATTTATCTTATCAGAATTATCTAAGAAAGATAAAATACAAAAACTACATAACGATAGCATATCCTGGTATAATAACTTACCAAATAATATAGATTTAATGATAACACATATACCACCATTTAGAAATAAAAATAATAGTAGGGGTAATAACTCTTGTTGCTATACAGAAGTATAAAGAATATAAATCACCAGTATGGATATATGGTCATGATCATAAAGAAGAAGATATAATAATAAATAATACTAGATTAGTATCTAATCCATGGGGTTATGATACTAAAGATTTTAAATAAAAAACATTAACATTAACTAAATAACAAACTAAGATATCAAGTCTTAGTTTTAATATACCTATATATTATCTTTATTATATTCACTATAAGCCTTACTATGTAAGTCTTATTAGTGTTTAATTAAGCTAAGTAAACTTATCTTAATTAAATGTATCCAAGATACTTATTATATATAAGCAGTAGATATATACTAATACTATTATAGTATAAAGAAATAATTATATAAATAAGAGTAGAAAAATAAGTATATAGTCATACATAACAAAAAACTATGATATAATAATTTCAGGTGGTGAGACTATGTGTTTAATATGGAACTTAATAAAAGCATTTACTGATACTCAAGATGATAATAAAAAAAAAGATAATAATGATTTAGAAGATTGGCAAAAAAAGAATTAGTAAAAAGAAAAGCAGTATGATACATTTAACTTTGAAGAAGAAGAACTAGAAGATGATGACTATTATTCAGAAGATGATGATGAATAAGAAATTTGTCAAAATATATTGAATAAATAAAAATAATTTGATATACTTAATTTAGTTAAAGAAAGACGCTAGTACAGGTCTATTTAATAGATTTTGTGCTGCGTCTTTTTTGTATTAGCTAGAAGTAGGAGGAAGTAAATAAATATGTATACTGAAATAAATGTAGAAGCTAAAATTAGTGATGAAATGATAATTGAAAAAGTCGATATCGTAGTTAATAAAGAAAGAAATATTATGAAACTATTAAAAAGCAATAAAGAACATCAATCAAATTGTTTAATTGTTCGCAAGAAGTTAATAGGAATAAAGGCAGTCTTAAATATCAGTGAATTAGAATTTGAGTATTATGAAGAAAAAAGAAAAACTTTATAGAGATTTAGATAATATTTTAAGGAGTGAAGAAATAATCATTAATGAGTTATCATCGGGTGAGCCTAATAATGATAATATAGAATCAGAATTTAACAATATAAAATTCAATATTGACGAGATAGAAAAAACAATATATATTTATGTAAATTATTTGTTGCTTGTTGGAAAAAATTATAACATTAAAGACCATATAAAAAGTTATAAACAAAAGTTAACTTATGAAATAAATAATATATCAACATTATGTGATGAGAAGTTAAAAGGAATATCAGAACAAATAAAGTTAAAAGAATCGGAATTAAATGAACTGACAGCAAAGAAGGAAGAATTATCCCAACAAATATCCACTTTAGAAAATACGTTAGCAGAAAAAAAAAAATATAACATCAAAATTTGATGATTTAAATAATAAAATGATCAGATGTTACAGGAAACAGAAAATCAGATTAATCAAATAAAAGATAATGCATTAGATAGTTATAGTTCAATAGAAGAAAATATTAAGGAAAAAATACAATGAATTAGAACAACAGACAAAAAGATAAATTTGATATTCTTGAAAAGGAAATCGAAGCGAAAGATACAGAAATATCAAATTTAATTGGTATAATAGGTAATAAGGCAAATATTGGAGAATACAAAAAGTAATGCAGATAATGCTCATGCAGAGAGAGTAAAATGGCAAATTGCTACTGTTATAATATTCGGAGTTGTTTTTGCAATGATGTTTTTTATAACAATACTTACAAAAAATTATAATATAACAACAGTGGTAAAATACATAGTTAGTGTGATTTTACTAGGAATGTCAGGATATACAGCAAAACAAGCAAGTAATTTAAGAAAAGATGAAGTATATTATAGAAAGCAACAATTAGAGTTATCATCTATTGATGTTTATTTAGATGATATGCCAGATACACTAAAGGAAAAAATAAAAGAAAATCTATCCAATAAAATGTTTGGACAGGCAAGAGAAACATACCAAAATAAATATGATGAAGAAACAAATAACATTCTAGAAAAAGATACTAAAATATTAAATAAACCAATTAAATAAAATGTTAATTGCAAAGAAGAAAGAGATATGAAAATAATTACTCTTGTAAAAACAGTAATTATATTTATGAATAAAAATTAATATTATGGAGAAATTTATATGGAAAACAAAAATTTAAAATTAAAGATTTTGATTATTATAATTATTATATTAATACCAACAAAAGTATTAGCCCATCCAGGTAGATTAGATTCAAAAGGATGTCATTATTGTAGAACTAATTGTGCTAAATGGGGATTAGAAATAGACGAATATCACTGCAATGAAGGTGGGACATATTCAAATTCAAAAGGGGAAATATATGATGAATCTGGAACAAAAATAAGTGATGGCAATTCATCTAGTGATGAGCAAAAAAAGAATCAGGTGAATATAACAATAACAATAATTCATCATCAGAAGATACATCTTATGCTAATAATGGTAATAAACAAAGTTACAACAATTCAGTTAATAATATTAAACAAGAAACATCAGAAACTATTCAAAAAAGTGAAGATACATCATTAAAATATATAAAAATAAATGATAAAAAATAACAATTGCGAATGAAATGACATATAAGACAAATAAAAAAAATATAAATATAGATATCGAAACTAATGATAGCAAAGCAACGATTGAATTCAATAATCCAGAACTAAAAAAATTGGTAATAATGAAATAGTAATTAAAGTTATCGCAGAAGCCGGGACCGCAAAAGAATATAAACTTATAGTAACTAGAGAAGAAACACTAAGTAATGTAATAATAAAAAAAAGTTTATTTTAGGTTCATCAGAAGTTAAATTTAAAAATAACAAGGCTAGTATCGATAAACTGGCAAATGAATCATCATTTGAATATTCATACGAATTAAGTGATGTAAAGGCAAAACTATTATTATATGTAAATGATAAAGAAGTAACAAAACTAGATAACATAAAAAGATAAAGATATAATAAAACTAGTAGTTATAGATGAAGATGATAATAAAAAATATATATGAAATAGAAGTTAATGAAATGTCAAAGATAGAATCAGCAATTATAAATTTTATTACTTATGCAATAGTAGCTATAATACTACTTTTACCTATAATCATAATAGTATATATTAAAAAAAGAAGAAAAAAGATAAATAAAATATAATTAAATTGGTGATGATAATGAAAATAGTAGAAATTGAAATATTATATGATGGAATATTTCTAGAAAAAAGCAAAACTAAAAAAAAGAATATAATGTAGATGAAATGGTTGATTTAATAAGAAACAAAAAAAGATATAAGCTTTTCTGTTAGTATAAATATTTTAAATTTACCATTAAGTATGATATTTCAGATAGATATAAAAGAACATTGGATATTAAATAATATACTAAGTAATTTGAATATAGAATTGAATAGTGAATCATTAAAAATTATAAGATATATAAATGTTCTATATTCATTATATGATAATAATTATCAATTTGTTGATGATCTTATTATTAAAAAACAAAAGATCAATATTAGTTAATTATACAGAATCAATAGCATATAGAAATTATATTATATCTAAACAATTTTTGACAAATTTATTAAACAAAAAAAATATATTATTATGTTATTTCTCAATCAGGGATATTATTGAGAATATTAAAGTGTATTTATATTTGTTGAGAGGTGCAATCAAGGAAAAAATTATTAGAGTGAACACCAAACGATTATAAAATATATTTTAAATGAAGAAGTAAAAAAAAATGAAATACATTTAAAATTAGAAAAAGAAAATGAGTCATGGAATTTTGATATTATGGATTTGGTAAAAAGAAATCCAACATTAAAAGTCTGGAATAATGAATTGCTTGAAATAAAAGAAATTAATGAAAAATGTAACAATTATATTCATAAAAATGGTTTTACAAAAATTTCTCCAAAGTACATAAATGAAAATAATGATACTGAATTGTTAGAAAACTGGTATAAAATCATAAAATTTTATTTTACGATTACTGCATCATATGATGGGAAGAGTATAGCAAGTAGTGACTATATGGATTATATTGAAAATGAAGAAGAGCCCTCAGAAGAATGTCAACATTGGATTGCATCAACTTTTCAAGATTTTATTGATGCAGAATATATTAATGAAGAAAAAACAAGATTATTAATCAAAGCTATATGGATATAAAACAAAAAAATTGAACTATGTGTAAATTATATTATTCCTTATTTAGTAGCATTATATTTGGCTAATGATATAGTAGAATTTGTTTATCAGGATGTAATTTAATAAATTACATTAACGATGCAATAGATATATTTAATTGTAGCTGCCATGTCAATAGAATTATACCAAAAGTAAACGAAAAATTAATAAAAAAAATATAATTTTATAACAATAAAAGATAATTCAGTGACGTTAAAGAAATGTTATTAAAAATAAAATTCTGTCAAATAAAAGCGACAGAATTTTTAAATGAAATTAAGTATTTTTTGTAGTAAAGTTATTGTTCGGACGGAACTAATTTTGTATTATCATAAAGATTTCTTTTATGGAATTACTCTCAAACCCTTGATTAATTTTTTTTAAATAGTTTATACTTGTAATAAATAAGTAAATAAATTTATTTATTTATCATTGATAAAGAGGTGGTTTGCTTGAAAAAAGAAAAAAATTCGGAGATTATTTTCAATCAATTAGAAAATCAAGAAATATAACACAAGAAGAAGTAGCTAGTTATGTAAATAGAAAGAAGATGACTATAAGTTTAATTGAAAACAATAAAAATGAACCGCCAACTGGTGAACTATTAAAAAAATGATTGATAGCTTATCTTTGAAAGATGAAAAAAGATAAGTAGATTATATTTATTAGCTTCTAGGCAAAGGGGTTTTCTTCCTGCAGATATAGAAAAATATTTTTTGATAATGAAGAGGTATATAGTGCTATTGTCAGAGGAATGAAAAAAAATAAAAAAGAATATAGATTGGGAAAAAATATTTTTAGACTGAGGAGTAATAATGGAAAATATAACGAAAAACGTAAGAGAAAAAGCTAATCTTATATGGAATATAGCAGATAAATTAACTGGTGTATATAAAACCACACGAATATGGTGATGTTATATTACCTTTAACAGTATTAAAAAGGTTTGATTCTGTATTATCAGATACAAAATCAAAGGTGCTTGAGGCAAGTAAAAAATATGATGAAAAATTTGCCCAAAGAGATTTTATTTTAAAAGAAACATCTGGTCAAAACTTTTATAATACAAGCAAATATGATTTTAAAAAATTATTAGATGACCCTGCAAATATAGAAGAAAATTTCTATAATTATTTAGACGGATATTCAAAAGAAGTAACCGATATAGTTGAAAATTTTGATTTAAAAGACATATTCAAAAAATGGCTAACAACAATATTTTATATACAGTCATTGAAACGTTTAATCAAAAGAATGCAAATCTACATCCAAATGAAGTTTCTAATATAGAAATGGGATATATTTTTGAAGAAATAATAAGAAGATTTTCTGAAGCACATAATGAAGAAGCAGGACAACATTATACCCCAAAGGGAAGTAATTGAGTTGATGGTTAATATTGTATTTGAAGATCAAAATGATTTGGCTGATAGTTCAAAAATTAAAACAGTATATGATGGTGCATGTGGTACAGGTGGAATTTTGTCAGCAAGTATGGAATATGCATCGAAATTAAATAATTCTTCAAAAATGATTGTGTATGGTCAAGAAATAAATGATCAAACCTATGCTATTTGTAAAGCAGATATGCTAATTAAGGGAGAAGATTCAAATAATATTAGAAAAGGAAATACATTATCTGTGATAAATTTCCAGGTGAAAAATTTGATTTTATTATGATGAATCCACCATTTGGCCGTGAATGGAAAAGTGAAAAAAATGCAGTAGAAACAGAAGCAAAAAAGGTGTAAATGGAAGATTCCCAGCAGGAACTCCAGCTATATCAGATAGTCAATTATTATTTTTGGAAAATGCCGTATCTAAAATGAAACCAGAAGGCTCTAAAATTGCAATTATTCATAATGGCTCTGCACTATTCAAGGGTGATGCTGGGTCAGGAGAATCTGAAATAAGAAGGTATGTAATTGAAAATGATTTATTAGATTGTATTATTCAACTACCTAATGATTTATTTTATAATACAGGAATTGCAACTTATATATGGATATTAAATAATAAGAAACCTGAACATAGACAAGGTAAAGTACAATTAATTAATTCTAACAATATGTATAAAAAGAATGCACAAGAATTTAGGAAATAAACGTAATGAGATGACAAAAGAACATATAGATGAAATAACTAAAATATATGGCGATTTTGTTGAAAGTAAAATTTCTAAAATCTATGATAATGATTTCTTTGGTTATAGAAAAGTTACAGTTTTACAAGCAAAAACAGATGAAAATGGTAATAAAGAAAAAAATAAAAAAGGTGAATATATTCAGGATAAAGAAAAGAAACAGATACGGAAATTATCCCTTTGCAAGAAGATATCCATAATTACATGAAAAGAGAAGTATTACCATTCGCTCCAAATTCTTATATTGATAATTCAAAAACAAAAATTGGGTATGAAATATCTTTCACTAAATATTTTTATAAATATCAAGAACCAAGAACTACAAAAGAAATTATGAATGAAATTCTTGAATTAGATAAAAAACTTGATGGTGTATTAAAGGAGATCTCAAATGAAAAGAGAACTGATTGATAGTAATATAGAGTGGTTAGGTAAAATTCCTACTAGTTGGATATTACAACCATTAAAAAAGAGTCATTAATGAAAGAAACGAATTAAATAAAAGTGAAAAAAGAAACGTTTTTGCTATCTTTAACTATTCAAGATGGTATAATACCTTATTCAGAAAAAAATGGTGGAGGTAATAAGGCAAAAGAAGACATAAGTAAATACAAAATAGTAAAGAAAAAATGATATAGTAATTAATAGTATGAATGTTGTAGTTGGTGCTTCTGGTATTTCAAAGTATGATGGATTAGTAAGCCCTGTATATTATGTATTTTCTGAAACTAATAAATCATGTGGTAGATTTTATAATTATCTATTTTTAAATCAAACTTTTGAAAACCATCTTTTTGGTTTAGGAAATGGTATTTTAGTTAAAATAAACGAAGATAATGGTAAAATGAATACAATTAGAAAAAAAAAATTCCTATAGATAAATTAAAAAATGAATTTGTTCCAGTACCACCATTAGAAGAACAAATTAAAATATCAAATTATCTTGATGATAAGGTATCTTTAATAGATGATACGATAAAAAATAACAAAAGAGAAATAGAATTATTAGAAGAATATAAAAATCAAAGAATAAATGAATTGGTTACTAAAGGGATTAATTCTAGTGATTACAAATATAGTGGTATAGAGTCAATCGGAGATATTCCAAAAGATTGGAAAGTTAGAAAATTAAAATTTGTAGCTAATTCTATAAGTAAAGGTAATGGTATAACCAGGGAAGAAGTACATGAAAATGGTGATATTCAATGTGTCAGATATGGGGAAATATACACTAAATATAATAATTTTTTTGATAAAACATTTTCTAAAACTTATATTAATCAGATTACTTCTCCAAAATATATTTCAAAAGGGGACATTTTATTTGCGGCAACAGGGGAATTACTAGAGGAGATAGGAAAAAATATTGTTTACTTAGGTGACGAACCATGTATTGCTGGTGGTGATATTATCATATTAAATCATTCTCAAGAACCAAGATATTTAAATTATTTATTAAATTCTAAGTCAATTCAAGAACAAAAAAAGTTTTGGCAAATCAAAACTAAAAGTTGTTCATATTTATCCAAATGAGATTTCTAATATTAAAATTATTTTACCATCATTAAATGAACAAAAAAGAGATTGCAAATTATCTAGACAAAATGGTTATACAATTAGATAAAGTAATTAAGTATCGTATGCAAATTATAGAAAAATTAGAAGAATATAAAAAATCACTAATTTATGAAGCAGTTACTGGAAAGATAGAGGTGTAGTAAATGGCTAATAATATAAGAGAAATAAAATTTGAAGAAAAGATAGAAGAGTATTTAACTACACAAGGTGGTTATATTAAAAGTAATGAAATAGGTTATGAACCTTTAAAGGGGTATAAACCTGATAGTTTAATAAAGTTTATTAAAAATACTCAAGAAAAGAATTGGAATAAACTTGCAAAGATACATGGAGATATAACTGAAGAATATTTTTTTGAAATATGTGGAAAAAGAAATTAAAGAATTTGGGTTACTAGAAACATTAAGAAATAAAATAAAACTAAATGGTTTGGAATTTAGATTAATTTATTTTAAACCAGAAACTAGTATTAATTATGATACAGTTAATTTATATAATGAAAATATATGTGAATGTGTAAGACAATTACATTACTCTGTAAATAATAGTAACAGTCTTGACACAGTGTTATTTATTAATGGTTTTCCATTGGCTACATTAGAACTTAAAAACCAATATACTGGACAAGATGTTAATGATGCTGTAAGACAATATAAAGAAGATAGAGATTGTAATGAACCAATATTCTTGTTTAATGAAAGAAGTCTAGTACATTTTGCAGTTGATTTATTTGAATGTAGAATGACTACAAAGCTTGCTAATGATAAGACATTCTTTTTGCCATTTAACCAAGGAAGTAATGGTGCTGGTAATGTAGGCGGAGCAGGAAATCCAAACAATGCAGAAGGATTTGGAACTGCTTATTTATGGGAAAACGTACTGAGAAAAAATATGCTATTTGAAATTGTTCAAAAATATATGCACTTAGAATATGACAAGGAAAAGGATAAAACATGGAGAAAAGGCAAAATGGTTTTTCCAAGATACCATCAACTGGATGTTGTAACGAAACTAGTTTCCGATGTTAAGCAAAATGGTAGTGGGAAGAATTATCTTATTCAACATAGTGCTGGTTCTGGTAAATCTAATTCAATAGCATGGTTATCTTATAGATTATCTAGTTTACATGATAATTTAAACAATAAAATTTTTGATTCGGTAATAGTAGTTACAGATAGAAAGGTTTTAGATAGTCAATTACAAGATACAATATATCAATTTGATCATGTTGTAGGTACTGTTAAAAAAATTGATAAGAATAAAAGTTCAAGAGATTTATTAAATGCCATTAATGATGGCAAAAAAGATTATTATTACTACATTACAAAAAATTTCCACAAATATATTCTGAAATAGATAGTATTGGAAAAAAAATTTGCTGTTATAGTAGATGAAGCACACTCATCACAAACTGGTAGAAGTGCATCTAAGTTAAAGGAAGGATTGGGTAATACAGAAGAAATATTAGAACAATATGCAAGAGAAGAACTTGCACTAGAAAATGCAATGCCAGATGATGATGAAGCTTTACTGAATGAACTTGCTGCCCATGGCGTACACACTAATATGTCTTTCTTTGCTTTTACTGCAACTCCTAAAGAAAAAAACGCTTCAATTATTTGGCACAAAGCAGCTGGATGGAACGTATAAAGCATTTCATAATTATTCAATGCAACAGGCCATTGAAGAAGGATTTATTCTTGATGTGTTAAAAAATTATATGACATACAATATGTATTATAAAATTGTAAAAACTGCTACAAGCGATGAAAAGTTTAAAGCATCGAAAGGTATGCAAGCAATAGCTAGGTATGAGTCGTTGCATCCTCACAATTTAAGTCAAAAAAGCAGCAATCATGATTGAACATTTCTTGAATACGACACAATATAAAATAGGTGGAAAAGCAAAAGCAATGGTTGTAACTTCATCAAGACTTCATGCGGTTAGATATTTAAAAGAATTTAGAAAATATATAAAGGAACATAATCTGGAAAATGTTGATGTTTTAGTGGCTTTTTCAGGCGAAGTAAGAGATGATGGTGAAGTATATACTGAACCAAAATTGAATGTTGATTATAAGGGTGATAATAAAGAAATAAAAGAAAATCAATTGCCAAAAAAGATTTCATGATGATTATAATGTTTTAATTGTAGCTGATAAATATCAAACTGGTTTTGATGAGCCTTTATTACACACAATGTTTGTTGACAAGCCATTATCAGGAGTAAAAGCTGTTCAAACATTATCAAGATTAAATAGAACTTGCCCAGGAAAGAAAGATACTTTTGTACTTGATTTTGTTAATAAAGCAGAAGATATTCAAGAATCTTTCCAGCCATATTATCAAGGTACTATTCTTGAAAGTGGGGCAGATCCAAATGCAATATATCAAATATATAAGAGAGTAGAATCTTATAAACTATTTAATGATGATGAAATTCACGAATTTGCTAAAACATATTATAGTAAAGAAGATAACATGGAATTATTAAATCATTATCTATATCCAGCAAGAACTAAATATATGGATATGGATAAGGAAGATCAAAAAGAGATTTTAAAAAAAAAGTTTTACAAGCTTTTTTTAAGAAATTATGCTTTTATAATTCAAGTTGTAAGAATGATGGATAAAGATATTCAAGAAAAATATATTTATTGCAAATATTTAAATCAAGTTTTACCTAAAGAACATTCTGCAACAGTAAAATTAGATGATAAAATTGAATTAGAATATTATAAACTTGAAAAATCATTTGAAGGTTCAATATTTCTTGTTAAAGAAGAGGGCACATTATATTCTGCTACCGGAAATATTGGTAAATCTACTGAAGAAGATGAAGAAAACTTAAGTACAATAGTTGATAAGATAAATGAAAAATATCACACTAAATTTACAAATATGGATAAAGTAATGGAACAAATTACTCAAGATTTTGTAGATGATGATAGAATGGTTCAATTTGCTAAAAATAATAATCCAGAAGATTTTAAAAAGTATATGATGAAGAATTTAAAAAAAGAAAGCATTTAAGAGATACCAACAAAATACAGAAATGTTTGAAAAAATGATGTCCGAAGAAGGATATATGGAAGATTTTATGAAATCTATGTTTAAATATATTTATGAAAATTTAAAAAATAAATAGTTAAATTTTATAGCCATATTTCTTCAAAAAAAATATGGCTTTTTAGGTGGTGATAGCATTGTCAAGGATTAGTCCGGGAAAGGAGATTTTATATATATCAAGAGTAATAGATAAGAATATATATTATTACAAGATATTAAATGATAAAGGCTTTTTATCAGAAAACATATTATCTCAATTAAGAAATATTGTTGAAGACGTAGCTATATTAATTAATAATAAAATAAATAATCTTAATTTGGATTCACATTATAGAAATGTCAGTGAATCTTTTGAGGCTATAAAAGGAATAAAGAAATATAGGTTTTTGTATGTTTTTTTCATAATTATTTACAAGGTACTGCTTCACATTATACACCGAGCGAAGATGGAGCTGAAAGATTAGTAAGGTATTATTATAGATATTTATGCTTAAAAAAAAATTATTGAAAGATGAGTTTGATATAGATATAATAAATAATATTGATTTATTTCCAATTTATGATGACGAATCAATGAAAGAAAACTATGATATCATATGTAACAGAGTTGAGTGCGCTAATAAAACTAACAAAAAAAGTGGTAAATGGTAAATTTTATGTTGAAAAATGTACTACTATTTTTTCTAAAGGGAACATTTATTATGAATTAACATTATCAAAAGCTACTGATTATAATAATAAGTTTGAAAGATTAACTTTTTATTCAAAAGTTTATATTCCAGATAATTATTCGGTAAATATTGTCGCTTTAGATGAAAAAGTCGAATTGAATATCGGCACTGTAAAAATAAAAGTTATTACTGATTATAAAATAGCAATTAGAGTATGTGAATTGAAGAATTTGTTTAATGTTATAGGAGAAATAAGAACATTTGATGATAGTTACAAGGAATATAGAAATTTAATGGATACATTAACCAATAATGAAATTACAATTAAAGATATTCTATGCTTTGATGAAGAGATGTTTAAATCTACTATAAAACAAATAAAAAATGGCGCTGAAAATCATATCATAAGTGACTCACTAGAAAAAATGAGACTTATCATAAATGACAATAAGCCAGGATGTAACGTTTTAAGATACTTAACAACAAAAACTAATAATTTAATAATTAGAAATCAGTTATCAGATATTCAACATCCATATTTAAGTAATTTATTTTTATCAAAAAAATGTGGAATGTTTGATGCTTTACCTTATGCAATGTCATTGTGTAAGCATAATCCTCAATATAGAGATTTGATAAAAGCTATAGATGTTGATGAAAAAGAAGATGAATTGTTATATTCATATATAAGAAATCAAACCGAATCAAACAATCAATTATACACACCAGTTAGTGAATTGCAACAATTCGATAACATTCAAGATTTAGTGAAAAGGTTCAATAATAAAGTTTTATCTAGAATTCCTGATAGCAATAGTGTTTTTAGAAATAAAAGATGATTTTATTTTTATTAGGAATATGAGATAAACTCAATTCAAATTATTAAAAAATTAGAAGAATATTCAAATAATATTAATGACGAAATTAGTAATTCAATGTCATTTTATAATACATTTATTTTGGATGATGATATATCTGATGACAAGAAAAAATTCTTAATATAATTTTCAAAAAAAGCACATTAGCGTTAATATATGGTCCAGCGGGCACTGGAAAAAACGAAAATGATAGAACTATTAACAATAGCACTTTCGAATTATAATAAATATATAATTTCTAATACGACAACCTCAGTTTCTAATTTAAAAAACAGATTAATTGAAGATGACAGCCTGCAAATAACCACAATTGCTAATTTTATAAGAAATGAGTTGTGTTGTGATATATTGATAATAGATGAATGTAGTATGGTTTCTAATGATGACATGATAAAAATACTAAATCAAAATGAATATCAGGCAATTATATTGGTAGGTGATAATTATCAAATAGAATCTATTAAATATGGTAATTGGTTTCAAATATGTAGTAGATATTTTAAAAAAGATATTTCATTTGAATTGGAAATGACACATAGAACAACAGATAAAGAATTATTAAAATTATGGGATTACGTAAGAAAAAACGATAAAGCAGCAATTAATATAATGAGTAGTAAAGAATATTCTGAAGACATTTCACCAAAAATATTTGAAAGAACATCAGATGAAGAAATAATATTGTGCCTAAACTATGACGGAATGTATGGCATTAACAATATTAATAAGGTAATGCAAAATTCAAATAAGAATAAAGAATACACATTTGGTGTTGATGTGTTTAAAGTAGACGATCCAGTTTTATTTAATGATTGTCCGAGATTTAATAAATTTACACATAATAATCTAAAAGGAATAATAAAAGAAATAGAAGAAGATGCTTCTGAAGAAGTAATGTGGTTTTTTATAGAAGTCGATGAAGATTCTATTAATATAGATAATACGCCAGCTGATGTTACTTTATTAAAAAGTAATAAAAAAGGAAAAATAATTATTAAATTTAAAGTCAAAGAATTTAAGGATAAAAATGATGATGAAAATGAGTATGACCACATAATTCCGTTTAATCTTGCATACGCTATTTCTATACATAAAGCTCAAGGACTAGAATACGATAGCGTTAAGATCGTAATAACATCAAATATAGAAGATAGAATAACTAAAAAAATATATTTTATACAGCCATTACAAGAACTAAAAATAAATTAAAAGTATATTGGAATTCAGCAACGCAAGAAAAAAATATTTGATAGTTTTGATAAGAAAGAAAGTAAAAAAGGGATTTAGGAATACTAAATCAAAAAATAAAGCAATCATAATAACAGTAAATATTAGCTTTAACACCAGACTGTTGACGAATAGGTGAAAAAAATAACTTATTTGTCTTTTTTATACTAATATTGAGATATATTAGATATATATTAATTTCGAGTATATTGATATAATGTAAATTACTTAAGATTCATTCATGCATAAAAAGAGGGAGAAAATCTTAGTTAAACCATATTTGATTTTGCCATAATCAAAGACTCTTTCAATATATTGTGGTCTTTGTATATATATCTTTTATATCTTGATGATTTCTATAATCATTTACTATCTTTTCCTATTAATAAATATATAAATATTATTATGCTGGTCATAAATAAATTCATATTCTTTGAAATATCCTAGTCTACTATATAGTGCTATTGGTATCATATTAAGGCCAATTATTGCCTTACATATATGATTAGTTAAATAAAGTTGTACATCCTAGCTGAGTATTTTTTTTCTTCTGCCTTACAAACTTGTAATATAAAATCCATCAATATAATGATATAATATAACTATAGAAAGAAGGAAATACAATATATGAAAAAAGATAATGATAATTGAAGATGATACTATAATATCTAAAGAATTATATGAACTACTAGTAAATGCTGGCTATGAAGCATTAATACTAAAGGACTTTTCAAATGCCAAAGAAGAAGTATTAAAAAAGTAATATAGACCTAATCCTCTTAGATATAAATATACCATATCAAAATGGTGAGCAGTTACTTAAAGAAATAAGGAAAAGAATCAAATGTTCCCGTAATAATGGTAACCTCAAGAGCAAATGAAACCGATGAAATATTATCAATCTCTTATGGAGCAGACGATTACATAACAAAGCCCTATAGCCCAACCATTCTATTACTAAGAATACAAAATATCTTCAAAAGATTAGATAATAGTACCGAAGTATTAAAATACAAAGATTTAGAAGTCTCACCATCTCGTGGTACCTTATCAGGTAATAATAAAGAATTAGAACTAACCAAAAACGAAATGCTAATCTTTCAGCACCTATTAAATAACCAAAATAGAATTGTATCACGAGATGAACTAATGACCATTCTTTGGAATAATGAAGAATACATAAATGATAATGCTCTAACCGTAAATATAAGTAGACTAAGAAGTAAACTAGAGGACTTTGGTTATCCAAATGCCATAGAAACAAGAAAAGGACAAGGATATATACTATTATGAACTTAACAAACTATCTAAAAGATAAAATAAGCATAATCATTATCACTATCATATCAATAATTCTAATAGCCCTATTAGACATAGCCTTCAAAGTACCAAAGGAATTAATAATAGTAACCATAGTATTACTACTACTAACACTAATCATATCCATCTTAATATCATATTTCAAAAAAAAAGAACCTTCTATAACACCCTCATAACCAATACCAAAAATCTAGATAAAAAATACCTAGTCCTAGAAACCATACCAAAACCAAATACTTACGAAGAAGAACTAATATATAACATCATGTGCGACATCAACAAATCAATGATTGAAAATGTCAGTAGTTACATAAATAGCACCAAAGACTTCAAAGACTATATTGAGATGTGGATACATGAAGTAAAAAATACCAATATCAAGTCTAATCCTTATGACCCATAATCATAAAAATCAAGTACCAAAAAGAATACATTGAAGAAATAAAAAGACTAGATAACTACATCGACCAAATCCTCTATTATGTAAGAAGTAACTATACCAGTGAAGACTTTATCTTCAAAAAAGTAAAACTAGAAAAAATAATCTCATCAGTAGCTCTTAAAAATAAAGATGACCTCTTAGAAAATAAAATTGACCTAATCGTCGATATAAAAAATACCGAAGTCTATACCGATACCAAATGGTTAGAATTCATTTTAAATCAAATTATCAATAACAGTATTAAATACAAAAAAGATATTCCAAACTCCTATATCCAAATAAATGCTATAGAAGATAATAATCAAATAACCTTATTTATCAAAGATAACGGTATTGGCATACCAAAAGTGATATCCCTAATGTTTTCAAAAAATCATTTACCGGTACTAATGGCAGAGATAAAATCAAATCAACAGGCATGGGTCTATACATAGCCAAAAAATTATGTACCAAATTAGGTCATAAAATAGAAATAGAATCTGAAGAAAAAGAATATACCATTGTCAAAATAATCTTTGGTAAAAATAAACTTTATCACCCAGAAGACTAACCTTACAAAAAAGTAATATACTGTAATATTAAAATTACGACAAATATCCTATTATCTAGTATTATTAATTACGAAAGGAAGGAAAATAATATGGAAAATATACTAAAAAAAGAAAATATTGAAAAAATACTATAGAAGTAAATCAAGTTTAACTAAAGCCATAAATAACATATCATTTGAAGTAGAAAAAGGAGAGTTTGTCGCTATCATGTGTTCTTCTGGTTCAGGTAAAAAACAACATTACTAAACTGCATATCCACAATTGATAAAGTAACCGCCGGACATATTTT
>VOFC01005865.1_pt1 | contig 31933 bp, 34 predicted proteins | sample 5384161 | NCBI WGS metagenome assembly VOFC01 (sample SAMN12384722, study PRJNA508395) | human gut metagenome | isolation source: healthy gut B | host: Homo sapiens
TCACATATTGAAGGTCAGCGAATCAAGAAGAAATCTCCAAGCATGTTCATGCCATTTATTTAAGTCAAAGATAAAACCAGCTGGAACAGAGGAAGCAAACTGGGCCAGTGATGATGACGATGTGGCTGGTTTGTTGACATTGATAACTCACCGGCGAGAAACCTGATGCCAGGAAGGTGTGCCATTTCCCGGCAGAATCAATTGAGTGCGCAGGGAGGCACCATGGGTTGTAGGCCCCACGAGAGCAATGGCCGCCAATGACAACCCAGAAATACAGATTGAGGACGGCGGCCAGATTTGAACACTGTTAGATGATGTCTCCAGAAAACATGCCTACCCTGTCTATCTTGTGCCGAATGTCATCACAAAGCACTCATGTATATCTCACTGTCTGGTTGATCAACTGTCCAAGATTAAAGCAGAGGGCAATGCCAAAAGTCCAGAACCTCATCCTCGAAGTTCTGTTGGTATGCACAAAAAGTCGAGATCCTGCGCAGGACAGAGATTGACCTTGTCCCTGAAAAATGATATCCAGCGCCTGCCGCCGCGCTGAACGGCATCCTGCTCAATAGGCGAAACCAGCTGCCAGCACCTGCCGTAAGTATTGGCGCGGCGTGCGCGGGAACGATCATGACCCTGCTCACAGTTTCGAAGATGATGTCACAGGCCGTGAAAAGTCTGCTCATCAGGTCGTCCCTCAGCGCAGCACCACGATACGTTCCTCCCGCCAGCCAAAAGCAGCAAGTACGCGGACGCCCGAGGATGCGCCGGGGCGCTGCCGTTGCAGCAGGCACGGCTGGCCGTCCGCACGCCACAGGCGCAAGCCGTCACTGGGCAGGGAATCGCCAGCCGCCCTGGTCGGCAGGTCGCGGCGCAATGCGGCCCGCTGGCGGCAGGTCCGTCGGGGCAAAAGCGCGCCAGCGTCCAGCAGCGGGCTTGTGGGCAGCAGGGAATCGTCCACCTGCACGGGACTGTTGCATGAGCGACCAGGGTGGCCGGCGGCTTCCGCATCGCGGGCATCGCCCGCCAGCAGGGCTCGCCTCGTCAGTGATCGGCGGGGTCCAAGTGTCCAGCGCGGCCTGCAGCGGGCATTGCTGCTGCTCAGGCTGGGCCTGTGGGCGCGGAAAGGTCTCGGCCCGTGGCGTTAACTGCAGCCAGCTCCAGGCAGCATGCGCTGAGCCCGCGCAGGCGCTTTTCCCGCTCGCTCGCGGGCGGCTCTCAGCCCTGGGCTTCAGTCTCGTGGGTGCCGTCGGCCATCAGGCCGGCGCGCAGGGCGCTTTCCGCGCTGTTGCGGCGGGCGCGGCCCACGTCGCCCAGGTGCCCGGCTGGCCGGAAAGGGCGGCATCCCCCATGCGCTGGAGGTCATCCAGGCAGACCGCGGCCTCACGCGGCGAAAAAGGCAGGTTGTCCGGCATATGCCACGGCCTGGGGAGCCAGGGACCGTAACGGTCACGGCGCGACGACCGGATGCCGTCAGCCCTCCGGCGGCAGGACGGGAAAATTCTTCCGGCAGGCCGGGCCACAGACGCAACACGGGACAGCAACCCGCCGCAGGGGAAAGCGGTGCCTCCCCGGGCAGGGGACCGCGCAGGGCGGGGACACGGATACAGAGTGCGGACATGTCTCATCCTTGGTTAAGCTGGAGTTTTTAGCATACGCCACAGGGGGACACCATTGCAAGGCCAAAGCCGTCCTTCCCTGACTGCTGCGGCGCCGCCCGCAGAAGGGCCCGTGCGGGGAAGGAGGTCAGGCTGGCGGCCCCCCGATGACGGCGGAAGGCCGGGCGGCGTGCTTCGGCAGCCTGTCCCGCGGCGGCGGACAGGTCTTCCAGTACCAGCAACTCGGTCTGCGGAGAAGGCCGTCACCGGCAACGATATGGGTTCTGGCCCCACGGCAACCGCCCCATGGAGAGAAGATATGGAATAAAGCGCTCATCTGGCTCAGCTGACCGGTGAAAATGCCCGGCGGCGCCGTCATGACCACCTCGAACAGGCGATCGCTTCAGCGGCCCGGCGAACTGAGCACGCCCGCATGGGGCCGAATCACCACCGCCAGCGCAATCGAGATCCCCGCCATCCTGAGGCGGACCACATCGACGAGAGCGTGCTGCTGACCCTCTGCCGGATGACTTGTATCATGGCCTGACGGCGACTTCACCGTGCCTTTCGGTTCAGGCTGCGAATCTATGGCCCCGTGCCAGATCGTTGAAGGCCAATATCCGCACTATAATAAGAGCCCAACGGTCGCCCGGGCGAACGGCGCCTCTGAAGCCCGTCTGGTTGCAGGCGAAGGCCGCCGCCTGTGGGTGAACTTTTGCCGTTGGCGGTCAAATATCTCGCTGATTTCGCCGGATGATGCATCTGGGTGTTCGTGGGCTCCAGATCTGGTTCACATCGTGACCAATATAAGGACTATGCCCGGCCGAGATCTCCCCCACGCCACGAACGGCAGGAGCGGGGCTGGTAGCATCGAACCCGGCCCTGTGCAGGCCTTCCGCAACATGTTATGGCACTGCGCCGTTCGCTGATGTCCGCGAAGTACGCCAGCTCAAGCGACATAAGGCCTTGAGGGCATGGTCAAATCCTCGGCGGCGAAAGCACCCACCATCGGCAAGCTGCTGCGAGTACATGCTGGAACTGCTGCGCTGAGCGCATCCTGACGGCATGCCTGCTCACGGCAGCTGCGCGGGCTCGATCCTGCTCTGTTAGTTCCGGCCAGTTCAAGCGTGCTGACGCCACTGTGCGCCGCATCGTTCTTCTGGCTGGCTGGTGGATAGCGCTTCGACTGACTACATCGACGGTCTGGCTGGCGGGTTCCTGCGGGCCGTGTTCATCCGCGCGCTTCGCCTATCAGCTGCGTGGCGAGATCGCAGGTGCTGGCTGGCCTGTCTGACGCCGACCGCGGCGAACGCGCCAGGGCCATGCCACGCCACTCCTTCACCCCTGAACTGACCCTGACCTGCGCCTGCACCGATATTGACCGATCCGGCATGCTGTCACACAACGGCCCTGCGCCGGATATCTTCGCTGTTCCATGGGCTCGGTCTTTGTGTCCAGTCTGACTTTTTCCATCAAGCTCCATAGTGCTCACTGGATCTTTCCACAGTCGTTCTGAACCTTTAATGGCTCCACCAGCATCACATGCCGTCTGTAGAGTTCATTGAACGAGTAGAAGGCCGTCCATCGCCGATACATCAGATATTTGAGATGGTAGAGGGAATGGCGTGCCGATCCACAAGATAGGATTGTGGTATTGCTTGAGCAGCCTGCCGTGGAAGATGCTTTCATCCAGCCTGGTCAGTCTCCAGCCGCGACGACGTTGCTTTTTGCATGTCCTTGAGGACGCGTTCCAGTTCGTCCACTGCATCCGCTCCAGTCGCGCAGGCCAGTCGGCCACGCGTGTGGCCTCCAGTATCCCGCTCGACATTGTAGCTGTTCCCTGATCTCTTCCGGCGACATCAGGCGGACCGCTTGCCCTTTGCGGCTCCGAAGTCACCAGGCCTCCTGCACCAGGCTTTCCAGGGCCTCGCGGACGCGGCGCCTGGCTGATGCCCAGGTGCTCGGCAAGCGCCACCTCCTGATGGCCTGTCCCGGCAGCAACTCGCCCTGCTTTGGATCGCTGTTTGATGTAGTCCGCAACCACAGTGGAATACGTCTGTCGAATACCATACCAATCGCTTGTCGTTTGTGCCGCCTGGCGGCGTTTTGCTCTCCTTTCACGAGGCTGCGGCCCCCTTCCTGTTTTTCCTTTCCAGAGCAGCCCTGGGAGCAACAGTGCCCTGGCCTTTAAAAATATCGCCGCTGCCTTGGCTTTCAGTTGACTTCAAAAGTTGTCTGAATGTAGTATGTCGGAGATTCGGCAGAAGAAAATATCGGCAAAAAGCGCCGCAGCAATCCGGCGCCGTTTATGCGTGTATAAATGTCGACATTCGACATAGCTGTGAATGTTAAATTACGCACGAGGAAGCCATGAAGCGACATCATCTCACCAGCAGCCTGCGCCTGCCTGCCCTGCTCTTCCTGGCCAGCTGCATCGACCGCAACCGGCAAACTGGCTGAAGGCGGTGGGCGCTCAGCCTGCGCGCAGTCCCTGAAGAATGTCCAGTGCCGTTGCCAGCGGAGCCACGGAAAAGAACGTCGTCACCACCGTGTTCCTTGACCAGCATGGCCGACTTCCAGGAAGCTTTCAACGAAGCCTTACGCGGTTGTTTCGACACGGACCGCTGCTGCCCGGTCCTGCAAGTTGCGTGTCATGAACCTGCTCCCTCAAACGGGCTGTGAAACTCGAAGCCACTTCACTGTCGTCCTGGTAGCCCCGCTGCGGACAAAATACCACTGTGATGCACGCATCATCCCAGGAGGTCCTCATGAATCTTGCCCAGTTCCCCGTCGCGGTTATGTCACCACCCCCACCCCCATCGAGTATTGTCCCCACTTTCCATGCCCCAAGCGGGCATCGATGTCTCATATCAAGCGTGACGACATGCTCCCCGGTACCGCTGGCCCAACCACGCCTGACCCGCTTTCTGGAGCTGTCCGCTGAGCATGGACTGCCATCTGCGCTGGAAGAACGCGTGAAAGACAGCTGCAATCCCTGAAGCCTCCGGCAACAACTTCCCTGTTCCAGCTGCTGGGCGTCAAGAGCATCACCGTGGTGCCCGGCGGCAGCAAATGATGGAAACCATGGAAAAAGTGGCTGCCAGGCTGACGGCGAGGCAGAAAGCCCTTACATCGTCCCCGGCGGTGCTTCCACGCCTCTGAGTGCCCTGGGCGGGCTGCATGGAAGAGATCATGCACCGTGATGTTCGAGATGGCCTCAACTTCGACCACATGGTCGTGCCCAGCGGCAGCGCCGGTACCCACGCCGGGATCATCGCCGGCATGATCGGCAACAACATCAACATCCCTGTCACCGGCATCGGCGTCAACCGTCCCAAGCCCGTGCAGGAAAAATGCCGTGCACACCCTGGCCAACCAGACCCTGGATCTGCTGGGGTGGAAGCCCGCGTGCCTGCCGAAAAGGTCGTGGCTTTTGACGACTATGTGGGCCCCGGCTACCCCTGCCCACGGACGCCATGGTCGAAGCCGTCAAGATGCTGGCCGAGACCGAAGGCATCCTGCTGGACCCCCGTGTACTCCGGCAAGGCCATGTCCGGCCTGATCGACCTGGCTCGCAAGGGCTATTTCGCCAAGGGCCCAAGGTGCTGTTCCTGCACCGGCGGTTCGCCGGCTCTGTACGCCTATCTGCCCTGCTTCCGCTAAAATACGAGGGGGCGTGGCCTGCGGGTCGCGTCCCTTGCTGCACCCCACCTCCAAACCATCAGCCCGTAGACGTGGAGGGGCATATGCCTGAAGAAAAAAAAAGACTCGATATGTATGGCGGTATCCTGGGCGGTGCCGTTCCTCTGGTTGTACTCATCGTCGGCCTCATCTGGCTTTGTCTTGCGGAACGTGGCGGTACCCAGCCGTTCTGGGCCTGTGCCTGGCTGGCTCTTGTCATCGGCCTGTTCTTTGCCCGCAAAAAGGAAGATTACTGCCTTGCCGCCATGCGCGGCATCGGCGATGAAAACGGCATCGTCATCATCACGGCCTGGCTGTTCGCCGGTGTTTTCGGCCAGCTCATGGCTGCCGGCGGTCTGGTGGACGGTCTGCTCTGGATGGGCATGAGCACCGGTGCCCAGGGCAGCATTTTTGTGGGCCTCGTCTTCTTTGCTTCCATGCTGTTCGCCCTGGGGACAGGCACCTCCACCGGTACCTGCATCGCCCTGACGCCCGTGCTCTACCCTGCCGGCTATTTTCTGGGTGCCGACCCGGCCATGCTCGGTCTGGCCATCCTTTCCGGTGCGGCCTTTGGCGACAACCTTTCCCCCATCGCTGATACGACCATCGTTTCCGCCTATACCCAGGGCGCGACCATGAAGGAGGTCGTCCGCAGCCGCTTCCCGCTCTCCATGTCCGCCGCCGTCATGGCCATGGTCATCTTCCTGATCTTCGGCAATGCGGACCAGGCAGCGGCCCTGCCTGATATCCAGAAGGATTTCGACCCCGCCGGCGTGCTGATGCTCCTCGCCCTGGTGGTGGTCGTCGGCTCCGCCATGCTGGGCCGTCACATCATCGAATCCCTGGTCTACGGCAACGTCTGCGCTGCTGTCATCGCCATCCTTACCGGACATATCAAAGCCGACGGAGATCTTCGGCATCCCTGCCCAGGCCGGACAGTCCACCGGCTATATCGAAAACGGTATCCTCAGCGTGGTGGGCCCCATCATCTTCGCCATCCTGATCCTTGCCGTGACCCAGATCATGGTGGAATGCGGCATCATGAAGCGCATCCTTGACTTTGCCCACAAATCCCTGGTCAGCACGGTGCGCCAGGCCGAGCTCTTCATCGTGGGCGTCACGGTGCTGGCCTCCATCCCGATCTCGGCCAATGCTCCGGCCGAGCTGCTGGTGGGCCCCTCCATCGTCCGGCCTATGGGCGAACGCTTCAACCTGAGTGCCGCCCGCCGGGCCAATCTCATGGACTGCGCCGTGAGCACCGTTTTTTATATCCTGCCCTGGCATATCGCAGTGGCGACCTGGTACGGTGCCCTGTATAGTGCTGCCCAGAGCTACAATATCCCGGCCCCCGCCCTGAGCACGGCCCTGTACAATCCCTATTCCTGGACCCTGCTCGTGGTGCTGCTGTTCTCCGCCATCACGGGCTGGAACCGCAAGCTGGATATCCCGGCGGCGGCGAACAACGCCTAGCAACCTCCTTGGGTGGTTGTCCGCTCGCCCCTCCGGGTGGACAACCACCATTCCCGCACTGCCATGAAACTTTTTCCCCTCCCTTGCGATCACAAAGCGGATCTGGCCTTTGCCGGACATATCGGTGTCGGGCACGTCAACAGCCACCAGGGCTTCGTCCAGGACGATGCCGCCGGTTTTGCCGCCCTGCTGGCCCTGCTCCTGCGGATATGCCCGCTGGATATGACCGTGACGGCCATCTGTACGGACGGGGACAGGCTGACGGTCTCTCTGGCCTGCGGAGGACAGGGACAGGCTTCCCTGCCCGGCGGTTTTTCTCCCTTTGAAGCGGACCTGCTGCAACGGGGCACGGGCCTCTGCGAGCTTTCCTCGCAGACCCTGGCCACCAGAGTCCTGGGCAGGATCCGCGGCCAGGGCATGGACAAAAGGGGGGCCGTCCTTATCCTGGCCCACGCCCGTGCCCTGCTGGACGCCATCCGCCGGCACTGGCCCGCCGGGGTCCGCCACATCACGGACGACATCCCCGGCAGCTGCGGTGAATTTCTGGGCGGCATGCTTTCTCTCGAGGGAACGGCCTGCGCCTGGATGCTGACGATCAATGCCTCTCCTGACGGCAGCGGACCGGTGGAAGACAGCGAAGGCATCCTGCCTGTGGGCAGCAAGGGGCGGCTCATGCAGGAACTGGGCATGTGCCGTATCCCCTGCATCGTTCTGGAATCCAAGGCATACAGCCCCGGCGACAGCGACGGCCTTGCGGCAGCCGCCCCTGGGTCCGCTGGAACCAGGACAGCGACAATCCCACCGTAGGCTGGTGTCTGGTACAGGCCGCCCGGCAATGCCATGCCCGGGCCGTCGTCAATGACAGGGCCTATCCCCGCCGTCCCGGTGAGCTTGACCGGGCGTCCCAGGCCCTGGGAGGAAAGATTTCCAAGCTGGGACAAGACTACGCCAGGGCCCGGACCTCCGCCCAAAAAGTCGCTCTGGCGGCTGCCCTCGCCGACATCCTGGAGCAGGAGATCGGCGGCACCTCTTTCATGAGCCAGGCTGTCCATGCCACAGCCGCCGGTGGCGGCCTCTGGCCGGGACAGGCTGCCATGCTCTCATTACTCGCCAGCCGGGAAGAATACAGATCGCTGAAAGTGCTGATCACCACCCGGCAGGAACTTGAGCTGCTGGCCGACATCGCTCTGACGGCGGCCGTCCTGCTCCGTGAGCGACTGTCCGAAGCAGCGGCCTTTATCCGGGCGCGCACCCCCCAGCCGGAACCCGAGCGCCTTCTGTCTGAACTTTGCCTGCCCGCATAGCCTGCAGCCGGTCGTTGCCTGTGGATGACCGGCATATCCCCCCCTTCGATATATGCATCCATAAAAGGCCACGGGCAGGCGGCTCTTCTGTTCCCAGCGGTGGACAGAAGGGCCTTTTTCCCCTTCCGCTGCATGTCCCGCTGTATGGACAAAGGAGTTTTTTTTCATGGAACAGGGCACCATTCGCCTGAAGACCGGTCTTGCAGAAATGCTCAAGGGCGGCGTCATCATGGACGTGACCACCCCCGAACAGGCGAAGATCGCCGAAGAAGCCGGCGCCTGCGCCGTCATGGCCCTTGAACGCGTCCCGGCCGACATCCGCGCCGCCGGCGGCATCGCCCGCATGGCCGACCCCACCATCGTCAAGCGCATCATGGAAGTGGTGAGCATCCCCGTCATGGCCAAGGCCCGCATCGGCCATTTCGTGGAGGCCCGCATCCTTGAGGCCCTGGGCGTGGACTACATCGACGAGAGCGAAGTGCTGACCCCCGCCGATGACCGGTATCATATCGACAAGCGCGACTTCACCGTGCCCTTCGTCTGCGGCTGCCGCAACCTGGGCGAGGCCCTGCGCCGCATCGCCGAAGGCGCGGCCATGATCCGCACCAAGGGCGAGCCCGGCACCGGCAACGTGGTGGAAGCCGTGCGCCATTGCCGCCAGGTCATGGACGAGATCCGCGTGCTCTGCTCCCTGCCCGAGGCCGAAGTGCCCAATTTCGCCAAGGAAAACGGCGCTCCCCTGGAAGTCTGCCTGGCCGTGCGCAAGGAAGGCCGCCTGCCTGTGGTGAACTTTGCCGCCGGCGGCATCGCCACCCCCGCCGACGCCGCCATGATGATGCATCTGGGCTGCGACGGCGTGTTCGTGGGCTCCGGCATCTTCAAGTCCGGCGATCCGGCCAAGCGTGCCCGCGCCATCGTGCAGGCCGTGACCAACTACAAGGACTATGCCCTGCTGGCCGAGATCTCCCGCGACCTGGGCGAAGCCATGGTGGGCATCGACATCTCCACCATCCCGCCGGCCGAACGCATGCAGGAGCGGGGCTGGTAGCATGGCCCGTATCGGAGTCCTGGCCCTGCAGGGGGCCTTCCGCGAACATGCCGCGGCACTGCGCCGTCTGGGCGCCGATGTCCACGAAGTACGCCAGCTCAAGGACATGGAAGGCCTTGAGGGCATGGTCATCCCCGGCGGCGAAAGCACCACCATCGGCAAGCTGCTGGTGGAGTGGGACATGCTGGAACCGCTGCGCCGGCGCATCCTGGACGGCATGCCCGTCTACGGCAGCTGCGCGGGCCTGATCCTGCTCTGCAAGGAGATCGAAGGCTCCGGCCAGCCGCGCCTGGGCGTGCTGGACGCCACCGTGCGCCGCAACGCCTTCGGCCGTCAGGTGGACAGCTTCGAGACCGACCTGCACATCGACGGTCTGGCCGGCGGGCCCCTGCGGGCCGTGTTCATCCGCGCGCCGCTCATCAGCCGCGTGGGCGAGGACGTGCAGGTGCTGGCCCGTCTGGACGCCGATCGCGGCGAACGCATCGTGGCCGTGCGCCAGGGCCATGTGCTGGCCACCTCCTTCCACCCCGAACTGACCCCGGACCTGCGCCTGCACCGGTACTTCCTGGACATGCTGGCCTGATCCGCGGCACTTGCCGTCACACAACGGGCCCCGCGCCGGACATTCGCTGTTCCGCGCGGGGCTTTCCTATTCCTGTGTCCAGTCTGATTTTTCCATCAGCTGGGCCATATACGCCCCAAGCTCCTCATAGTGCTCACGGATCTTTTTTTCCACACAGCCGCCCTGTCCCTGCTCCGCATGGCCTCCACCAGCATCACATGCCGTTCGTAGAGTTCATTGAACGAGTAGAAGGCCGTCCACTGCCGATACATCAGATATTTGGAGATGGTAGAGCAGGAATGGCGTGCCAGATCCACAAGATAGGGATTGTGGCAATGCATGAGCAGCCTGCCGTGGAAGATGTCATCCAGCTCGGTCAGTCCCAGCTGCCCCCCGGACGACGGGTTGCTTTTATGCATGTCCTTGAGGACGCGTTCCAGTTCGTCCACTTCCGCATCGCTCCAGTCGGGCAGGCTGTCGGCCACGCCTGTGGCCTCCAGTATCCCGCCGACATTGTAGCTGTTCCTGATCTCTTCCGGCGACATCAGGCGGACCCGCTTGCCCTTTTGCGGCTCCGAAGTCACCAGGCCTTCCTGCACCAGGCTTTCCAGGGCCTCGCGGACGGGCGCCCGGCTGATGCCCAGGTGCTCGGCAAGCGCCACCTCCTTGATGGCCTGTCCCGGCAGCAACTCGCCCTGCTGGATCTGCCGTTTGATGTAGTCCGCAACCACAGTGGAATACGTCTGTTTTTTGAATACCATACCAATCGCTTGTCGTTTATGCCGCCTGGCGGCGTTTTGCTCTGCTCACGGAGGCCATGCGGCTCCCCCCTTCCCGGTTTTTCCTTTCCAGAGCAGCCCCGGGAGCAACAGTGCCCTGGCCTTTAAAAAATTTTTCACGAAGCCCCCTTTTGCCGTTGACTTCAAAAGTTGTCAAATGTAGTATGTCGACATTCGGCAAGAAAATATCACAAAAAAGGCCGCAGCAATCCAAGCTGTTTATTTTTTTGTGTATTTTTAAAATGTCGACATTCGACATACGAATGTTAAATTACGCACGAGGAAGCCATGAAGCACATCATCCACACCAGCAAGGCGCCGCGGCCATCGGCCCCCTACTCCCAGGGCAACCGGGCCGGAGATACCGTCTACCTTTCCGGCCAGCTGGGCATCGACCCCGCAACCGGCAAACTGGCTGAAGGCGGTGTAAGGCGCCCAGGCCCGCCAGTCCCTGAAGAATGTCCAGGCGCTGCTGGCTGAAGTGGGAGCCACGGAAAAGAACGTCGTCAAAACCACCGTGTTCCTGACCAGCATGGCCGACTTCCAGGAAGTCAACGAAGCCTACGCGGCTGTTTTCGACACGGACTGCCCCGCCCGGTCCTGCGTTGCTGTCAAGGAACTGCCCCTCAACGGGCTTGTGGAAATCGAAGCCATCGTCGTCCTGTAGCCCTGCTGCGGACAAAAATATCATTGCGGGATGCACGCATCATCCCAGGAGGTCCTCATGAATCTTGCCCAGTTCCCCCGTCGCGGTTATGTCACCACCCCCCCCCCCATCGAGTATTGTCCCAATTTCTCCAAGGCCCTGGGCGCGGGCATCGATGTCTATATCAAGCGTGACGACATGCTCCCCGGTACCGCCGGCGGCAACAAGACCCGCAAGCTGGACTTCTGCATCGCCGAGGCCCTGCAGAAAGGCTGCGACACGGTCATCACCTGCGGCGCCGTGCAGTCCAACCACTGCCGCCTGACCCTTTCCTGGGCTGTCCATGAAGGCATGGACTGCCATCTGGTGCTGGAAGAACGCGTGAAAGACAGCTACAATCCTGAAGCCTCCGGCAACAACTTCCTGTTCCAGCTGCTGGGCGTCAAGAGCATCACCGTGGTGCCCGGCGGCAGCAACATGATGGAAGCCATGGAAAAAGTGGCTGCCAGGCTGACGGCCGAAGGCAGAAAGCCCTACATCGTCCCCTGGCGGTGCTTCCACGCCTCTGGGTGCCCTGGGCTATGTGGGCTGCATGGAAGAGATCATGCACCAGATGTTCGAGATGGGCCTCAACTTCGACCACATGGTCGTGCCCAGCGGCAGCGCCGGTACCCACGCCGGGATCATCGCCGGCATGATCGGCAACAACATCAACATCCCTGTCACCGGCATCGGCGTCAACCGTCCCAAGCCCGTGCAGGAAAATGCCGTGCACACCCTGGCCAACCAGACCCTGGATCTGCTGGGGGTGGAAGCCCGCGTGCCTGCCGAAAAGGTCGTGGCTTTTGACGACTATGTGGGCCCCGGCTACTCCCTGCCCACGGACGCCATGGTCGAAGCCGTCAAGATGCTGGCCGAGACCGAAGGCATCCTGCTGGACCCCGTGTACTCCGGCAAGGCCATGTCCGGCCTGATCGACCTGGCTCGCAAGGGCTATTTCGCCAAGGGCTCCAAGGTGCTGTTCCTGCACACCGGCGGTTCGCCGGCTCTGTACGCCTATCTGCCCTGCTTCCGCTAAAATACGAGGGGGCGTGGCCTGCGGGTCGCGTCCCTTGCTGCACCCCACCTCCAAACCATCAGCCCGTAGACGTGGAGGGCATATGCCTGAAGAAAAAAGACTCATTGATATGTATGGCGGTATCCTGGCGGTGCCGTTCCTCTGGTTGTACTCATCGTCGGCCTCATCTGGCTTTGTCTTGCGGAACGTGGCGGTACCCAGCCGTTCTGGGCCTGTGCCTGGCTGGCTCTTTGTCATCGGCCTGTTCTTTGCCCGCAAAAAGGAAGATTATGGCCTTGCCGCCATGCGCGGCATCGGCGATGAAAACGGCATCGTCATCATCACGGCCTGGCTGTTCGCCGGTGTTTTCGGCCAGCTCATGGCTGCTGCCGGCGGTCTGGTGGACGGTCTGCTCTGGATGGGCATGAGCACCGGTGCCCAGGGCATTTTTTGTGGGCCTCGTCTTTTGCTTCCATGTTGTTCGCCCTGGGGACAGGCACCTCCACCGGTACCTGCATCGCCCTGACGCCCGTGCTCTACCCTGCCGGCTATTTTCTGCGCCGACCCGCCATGCTCGGTCTGGCCATCCTTTCCGGTGCGGGCCTTTGGCGACAACCTTTTCCCCATCGCTGATACGACCATCGTTTCCGCCTATACCCAGGGCGCGACCATGAAGGAGGTCGTCCGCAGCCGCTTTCCCGCTCTCCATGTCCGCCGCCGTCATGGCCATGGTCATCTTCCCCCATCTTCGGCAATGCGGACCAGGCAGCGGCCCTGCCTGATATCCAGAAGGATTTCGACCCCGCCGGCGTGCTGATGCTCCTCGCCCTGGTGGTGGTCGTCGGCTCCGCCATGCTGGGCCGTCACATCATCGAATCCCTGGTCTACGGCAACGTCTGCGCTGCTGTCATCGCCATCCTTACCGGACATATCAAGCCGACGGAGATCTTCGGCATCCCTGCCCAGGCCGGACAGTCCACCGGCTATATCGAAAACGGTATCCTCAGCGTGGTGGGCCCCATCATCTTCGCCATCCCGATCCTTGCCGTGACCCAGATCATGGTGGAATGCGGCATCATGAAGCGCATCCTTGACTTTGCCCACAATCCCTGGTCAGCACGGTGCGCCAGGCCGAGCTTTCATCGTGGGCGTCACGGTGCTGGCCTCCATCCCGATCTCGGCCAATGCCCGGCCGGAGCTGTTGTGGGCCCTCCATCGTCCGGCCTATGGGCGAACGCTTCAACCTGAGTGCGCCCGCCGGGCCAATCTCATGGACTGCGCCGTGAGCACCGTTTTTTATATCCTGCCCTGGCATACCCGCAGTGGACCTGGTACGGTGCCCCTGTATAGTGCTGCCCAGAGCTGCCAATATCCCGGCCCCCGCCCTGAGCACGGCCCTGTACAATCCCTATTCCTGGACCCTGCTCGTGGTGCTGCTGTTCTCCGCCATCACGGGCTGGAACCGCAAGCTGGATATCCCGGCGGCGGCGAACAATTAGCAACCTCCTTGGGTGGTTGTCGCTCGCCCCTCCGGGTGGACAACCACCATTCCCGCACTGCCATGAAACTTTTTCCCTCCTTGCGATCACAAAGTGGGATCGGCCTTTGCCGGACATATCGGTGTCGGGCACGTCAGCAGCCACCAGGGCTTCGTCCAGGACGATGCCGCCGGTTTTGCCGCCTGCTGGCCCTGCTCCTGCGGATATGCCCGCTGGATATGACCGTGACGGCCATCTGTACGGACGGGGACAGGGCTGACGGTCTCTCTGGCCTGCGGAGGACAGGGACAGGCTTCCCTGCCCGGCGGTTTTTTCTCCCTTTTTTGAACGGGGCTTTTGGGCCTCTGCGAGCTTTTTCTCGCAGACCCTGGCCACCAGAGTCCTGGGCGAGGATCCGCGGCCAGGGCATGGACAAAAGGGGGCCGTCCTTATCCTGGCCCACGCCCGTGCCCTGCTGGACGCCATCCGCCGGCACTGGCCCGCCGGGGTCCGCCACATCACGGACGACATCCCCGGCAGCTGCGGTGAATTTCTGGGCGGCATGCTTTCTCTCGAGGGAACGGCCTGCGCCTGGATGCTGACGATCAATGCCTCCTGACGGCAGCGGACCGGTGGAAGACAGCGAAGGCATCCTGCCTGTGGGCAGCAAGGGGCGGCTCATGCAGGAACTGGGCATGTGCCGTATCCCCTGCATCGTTCTGGAATCCAAGGCATACAGCCCCGGCGACAGCGACGGCCTTGACGCGGCCAGCCGCCCCTGGGTCCGCTGGAACCAGGACAGCGACAATCCCACCGTAGGCTGGTGTCTGGTACAGGCCGCCCGGCAATGCCATGCCCGGGCCGTCGTCAATGACAGGGCCTATCCCTGCTGTCCCGGTGAGTTTGACCGGGCGTCCCAGGCCCTGGAGGAAAGATTCCAAGCTGGGACAAGACCACCAGTCTCGGACCTCCGCCCAAAAGTCGCTCTTAGGCCCGCCCCGACATCCTGAGCAGGAGATCGGCGGCACCCTTTCATGAGCCAGGCTGTCCATGCCACAGCCGCCGGTGGCGGCTCTGGCCGGGACAGGCTGCCATGCTCCTATTACTCGCCAGCCGGGAAGAATAAATACGATCGCTGAAAGTGCCGATCACCACCCGGCAGGAACTTGAGCTGCTGGCCGACATCGCTTGACGGCGGCCGTCCTGCCCGTGAGCGACCGTCCGAAGCAGCGGCCTTTATCCCGCGCGCACCCCAGCCGGAACCCGAGCGCCTTCTGTCTGAACTTTGCCTGCCTTGCATAGCTTCGCAGCCGGTCGTTGCCGACCGGCATATCCCCCCTTCGATATATGCATCCATAAAAGGCCACGGCAGGCGGCTCTTCTGTTCCCAGCGGTGGACAGAAGGGCCTTTTTCCCCTTCCGCTGCATGTCCCGCTGTATGGACAAAGGAGTTTTTTCATGGAACAGGCACCATTCGCCTGAAGACCGGTCTTGCAGAAATGCCTGGCGGCGGCGTCATCATGGACGTGACCACTCCCCCGAACAGGCGAAAGACGCCGAAGAAGCCGGCGCCTGCGCCGTCATGGCACTCGAACGCATCCCGGCCGACATCCGCGCCGCAGGCGGCATCGCCCGCATGGCCGACCCCACCATCGTCAAGCGCATCATGGAGTGGTGAGCATCCCCGTCATGGCCAAGGCCCGCATCGGCCTATTTCGTGGAGGCCCGCATCCTTGAGGCCCCGGCGTGGACTACATCGACGAAAGCGAAGTGCTGACCCCGCCGATGACCGGTATCATATCGACAAGCGCGACTTCACCGTGCCCTTTCGTCTGCGGCTGCCGCAACCTGGGCGAGGCCCCTGCGCCGCATCGCCGAAGGCGCGGCTACGATCCGCACCAGGGCGAGCCCGGCACCGGCAACGTGGTGGAAGCCGTGCGCCATTGCCGCCAGGTCATGGACGAGATCCGCGTGCTCTGCTCCTCGCCCGAGGCCGAAGTGCCCAATTTCGCCGGGCGAAAACGGCGCTCCCCCTGGAAGTCTGCCTGGCCGTGCGAAGGAAGGCCGCCTGCCTGTGGTGAACTTTGCCGCCGGCGGCATCGCCACCCCGCCGACGCCGCCATGATGATGCATCTGGGCTGCGACGGCGTGTTCGTGGCTCCGGCATCTTCAAGTCCGGCGATCCGGGCTGCGTGCCCGCGCCATCAGCAGGGCTGTGACCAACTACAAGGACTATGCCCCTGGCCGAGATCTCCCGCGACCTTGGGGTGGAAGCCATGGTGGGCATCGATATCTCCACCATCCTGCCGCCGAACGCATGCAGGTGAGCGGGGCTGGTAGCATGGCCCGTATCGGAACTTGCCCTGCAGGGGGCCTTCCGCGAACATGCTGCGGCACTGCTGCCCGGGCGCCGATGTCCACGAAGCGCCGCCAGCTCAAGGACATGGAAGGCCTTGAGGGCATGGTCATCCCCGGCGGCGAAGGGCACCAACCATCGGCAAGCTGGCTGGTGGAATAACATGTTGAAATCGCTGCGCCGGCGCATCCTGGACGGCACATGCCTGTCACGGGCAGCTGCGCGGGCCTCGATCCTGCCTGCGCCTGGGCGTGCTGGACGCCACCGTGCGCCGCAACGCCTTCGGCCGTCAGGTGACAACTTCCGAGACCGACCTACATCGACGGTCTGGCCGGCGGGCCCCTGCGGGCGTGTTCATCCGCGCGCCGCTCATCAGCCGCGTGGGCGAGACGTGTGCAGTGCTGGCCCGTCTGGACGCCGATCGCGGCGAACTGCATCGTGGCCGTGCGCCAGGGGCCATAATGCTGGCCACCTCCTTCCACCCGAACGACCCCGGACCTGCGCCTGCACCGGTACTTCCTGGACATGCTGGCCTGATCCGCGGCACTTGCCGTCACACAACGGGCCCCGCGCCGGACATTCGCTGTTCCGCGCGGGGCTTTCCGTCTTCATGCTCCGACGGACGGCGGCAGCAGGGCTCCCGTCGCCTTTCCCTTCAAGACGCTCCGGCCGTCGCCTGACTGCATCACGGCGCTCCTTCCCCGGGCGGCATCCGGCGCAAGCCCCACCGGGCGGGGCTTGCCCTCCCCGGCCCTGCCCGGCACCAGCGCAGGGCGGCCTGCGGGGAACGCTCCCCCAGCGGGGGGCTTTCCTTTTCCGCGCGAACATGCAAGATTCGTCCCACGGCCCCCGACGCACGGCCGCACCCGCCGACACAGGAGCTCCCATGACCAATACCACCCTGACCGCCATCGACGGCCTGCTGGCAGGCCACGCCACGGACGAACGGAACCATACCGGCTGCACCGCCATCCTTTGCCCGCAGGGCTTCACCCCGGGCATCGCCGTGCCGGGCTTCGCGCCGGGCTGCCGCGAGACGGAGCTCATGCGGCCCGAAGCCCGGTGGACACCGTGCACGGCCTGCTGCTGGCCGGGGCAAAGCGCCTTCGGCCTGGCCGCCGCCGACGGCGTCATGCGCTTTTTGCGCGAACAGGGGCACGGTTTTGCCATGCCCCACGGCGTCATCCCCATCGTCCCGGGGGCCGTCATCTACGATCTGGACATGAATGCCCGGCCGGGCGTGCTGCCCGATGCGGCCATGGGCTATGCCGCGGCCCGGGCGGCCTCTGCGGCGCCGCTGGCCGAAGGGGCCGTGGGAGCGGCCTGCGGGGCCCGCTGCGGTCGCCTGTTCTGCCTTTGCCGGGATGCCGCGGGCAGGCCGCTGGACCTTTCGGACAAGAGCGGCCTGGGCAGCCTGTGCCTGGAGCGGCAGGGCATACGGGTGGCGGCCCTGGTGGTCCTCAACGCGCTGGGCAATGTCTATGACGCCCAGGGGCGCTTCCTGGCCGGGGGACGCTACGCCGACGGCACGCCCGTGCCCCATGACCGGGCCCTGGACGCGCTGGCCGGAGACGTCCCCACCGGCAACACCGTGCTCACCGTGGTGGCCACCAATGTCCCCCTGGACAAGACCCGGTGCAGCCGACTGGCCCGCATGGCCGCCACCGGGCTGGCCCGGCACATCGTCCCCGCGCACATGCTCTTCGACGGTGACATCGTGTTCGCGCTGGCCAGCAAACAGCCCCTGCCCGACGGGCACGGCCCCTGGAACGAGCTTTTGCTGGGGGCCCTGGCCGCCGATGCCGTGGCAGGAGCCGTCTGCCGTGCCGCCCGGCCGGCGATGTTCGCGTAAGGCCGCATCACGGGGGAGACCTTTCCGGGCAAAGAGCCCTCCTTCCCTGCCCTCCGCGTTTTCCCGGCATGTTTTTCTGAAGAACTGCCGAGACAGGACAACGTTCCCCGCAGAAAAACAGACCGCCCGGCCCGAATCATCACCAGCAGCCTGAAGCGTATCCAGCGAAGTATCGAAGCCGCCTGCCATGCGGGTGGCTTTTCGTTTCGCGCCGTGACGCCCAGCAGGCTGGAGCCCAAAAAAAAAGGCCCCCGGTTTCCGGGGCCTCCATTATGCAGCTATGCAGCGAGGACTACAGGGCGGCCTTGTAGATGGCGGCCACGGCGGCGTCGCTCATGATGCGCGGGTTGGTCAGACCGCAGGCGTCCTTCTGGGCGTTGGCGGTCATGGTGGGGATGTCTTCTTCCTTCACTTCCTTGCCGTACTTCTTGCCCAGGGCGATCAGGCCTTCCGGGATGCCCACGTCCTTGGACAGGATGCGGATGGCCTTGATGGCAGCCTGCGAAGCGTCGGTGGGGCTCAGGCCGTCCACGCGTTCGCCCAGCAGCTTGGCGATGCGGCCAAAGCGGCGGCGGCTGGAGATCAGGTTGTACTCGCACACATGGGGCAGCAGGATGGCGTTGCATTCGCCGTGCGGCAGGTCATAGAAGCCGCCCAGCTGGTGAGCCATGGCGTGCACGTGGCCCAGGCTGGCGTTGTTGAAGGCCATACCGGCCAGGTACTGGGGCATAGCACATGCCTTCGCGGCTTCCATGTCCTTGCCGTTGGCAACGGCGCGGGCAGGTAGCGGTTGATGTATTCCATGGCCTTTTCGGCACAGGCGTCGGTCATGGGAGTGGCAGCGGTGGAAACATAGGCTTCCACGGCGTGGGTCAGGGCGTCCATACCGGTAGCGGCGGTCAGGGACGGCGGCATGCCCATCATCAGGACCGGGTCGTCGATGGCGACGCTGGGGGTGCAGCGCCAGTCGACGATGGCCATCTTCACCTTGCGGGAGGTGTCGGTGATGATGCAGAAACGGGTCATTTCAGAGGCGGTGCCGGCGGTGGTGTTCACGGCCACATAGGGCGGGAAGGGCTTGCTGGATTTGTCCACGCCTTCGTAGTCGTGGATCTTGCCGCCGTTGCTGACCACAAAGCCGACGCCCTTGCCGCAGTCATGCGAGGAACCGCCGCCCAGGGTGATCAGGCTGTCGCAGCCGTTGCTCTTGTAGGCTTCGGTAGCTTCCGCAACGTTGTTGTCCGTGGGGTTGGGCACGGTCTTGTCGTACACGGCATACTGCATGCCGGCGGCGTCAAGGATATCGGTGATCTGCTTCAGGATGCCCACGGCCACGATACCCTGGTCGGTGACGATCAGGGGTTTCTTGCCACCGAGGCTCTTCAGGCGATCGGGGATCTGGGTAGAGCAGTTCTGGCCGACCAGAGTCACGGTGGGGATGAAGAAGGACGTAATCTGGCCCATATGCATGCTCTTGACATCCGTGCTCATTGTGCAACTCCTTGGTTTGGGCATCTGAACGGTCTGGATCCCCGCTCAGGCCCGGTTTGGAAACGTTTGTGGATGTACTGGAATCAACATACGCGACCAGCCCCGTCATGGCAATAAGATTTTATAAAATGGATTCAACTTTTTTTTTGTCCTCCCCGAACAGGACCGGACAGGCCGGGGCTTCGCGGGGCTTGGAGAGTATGCAGATGCGGGCCATGAGGCGCAGGTATTCCTTGCGCCTGTCGAGGAAGAAGGCCAACGGCTTTGAAAAATTGCGCCCCAGCAGCCCGTCCACCAAAAACTGGCTCACTTCCCGTTCCCGCATCAGCACCAGCTGGGCGCTGAGCAGCACGGCCCTGTCGGCCTCGGCCATGGAGCGCACCTTGTGGCGGAAGGCCTCCTGGGCACGCGGCTGGTAGAACCAGAAGTACATCAGGTCCAGGGCGCAGATGATGAGGATGCGCTCCAGGCGCTGGGCCTCTTCGCCGCCGCGTCCGCGCAGGCCGCCGGGACGGGCCAGGCAGATCAGGGCGTCCTCGCGGGGGAAGAGCAGCTCCAGCTGCGTATAGCAGTCGAAGATGCGCTTGATGGTGCTTTCATAGTCCCAGCGGCGCATGCGCAGGTTCACCTGGCTGTCGGCGTAGCCTTCGATGATGGCGGCCACGGTGTCCGAGGCCATCTTGGAGATGACGGCCGCACTGGGCACCAGGTACAGATGGGGATCGGCTATGCCCCAGAACAGCAGCAGGTGGAAGAGGATGAAGTCGTACAGGGACGAGACCGGGATGGCCAGGGCGCTGCGGAACAGGTTGCCGATGGCCGCCTCGCGGGGGAAGCCCCTGTAGACGTTGTGCGCGAATATATAGAAACCGTTGACGATGTTCAGCACGGTAAAGACCAGCACGGGCTGTTCCGCCACGGTCACGCCGAAGCAGTCCTCCAGAAGCCAGACACGGATCATCACCTCCAGCAGCAGCACCGAGATGCCCGTATACATGAGCGAGTCGCAGATGCGCTTGACGCTGACGTGCTCCCGCCAGTGGGTCAGGGTGCTGCGCTTGGCCCCGCGGGCGGCCATAACCATCTGGACCACGTTGCGCACGCCGGTGATGCCGAACCAGATGAAGGTGCCGAACCAGGCCAGGAACCACCAGTCCTGCGTATAGATGAAGGAGACGAAGGCCGGATGAAGCCCAGCAGCACCTTGAGGCAGTTGCTCAGGCTGCTGTTGAGATACCGGCCGCCGGGCCTTGCCTCTTCCCCCTGCGGCGCATCGGTCAGGCCGTTGCCCTGGAAGGGGCTCAGGCCGCCGAGGTTGACCATGTTGCCCTTGTTGCTGACACGGCAGTCCTCACTGGCAGCCCGCCAGACGCGGCGCCGCTCCATGCCCAGATGGCCGCAGCCCGGCAAAAACGGAAATGGGCCAGCAGGGCCTGCCCGGGCGAGGGGTTCTCCGGCTCGTTGTAGCGGATCTGCTCTTCCACCGGTGAATAGATGGGGATGGCGGACTGCTGGCTGCCCGCCTTCTTCATGGACGCCAGGGCCCGGCGCGGCAGGGTCTCGCGGATGGCCAGGCCCATGCCGTACGAACGCGAGCGGCTGGCCGAATTGCTGCCCAGGCGCGACTTGAGGGGCTCGTGGCGGTACGCGGCCCAGAGCTTGGGGATGTCGCGCAGGATGGCATGGAATTTTTCCAGGCGCTCTTCGTCGCCCACCACCTCCATCTGCCGGATCATCTGGCGCACCATCTGCTTCATGCGCGGGGCAAGGCCCTGGTTGAGCACGCGCTGCAATTCGTTGATGGCCGCGATATTGTTGAGGTGCCCTTCCACCCAGCTCTTCATGTTGAAGAGCTCCAGATGGGTGATGCGCCCCTCGCAGTCCCAGAGCAGCTCCACCACGTCCTCCACGCTCAGGCCCTCGGTGCCCAGGATCAGGCGGTTGCCCGTGGCAAGGCCGCTGAGATAGGCGGAAAGCGCCTGGGCGCTCATGCGCATCAGTTCCGGCAGGCTGTCGCAGGCGCCCGGCCGTTCCGTATTGGGGATGCGCGGGTTGCGGCCCGGGTCCAGCCACAGGGCCTGCACGTCGTCGGGCCCCAGATTGTCCAGGCGCTGCAGTTCCTCCCGGGCCTCGGGGTCATCGGGACGGGCCCGCAGGATCTCGGCCCGGGCCTGAAGGCTGGGCTGGATGTGCTTGTGCAGGTATTCGGCCAGGCGCAGCAGGGAGGCATGGCCGCGCCCCACGAAATCGAGGAACTCCTCCAGCCCCATGGGCGCCACGGACACGCCCCAGAGCTTTTCCAGGCGGGGGCGCTTGTCCTCGTTCCAGACCTCCAGGGTGTGCAGGGCCACCTCGCGCCGCCAGTGCAGCACCTCGCGCCCCTTTTCCAGCATCTCCCGCATCTGCGGGCTGCGCAAAAAGTCCAGGAAGCCCTTGCCCGAACTGAAACCGCGCGGCATCCAGACCAGGTTCACGAAGCGGTCATAGAAGGGCACGCTGAATTCCAGGCCGATGCGCACGGAGATGCCCCGATGCCCGAGGCATGGATGACCTCGGTGGCGGCCTCAGATCCACGCTGTTGTCATAGACCACCGTGATGGAGCGCAGCCCCTTGATCCAGGCGTCCATGATGAGGTGGGTGGGCGTTTTGCGGCCCCTTGGTGTTCACGTCATAGACATGGTCATCGAAGGCCAGCTGGTTCCAGGCCTCGGGCATCTCGGGCAGATGGTAGCGCGCCAGCATGCGGCGCACCACGCGCGGCGTGCCCAGGGCGGTGCTGCGGAAGTCGTGGGCCAGCATGAGCTGGCGGGTCTCGTCGCCGTGGGCGCGCACCATGTCCTTCATGATCTGCATGAGCGCACGGGCGGTATTGCGGCGCAGGGCCGAATGGGCGCTGGTCAGCACCTCGTCGTACAGGGTCTGCAGGGCCAGCAGACGGTCACGCGAACCGCCGACCTCCAGATTGCGCAGCAGGTTGATGACGGCATAGGCCATACGGGAGGCCGGAGAGGTGACCAGCTCCTTGATGCCGTGGGGATGCAGCTCGGGGTTGAAGAGATTGTCCCGCGAGGGCACGTTGGGCGCCTCAAGGATGCGGTTGACCAGGACGAGTATGTCCCTGTCCTGCCTGTCAAAAAAAATACGGTCAGTGAGTCTTGCCACAGCGTCTTCCTTTTTTCCCTGCCTGCTGCCCGATGCGGGAAAAGCAGGATAACGGAACTATGCCAATAAAAATGAAAAACCGCCACCGCCTGCCTTGTGGCAGCCGGTGGCGGCGGTTTCGCTGAAGAACGGCCCTGGCCGCTGCCTGTCAGATGAATTCGTCCATGCGGCCCGACTTGACCTTCTGCAACAGGCGTTCTGCCGCGCCCCGCTCCACCTCGCTCATCTGCGGGAGCTTGCGGGCGATGAGGCGTTCGCCCACTGCGCGGGTGTAGGGCGTGGCATAATTGATGAGGAACTCCTCGAAGGAGGCGATGGAGTTGGGGCCGCACTGGCTGCGCATGCCGCACTCGTGCACCATGCCCATGAAGTCCGCGCCGCTGCGGCCCAGACGGGGACAGGCGGTACAGAACGAGGGCAGGTGCTCGGCTTCTTCCATGAGGAAGCGCACCACCTCGTCCAGGTGGGTGTCTTCGCCCAGCGGGAAGGGGATGCCTTCGGGCCCGGGCTTTTCGCTCCAGGTCTCGTAGGCGCTGCCCACGCTGCCCGTGAACACCTGGGAGACACCGCGGCTGCAGGCATCGCGCCACAGGCCGGAGGGTTCGCGCGTGGTGACCACGATGCCCGCAGGCGGAACGGCCAGACGCATGATGGCCACACAGCGCAGGAACTCGTCGTCCGAAAGCGGATGCGGGGGCACGAACAGGCTGCCCGGCGCGGGACGCAGACGGAACATGCTGATGGTGTGGCCGCCGGCGCCGAACAGGCGGTTGAGATGGGCCACATGCAGCATCAGGGCCAGCACATCGAACTGCCAGGGGGAAAGCCCCAGCAGCAGGCCGAGGCCCACGTCGCGCACACCGGCGCCCAGGGCCACTTCAGGGGCGTTGAGGCGCTTTTCGTAATGGCTCTTGGGCCCGGCCACATGGGCGGCCTTGTAGTAATCGGGATGGTAGGTATCCTGATAGATCAGGACGTTGCCCACATCGGCATCCAGCAGCACGCTGTACTGGTCGGCGCTCAGGGGCCCCACGTTGACGTTGACGCGGCGGACCTCGCCGTGGCCGTCGAACACGGTGTACAGGATGCTGATGGCTTCGGCCAGGTACTCCACATCGGCATTGGGCAGCTGGCCGGAGACCAGCACGATGCGCTTGTGCCCCTGGCGGATCAGCTTGCCGGCGGCCTCGCGCATCTCGGGCGAGGTCATGTACTTGCGCTGGATGAGCGTATTGCTCTTGCGGTTGGCGCAGTAAAGGCATTCACTGCCGCAATGGTTGGAGATGTGCAGCGGAGCGGTCAGCACGATACGGTCACTATAGACCTTCTGTTTGACCGCATCCGCCGTTTTCATCATCAGGGCAACGTCTTCAGGATCCGTCACCCGCATGAGAGCGGTCGCCTCCTGGATGGTCAGTGACTTCAGAGCCAGAGATTTGTCCAGAATATCCCGGAGCTCCGCCTTGTCCGGTGCAGCCGTACGACTGAGCGCGTTTTCGATGAACCGGGTGTCAAGCCATGCAGGCAGCTCGTATGCAGACATAACGTATCCTTCCAAGCAATGTCCCAAGGAGTTGCATCCCGCCCCTGCGCAACCCATACGCAGGGACGAAACACGCGTACACGTTTCCTGACCAGGACACTTAGCACAAGTTTCACAGCTTGCCTAGTTCTTTTTTCACAGAAAAATACCGCAACGCATGACAAAACGGCAAAAAATGATATGACATTTTTCATGTCAATTTTTTTAGCATTAAAAAACAATAGGTTAAAAAAATATGAAATTTTTAGTATATAAATTGTTCAGCTGCTCAACATTTCTCCCGCAGCCCTGCCGGAGTACCTTGTGGCCCTCCGTCCTCCTGCTAGTATGCCGCCGGGAGTCTGCCATGAAAAAAAATGCATTGATATCACCTGCCTGCTGCTGGCGTCCATCCTGTTGTCCGTCGTGTGCCTGTCCGCCGCCCCGGCCGCGCCGTCCGGCGGGGCCTCCGGCCTGCGTGTGGCCCTGCTGCTGGAGGACGCGGCCCCCGACCAGGGCTGGAACGACCTTCTGCGCCAGGGCCTGGAACAGGCCCGGAAGGAGCTCGGGGTCCGTACCGCCGTGGTGGTGGCCCCGCCCCGGGGCGGCAACGGCCTTTCCCAGGAGGCCATCTTCCAGGCTGCCGCCCGGCAGGCCGACCTGGTCCTGCTCTCCGGGGCCCGGCTGCACGAGATCCTGCGCGACAATGCCGCCAACTTCCGGCAGACGAAGTTCGGCTGCATCGATACGGGCATACGCGCCGCCAACATCATGAGCGTGACCTTTGCCGACGAGCAGGCCGCCTTCCTGGCCGGTGCCCTGCTCTCCCAGCTGCACCGGCACGGCCTGCTGCCCGCCTCCGGGGCACGCGGCAGCGGCGATGAGCTGACCCTCGGCTGGCTGGCCGGAGAAGACGACCCGCAGCTGAAGTCCATGCTCAACGGTTTCGTGGAGGGGGTCCGGCTGGAAAGCCCCGGCGCGCGCGTCATCAACGGCGTGGCGGGCAGCTACAGCTCCCCTGAGGCCGGCCGGGCCAAGGCGGAAGAACTGCTGGGGCTGGACATCAATGCCCTGGCCGTGCTGGCCGGGCGTTCGGGACTGGGCGCCGTGGAAGCGGCCGTGGCCGCAGGCAGGCCCGTGGTGGGCGCGGACAGGGACCAGCAGGCCCTGGCCCCCGGGCTGATGCTGACCAGCATCGTCAAGCGGGCCGACCGCGCCGTGTTCGAGATCGTCAAAGCCACGGCCCAGGGCGCTTTTGCCGGGAACGAGATCATCACCTATGACCTGGCCAACGGCGGCGTGGACATCGTCCCGCCGCAGGTCTGGGCCCGTCATGCCGGGGTGCGCCTGCCCGCCGCCATCGAGCGCCGTCTTGCCGAACTGCGCCTGGAGCTGACGCGCGGCGGCATCCGCCTGCCCTCCCTGCGCGACAGGACGCTCTGCAACTGCCGCTAGCGGGATGCCGTCCATCCGGCCCGAAAGCCGCCGGGCCGGCATGCCCTGGCCGTGCCCTCCTGTGCCCGCCACAACGGCACACGGATCAGAAACGCAGCGTGAAGCGGGGGACATCCCCCGGACCTCCACCTTGACGAAGTCCGCCTGCCGGCCATGCGCCGGACGGGCATCCCCTTCCAGCTCGAAGACGTCCCGTACCACCCAGAAGCGGTGCTTCTCACCCGGCAGCTCCACGGAGGCGCCGCCGTCCATCTCCACATGCAGGTAGAACACGGGCTCCCAGGTCTCCAGGCTCACGGTCCGCCTGCTGTGGGGGCCGAAGTTCACCCAGCCCCTGGTGACCCACACCCCGTCCGCACGCAGATAGCGCAGGGCCAGGCTCCCGCCCAGGGCCTGGCTGTTGTCGATATGGATCTCCAGGGCCGCGGCCGGAAGGGCCCAGCCCAGCAGGAACAGCATCACCAGGCTGATCCGCAGCATCTTTCCCATGACATGCCTCCTTGTGCGTTCCCCACATCATCGTCCCCGCAGGGCCCTGCGCCTCGTGCCGCCCTGCCCTGCAGGCCGGATCCCCTGCCGCCGGACAGGGATGCCGCCCTCCCGGTCCCCCGTTGACGTGCCCCGTCCTGTCCGCGGGCAGGGAGCCGCACCAGGGTCCGCCTGTCCGGGAAGGCCGCCGCAGCGGGACGGACCGGGCAGGGCCCTCAGGCGGGGCGGCACGCAGCGTCGCCGGATGCCGCCTTGCCGGGGAGCCGTCGCTGCCCGGCAAGGGCCGCATGGACCTGCTCCGCATTGTAGCTGCTGCGCACCAGCGGCGCGGAGAACACGAAGGGGATGCCCAGCTCCCGCCCCTTGCGGGCGTATGCCGCGAACATGTCGGGATGCACATAGCGCTCCACCTGCGGGTGACGGCGCGACGGCCGCATGTACTGGCCGATGGTCACGATGTCGCACCCGACAGCGGCCAGATCTTCCAGCACGCCGCAGACCTCCCCGTCGGTCTCGCCCAGGCCCACCATCAGGCCGCTCTTGCAGACGTGCCCGCCTTCCCGCACCCGCCGCAGCAGCTCCAGGCTCTGGGCATAGTCCGCCTGCGGCCGGATGCGGGCATAGTGGGCGGGCGGGGTCTCCACATTGTGGTTGATGATATGGGGCCCGGCAGCCATGACCGTGCGCAGGGCCGCCTCGTCGCCCCGGAAATCCGGGATCAGGACCTCGATGGTGGGACAGGGTCGGTTGCTCCGGCGGATGGCCTCGATGGTGGCCGCGAAATGCGCCGCGCCGCCGTCGGGCAGGTCGTCGCGCGTCACGGAGGTCACCACGGCATGGCGCAGCCCCAGGGCCGCCGTGGCCCTGCCCACGCGGGCGGGCTCGTCCGGGTCAGGCTCGCGGACCGCGCCGTTGCCGATATTGCAGAAGGCGCACCCGCGGGTGCAGGTATCGCCAAGGATGAGGAACGTGGCGGTCTTGCGGGAATAGCATTCGAAAATGTTCGGGCACCGGGCGCTCCGGCAGACCGTGTGCAGCTCCATGTCCCGGACCAGCGCGCCCGTGGCGGCATAGGCCGGGCTACAGGGCAGCTTCACGCGCAGCCACGGGGGGATGCGCAATGAGGGCCTGGAATTCTCGGACACAGACATCTTTGACCTCCTGGAGGGAAAGGCCCTCGTCGCCCCGCTCACGGCAAAGGGACGTGGCCCGGGCATCGGCAAGGCCGCACAGAGTTATGGCATCGAAAAGCGAAAGGTCGCGCCCCACATTGAGCGCGAAGCCGTGGAAGGTCACCCAGCGGCGCACCCCGAGCCCCAGGGAACACAGCTTGCGGTGCCCTATCCAGACCCCGGGGCGGCCGGGCCAGCGGGCGGCCTGTACCCGGAAGGCGGCCGCCGTGCGGATGACGGTCTCTTCCAGCAGGTGGACGAAGCCATGCAGGCCGCCGGTCCGTCTGCCGATGCGAAAGATGGGATAGACCACCAGCTGCCCGGGGAAATGGCAGGTGATGTTGCCGCCCCGCTCCGTCTGCACGACATCGACGCCCCGGCGGGCCAGCTCTTCCCGGCTGCAGTGCAGGTTCTCCTCGCCGCCGTGCCGCCCGAAGGTGATGACGGGCGGGTGCTCCACCAGCAGCAGCGTATCCTCCGCGCCCCGGAGGACCGCCTCATGCCGGGCATGCTGGACAGCCAGCGCCTCCCGGTAGGGCATCCTGCCCAGATCGATGATGCATGTCATGGTCCGTACCCGGTCATATCCATGTGTTGCGTATGAGCCTGTCATCGTTGCCGATCTCCACAGCCAGGCCTCCATTCTTCCCCGTTTTTGCCGTCCGCTGTCAACGGCCTGGGGCCGGTCTCGGGCAAAAATTTTTTCACACCCCGCCAGCCCCTTTTCAAGGCGCACGAAAGTGCCTACAGGTGTGTGTGCGCCCAAACAGTATCACGGGAGCGTACCAGCGTCCTCTGGAGGAGACGTCATGGAACTGACCATCGCCACCGCCCGCCTTTCCGCGGCCCGCATCCTGCCGCATCCCCCCGGGCCTTCTACCGTACCGCCATCAATGCCTTTTTCTTCGTCATGGGCATGGTCTTTGCTTCCTGGGCCGTCCGCATCCCGGACATCAAGGCCGCCCTGCACATGAACGACGCGGCCCTGGGCAGCGTCCTGCTGGCCTCCCCGCTGGGCAGATGCTCTCCATCGTGCCCACGGCCTGGCTCATAGCCCGCTTCCGCAGCCGCCGCGTCATCATGCTGGGGCTGGTGCTCATGCCCTGCGCCCTGCTCTGCCTGGCCCTGGCCGGCAGCCCGCACTGGCTGGCCGCGGCCCTGCTGGGCTTCGGCTTTGCCAACAACATGCTCAACATCTCCCTCAATGCCCAGGCCGTGGGCGTGGAGACCCTCTACGGCCGCAGCATCATGGCCACCTTCCACGGCATGTGGAGCCTGGGCGGGGTGGCCGGCTGCATCATCGGCTCCATCGTGGCGCCGCTGGGCGTGGCGCCCCTGCCCCACTTTGCCGCCATCCTCGTCATCACGCTGGTGACCCTGTGCTGCCTGCGCACCTGGACCATGCCCCGGGAAGTGCGCATCGGCGCCGCTGCGCCCGAAAGCGGGAAGCGTTCCTTCCGTCCCGACCTCTATCTGGCGCTGCTCGGCTGCATCGCCCTGGGCAGCATGGCCACGGAAGGCGCCATGTATGACTGGAGCTCCGTCTATTTCGCCCAGGTGGTCCAGCCGGGCGAAAGCCTCATCCGCGCCGGATACCTGGCCTGCATGTGCGCCATGGTCACGGGCCGCCTGCTGGCCGACGGCCTGGTGAACCGCTTCGGGGTCACGCCCGTGCTCCAGCTGAGCGGCCTCTCCATCGCCGCCGGTCTGAGCCTGGCCCTGCTCTGGCCCGATCTGCTGCCCGCCACGGCGGGGCTGGCCCTGGTGGGCTTCGGCATGGCCTCCGTGGTGCCGCTCTGCTACAGCCTGGCGGGCAAGTCCACGCGCGTGCCGCCCAGCGTGGCCATCTCGCTGGTCTCGTCCCTCAGCTTCCTGGGCTTCCTGGGCTGCCCGCCCATGGTGGGTTTCCTTTCCCACCAGTTCGACCTGCGCTGGGCCCTGTCGCCCATCGTGGTGGTGGGCGTGGCCATCTTCTGCCTGGCGCCTCTGGTCCGGCGCATCAGGGCCTGAGGGCAGGAAAGCCCTTTTCCGGGAAGAAGGCCCCTCGGGTCTCCTGTCCAGCCCGCGGCTTTCTGCGGCACGACGGGCACGGGCCGGCGGCAGGCCCAGTGCCTGCAAAAAAGGGGGCCGTCCCTCCGCCCCCCTTCCCCCGGAACGCTCAAGGGAGATCCGGCATCCCCGCGGAAAAATGACACAACGCCTTTTTCCTGCGCTCCTGAAAGACACAAAAAAGCAGACACACCGTCGCGGCGTGCCTGCTTTTTTATTTTAGCGTGTTACGGATACGAGCTTTCCCTAGCGCGGGCTGCCGTCAGCACGACGCCCGAAGCGGGGCACGGCCAGATGGCAGCCGCCCCGGCCCGTGCGGCGGGCAAAGTCCTGATGGTAGGCCTCAGCCTCGTAGAAGGCCCCGGCCTTTTCCAGACGGGTCACCACGTCATAGCCCAGGCCGCGCAGCTCATCCATGAGCTTCTGGGCGGTCCGCTTCTGGGACTCGTCCAGCCAGAAGACGGCGGAACGGTACTGGCTGCCCACGTCCGGCCCCTGCCTGTCCAGCTGGGTGGGATCGTGGACCTCGAAAAAGCGGCGCACGATGGCCTCATAGCTGATCTTTTCGGGATCGAAGCGCACCAGCACGGCTTCGGCATGTCCGGTATCGCCCCGGCAGACATCCTCATAGGAAGGCCGGTCGGTATGGCCGCCCGTGTAGCCGGAACGCACGTCCACCACACCGGGGAGCCTGCTCAGGGCATCTTCCACGCCCCAGAAACATCCGCCCGCCAGCACGGCCACCTGCGTATGGCGCACCTGTTCGTACAGGGCCAGGCCCAGCTTTTCCTTGTCGCTGCCCGCGGGCGCGAAACGCATGGACAGGGAATTGACGCAATGGCGGGTGTTCTTGGCCGTCAGGCCCTCGCCCTCAAACACATGCCCCAGATGCGCGCCGCAGTGATCGCAAACGATCTCCACCCGGCGGCCGTCGGCATCGGTCTGGCGGCGCACCATGCCCGGCAGGGCATCGTCGAAGGCAGGCCAGCCGCACCCGGAATCGAACTTGTCCGACGAACGGTACAGGGCCACGCCGCACTGGCGGCACAGATAGGTCCCGGCGGCCGTATTCTTTTCGTATTCACCGGACCACGGGGCTTCCGTGGCCTTGCGGAGGATGATGTCCGCCTCGCGGGGCGTCAGGGGCGGCACGGCGGCATCGCCGCGGGCAATGATTCGGAAACCGCTGTCATTCATGGGGGCTTTCTCCCGTAAGGGGTCGAAGGTGGGGCGGGAAAATTCCGCTGCTACGGCGCCGGTCCCGGAAACGGCGAGGACCAGCGCCAGGATGAAAAAGGAAAAGGCGCGTCGCGCGCAGGGATAGCCGTACATGGCACCTCCTTATCAATATAAATTACCAATAAGAAGATAGCGATGCCTCCGGGGAAAAGCAAGCCCGGGCACGGACACAAAAAGGGAGGCATAAGCCTCCCCGGGTGACATGGTGCCTTTTTCCGGCAGACGAGCCTGTCTTTGCCTCCCCCTGCGGCAGATCCTCCGCCCCAGGAGCGGCGCCCGGACGGCGCCCCGGCAACGCCGGCACGGCTTACTGCCGCTCGCCGTAGCCGTGCGGGTGTTCCCGGTGCCAGCGCCAGGCCGATTCGATGATGGCCTCCACGCCCAGCCGGGGCCTGCCCAGCACCTGTTGCGCCTTGCGGGCGGCGGCCACCAGACGGGCCGGATCGCCCGCGCGCCGCTGCCCCATGACCACGGGGATGGCATGACCGGTCACCCTGCGGGCGCAGTCCACGATCTCGCGCACGGAAAAGCCCTGCCCGTTGCCCAGGTTGCAGATGAGGTCGTCACCGCCGCGCTGCAGATGGTCCAAGGCCTTCACATGGGCGTCCACCAGATCGGTGACGGCGATGTAATCGCGGATGCAGGTCCCGTCGGGCGTGGCGTAATCGTCACCGAAGATGGTGATATGCGGCCGCCGGCCCAGCGGTACTTGCAGGACCAGGGGGATGAGATGGCTCTCGGGGCTGTGGTCCTCGCCGATGCTGCCGTCGGCCAGGGCCCCGGCCACATTGAAATAGCGCAGGGAGACGTAACGGATGCCGTGGGCCGCCGAGACCCAGCGCATCATGGCTTCCATCATCAGCTTGCTGTGCCCGTAAGGATTGGTGGGCCGGGTGGGGGCATCCTCGCTGACGGGCACGCTGTCGGGTTCGCCGTAGACCGCCGCCGAGGACGAGAAGACGATGCGGCCCACGCCATGACGGACCATGGCCTCCAGCAGGCTCTGCATGCCGCCCACGTTGTTGTTGAAATACTTGAGGGGCTTGACCATGCTCTCGCCCACCTGGGAATCGGCGGCGAAGTGCATGACGCCGTCGATGCGGAAGCGGCGGAAGATGCCGTCCAGACAGGCGGCATCGCGGATGTCGCCCGCACGAAGGCAGCCTTGTTTATCTCTCATATAAAATTGTTAACTTACAGTAAGTGTTTCCTACACCTCTCTCACACAAGCATATTTTTATCATTTATCCAACGTTAAGTCAACCAAATCACTTTCTTTTTTGTAAAAATTTCAAAACTTCTTGTCCATTTTCCAAATTTTCAGTCAATATCTCGTGAATCGTTGACTTTTTTCCCAACATCACATATTCTTTCACTTATTAGATCAATAAAGGAGGTACTACTTATGAAAGTTGTTGTAATTCCAGAACCGGTACTACAACCGGACATTACAAAAGAAGATATGGATATACGTTGGAAAGTCCTGCAGGATCTTGCAGAGGTAGATGAGCTTGTGATTCGA
>VOFC01004724.1_pt1 | contig 31921 bp, 44 predicted proteins | sample 5384161 | NCBI WGS metagenome assembly VOFC01 (sample SAMN12384722, study PRJNA508395) | human gut metagenome | isolation source: healthy gut B | host: Homo sapiens
CTGCGGAAGAATAATAACCATTTTCTGAATGATAACAAAACCGGCCAAGTCGAACCTTATGATGATTTAATGGGATTCATAGGGGTAGATTCATATGCGCTTCCGGTTGAGTATTATAATACACTGATGTGGTATGCGTCGAACGCAGTAGAACGCAGTAAAATAACATACACAATATTGGGTTTGGATTGGAGTGGAAACTGTCACGGGATTTCATCAACGATGCTGCTTGCACTTGAGGGAAAATTAAATCTTTCCCAGTTTGAAAATGGAGTAAGTCAATATTATGATATGCCGAATCCGTATAAGAACAAGAATTTTCTTAATCTTATCCAGTATTTCCATGTCGGGCAGCAGATTGAAAACAGGAGAATTATGGGCGGTGACCAGATTCCACACGCGCTTGGGAGCCTGATTGCAACCTTAAATACTGAACCTGTGCTTCTCTCAATCTTTGGCGCAGGATGGGGGCACGCAATTTTAGCGCTCGACTACAAGTAAACACACAGGGCAACTATACTGTACTGCTGTATGATATGAATTCGTTTTACGCATATGATACTGCTTCATACGACTATTCATTTACGCGGATGGATATTGCAAAGGATTTCAAAACATTTGCGTTGTATGATAATCGAGGAAAACAAGTGAATATAAACCGCATTGGGTATACTACTCTTGAGGATATTAACCGTATCAACCCCTTTGCGCCTGCAGCATCTACCGTACAGACACAATCGCAAGAGGCCACTGCTGCAAGCGACTGCGTCGATATTACTGTTCCGTTGTCCGCAGTGTCCTACCGTATCCAAAATGCAGAAGGGCAGACGCTGATCTGCGATGAGAATGGCAACTTCTCCGGTACGATGGAAATTCTGGATCAAAGCGGCTTCATCAGCGGCGCGGCTGACGGGAGCGGCAGTTCATGGACGCTTACCGTGCCTGCGTCAGAGCGCTTCGAGGTTGAAACCGAACAATCGGGAATCAATGTCGGCATTTACACCGAGCAGGGCTGCCTCGTTCTCGAAAGCGAGGACATCCGGGCGCGACCTTTGTAACCAATCTGTTTATCCGGTTTGGACAGGAGGGACAGCAGAAATTCACCTGTGTTTTGTCAAACGATCTGCCGGAAGACCAAACGGTGCGCATGGCCTATGCTTCCGCAGAGACGACCGGCAGCACACAGATTGGTTTGGAGGCCGGGGATCTCCCTGATTTCCGCAGACAAAACGACGCTGGAAGAGGCTGCTCGTTATGTCGGCCTCGAAAAAACAGAACTGGACAATATCAGCACGGATGACGGCGTAATCTATGTCCCGGTGTTCAGCGATACGGAGGATAACGACCAGAAAATCACAGTTTCTCTTGGCTCTATGACAACAGTTCTATCCGCAAAGCACGCGCTCACCGGGCAGATCTGTGGCAGGCTATGGCAGGCTATCCTGCGGGGAAAACGGTCAGCCTTTGCTCCGTGCAAAGTTCTATCCTGCGGCAGAAAAATGATGTAAAGGGGACGCGTCAGGCTGACACCCCCCACATACAGACCCAGCAGACCGAAAAGCAGGCGCCCCCTGCTGCTCTCTTTTCAAGATTCCTTATGATGCCCAAAGTTGATCGGTCTGCAGCAAAAAGACCTTCGTGCCCATAAAGCGCTCGCAGTCCTCGCGCGCATCGGTGCTGATCTTTTTGAGCATCTGGCCGTTCTTGCCGATGATGATGCCCTTGTGGCTGGCCTTTTTCGCAGTAGATCGTCGCGTCGAGGTCGATGATGCCGTCGTCCCGCTCGGAGAATTTTGTGATCTCGACCGCCGTACCATGCGGAATCTCCTTTTCCAGATTCCACAGCAGCTTTTCGCGGATGATCTCGGCCATGACCTGCTTCTCGGGCATATCGGTCGAAATCCCTTCCGGGAACATGAACGGCCCTTGCTGCGCAAAGTTCTCGCAGACCTGCATCAGGCTGTCCAGCCCGTCGTGCCACTTTGCACTGATGGGGATGACATCCACGAAGTCCAGCAGATCCTTATAGGCCGCAATAACCGGCAGCAGCGTTTCTTTTTCCACGGTATCGATCTTGTTGATGACGAGGATCGCCGGGACCTTTGCTTCCTTGATCTTCTCAATCAACTCCTGCTCCTGCGGGCCGACGTTTGCAATCGGCTCGACAAGCAGAATGACGGCGTCGACGTCAGCAACCGATTGATTTACAATGTTCACCATATAATCGCCCAGCTTTGTGCGCGGTCGATGGAAGCCCGGCGTGTCGATAAACACCAGTTGTGTATCGCCGCGGTCAAAAATGGCGCAGATGCGGTTGCGTGTGGTCTGCGGCTTATGGGAGACAATGGCGATCTTCTCGCCGACGAGTGCATTTGCAAGCGTGGACTTGCCAACGTTCGGGCGGCCTGCGATCGTGATCATCGCGGTTTTGGTTTTCATATCTGTTCTCCTGTGCAAAATTCAAAATACATCTGATCCTCGGCCAGATTCTCATGTCCGTCATCAATTTCTCCGACCACGCCGCCCATTTTTTCATAAAAGCGCCGTGCGGGCAGATTATGTACATTGCAGCCGCAGAAAAAACTGTCCAGTTTCCGTTCCCGCGCGGCCTGACGCACCTGTGCAAAGATGCGTCGACCCAGGCCCATATGCTGGTACGGCGGCAGCAGGTACAGAGAATTGAGGCAAAAGAAAAGTCCTTATAGCCACCGTGGCTTGCCGCGCCATAGCTGAAATAGCCTGCACACTGGCCGCCGTCCATGACCAGATATGCCATATAATCTGTCTGCTCCAGCCTTGCCCGTTCCCGCTGCGTCTGTTCAGCAAGATCATATTCGTCGATCCATGCATCCGGATAGATTCCACGATACGTCGCGTCCCATGCGCTGCGCCGGGTCTCGGCAAGCAACTCCGCATCCGTGACTGCAGCGCGGCGGATAAAAAGATTCTGCTCCATCATCTCGGCAGTTCGATTTCGGCCAGAATGGCCTCTTCGGCGGCACGCATCTGCTTTTTCATCGGCCCCTCGTCCACATGGTCGTAGCCCAGCAGATGCAGGATGGAGTGGATGGTCAGATACCCGACCTCGCGGCCGGGCGCTGTGGCCGAACTCGGCCGCCTGTTCCTTCGCCCGCTCGAGGCTGATGGCCATGTCGCCCAGCGGCACGAGGCCGGTATCCGGGTCCTTGTAGGCCTCCCACGATGCGGGAAGCTGCCCCGCTGTCAGCTCAAACATCGGGAACGAGAGCACGTCCGTCGCCTTGTCGATCTTGCGGTAGGCGTTGTTGATGGCGCGGATGCCCTCGTCGTCTGTCACAAGCACGTTGATCTCGCAGGGCGTGTCGACGCCCTGCTGGTCCAGCGCGGCAGTGATACATTTGGAAATCTGCTGCTTGAGCGCAAAATCGCGCAGGCTGTGAGCTTCACAGCGGATCACGATACGATGCTTCATTTCAGATTCCTCTTTGTCTGCGGTTTTTGTGTGAACTTCCGGGCATGGTCGTCCGGAAGACGGCTCTTTTCATATTTGTCGTAAGCGGCGACGATGCGCTGCACGAGCACATGGCGGACTACGTCCGCGGGCGTGAGGCGGCAGATCTGGATATCCTCCACGCCGTCGAGCACGCGGATGGCCTCTTTCAGGCCGCTGACCTTGTCGCCCGGCAGGTCGATCTGCGTGATATCGCCCGTAATGACGATCTTCGAGCCGAAGCCGAGGCGTGTCAGAAACATCTTCATCTGTTCGCGTGTGGTGTTTTGTGCTTCATCGAGAATGATGAAGCTGTCGTCCAGTGTCCGCCCGCGCATGTATGCCAGCGGCGCAACCTCAATATTCCCCGCTCGAGATATTTGCCATACGTCTCCGGCCCCAGCATATCGAACAGCGCGTCGTAAAGTGGACGCAGGTACGGGTCAACCTTGTTCTGCAGATCGCCCGGTAGGAAGCCCAGCCGCTCGCCCGCCTCAACGGCCGGGCGGGTCAGGATGATGCGGTTGACTGCTTTCGCGCGGAAAGCCGCGACGGCCTCTGCCACGGCGAGGTACGTCTTGCCCGTACCGGCGGGGCCGACGCCGATGGTGATGGTGTTTTTCTCAATGGCTTTGAGATAAGTCTGCTGGCCGATGGTCTTGGCCTTGACGGGCCTTCCCTTTGCTGTGACGCAGACGACGTCCTTGGCCATTTTGCTGACCTGATCTTCGTTTCCTGTGTTGACGAGATTAATCAGATAGCGCACCTTCTGCTCATCAATCTCCTCGCCCTTGGCAGCAAGCGCCAGCAGCGCCTCGATTGCGCGGCAGCCCTTGTCGGCCGCCTCCTCGTCGCCTGTGACTTTGAGTTCGTTGTTGCGGTTGGTGATCCGGATGCCGAACGCGTCTTCAATCTTGCGTACATTTTCGTCAAAGGAGCCGAAGACATCAATCAGCTGCTCGACGCGCTCGGCGTTGATGGTTCGTTCTGTCATTCGATCGCTTCCTTTAGGCTTGCGGGCTGCATGCGAGCAATCATTTCCTCACACCGCAGACTCGCGTGCAGGCGGATACAGCCGCCGGAACGTCCGTCCGACAGTGCTGTCCCGTGATGGTTCCGGCGATCATATCGCGCTGCGCCCGGGTCTGGATGCTGCCCGAGCAGACTCTGCTGCACGTCTTGCTTCCCGCAGAATTTCTTCTCTTGTATCATACTCATAAATTCCTGTAATTGCAATCCCCAACGGCAAAGAAAAGCCGCCGGGAAGCGTGAAATACTGTACGTTTTTGTCTCTTTTTCATAAGACCGCTCCGGTACAGCTGCACAAAAAGCGAAATACGCCGCCGTCCGACAAGCGAAACTGACCGCATAGCGCGGCGCAGCACGCCGCTCCTTGACCTGCTCCGGTGTCTGCTGGGACGATGCACACGGCCTGCCGGACCGTCTCGGCGTAGATCTCTCGCCCGTGCTGCCGTTACCTGCGTTTTAAAGCCGAAATCCGTATAAGCGGACACCAGCAACTCTCCGCTTGCAACAGCTTGCCCCGGCACACAGAGGCAGTTTCCGGCCACAGCCTCCACGCGCGTCAGAACGCCTGCGCGCGCCGCGATTACGTTCCGGCGTGCTTTTCGGTCCAGAACGGGCTCTTTGTCGGCCGTTCCCGCACGACCACGACGCGCGCACATGCCGCTCTGCTGCACGGTCAGCCACTGCAGCTTCGGAATGCGCAGAAGCATCTGATTTTTTCAGTTCCTGCGGCTTGATCGACGGCCCATATGTTCCAAAGCCTACGCCAAGTTCCTGCAGTTCCCGCAAAATCTGTGCACTCGGCACAGCCTCGTTGCCCTCAACTTCATAGAAAAAAACAAACTTCGGCACAAGAATTGCTGCCGTAATAGCGGCTGCCAGCAAAATAAGAAGCACGGGCCGCTTCCACAGCCCGTCGAACACAGCAGAGAAGCCGCTGCGCTCGAGAACTGCACAGTCGCAGCCACCCATGCGAATCTGCTGCGCTGCACGCGCCTCATCCCGCCGCAAAATCCAGATCTCAGCGGTAAAGTCGTCCGGCTTTGCGCAGAAATGAAACGCGATACGCGCCTTTGCCAGTCGCTGCATGCACCATTCCGGGCTTGCTCCCGTGATGGACAGCCGAGATACGCCGAGAAAAACCAGATCACCCGCCACATCCGCGCAGACCTCCCTCGCCGTAGGTCAGAGAGTCGATTTGACCAATGATCGTCAGCCGTTCGCGGTGCATCTGCCGAATCTCCAGCCCGCTTCCTACAACGGTCAGACTTCCGATGTTCAGCCCGATGACGATCCGTTCCTCGTTATATTCCAGGATCCCGGTATGGCGGTCGACCGAGCATTCCTGAAAGCCGTTGACCTCCATGTGCGGCAGGCCTGCGGCGATATCCGCCGGGAGGCCCAGCTTCATGGCCGCGGCGGCCAGATACGAACGCAGTTTTTTCAAACGGCAGCGCCTCCTGTTTTTCGTTTGCTATATGCTTATGCCGGACAGACTAATTCTTTCCATGGCTGCATAGGTTTTTATCCGAGGGAGGGGAGAGGCTGAGAAAGCTATTTCAGGCGCTTGCGCTTCTGGCGGCGCTTGTTCTGCTGATTGCTCTGCCGCAGGTTGCGGCGGATGGTGTACGCAGCGCGCTCACGCTTTGCGGACGGGTGATCCTGCCGTCGCTGTTTCCGTTTTTTGTGTGCAGCAATTTATTCCTGCTGCTCGGCTTTTCTACGCGGTTTTCCGCGCGATTCGGCGGCGCGGCGGCAAAGCTTCTGCGTCTGCCGCCCGCAGCGGGCAGCGCGTTTCTGCTCGGTCTTCTTGGCGGCTATCCGGCGGGCGCACAGGCTGTTGGGGTGCTTTATACACGCGGTGAACTCTCCGAGCCGGACGCTGAACGCGCGCTTGCCGTCTGTAATCAATCCGGGCCGTCGTTTATCTTCGGCGTGCTCGGCGGCGCAGTCTTCAAAAGCGCGGCGGCAGGTGCTTTTTTGTACGCGGTTCAAATCATTTCCGCTGTACTTGTTTGCCGCTTGACCGCGAAAAAACAGCCCACGTCCGCAAAGTCTGCTGCCAAGCTGCAGCAGCCCGAATCTTTTGCCGCAGCTTTTTCCGAGTCAGTGCGCCGCGCAGGGATGAACGCAATTCAAATCTGCATGTTTGTTACGGTCTTTTCCGTTCTCTCCCGCTATTTTCTGCTTGCCGCAGGCCGCTTCCTGCCGTCAGAGGCACTGCCGTTGTTCCTCGGTACGCTGGAACTGTCCGCAGGCTGCGCGGCGCTGACAGACTGCGCGCTTGCGCTTCATTGGAAGCTGTGCATTGCATCAGTGCTTTTGTCCTTCGGCGGCATAAGTGTTCTGGCACAGAGCCGGGCCGCCGTGCAGGAGTACAGGCTGAGCGGAAAGCGGCTCCTGCCGTGCAAGGCGCTTCAGGCTGCGCTTTCCTGCACGCTCACGCTCATTGCCGCACCGCTGCTGCACGCGGAAAGCTGGCCCGCTGCCGCGCTTTCCGGCGTGGAGAGCCCGGAAACGACAGGGGCAGTGTCACTTCTTCTTTGTGCGGTAAGTCTTCTGCTTTTTCGCAAAAAGTACCATAGCATTTTGCGCGGAAAGCGTGTATAATGGGGGCAACATCAAAGAAAAAGAGGCTGCTTGCCATGCTGTTCCGAAAGAAGATCGACCGCTACTGTACCTATTGCCAGTTCGCGGGGAAAATTGACGATGAAACGATGGTCTGTCAGTTCTGCGGCGTCGTGCCCAGCAACCACCGCTGCCGCCGCTTCCGCTACGACCCCCTCCGACGCATCCCCGGCCGCCCCTCCGCCCCCAAGCACACCCACGACGACGCGGATTTTTCCCTGTAACCCTGCGTCCGGTAGAAAGCAACGACTTTTCGGAAATTTACGGCGAATCCGCACACAGTTTCCTATTTCGTTGTAGGGGCCGATGCCCACATCGGCCCGTGTGGAAGTCTCGAATTCGCTGTGGATTTTCGTAAAAACCGGTGCATCCTGCCGGGTCGATGTGGGCATCGACCCCTACGGGATTCTGCGTAATCCACACCATTCCATAAAAAAATGAACCGCATTGATATGCTTGAATGGAGAAAATCTTCACCGATTTTCTCCATTTTTTCTGTAAACCTGTTGCGAAGAAGATTTTTCCTGTGTACAATAGAACTAAGTAGTATTCACTAAAAATAAGAGAAGAAAGAGGGATTTACCATGAAAAAGCAGTCTGGATTCCTCCGCCGCCTCACCGCCCTTGCACTCGCCCTGTGCATGCTGGCTGCGCTGACGACAGAGATCTTCGCAGTGAAGAATGCTACATATAGTACATCTGCGGGAACAAAGTCAACAAATAAACAAATATCGGTTGGAACACATATTGCATTAGGCAAGCGGAACAATAATACAATTAGCTGGCAAGTCGTAAAACTGGCGAATGATAATACAGCGATTTTATTTTGCGACTACATAATGGATATTGTAGGATATGGGCCGACATCCTCTTATTCTTACATAGGCTCCGCTATGGAAGCGTGGTGCCAAACATTTATTGGTGGTAATTCTTTTGATGAGGATGAAAAGAAATTATTTATTAGCGGTACCGTGACCGAGATTCTCTCCGCGCAGCGTGATGCAGCAGTCGTCACTGCGGAGATTGCCTGCATGCAGGATAGCGGCGCGCGCGTGATCTGTGCGTTTTATGACGCGGACGGACGTCTGCTGCACACGGTGATCCAGCCGCTCCAGTCCGGCAAAAACAGCCTCTCCTTTACGATCAGCGATGCCAATGCAGCATGCGCAAAGCTGTTCGTGCTGGATGCGAAAAACGCCCCGGCTGCAGCCGGACAAACCGTCCAGCTGAACAGCTGATGGCCGATTTCAAAATTCCAAACGCGCCGGAGGGGACAAATATCCCTCCGGCGCGTTTGCGCGTATTGATAAAAGCAGACCATGGAAAAGCAGTTTATCCCTCAAACGCCTGCGTAACCGGCGCCGAAAGGAAGGTCCAGTTCCTTCTGTGTGGTGTCGTCGCACCAATCCGGCGAGAACGAATCGGTTCCGAGCGGGGCTTTGAAGATCGGTTCCGCGCGCATGGGAAGACTGTAATACACAGCAGAGTTGTGCATCAGTTCACCTGCAAAATACAAGAAGGGGACAATCAGTGTTTCGTCGTGGCGGGCGTAGGCGTAAAGAATGCGGTCGGCCAAGCGAATCTCCGAACGTTGAAGCATTCGTGTCTGGTACATATGGTCAAGAATGCGCCCGGCTTCGCTTTCGTCAATGCCAAGCTGCCGGGAGGCAAAATCTGCTGTGAAATTACGCTCACCGGGAACGCAGTAGGCCAGCACCAGCATATCCAGATAATGTTCCTGCGCAAGAAAGGCAAAAAACTTCTGATAGGCAGCGCTGTTTTTCATGATAGAGGCGTAGCCCTGCTCGGGCTCCGGCATAAGAAGCGCATAATGGAAGTCGCGCGCAACGCAGGCCTGCATGATGCCAGCGTCAAAGTCAAAGTAATTATTGACCGGTATCTGCTGGGGCTCCTCTGCACTGCGCCGATCCATGTTTTCATTGGCTGTCATGGCGCGAAAATAGGATTTGCCGGGGCCGCCGCCGGAGGAGGCAACGATTTTCATCATATGCCATGCCAGCTGCTCTGCACGCTCAACGCGTTTGGCGGCAGGCGTGCGTGCAAGTTCGCGGCTCAGCGCGGTTTCTGCGTCGGATTCCCGATCAGCCTCCCGCCCAAAAAGCACGTCGAGCGAGACGCCGAGTGCGTCTGCGATTTTTGGCAGCAGTTCCGCGTCCGGGGTGCCGCCGCGTTCCCAGCGAGACTGCCTGACCGGAGATGAAGAGCGCCTGACCGAGATCCTCCTGCGTCATGCCAATCTGCTTGCGGCAGCGGGCGATGTTTTTACTGAGTTGATTGCTTGCCATGCCTGTCTGGCCTCCTATTTTGGGAATTCTATTGTCATTATACCGTATAATCTCAAGCAGTGCAACACTGAAAACAACAGAAACAACGATTCGTTGATTCTACATAATATAATTACGGACGGACGATCACCGTTAGAAAGAAAAACAGGAAATTCGGCGGTTTTCCGTGGGGGCATGAGCCATAACGGGCCTGCGGCCTTTTTAAAAACTGACTGAATCTGCTCAAAATTCAATGAATTGTTGAATGGAGATATGTAAATCCAAGCATGAAATTGATACACTGGCAAAACGTGAGTGCAATTCAACACTTTATCGATTGAAACAAGTACAGTATTTCTGTATTCTATTCTAAAATTCATGGGTGAAGCAGTCCTATTTTGGAATTTTAAGCCGGAAAGGTTTGATCCACCCAATGAATGGAAGCAAAACAGACAACGAAGGTAGAAGTAGGAAACGGACGATGCAGAAGATGAAGGTTTTCAGACGCCTGATGGTTTTGCTGCTGATTGTATGCCTGCTGGCCGGAAATGCGGTACAGGCTGTCGGTATGTCGCAGCAGAATACCGCCGTATCCGTGCAGAAGGAGCAGACAGGCTCCATTGACACAGCTGCGGCACAGAAGGCACTGACAGAAAGACGTGAGCAGGCTGGCTTGATCCGTGCTTCGGCAGATCAGCTTGACCCGGATCAGGAGATCCGTGTGATCGTAGAAATGGAGGCGCAGCCGGCTGTGCAGAGTGTTGTCGTCCAGAGCACGGGCGCAAAATTGAATGCGCAGCTTCAGTCTGTGGAGACACAGGCACTGCGTGCACAGCAGACTGTGATTCACAGCGCAAAGGCGATCACAGGCAACGATGCCATTCAGCAAACAGCGTATCTTGTTAATACATTTTCAATGAATATGACGCCTGCTGAGATGGCGGAGGTCGCGGAACTTCCCGGCGTTAAGTCGGTTTCTCCGGTCACGACCTTTGAGATGAAGATGAACTATGCGTCCCACATGACCACGGTCTATAAGATGTGGGAGGAAATGGGCTATACCGGCGAGGGTACGGTGATTGCTGTGCTCGACAGCGGCGTCAACTATCATCACCCCGATATGAAGCTTTCCGACGGCGCTAAGATCCGCATTACGGAGAACGACGCCAAGGCCCTGATTCAGAAGCTTGGCTACGGTACTTATTATTCGGACAAGGTTCCGTTTGCCTACAGCTATTCCGGCTACTATGAAATGGATAACCACTCCAACACTCATGGCCTGCATGTCTCCGGCATTGCAGCCGGCAACGGTGGCGATACCGGCATCACGGGTGTTGCGCCCAATGCGCAGATTCTTGGCCTTCAGGTGTTCGGCATGGGCAACAGCGCATTCACGGATGATATTATCCGCGCGGTCGAGGACGCCGTCAAGCTGGGGGCGGACATCATGAATCTGTCCCTCGGCAGCACCGCGGGCTTCTATGACGACGTGGCTTACCTCCAGACTGCGCTCCAGTGCGCGACCAACGACGGCGTGCTCTGCTGCGTAGCGGCAGGCAACGACGGCTCGAGCGCTTCGCTGCTCGGCATCAACACAAACGATTTCGGTGTTGTGGATTCCGGCGCGGTCTCCGCTCCGAGTACTGCACCCGGCGTTCTGTCGGTCGCTTCTGTCAACAATACTTACCTCAAAGGGCAACACCCTTTCTCTGACTGATGCGGCAGGCACGACGCATGAAGCAACAGTTTTCAACTTCTCGCAGCTTTATAATACAGTGCGCGAGGAGAATCCGGGCCTCTACGGCTGGGAGACGCTGAAGGATGTTTTGCTGGTCGATTGTGGATACGGCACGATCAGTGAGTTGTTCGGCAGCGTTGAGCGTCCGACCGACGGCTCCAAGTGGGTCGCGGTGGTACAGCGCGGCGAGATTTCCTTTGAAGAAAAAATCAATTTCTGCTATATGGACGGTGCATCCGGCGTTGTGATCTATAACAATGAGCCGGGCAGCGAAGTCCCGTTTAATGTTGGCAGCGGCGATGCAGCTACTTCCTGGAGTAAGATCTGCCAGATCATGGTCAGCAATGATTTCGGCAAAGAGTTGACGGCAATCGCAGCCAAGGGCGACCGTGTGACCTTCCACGAATTGGAGACCAAGTTCCTGGCGGCCGCAGACGGCGGGGAAATGAGCACCTTCTCCAGCTGGGGCCCCACCCCGTCTCTGGACATCAAGCCCGAGATCTCCGCGCCCGGCGGAAACATCTATTCAATCTCTTCCGGCGGCGGCTATGAATCTATGAGTGGCACCAGCATGGCGACGCCCTATGTCTCTGGCGGTGCGGCGCTGACGCTTCAGGCAGTCAAGGATGCGCAGGAGAATGGTGAACTGTCGCTGAAGGGCATGAGTGTCAATGAGTATCTGAAGCTTGCGCTGATGAACACGGCTGATATCATCTGCCAGCCCGACAGCACGACGCCATATTCTGTTCGTCAGCAGGGCTCTGGTATGGTCGATCCGCTCGGCGCGGCAAAGACTCGTGTTCTGGCCTCTTGCAACGGACTTGGTGGTGCTGCGCTCAAGCAGATTGGCACAACAGCCAGCTTCACTGTGACCCTGACTAACTACGGCACACAGCCGCAGACCTACACGCTGACTCCCGATGCGCTCTATACCAACTGCATTGAAGCGGACAATGTTGATACGATCAAGCAGATCTCTGGTGCGCAGATCACATACAATGCGTCTTCTGTAACCGTTCCTGCAGGCGGCAAGGCCAGCGTGAATGCGACGGTGAATGTCGGCTCCGCGGAGTATAATCACTATGTAGAAGGCTTTACTGTACTGCACGGCGACGGCTGCGAGGATCTGAGTCTGCCGGTTCTGGCGTTCTACGGCGACTGGTACGGCTGCGAGCGGATCATTGACGAGCCAAGCTACACCGGCGAGAGCATCTACTTTGAGACTACTGGCTATCCCTCGACTGGTGTTGGTGCCGGACAGCTCATTTCCGGCGTCACGGCGGAAGGGGAAATCAATCCCGCGTACATTTCCTTCTCTCCGAACGGCGACCGCGCTATGGAAGAGACGTTCCCGCTTCTCGGTATGCTCCGTTCTGCACAGACGCTGCGTGTCGAGGTGACGGATGAAACCGGCACGCCGCTGCGCACAATCATCTCTGCAACGCAGATTCCAAAGCTGCTCGGCGCAGACATCACGAGTGCACAGGCTGCGTATACGATGCTGACGATCAGCGATTATTACGCACTGACCTACGGTGACTGGGACGGCACGGTTTACAACGCCCGTACCGGCAAATATGAACTTTGCCCGGAGGGCCAGATATTACTTCCTCGTGACAGCAACCATGCCCGGCAGCACCCAGAAAGAGACGATCAAGCTTCCGGTCAAGCTTTTGATATCACTGCCCCTGAGATTGATGTCGTGTCTGCCGACTATGAAAACAATGCACTTACCGTGACCTTCCGTGCGGAGGACAACGTCGGCGTTTACGGTGAGATCGAGGTCTATGTCAACGGCGAGGGCGAGTATGTCATGCTTTCTGACTGCGCCTATGACGAGGCTGACGGCCTGTACACCTGCTCGCTTGAGGAACCGAGTGCTTACCGTGTGGGCGAGATGAACGAGATCGGCGTGTTCGCACAGGACTATGCGATGAATAACACCACAGCCTATCTCTACACCGGCGTGGACGCATCTGCAGATATTGTCTATGCTACGCTGACCAATGCGGAGGACAGCTGGTTCGACAGCTTCCAGCTTTATGACCGCAGTGATTTGGGCGAGATGTATTCTGAGGATGAGATTGCGGAGCTGGTGTTCGATTGGGATATCCGCGGCAGCGTCAGTGAGCGTGTTGCGTCTCTGACCATTGACGGCGAAAATGTCGCCATCACCGCATAGCACAGCTTCGCCGTCAAGAAGTCCATCCAGCCGGGCGAAAATGAATTTAAAGTCATTGCAAAGGATGCTTCCGGTAAGATTCTTGTGCAGGAAACAAAGCTTTTTATCTCTCAACCAAGGCCGGTGTTACAGCCCGTATTTATCCAGAATGCTATCCCGACCATATGGCAGAACTTTGCCCGGAGACGAACCGCCCCGCGAACGCATGGCTTGACCAGGCTGGTTTCTGGTCCAGCTGGAAGAATAGCTTCGGCTATCTGACCCATTATAAGACGGTCGCTCCGCTGGTGTTTGAGTGCAGTGATCCGATTAAGGGAAGTCTCTATCATCTATTACGATCCGGATCAGACGCTTGCCGGTGACGCGCTGATGAAATCCTACGATGAAACAATCTATATGGAGGACGTGAAGTACAAGACCATGACGCTCACGCAGGAAGACTTCGTGGACGGCAAGGCCGCGTTCGATATGCCGATGGTGCCGTGGGACCTGGATATGTCGGATTATATCAACATCGATCCGGCAGACTATCCGGATACCCGTGTCAACGAGTGCTATATCACGGTAACGAATGTTCTGGGCGTCAAGTCCTACTACTTTGTTCGTGTGGAAAAATGACGATATTTGCCGCTTGAATGAAGATCGAGACAGAATTGAGGATATGAATATTCTCGACGATCCGGACAGCATTGTCAGCCTGATGGGCTTTGAGTGGATCAAGCCGATGGATGATATGCAGTTCCCGTTCGTGTTCACACCGGAGGACCTGGATTCCGAAGGCAGAATCCATGTGACCGGCAAGGCTGCGGACGACGCGGTTCTGGAGGTTTATGCAAACGGTGAATATGTAAGCCTTGACGACCCGATGGAGTTTGCGTTTGACTTCAAACTGAATGTTGGCGTCAACTACATGTCCATCTTCACGGTAGAGGATTTTGGTACTACCAGCAGCACCACCTACCGCCTGTTCTATCTGCCGGAGCCGACAACGCTCAGCTTTGATCAGGCCGGTGTGGCAGATGGCGCGACCATCTACACGACAGACAGCACCTTCCTCCTAAGCGGCGATGTTACCAGCTACTTTGCCGGCAGAGAGTTGGCCATCAATGGTGATAATGTGATCTTTGAGGACGGCGCGATGTCAACGCCCGCAGGCAAGCGTCATGTAGCAAGCTTCGAGAAGAAGATTGCGCTGGAACTTGGCGAGAACGTCGTTACGGTCGAAATGGTGGATGCTGCCGGCCTGAAGGTTAAGATTACGTTTACGATTATCCGCCGCGAAAAAGAAAGAAGAGCCTGAACCTGATCTTCCCATCATCATTCCGGTTCTCCCGGGAAGCAGCGGCTCGAAGTTCCCGTTCACGGATGTAAAGCCATCGGATCCGTACTATGACGCAGTCAAGTACCTGTACGAGAAAAACATCATGAACGGCACGAGCAATACGCTGTTCAGCCCGAACGCGGAACTGACACGCGGCATGGTCGTTACCATTCTCTACAGAATGGAAGGCGAGCCTGCCACGAAGAACAGCGGTACCTTCTCTGATGCCAAGACCGGGCGCTACTACAGCGAGGCTGTGGAATGGGCTGCCGAGAACAGCATTGTCAACGGCTTTACTGACGGTAGCTTCAAGCCCGAACGGGCCGTAACCCGTGAGCAGTTGGCTTCGATTCTCCGCCGCTATGCAAGCTTCAGCGGCATTGCGACCTATGATGCAGAGCTCCCCGCGAACGCGTCCGTCTCCAACTGGGCAAAGAAGGATGTTGCATGGGCCTATGCTGAGGGCATCCTGAATGCTGTGCAGACAGCGGCTGCGGCGAAGAACGCAAACCGCGCTGAAGTCGCCATGGCAATCTACGCCTACCTGACCGGTACAGCAAAATAAGCATCGGACAAATAAATACAGCTATATAAAATAGGACTTGCCGCAGAATGTAAAATTCTGCGGCAAGTTTTCTATATAAAGGATTCTCGCTGTGTTGGAGGCTTTAGTCAGAAAATCTGAAAAATAGCACAAAGAGCCTGTGCCAGCAGATGCATCTCACTTTTTTTCACGAAGGTCTTCCTTTTTTGCGGAATTTATTTCAAAAGATATCTGCCATTTAAGCGAAACATAATTTCATTAAGTCACCACAGGAGACTTTTGCGAGTTCACTCGGCTCAATTTTTTTTAGCCCGCCGCCGTAAATACGTCCTTCTTCCTCAATGTCATTTCCGCTGATTCCTTTTAACGATTCCCATATTCTATATACAGAGTTCGGGTTATCTGATATGGCTTTCTGCAAGTGTTCTTTAGGATAAAGCATTAAATACGAATTAGTGGCAAGCGCTTCAGATAGGTTAAGAATAAAGCGTATAGGGGAACTATCTTTTTTTCTCTGCCCATATAGGAACACAAAAAAAAGGTTGCATCCCGATGCTCTTGCCAATACCATATTTTTCTGTTTTTGCAAAGATATTTTGTGCTTGTGCTTTCGAGCCCATTCTGCAGGTAATCCCATATAGTGGGGGACCGTTCCATTATCTCCTGTTCTGTCAATTTGCAGTCAAGCAAAAAAATATTGGGTTCAATTTGTGGAATTCCGTTGTTATCCGTTCTCACAAGATCGGTTTTCAAATATCTTGGACTTGGGAGAATAGGTTTAAAGAAAGACATATCAAGCCCTAATTCTATTATTTTTTTCGGCTCATTATAAAGAAACTATTATCTCCGGTAGCAAGCCCTCTTTTATCTCAAAGAAATCACCTAATGTTATTTCTGTACTTTCCTTGTAACGGATCTCCTTTTCAGGAAAACGTGTCCATTTTCTTTCTGTAATTAAATCAGTTTTTTTTATATACTTGCTCTGCACTGGTTTATCGTGCGTACCACCGAAAGAAAATTCTATTTCATAGTCATCGTTGACTGTTTCATTTTTGAACCACACTACGCAAGATGAAACTAATGCGTCGTTAAACAATGGATTTTCGGGGTCATACCTGTGTATTCTCAGCAGATGAACATTCTGCAATAAATACTCTCCTTGATTGCGTTTCCGTAATTAACATCCATGAATTCACTCGGTATTAGCCAGCCGCAGATAGCTCCGGGAGCAAGCCACTTGTGAGCAAATAAAATAAAGTGACAATATAATCCAGCTAGCCCTGATAAGCCTATTCCTGTTTCTTCCTTTTCACGTTCGAGTAGATATGATTTTTCGGCTTGCGTCAGATAATGATGCCGTACATAAGGTGGATTAGCAATAATAAGATTGTATTTCTGCTTTGGGGCAATCCGCGTAAAGTCGCCTTTTATCAGCTCTATCCCAGAATCGTTCCACAGTTTAACTGCACAATCATAATATGTGGGGTCGATTTCTACACCTGTAGCCGTTTGTATACAATGGTCACTATTAATCGTGCTTAAGAGTGCAGAATAAAACGCACCGCTGCCTATACATGGTTCTAGAAATGATATTTTATTTTCCGATAAAAGATTTAAACTATATGTAATAATTTCTTGCGCCAATGTAAAAGGTGTTGAAAACTGCCCATATTTTCGGCGTTCTTCAATATCTTTTTCAGAATCTATTTCTTCCTGCATTAAACTGCGAGATTCTTCTAACGAATTCATATTCCTAATTGCTCTAAATCTTTTATTCTGTGCTCCCATATCCAGTCTATCCCTTCTGCCGCTTCATATCCCAAATACCCAGAATCAAAGTACCCGCACAAGAACAGGGAATAAGAAACGCTATTACCATAGGTATTTCTTAATTGTTGCATTTTACAGCCTCTTCTTTACAGCGCTTATTTACGTTTGTAAAATCTCCTGCTGACTTTGCTTCTAACAACACAGGCATATCGCCCGGTTGTGCTGAAAGCGGCATAATAGCAACATCAACAGGAATATTAACTGCTTCGCCTTGTTCTCCTGCGACATAAACCGGAATGTTTGTATGAAACGAAAATGAACCAGGGGTCATTTCATTAAAACGTCTTCCGTTTTCGGTTAATGAATATCCCTTGTTTTGTAATAGTTCAGAAATTGCTGCAAGTTGCCGCTTTTCTTGTGCGTTACGAATGATAGGGTCAGCAACGGCTCCACATAATCTATCTGCGATAATGGTAGACGAACGGATTATTTCTGTTTCATCCGGATTACGTTTTTTTGGTAGCCATGTAAATATATCCGGATCAGCCATCTTTATAATAATATTGGAAATGTGCTGCAATTCCGTGATTAGCTGTGCGCTGTTCATTCTTGGTGAAACACGCGGATTCTCAGAATCCTCCATATTTTGCACAAGATTTTTAGACACTCCAGCAAGCCCTATCAATCTATCCCTTGCAATGGGAGGACAAGTGGACATCCGTAGTATAGGTAACACTTCGGGATGTCTTTGTAGGATAGCAGGAGAAATACTATTCAAATAGTTTGTTTCTTTCAGTGCTTCTTCAACGTTCTTTGCTGTAGAAACGCGTGTTTCTCTAATTCAAGGTGATTGCAATCTTTGCAAGGCTTTCCATTGCAACAGGTTTGCACTTTCACATTTTAGCAAGTATATTTGTACTGATTTCCGCCTGTAAGCGCATTTGTGTTTTTTGCCATGCCTTTATCTATCAACAGTTTCCATAGCCTGTTATAGTTGTAAGTCATGAAAATAGCCCTCCTGTGCGTTGCTTCAATTAACCATTAGAAGTATAGCACAGCAGGGCGGATTCTGCAATATTTTGTCATGTTTTCATGACTCTATGTTCTGGAAATGCAGTACAGCGTACCGTTGTAGCGAACTACATTCGCCGTTGTCAGGCTGTGATGCGGTAATTTATCTGAAACAGCACTCTTCCTTGTAATTAACCAATGGTTTCGTCAAGGGATAAACCGGGATGACAAGCCCTCTGCTTTCGTTTCTCGAAAGCAGAGGGCTTTGTAAGTATATAAACGCTTACTTCTTTGTGAGCGTCAGGCAGTAATCATCGCCGTCTTCGCGGGACGCAGCCTGGTAGCCGCTGTGTGCGGCGAAACGTTTGATGTTTTCGACAGCAGTTTCGTTATCGACCAGTACCTCCAGTGTGGCAGGCTGGTCTTTTTTTTTGATTGCGTTTTGCACCATCACGACCGGCATGGGGCAAAGGTAGCCTCTTGCATCAACCATTTTTCTGCGCCTCCTGTTTCTTTATGCTGTTTACATAAGACACGACCAGCACGATCACGATGCCGAGAATGACCGCGACCTTGCCCTTCGTGGAGATGCCGCCGACGACATATTCGCCAGCCTCATTCACGGAGTCTGCATTACCGGCAAGACCAAAGTTGTGTGCAAACGCTGCACCGATGATCATGCCAAACACAGTGACGGCAGAGTCTGCGTTGCCGCTGCCGGCGAAAATGAGCTGACGCAGCGGGCAGCCGCCCAGCAGCACGGAGCCCCAACCGGCGAGCAGCATGCCGAGGAAATTCCAAACGTGGCTGGAATGGGCGACAGGCTGCGAGGTAAAGCCGAACTTGAAGTTATGCATGGCAAGGTTGCCGATCAGAACAGTGACAAAGATGGCGATGAAACCCCACAGCAGGTGCATGTCCTTGAACATCATCGTGTCGCGCAGACCGCCGACCATGCACATACGAGATTTCTGCGCCAGTGCGCCAACGACTAGCGCAATCAGCAGCGCAATCAGGAACGGCGCATGCTTGGAACCGGGGCCTTCTTCAGAAAGCTTGAACAGCGTGGGAGCAGCCAGGAAGAGGATCAGCAGGCCAACCATCACGGCAGGCAGCACCGTGCCGTCGAGCGTCTTGGTGGTGTAGTTGCGCTGGAGCGTGAAGCCCTTGCGGATGAAGATCGTGCCAAGGAAGATACCGGCAGCAAAACCGGCAAGACCGACGACTGCGTTGAGATCGCCGCCGGCCAGACGCAGGACCATACGCAGCGGGCAGCCCAGGAAGGCCAGCGCGCCGACCATAACGAATGCGCCGAGCACAAAGCGAAGCGCAGGCGACGAGCCGGCTCTTGCTTTCCACTCCTTAGAGGCCAGCGCCATCAGGAAGCTGCCGAGGACCAGACCGATAATCTCCGGACGGACATACTGCACCTTGGCTGCCGAATGCAGACCGACAGCGCCCGCGATATCACGCTCAAAGCAGGCGATGCAGAAGCCCATGTTGGCCGGGTTGCCGAGCGCCGTCAGCACGAGTGCCGCGATGCCGATGACAACACCGGTCAGAATGACGAACAGATTCTCTTTTTTCATGTTCTCTTTCCTCCGATATTGTCGAACTTGATTTCGACTGAAGTTCGATATTCTTGAACAAGAATATCGAAAACGACACAAATGCGGGCATTTTTGCCCGCATTTGTTATTCTAAAGTCAGAATAACACGATTTTTCACGATTGTCAATCTATTTTCCATTCGGTAATCACGAAAAATCTATAAATCAAAAGAAACATCCCCGTCAACAAGTGCAGAGCCCTGTTCCAGATTGTCGGACAGAAACCGTCGGTTGATTGCATTCAGAACACGCTTTTTATCTGCCACTCCACAGTGGTGCGATCAGACTGCGTTTTGCGCCATCGCCGGTCATACGGTGAATGACCATTTCGCGCGGCAGAACACGCAGACAGGATTCCAGCAGCGAAATATATGCCTCCAATGGCATGGTCTCAAATGCTCCGGCGGCATATTCCTCTGCGAGATCGGTCCCGGATAGCACATGCAGCAGGTGAAGCTTGATGCCATCGGCGCCGCTGCTGGCCGATATGGTGCGCAGTTTGTACCATCATCTCCAGCGTCTCGCCGGGAAGGCCCAAGATCATATGAGCAATTACATGAAGATCAAGGCCTTTGAGTTGCTGGACGGCGTTGTCAAATATGGATAGGGGATAGCCGCGCCGGATATAGCGTGCGGTAGATGCGTGGACTGTCTGTAAGCCGAGTTCGACCCAAACGGGCTTCTTTTGCCGCAGTTCCGAGAGCAGCGCAAGGATTTCCGGCGGCAAACAGTCCGGGCGGGTTGCAATGGACAGTGCGCAGATCTCAGGCCGGTCGATTGCAGCCAGAAACAGTGGTCTTAACGTATCTGCGGGCGCGTAGGTATTGCTATAATCCTGAAAATAGGCAATGTATTTGGCATCTGGCCCGGCTTTCGCTGCGACAAGCTGCTTTGCCTGCGTAAGCTGTTCGTCGATTGGCAGCGTAGCAGAGGCTGCAAATTCTCCGCTGCCGTTGCAAAAAATGCAGCCGCGCGATCCGAGTGTCCCATCGCGGTTCGGACAGGTGCACCCGCCGAGAGCGCCAGTTTGTAGACCTTGCAGCCAAATGTTTCGCGCAGATAGGCATTCAGAGAGCGATAATACATAGATCCTCCAAATAATCTGCGCGCCGCAATTCCTGCGGCGCGCAAGCTGTTTCTTTACGATTCAGAGGCATCCAGAGATTCATCCTGCATGATAGCCTCAAACTGTGTGCGATTCATGTTTTCGTTTTCCATCAGGAAGCCCGCGATCTTATCGAGCCGTTCCGCATGGGCGGCCAGGATTTCCTCGCAGCGCTGTAAGCCTCGCGCATAATGACCTGGACCTGCGCATCGATCTGCCCGGCGGTCTGCTCGGAATAGGGCTTCGTTTTCTCATAATCCCGCCCGATAAAGACCTCCTGCCCGCACTCGTAGCTGACGGGGCCGATGCTGTCCGACATGCCATAGGTTGCAACCATATCCCGCGCAAGTACCGGTGGCGCGCTGCAGATCGTTTGACGCGCCGGTGGAAATGTCACAGAGCTTCAGCGATTCCGCACGCGGCCGCCGAGGAAGGAGACGATGGTCTCAAACATCTCGTTGCGAGAGGCATAGGATTTGTCGTCCTGCGGCAGGCTGATGGTCATGCCGCCCGCCTGCGCGCGGGGGATGATGGTGATGAGGTGCACCGGATCCTGCGAGTCGAGGCAGTACATGCAGATCGCGTGTCCGGCCTCGTGGACGGCGGTGAGCATCTTTTCCGCGTGGCTGACCACGCGGCTCTTCTTTTCGGGGCCTGCAATGACTTGATCATCGCCGTCTCCAGATCCTGCTGGCTGATCGCAGCCTTGCCGCGCCGCGCGGCGAGGAGCGCGCCCTCGTTCAGCAGGTTCGCCAGATCTGCGCCGGTGAAGCCGGCGGTCGCCTTGGCGACGGCTGGGAGATCGACATTGTCCGCCAGCGGCTTTTTCCGTGCATGGACCTGCAGGATCGCAAGCCGTCCGCGCCAGTCGGGCGCACCGACGTAGATCTGCCGGTCGAAGCGGCCGGGGCGGAGCAGGGCGGGATCGAGAATGTCCTTGCGGTTGGTCGCGGCGATGACGATGACGCCTTCGTTTGCGGAGAAGCCGTCCATCTCGACGAGCAGCTGGTTGAGCGTCTGTTCGCGCTCGTCGTGGCCGCCGCCGAGGCCAGCGCCGCGCTGACGGCCGACCGCATCGATCTCATCGATGAAGACGATGGCCGGGGCCACCCGCTTGGCCTGCTCAAAGAGGTCGCGGACACGGCTCGCGCCGACGCCGACATAGAGTTCGACGAAGTCAGAGCCGGAAATGGAAAGAAATGCGACGTTCGCCTCACCGGCAACGGCGCGGGCCAGCAGCGTCTTGCCGGTGCCCGGCGGGCCGACGAGCAGTACGCCCTTCGGGATCTTCGCGCCGAGCTGCTTGAAGCGGTCCGGGTCGCGGAGAAACTCCACGATCTCCGAGAGCTCTTCCTTTTCCTCGTCTGCACCGGCGACGTCCTGAAGGTCACGGACTCGCCGGACGGGACGCCGAAGCGCGCGTTGGCGCGCGTAAACTGCGCCATTGCGTTCGGGCCGCTGCCGGAGCGGTTCATCAGGATGAACCACACGAACAGAAGCGCGATGCCGACGAGCAGATACGGCAGCGCCGTCTTCCAGATGGAATTGGCGGCGGGCAGATAGTTGTAGGACTTGAGAACACCTGCGGCGCTCTGCGCAGCAATGGTCTCGTCCAGGTCCTTGTGGAAGGTCTCGATGTCGCCGATCTTCGCCGTCGCGGTACCGGCCTGCTCTGCTTCGCTTCCGTAGAGCGTCAGCGTCAGCGTATCGCCCTGCAAAACGAACGACTCGACCCGTTCGGTTTCAAACAGGTCGAGCACGTCGGAATAAGCAAGCCTGCCGCTGTTCTGCGTGAGCAGGGACGAAGAGATCACCACAAGCACCAGCGCCAGGACCGCAACGAGCAGAATGGTCTGCAGGGTTTTGGGCTGTTGGTTCACGGAGGTTCTCCTTTATGTGGAATAGACCGTTTTCAGCGGTCCTGATAGACAGAGGGCTTTAGAACGCCGACGAACGGAAGGTTCCGGTAATAATCCTCGTAATCCAGACCGAAGCCGACAACAAACGCGGGCGGAACGGTGAAGCAGGTGTAATCCGGCTTCAGCTCGACCTTGCGGCCCGTGGGCTTGTCGAGCAGCGTGCAGATTTTGATGGATGCTGGCTTGCGCTCGCGGAACATTTCGCAGATCATCTTGAGCGTACTGCCGGAGTCAATGATATCCTCGAGAATCAGCACATGACGCCCTCAATATCATGGTCGATGTCCTTGCGGAACGTCAGCTTGCCGGTGGATTTCGTGCCGCCCTCAAAGGAGGTGATGCACATGAAGTCTTCCTGCACAGGGATGCTGATAGCATTGGCCATTTCCGCGAAGAACGGAACGACGCCCTTGAGAACGCCGACCAGAATCGGGCACTTGCCGCGGTAATCCTCCGCGATCTGCGCACCAACCTCCTTGATCCGTGCGTGGATCTCCTCCTCGGAAACAAGAACGCGTTCAATGTCCTGAAGCATATCAGATTTGTTAATCATACAGCGAATCCTCTTTCTCTAATTCTTCTATTCTAATGATGCCCGCGCGGTCACCAGGGGCAGCGGCACGATCAAATTGACGCCGATCCCATAGACGCCAAGAATTCCTTGCTCGTCCTCAGCCACAGGGAGCAGGCCGCGCCTGTTCAACGGGATCTTACGGTCGATCATAAGTTTTTTCAGCGTTTTCCGCCCCCCGGAGACGCGCATTTCGTCGTGCATCTGCCGCGGACGGAACAGGATCTGTGTAGTTGAATCTATCGTATCACACTTTACAGCAAAAGTGGAGAGTGTATTTTGAATTTCTGAAAAATTTTCTTGCCATTCGCAAAAACGCGGAGTCCAGACGGTTGAAGAACGGCAGATTCTCCGATTGAGAGAACGACTGGCTCAAACGAAGCAGGGGAGTCAGTCGGTAAGAAGCAGCCGGTCATATTCTCGCCGTGCAGTGTATCCGCCCGGCAGCGATATGCAGGCAGATGGACACGCAGAAAACAGCAACCGGTCAACGGCGGCGATATGCCGCTCTGAAAGCTTCGTGCGCATGGATTTCACTAAGAAGCAGCTTGACGGCGCGTGTGCGAACGGCCTGCGGATACGCGGCAAGAATGCTGCACTGAACGCCATCCGCAAGCCTGGCTTGCTGCAACACTACCTTGGCCTGCGCAGAAAGCTGCGCTTCATCCGCTTCCAGAAGCCTGCACATGCGGAATGCCGTCCCGCAGAGAGATGGATTCTCCGCCTTGAGTAGCGGAATGACAGACTGCCGCAGGCGGTTGCGCCGCGCGTCCGGCAGAAAATTGGTACTGTCGGTCACATGAGAAAGGGCATTTTGCTCGAGATATGCTTCAATCTCTGTGCGCCCGCGTGGAGACGGCAAGCATGGGCCGAATGAAAAGATTTACGCTTCGGCGGAATGCCGGTCAGCCCCGGCAAGGCCGGTCCCGCGTGTAAGGTTCAGGAGCACGGTCTCGAGATTGTCGTCCTGCGTGTGTGCCGTTGCAATAAGGCCGGGAAGGGAAGCGAAGAACGCGTAGCGAAGCGCACGCGCCGCTTCCTCGACGGATTCATGCCTCTTTGCCGCACGGGCGCGTACATCACCGTTTCCGATATGCAGCGCAACGTCCAGTGCATTGGCACAGAGCGCGCGGACAAACGCTTCGTCGCGGTCTGATTCCGCGCCGCGCAGATGATGATTGAAGTGTACAGCTTCGACCGTAATGCCGAGCGTATTCCGTAAGGACAACAAAACATGCAGCATACAGACGGAATCCGCTCCGCCGGAGACGGCACAGATCACGGTATCGCCCGGCGCGGTCATGCGCTGTTCGCGCATCCACGAAAGAACCTTATCCTTCATGCTTCCATTCCAAATCAGAGAACGTGAAGAACTGCGGCCGCCATTGCAGCTTGACTGTTCCTGTCTCGCCATGACGGTTTTTCGCAACGATACACTCGGCAATGTTCTTGTCCTGCGTGTTGGGGTTGTAATACTCGTCGCGGTAGAGGAACATGACCGAGTCTGCGTCCTGTTCGATAGCGCCGGATTCACGAAGGTCGGACAGCATCGGACGTTTATCGGTACGCGATTCGTTCGCACGGGACAGCTGGCTGAGGCAGATTACCGGGACATTCAGTTCCTTTGCCATGATCTTAAGTGCGCGGGAGATATCACTGACGACCGTTACACGGTTATCGCCAGATTTTCCGGGCGCAGCAGCAGTCATCAACTGCAGATAGTCGATCAGTACCAGTCCCAAATTATCGAGCCGGCGGCATTTCGCGTTGATCTCTGCAACCGTAATCGCCGGATTGTCGTCCACGCGGATGTCCTGTCTGGCTGAGTGCGGACGAAGCGATAGAAAGCTTGCCCCAATCCTCATCCTCCAGATGGCCTGTGGTGAGCTTCTGGTTTTCCACGAAGCTTTTGGACAAAGCAGACGCATGACCAGCTGCTCCCGCGACATTTCGAGCGAAAAGAAGGCGACGGTCTTCTCATACGTCTTCGCAACGTTCAGGCAGATGTTGAGCGCGATCGCCGTTTTGCCCATGCCGGGGCGGGCCGCGATCAGGATCAGGTCGGTCTTGTTCAGACCATTGATCTTGCGGTCAAGATCATGAAGGTCCTGTGGAAAGGCCTGGAATGTCGCTGCCGGAGGCAGCCAGCTCTTCCAGCCGGTCGTAGACGTTGATCATGACCTTGCCGATATGCTGCAGGCTGTCGCCGGTGTTTCCGCGGCGGAGCGAGTAGATCTTTTTTTCCGAGACTTCGAGCATCTCCTGCGCTGTGCCGACGCCCTCGTAGACCATTTCCGTAATTTCTGACGACGCGGTCGCCAGTGCACGCAGCAGCGACTTGTCATGCACGATCGTGCAGTATTGCTTGACGTTGGCGGCGGTCGGCGTGATCTTCAAAAGCTGGGCGAGATAGTCATAGCTGCGTTCCTCGTCGTACACGCCGCGCTCTTTCATTTTATTGAGTACGGTAACGGGGTCGATCTTCTCCGAGAAGTTGAACATCGTATAGATGGTCTCGTAGATCTCGCGGTTCTGCCGCAGGTAGAAATCCTCCGGCTGCAGCATACCGACGACGTCCGGTACGCAGCGCTCGTCGATGAGCATGGAGCCGAGCACAGACTGCTCCGCTTCCAGTGCCTGAGGAACCTGCCGCTGAAGCAGTTCTTCGTCCATAGATGTTCACATCCTTCCGGAAAATGATAGGCAGATTGTCTTAACCTTCTTTGACCTCAATCTTGAGTTCTGCGTTGATCTCGTAGCCAAGCTTGCACTTGACGGTATAAACACCAACAGCCTTGATCGGCTCATCCAGAACGATTTTCCGCTTGTCCAGCTGAATACCGGCTTGCTTCGCAAGCGCCTCGGAAACCTCCGTGTTCGTGACCGAACCGAACAGACGGCCTGCTCCGCCGCCCTTGGCGGTGACGACAATGGTCATGTCCTTCATGCGGTTACGCAGATCAAGCGCTTCCGCGCGCTCCTTGGCCTGGCGCTCCTGCGTGGCCTTGTCGTTCATGCGCATGGTGTTGATGTTGTCTGCGGTCGCTTCCTGTGCAAGCTTGCGCGGCAGCAGGAAGTTGCGCGCGTAGCCGTCGGAGACGTCAATCATCTGACCACGCTTGCCTTGACCTCTTACATCCTGTGTTAAAATAACCTTCATGGTGATAACTCCTTTCAGAGAGAATTGTCTGGTGCCGCTTATGCGGACAACGGGGACGGATATACCGTGCGCTGCTGTCCGGCGCGGGGCGCATGTTGATGCCGGATACAATGCCCATGGCGAAGAACATCGTGACGAGAGAACTGCCGCCATAGGAGAAAAACGGCAGAGTTAGACCGATGACCGGCACAAGGCCGATGCACACGCCAATGTTGATGAACACCTGTGCGGTCAGCATGCCTGCGATGCCGACGCAGATGAGCCGGTTCATATAGTTGCCGGATTTGATGCCGACATAGATAATACGGATGATAATGGCCGTCAGCAGAATAAGAACCGCCATGCAGCCAAGCATACCCAGTTCCTCACCGATGGAGGAGAAGATCAGGTCGGTATGCTGGGCAGGAATAGAGCCGCTCTGCACCATTGATCCATGATACAGCCCCTGCCCGGTCACGCCGCCGTTTTGCAGCGCACGCAGGCTGCGGTTCATCTGATAGCGCTGGTCCTGTGCAGCTGCATCGATGCGAGGGTCAAACAGCACCCAGATGCGGCTGCGCCGGTCATAGCTGAGAAACTGCCACAAAAACGGTGAGGCCACAAGCAGGACGGCAAATGCGCCCAGAAAACCACAGAAGGCTCACACCGCCGACAAACGCCATAATGACGAAAATAAACAGATACTGCAGCGCAACGCCCAGGTCTTCCGAAGCCACAACGATCAGGCCAAACATAAAGATTGTGATGACTGCCAACCGCAGAACTGTGGAGATATGTGAGATCTTGTTCTGACGAATGCTCATGGTCTTTGCAAGAATCATGATGAACGGAATTTTGCAGATCTCCGCAGGCTGAATGGAAAATGGCAGAAAGCTGAACGCCAGCCAGGAGCGGTTGCCGCTGCGGGTATCGCCGAAAGGGAACAGAAGCAGAATGAAGATTGCCGAGAAGATCAGCAGTAATTCGCGCCGCTCGGCAATGATATCGACGTCAATCAACGTGAATACTATATATAAAATAATTCCGAGAACCAGCGCGAGAATCTGCGTGCGGACATACTGCGCACTGCCATTGACATTCGTCGCGCTGGAAATGACCACAATGCCGTAGACACTGGCGGCGATACAAAGGCTCAGAAGAATCATATCTGCACGCCGGACAAAGCTGCCGATTGCTTTCCATATCCGTGCATAAAGCCGCCTCCTTTGAATGCAAGAATAAAACTTAGAAAAAAGGAATCCTAATTCAATTTTACATTGTATCAAAAAAAGGCGAATAAGTAAACCACGATTTTCAAATTGTCGTGGTTTTGGTATGATTTTGAATTGATTTTACTGAATTCCTATGCTATAATGCCACAGATATAAAATGGGGTAGGTAGGGGGCTTTGGTTATGCAGATCACGACGTACAGTGCGGACGAAACGCAGGCGCTAGGAAAAAAGCTGGCAGAGTCTCTTCGACCGGGCGATGTGATCGCCTACTTCGGCGATCTTGGCGCCGGGAAGACCGCGTTCACGCGCGGCATCGCAGAGGGGCTGGGCGTCTCGGAGCAGGTAACAAGTCCGACCTATACGATTGTAAACGAATACCTGTCCGGTCGGCTTCCGCTGTTTCATTTTGATATGTACCGCCTCGGCTCTTCGGACGAACTATTCGACATCGGCTGGGAGGATTATCTTGCACGGGGCGGCGTGTGCGCCGTCGAGTGGAGCGAAAAATGTCGAAGACGCGCTGCAGGACGCGATCCGCATCACGATTGAAAAAGATTCCCTTGTGCCGGATACCCGCCACATTACCATCGAAGGAGGAAGCCGCTTTGAACTTGCTGGCCTTTGAGTCTTCGGCAAAAAGCCGCCAGTGCTGCGTTGCTGTCGGACGGCTGTCTGCTTGCAGAATATACGCAGAATTCCGGCCAAACACACAGCAGGACACTGATGGAACTGGCAAAAAACATGATCACCGGCTGTGACCTGACTCCGCAGGATATCGACGCTGTCGCCGTTGCCGCCGGGCCCGGCAGCTTTACGGGTGTGCGTATCGGCATGGCTTGCGCCAAGGGCTTCGCGTGGGGGCATCAGCTTCCGCTTTACGGTGTTTCGACACTGGAGGCGATGGTGCGCGGCGCTGCCTGCGCCGACGGCGGCTACTGCGCCTGTATGGACGCGCGGAAGGGCCAGATCTACAACGCACTGTTTGACTGGACTGCCGGAACGCTGCTTCGCCGCACAGAAGACCGCGCGATTGCAATTTCAGAGTTGTCGCAGGAACTGCAAACGATTTCGGCCCTGTTTATCTCATTGGAGACGGTGCGAAGCTTGTTTTTGATACGCTGAAGGATGGCTTGCCGCTGCAGCTGCTTCCTGAGCATCTGCGCCAGCAAAGAAGCCTCCGGCGTGGCATTGGCCGCAATGGAAAAGATTGCAGCGAATGAAACTGGGGATGCTGCCGCGCTGACACCCAATTATCTGCGTCAGGCGCAGGCAGAGCGCACGCGGCAGCATGACAAGGACTTTTATTTGAAAAAATAATTGAATAGAAAAGACAAAGGAGCAACATCATGAGCACAGAAAGCATTTGGAGAACACGTACACGTCATGGATCATCCGCTCGTCGCACACAAGCTGACGATCATGCGCGATAAAGAGTACCAGCGTCAAGGATTTCCGCGAGTTGGTCAGCGAGATCGGTATGCTCATCACCTATGAGGCCACCCGCGACCTGCCGCTTACCACCAAGACGGTTGAAACGCCGATCTGCACAGCGGAGGAGCCGACGCTGGCTGGTAAGAAAATTGCAGTCGTGCCCATTCTGCGCGCCGGTCTTGGACTGGTTGACGGTGTTCTGCGCATGGTTCCGTCGGCTCGTGTCGGCCACATCGGTATGTTCCGCGACGAGGAAACGCTTGAGCCGCACGTCTACTTCTGCAAAATGCCGAAGGATATCGCCGAGCGTGATATTATGATCGTCGATCTATGCTTGCCACCGGCGGTTCTGCCGACGCGGCCATTGCTGAGATGAAGAAGCGCGGCTGCCACAACATCAAGCTTATGGTCCTCGTTGCTGCTCCCGAGGGCATCAAGCTGATCACGGACAAACATCCCGATGTCGAACTCTACTGCGGCGCAGTCGATGAAAAGCTAAACGAGCATGGCTACATCGTCCCCGGCCTCGGCGACGCCGGCGACCGCATTTTCGGTACGAAATAAAAATCTGAGTTCAAAAATAGAGAAAGCCTTCACGGTTTTCTCTATTTTATATCTGTTGACACCGAAAGCCAGCAAAGAAAAAACCTTTGGCAAAGTGAACGGCGCGGAACGTCTGCGAATTTTCCGCAAATTCTTGACTTCCCACGCGAATCTGGGTATAATCCTATCGTAATAACAGCCAATTCCGGCTTTTAGAATTCTTGAAAGGAAGACCTGTATATGATCTATACTGCAGAAGTCAAGCATATGTGCCCGGTTGCTAAGGGCGCGTATCATGGCCGGCTCCCCATTCCCGAAGAGGGCAAGTGGGTGCAGGCAAAAGGAAATCAAGGATATCTCCGGCTTTACCCATGGCGTGGGCTGGTGCGCACCGCAGCAGGGCGCCTGCAAGCTGTCGCTGAACATCAAAGACGGCGTGATCGAAGAAGCTCTGGTCGAGACGATCGGCTGCTCCGGCATGACCCATTCCGCCGCGATGGCTTCCGAGATTCTCATCGGCAAGACCATCCTTGAGGCCCTCAACACGGACCTCGTCTGCGACGCTATCAACACCGCTATGCGCGAGTTGTTCCTCCAGATCGTCTACGGCCGCAGCCAGTCTGCATTCTCCGAGGACGGCCTCGCCGTCGGCGCTTCTCTGGAAGACCTCGGTAAGGGCCTCAGAAGCCAGGTCGGCACGATGTTCGCTACCAAGGAAAAGGGACCGCGCTACCTCGAAATGGCCGAGGGCTACTGCTCCAAGATCGCCCTCAACAAGGACGACGAGATTGTCGGCTACGAATTCATCAACTTCGGCAAGATGATGGACTTCATCAAGAAGGGCGACGAGCCCGCCGAGGCCATCAAGAAGGCGACCGGCCACTATGGCCAGTGGGACACTGCGGCGAAGTATATCGACCCGCGTCAGGAATAAGAAAAGGAGGACACGAAAATGGCTTTGTTTGAAAACTACGACAGAAGAATTGACAAGATCAACGGCGTCCTCAAGCAGTACGGCATCGAGTCCGTTGAAGCCTGCCGTGAAATGTGCCAGGCCAAGGGCTTTGACCCGTATGAGATCGTCAAGGGCATCCAGCCCATCTGCTTTGAGAATGCGTGCTGGGCATACACCGTCGGCGCTGCCATCGCCATGAAGAAGGGTGTCAAGACCGCCGCCGAAGCCGCTACTGCTATCGGCGAGGGCCTGCAGGCCTTCTGCATCGACGGCTCCGTCGCGGACGATCGCAAGGTCGGCCTTGGCCACGGCAATCTGGGTGCCATGCTCCTGTCTGAAGAGTCCGAGTGCTTCTGCTTCCTCGCCGGTCACGAGTCCTTCGCAGCCGCTGAAGGTGCTATCGGTATTGTCAAGAACGCCAATAAGGCCCGCAAAAAGCCCCTGCGCGTCATCCTGAACGGTCTCGGCAAGGATGCTGCCCAGATTATCTCCCGTATCAACGGCTTCACCTATGTTCAGACCCAGTTTGACTACTACACCGGCGAACTCAAGATCGTCCGTGAGATTCGTTACTCCGAGGGTGAACGTGCGGACGTCCGCTGCTACGGCGCTGACGATGTCCGTGAGGGAGTTGCCATCATGCACAAGGAAGGCGTTGACGTCTCCATCACCGGTAACTCCACCAACCCCACCCGTTTCCAGCACCCGGTTGCAGGCACCTACAAAAAGGAATGCGTCCAGATGGGTAAGAAGTATTTCTCCGTTGCTTCCGGCGGTGGCACGGGTCGTACCCTGCATCCGGACAACATGGCTGCAGGTCCCGCTTCTTACGGCATGACCGATACCATGGGCCGAACCGGTACAACGCGGGCGTAAAGACAACGGCATAGATAAAGCCGAGCGGAGTACGGAGCCTATCATCACCGCCAGCACGCCCTTGGTAACGGTCCGGCGGCCCAGAACCGTTTCACCGATGATGAGGCAGAGCCAGGCCGATGACCACGATGCCGGTGCCGGAGTTGATGTCCACCGTCTTTTTGATACTGGCCCACCATGGCCCCGGAAAGGGCTGTCAGGGCGTTGGATACGCACAGTCCCGTGACGGTGAACGCCGGGTTCAGGGACGAGGCCCGCACCATGTCCGGGATTATCGCCTGTGGCCCGGATGGAAAGGCCCATGCGTGTTTTTCAGAAATGCCAGCAGCAGCACGCCTGCCAGAATGGTGAGCGGAAGCCGCCAGCAGCAGCTCGTACCAATCGCCGCCGATGCCGCTGTCCCGCAGAAGGGGTGAAGATCGTGCTGCCTCCCCAGCAGGCTTTGGCTGGCCTTCCAGCCCATCGCCATCAGATTGACGGTGTACAGGCCCGTGTTGGTGACGATGCGCCCGCCAGAATGGAGGAAGAATCAGGCGCGAGTCTGCAAAAAGCGGTGACGAATCCG
>VOFC01006569.1_pt1 | contig 31911 bp, 57 predicted proteins | sample 5384161 | NCBI WGS metagenome assembly VOFC01 (sample SAMN12384722, study PRJNA508395) | human gut metagenome | isolation source: healthy gut B | host: Homo sapiens
TGATAGGCGCCCACCGCCTTATAAACATGTCGCTGAGGCAGGTGCGCTTGCCGCTGCTCAGGTGGCCCGCCAGCATGGGGCCGCCGGAGACGAAAATGGTGGGGACGTTGATCGGGCGGCGGCCATCAGCAGGCCAGGCACGTTCTTGTCGCAGTTGGGGACCGCGACCAGGGCGTCAAACTGATGGGCGATGGCCATACACTGGTGAGTCGTGGCGATCAGGTCCCGGGTGACCAGGAGTACTTCATGCCGATGTGGCCTATGGCGATGCCGTCGCAGACGGCGATGGCCGGGAACTCGATGGGGGTGCCGCCGGCCATCCTGACGCCGGCCTTGACGGCCTCGGCGATCTTGTCCAGATTCATATGGCCCGGGTACAATCTCGTTCTGGGAGCACACCACGCCCACCAGGGGGCGCTCCTGCTCCTCGGGTCAGACCCAGGGCGGCAAAAGGGCGGTTAGGGGCGCGGTCCACGCCCTTGGTGACGTTATCGGAAAGCATAGATGATACCTCCATACAGTAATTTCATTTCCATGCGGGGGGCAGAGGAGAGGGCCGTTTTGAGGGGCGGCCCTCTCCTCCGGCTCTGGGGAGAAAAGCCGGCGGACGGGCTGAGCCCGCCCGCCGGCTGAGGTTTTGTGCTGGAGGAGTCTGCTTACTTGGAGGCGGCGTCAGATCGGCGTCGCCGGTGCCGTTGTTTTTCCAGAGCATGTTGTCCCGCAGATAGGAACCCACGGTCTCCAGGGGATGCTTGGCCAGCATGGCCCGCTTGGAGTTGAAGAAGGTGCGGCCGTTCTTGTTCTCGGCGATCCAGCGGCCGGCAAAGGAGCCGTCCTGGATGTCGGACAGAACCGCCCGCATGTTGGCCTTGACCTGCTCGTGGTCGATGACACGGGGAGCCGGAGACATACTCGCTAGCGGATGTTGAAGCCGTGCGCGAAGGCAATCGCCTTGCCTTCGGTCAGGTAGGGGAAATGTCCTGCTTGTACATGTCCGCCTGACGCTCATCGTTGATGAGAATCATGATGATATCCGCCTTCTGCGCGGCTTCCGGAACGGTCATCACGTCGAAGCCGTCCTTGACTGCCACGGGCCAGCTCTTGCCGCCCTTGCGCAGACCCACGATGACGTCCACGCCGGAATCGCGCAGGTTCAGCGCGTGGGCATGACCCTGCGAGCCGTAGCCGATGACGGCGACGGTCTTGCCGGTCAGCTTGTTCAGGTCACAATCCTTTTCATAGTACATTTTTGCCATAGTCGTATTCTCCTTTTACTTTGGTCTGTTCGTCAATGGTGAATTGCCCGCGTTCCAGTGCAACCATGCCGGTGCGCACCAGTTCGAGGATTCCAACTCCCGAAGGAGATTCTGGATGGCTTCAGCCTTGCTCTCATCGCCAATGACAGCAAGGGTCAGCGACGCCACGGAGACGTCGATGATGGAGGCACGGAAGATGTTGGCAATCTGAATCACTTCGTTGCGCGTTTCGCTCGTGGCGGCGCTGACCTTAATCAGCACCAGTTCACGGCGGATTGCGTGTTCGGCGTTGAGCGTCTTGACGGAGTGAACGCAAATCAGCTTCCGCAGCTGGGAAGAAATGAGGTGCGTCTGATCCTCGCTGGCGAGGATTTCGATGGTGATGCGGGAGATGGCGGGATCGTCGGTCGTGCCGACGGCGAGGGACTCGATGTTGTAGCCCTTGCCGGAGAAAAGGCGCACTACGCGGGAAAGGACGCCCGCCTCGTTATCCACCAGAACGGCGAGGGTTTTGCGTGTCGGGGTGTTCATGGGGCTGCCTCCTTTCGTCAGTTGAGCATAAATTCGGTGATGTGACTGCCGCCGCCGACCATCGGGCGAACCTTCTCGTCGATGTCAATCATGCAGTCGATGATGTAGCCGTGACCGCACTGGAGTGCTTCCTGAATGGCTTCCTCCAGTTCTTGCTGGTTGCGCACGCGCCGACCGGAGAGCCCGTAGGCTTCCGCTAATTTGACGAAATCAGGCGCACGGTCAAGCGTTGTGGCTTCGTAGTGCTTGTCATAAATCAGCGTCTGCCACTGGCGAACCATGCCCAGCGTGCCGTTGTTGAATACGATGTTGATAATCGGCAGATTGTAATACTGCTCGGTTGCCAGCTCATTGCAGTTCATGCGGAAGCCGCCGTCGCCGGTGATGTGCAGGACGACCTTGTCCGGGTGAGAAACCTGCGCGCCGATGGCAGCGCCCAAGCCGAAGCCCATGGTGCCAAAGCCGCCGGAGGTGAGCAGCTGACCCGGATAATCGAAGTGGAAGTGCTGAATCGCCCACATCTGATGCTGACCGACGTCGGTAGAGACGATGGTATCCTGCGGCGTGAGCTTGGCGAGGGAGAAAAGCACCTGGCTGGGGGTGAGGTGGTCGTCCGCCTCGTCGTACTCCGTCTCCGTTTTGAAGGAGAAAACGTACTGCTTCCAGTCGTCATGCTTCATGCTTGGCACGCGCTCCAGCAGCAGTTCCAGTACGCGCCGCGCATCGCCGATGATGTGGTGGTCGGTCTGCACGTTCTTGTTGATTTCGCTGCGGTCAATGTCAATTTGGACGATTTTCGCGTTCTGGGCGAAGGTGGCGGGTTTGAGCGCCACACGGTCGGAGAAGCGGCAGCCGACGGCAATCAGCAGGTCGCATGCATCCACCGCCATGTTCGATGCTTGTGAGCCGTGCATACCGATCATGCCTGTCGTCAGCGGATTGCGCCCGCGGAAGCCGCCCGCGCCCATGACCGTGATGGCGACAGGGGAGTCGATGCGGTTTGCAAGCGCCTCGAATTCGTGGTGCGCCCGCGCGCGGACAACGCCGCCGCCGCAGATGAGCAAAGGCTTTTTCGACGCGGCAATCATTTCGACTAACTTGTCGATGTCGCGGTGGTCGGGTTCGGGCGCCTTGAAATTCTGGCTTGAACGCTTCATCAGCTTGCCCAAACGTCCGGACGTGCCGTGCGCCGAGCGGGGCAGCGGCTCGTAATCCGCCTTCTCCGCCGTCACGTTCTTCGGAATGTCAATCAGCACCGGGCCGGGGCGGCCGCTGCGGGCAATGGCGAAGGCTTCGCGCACCACGTCCGCCAGCTCATCCACCGATAGCAAAAAAATTTTTTCATTTTCCCTCTTTACAAATGGGGCAGGCTCTGTTATACTCTCGTTAGTGAGAACGATTACTGATTAGCGCAGCGGTCTCACCCTGAATTGAAATTAAATCAGAACTATATTTACTAGGAGGAACACAGTTATGAAGTATATCTGTCCTGTTTGCGGTTACGTCAGCGAGGAGCCCATCGAGAAGTGCCCCATCTGCGGCGCCACCATGAAGGAAGACACCGGTGACAACACCGTTTACGCTGCCGAGCATGTGGTGGGCGTTGCCAAGGGCGCTCCCGAGGAAATCCTGGCCGGCCTGCGTGAGAACTTTGCCGGTGAGTGCTCTGAGGTTGGTATGTATCTGGCCATGGCCCGGGTTGCCCATCGTGAGGGCTATCCTGAGATCGGCCTGTACTGGGAGAAGGCTGCCTACGAAGAAGCCGAGCATGCCTCCAAGTTCGCCGAGCTGCTCGGCGAGGTGGTCACCGACTCCACCAAGAAGAACCTGGAGGCCCGTGTGGCCGCCGAGTTCGGCGCCACCCAGGGCAAGACCGATCTGGCCAAGCGCGCCAAGGAGCTGGGCATGACGCCATTCACGACACCGTCCACGAGATGCCGCGCGACGAGGCCCGTCACGGCAAGGCTCTCAAGGGCCTGCTGGAAGAGTATATATGTGCATTAGATTCCGATTGCTTAAGCAAAAAGTCACCCAGTGAAACCTATACTATCTACTAAAACTAAGAGAAAAAAAGCACCACTCTCATAAAATAAAGTTTAGAGAGTGGTGCGGATATTTTATACTATAGGCTATAGGTCATTTTGGGGTATGCTAAAAGCATTATTCTAATCCCATCTTGTCCTTAATCTTTGTAATATCAATTTCTATGGTTTCCCAAAGAATCACCATTACCCAATAATTTCCAACTTAGCAAGTCCATTTTAACGAGCATTTTCTCCGAATAATCAGGATCATCTTCATCCAGCTCATCAGCATAATCCATAATGTATTCACTTCCTTTGAAGATAGCTTCATCTGTATCTACTCCGCCGTATCCATTAGTTCCTCCATATTTAAAAATGGTGTAAAGTATAATCATTCTCTCCATTTTTCATTCAAATGTCTCAGCAGGAACATTTCATCATAGAGTTTAAAAGAATCAGGGTCTCTCATCATACTTTGCATTTCAAAGCATTTTTGGTATGCGAGCTGCTCATCTTCATTAAGCTTTGAGCCTACAAAGTTAATAGCAATTCCCACAATTGCCACAATAATAACTGCTACAACAATAGCTGTAATAATAAATAGTTTTTTATTCTTAGTTGCCTTTTTGGTAGCTGTGTAGCTGCAGAATTTTCAGACTTGCCCAGTTCCACAGGACAACCACAAAATGGACATTCTTTGAGAGTCTACGGAAGCTCATTACCACATTCAGCACAAAGCTTTTTTGCTTCGCTTCCTCTACTAACGCTTTTCCACAGTGAATACACTTTTTAGCTTTATCAGAAATTTCTTGCCCGCATTCAGGACAATGAATCATTGCCATAATATTTTCTCCTCACAAACTATAAATTATTTTGTTGTCAAGTTTGCAACACATTTGATTTTATACGCCTTGACTTAAATATAAATACAAATGCAAACGAAGTCAATGAAATTTGGTAAAAATTCTTCGAATTTGAAGAAACTAGCATTATGAAGTTAAGAATCTATATATAATTATCATTTTTTGCTGCTTTTTGCCAATATAATTAGATCTGCTTAATTTTCCTTAACAAAAATAGAGTATACTCCGCCAAGCTGAACCGGGGCAGAGCCGTAAAACGGCTCTGCCCTGGTCGGCGTTGTATGCACTTTTTCAGGTCCGCAGCCGGAAGGTTTTGGGGGGCGAACCGATAGATGAGCCCACAGGCCACGATGGAGTACAGCACACAGAAGATAATGCAGCACACTCCGAACAGCAGCAGCGGCAGCTGGACCCGCATCATGGCGTAGCACACAAGATAGGTGACAATCATCACCAGCCGGTAGGTGCCGCTCTTCATCTCGGTGCCGGCGTTGTAGGGCTGCAGCAGGTAGTAGACGGTCAGGTAGTGGATGGAGAAGAACAGGCTCATGCAAACCACCGACACAAAGAGCACCCCGTAATGGATGGGGTTCTTGGTGCCCCCGGAGGCGTACAGCAGCAGGACCAGCCCGGCGCCGATGACCAGCCCGGGCACCACGTTGATTTTCATGATCTCCCGCAGGCGGATCTGGAACAGTTTCAGCACGAATTTGGGCTGCTTATAAAACGAATAGGTCAGCAGACTGTGATCACAGTTCATGAAAAGCGCCTTTGTAAAGTTTGTGCCACGGTTGATGAGGTACATGATAAACACAAAGTAGGGCAGCCAGTTCAGAATCAGCTTGTTGACCACCGGCTTGGACTCGGGGCCAGGTACAGCACCAGCAGTCCCCACAGACCAGAAAAGCAGCAGACGGCGGCAATCCGCATGGTGGATTTCACAGAGAATTTTCTGATGCCGCTTGATGAACAGCTCGTTGAGGTATTCAAAGCCCTTGCGGTGGCTGGTGATGGCGGTGTCGGCGGAGATGACTTTTCCGTGTTGGTTTTGACCGCCTGCTTCGCGGTGTCCATCTGGTTTCAGCTTGGACAGCAGTTCCTGGTTGATCTCCCGGTACCGGGGAAGGTCAGCAGCGTGCGGCCCATCAGCAGCAGCCCACCGGCAGGAAGGCCAGCATCACCGCCATGGGACACCTCCGCCGGAATGGCAATAGCCCAGAACGGGCGGGCCGTAGGCCGCCCCCAGCAGCAGTGCCACCACCAGCCAGAACGATTTCCCCAGTTTGTTTTCGTTGTAGGTCTGGCCCCGGCGCAGATAGTCCCGGAGGTTGATCGAGGCCAGAATCAGCTTGGAGGCGGCGGCGCAGAAGGGAAGGCCAGGCAGAACCAGACCGGCACCCCCATCATCCGGCCGAAGAGCAGGGAGAAGGGGAGGGCGCCCACCATTCCCTTTCATCAGGCTGTAACCGTAGTTGACCAGGGTGTGCTCCCGGGCGTTCATCCGCAGAAGGATCATGGCGTAGTATCTTGTCCCGGGTGGGGTTGAACAGGTGGGTGTTGACAAACATGCCGATGACGGTGAGCAGCAGCAGAATGTGCAGATACATGTCCTCCGGCGCCTGCCCAGATCGTAGAGGGTGGCCGGCCGCAGACCATGGCGGCCAGATAGAGCGGTTTTAAAGCCGAAGATGGAGACGATCTCCCACAGGATGGAGAGGACATTGGCGAAGATTTTCAGCCCCCGGACCTGGTAGAGGGTGTCCGGCAGCACCGCTTGACCAGTGGGAATCTGCTTGAGGGCATACAAGGATGCCGTTGACCCGGTATGTATTTTTCAGGGCGAATGAGATGCGCAGTGTTTTAAGCATAGTTCTCCTCTTTCAGCGCCGCGATGATCTTCTCCTTGAAGGCGTGGTCGTCCAGGTTGGACTTCTCCACCACCTCCAGCTCCCCGTGGCTGAGCAGCACGATCTCGTCGCACAGATCCAGGCCAGGTCCAGGATGGGTGGAAAAATGGTGATCCGCCCCGTCCTTCAGGGACCGGAGCAGGTGCTTCATCTCCTCGGCCACCACCACATCCAGGTGGTTAACGGCTGTCCAAGAGCAGGATTTCGGCTGGGCAATGATGTTAATGAGCATCTGCATCTTATTTTTCATGCCGTGGGAGTAGTCCTTCAGGAGCTTGTCCCGGTCCTCCGGGGCAATGCTCATTTCCTCGAAAAATACTCGTCCAGGGGCTTGGGATCCCGGATGGAACCCTGGTTGATGTCCATAAAGAATTTCAAAAACTCCCGGCCCGTCAAATTCCGGCACCGTGGGGTGGAGAGCACATAGCCCAGATCCTCCGGGGCCACCTCCCGGCGCTGGCCCTGCTCCTCCAGCCAGAAGCTGCCTCCGTCGGCCTTGATGTCCCGGTTCAGGCAGTTGAAAAAGGTTGTCTTACCGGCGCCGTTTCGCCCCAGCAGGCCGTAGATCCGGCCCGACTCAAAGGAAAAGTCGATGTCCCGCAGCACTTCCTTGGGGCCGAACTGCTTGGACAGGTGCTCAATGATAAATTTCATACCATTCTCCTTTTTATCTTTTTGGGGTGGATGGCTGCTGCGTCTGATGGGGCAGGAGTCCCGGCGTGTGGGTAAACCGCACAGGGCGGTTTTACGGCCTCACTCCTCCTCGTAGAAAAATATCTTCGATTGTCATGTGGAAATACCGGGCAATTTTGAAGGCCAGCAGAATGGAGGGGTTGTAGCGGCCCCTTTCCAGGGAGCTGACGGTCTGACGGGAGACTTCCAGGGCCCGGGCCAGCTCCTCCTGCTTGATGCCACGGCTTTTGCGGATTTCCTCCAAACGGTTTTTCATCCCATCCCCCAAATCCTGAAATGGAAAGTTTGCTTTACAATCGCATTGTATTCGAGTGCACAGAGAATGTCAAGTGTGCTTTCCGTTTCTTAATGATTTTTATAGAAAAATAAAAAAGAGGCGGAGCCTTTGCTTAAAAGGCTCCGCCCGTTGGCGTTTAATCGTCGATGAGGGTCTCTTCCGCTTCTTCCTGAGGGAAATTTCCGGGGTGCTGTGCCGCTTGAAGTGCCGCAGCAGCAGCCGGGTGCCGTAGAGCAGGGCCACCGCCAGCACCGACAGCAGGATGTCCACGGCGGAATTGGTGCCCAGAATCATGTGCCGGGCCACCAGGAACACCAGCACCTCGATGACGTTCTCGGCGCTGGGCTTGCACAGCATTTTGATAAACTCCACCCCACGATGAAGTTGAACATATCTTCCAGAAACAGCAGGAAGGGGGCGGTATCCGAGGAGCTGGTCAGCAGCTTCACCCCCAGGGGGATGTAGAGTATCACCGACACCAGCAGTCCCAGCCCCACGGCCAGGGGCGATGCACAGCTCGATGATGTCGCAGGCCTTCTGAATGGCCTTTCGGGTCTTTTCCTGCATGGAAAAACCTCCTTCGTCACAGGTTGTCCTGATTGTACCCTGAACTCCGGCCCTGCGTCAATCGGAAAACCTCCCTTGGGGAAGATTGCCGAATCTTTCAGAGGGGAGTGGAAAAGTTTTGAAAAAAATTGCCGGGGACACAACTATGACACAATTCTGTGAACATTTGGCCGCAGGGCTCCGGTAATCTGAGGGGGAAGAAGTTCGGAACCAAGGAGGGAGACGCGGTGTGTGAGCTGAAGATTTTGAAGCATGAGCTGCACCACAACATCCGGCTGGTGCGGCGTCTGGCCGGGGAGGCCCGGGTCATCGGAGGTGGTCAAGGGCAACGGCTACGGCCTGGGGCTGGCGGAACTGGCGGGGCATCTGGTGGACCAGGGCATCCAGTGCCTGGCGGTGAGCCAGCTGGAGGAGGCGCTGGAGCTGCGGCGGTGCGGACTGCAGGGGGACATCATGCTGCTCGCCGCTGCTGGAGCGGGAAGGGCTGGAGGAGGCTCTGCGGCAGAAGCTGATCCTCTGCATCGCCTCCCGGCAGGAGCCCTGGCGGCGGAGGAGGCGGCCCGGGGCCTGGATTGCCGGGGCCGGGCCCAGCTCTGCGTGGACACCGGCTTCGGCCGCTACGGCTTCCCCCCTGGCAGCAGACCCAGCAGATCTGGGGAGGGGCCCGGCTGCTGGACCGGCTGCGGATTGTGGGCACCTACTCCCACCTGAGCCGATCCTTTGATCCCGGAGGGCCGTCAGACCCGGCAGCAGAGCCGGCGGCTGACGGAGCTGTGCCGCGCCCTGGCCCAGTCGGGGTGGAGCCCGGGGTGCGGCATCTGGCGGAGTCCTGGGCGCTGCTGCAAAGCCCCGAGGCCCGGCTGGACGGGGTCCAGGTGGGCTCCGCCTTTCTGGGGCGGCTGCCCTTTGGGGACCGGTGGGGCTTTGTGCCCATCGGCAGCCTCAGGCCCGGGTCCGGGAGGTGCACCCTGGCCCCGGGCAGCACCGTGGGCTACAGGGGGCGGTTTTGTGGCCCGGCACACCACCAAAATTGCCGTGGTGGGGGCGGGCTATGCCCCAGGGGCTGGGGCTGGAGCGCAGCTATACCACCCAGAGCCGGGGCCGGCTCCGTCACGCCCTGGGGCGCTGCGGCGGGCGGGGGCATCAGCCGCCCCTGGAGGGGGTGACGGCGGAGGGACAGCGGCTCAGAGTGCTGGGCCGGGTGGGCATGTGCGACACGGTGCTGGAGGCCACCGGCACCCAGGTGCAGCCGGGGGACTGGGTGGAGTTTCCCGTCAACCCCATCTTTGTGGACTCCCGGGTGCCCCGGACCTATGTGTAAATGCAAAAAAGCCCCCGTCAGCCAGGAAAAAGGCCGACGGGGGCGGTTGCTTATGGAGTTGCAGGGGTCAGCGGTAGAAGAAGAAGGTGGCCCAGGCGCTGGTCCAGCCCAGGGACATCTGACAGTCCTGCTTGCCTGCCACCCTGGTATTCCGGGTGCTGCTGACTCCAGCGGTCAAACTGGCGCTGAAGCTGGGCGGCCCCCTTCTTGCGGCCCAGGCCGAAGTCGGAGCAGGAGTCCAGCATAACCCCCAGCTGGTAGCGCTTGTCGGTGTCCTCCTCCGTCCAGTCGATCTCGATGCGCTGGACCACCGGCACCATGGTGCCCGCCAACAAAAATGGCGTCCACGGTGAACCGGGCGCTGAATCCGGATGCCCTGTTCCGACAGCCACTGATTCACCGGCACCGAGGCCTGGTCATAGGTGGTCTCCTCCGAGAAGGCAAACACCTGGGTCTCCACGGATTTCAGGGCGGAGATGGCCTCCTCCGCCGGGGGGGTCCTGTTCCAGCAGCACCACTTCCCGGCCGCACCGGGGGCAGAACAGGGAGTCGTCGGGGGATCTTCTCCCCACAAATGCGGCAAAACATGGGCGTTCCCCTCCCGAAAAACAGGTTTTTATTACTGTAACACACCCGGGAGGAGATTGCAATGCGTCAGCTCTGGGCTTTGCCGCCCCGGCGTCGGTTTTTCATTCGCCGCAGGCCGCAGCCCACCCCCATGCCCACCGCGGCGCAGAGCAGCCCCTGGCAGCAGGGTGGCCAGATCCGGCAGATAGAACCGTTCCACCGTCAGCATGTTGGCCACGTTGAAGGTGGCGTAGGGGGCCAGCATGTAGAGAAAGCCGAAGAACAGCAGCATCAGCCACCGCAGCCCGGTCCAGCTCTCGTTCCAGCCCACCAGAGCCGACAGAATCCAGGGTGGTCAGGGGGAGCACCAGATAGAAGGTGGCCACGGAGTAAAGCATGGCCTCCTGCTTGAGCCCCATCCAGAATACCAGGATGGACAGGGCCCAGAGCAGCAGATAGGTGAGCACCACCAGCAGCCGGGACAGCCGTTCCCGGCTCCGGACCCATCGGTGCTCTGTTCCAGATGACGGATCATGGCCACATCCCCCTTCAGCAGTTCGTCCAGGGTGAGGGAGTAGAGGTCGCTGAGGGCCAGCAGGCTGGCGATGTCCGGGTAGGAACGGTTGTTCTCCCAGTTGGACACGGTCTGGCGGCTGACGCCTACCCGCTCCGCCACCCCCTCCTGGGTGAGGCCGGTGGCCAGCCGGGCCTGTCTGAGCTTTTGGCCGATCTCCATCTCGGTCACCTCCTGTCGTCTTCAGCATGGGGAGCGGCGGGAAAAAGTCCATCAAAACCCTTGGACAGAGGCAAAAATCCCTGTCAAAATACTTTTTACACCGGGGCCAAGCCATGGGTTTCCCGGCCGCTGAAGTCCAGAGTGGGCAAAAGTCAGGGGCGCGCCGGTCTCCAGCCGGTCCAGCAGCTGGCACACCAGCCCGGCGCACCGGGTCACTGCCCCCTCCATGCCTTGCCGCAGCTCTTCCACCCCCTGGCGGCAGCGGCCGCTGTCCGGGGTGAGATAGCGCATCCGGGGCCGCCAGGGCGGACACCTGGCAGAAGCGTTTCAGGGCCTGCCGGAACTCCTCCGGCCCGGCGTGGTGGTAGCCCAGGGCCGCGGCGGCGTAGGCGGGGCTGTTGGGGGCAAAAACGGGCCGGGAGCCCCGGCTTTCCCGGGGGCACCAGGGACCGGTCAGGGCCCCCCCTCCAGCAGGGTGTGTTTCAGGGGCTGTCCCCGGAACAGCGGTTGACGATGGGGTGGCACACGGCGTCCAGGATGTAATGGCACAGAAAGCCCGCGGCATAGCCCAGGGCACAGGGGGTGCTCCGGGCCTCCTCCGTCGGTAGCGCTCCAGCACCAGGTCCGGGAATGGCGGTGGAGCTCATGGCCCTCCCGGCTCACCGGGGAGGACTTGGGCAGGCGATAGAAAAACAATGGGTCCAGGCCGTAGAGGCCGCACTGCCAGCCGGGCCGCTGGGGCTCCAGCCGTCGGCGCACCGGCTCCGGCAGGGCGGAGAATACCTGGGCCCCAAAGACCTGATGGGCATAAAAATCCGGCATAGATCATTCCTCGATTGCATAGAGTTTCAAGTGTTATTTTAGGGGGGCGGGCAAAACACAACGGCCACAGCCCGAGGAAACCAGGCGCCGCCCTTGCCAAACCCCAGCATTGGTGGTAAAATGCCACCACATGACAACAAACAGGAGGGGTTTACATGACTGTCATTCGGAAGACTACCACGCCCAGCTCTCGCTCTACGACACCCAGAGGGCCATCGAGCGGATCAAACATATTTTTTGGCCAAGCTGTGCGCGGCGCTGCATCTGGTGCGGGTGACTGCCCCTCTGGTGGTGGACCCGTCCACCGGCGTCAACGACAACCTGAACGGGGTGGAGCGTCCGGTGCGCTTTGACGTGCCCGCCGTGGGCAAGGACGCCGAGGTGGTCCACTCCTGGCCAAGTGGAAGCGGCTGGCTCTGCACACCTATGAGTTCCTGCCCGGCAAAGGGGCTGGTGACGGATATGAACGCCATCCGCCGGGATGAAGTGGTGGACAACCTCCACTCCATCTACGTGGATCAGTGGGACTGGGAGAAGGTCATCCTGGAGGAGGACCGGACCCCCGGCCTATCTGGAGGACACAGTGCGGCGCATCGTCACCGCCATCTGCGGCACCCTGGACGAAGCCAAAGTGGGTATCCCCAGCTGGAGGTGGAGCTGGGCAGGAGGTGAGCTTTGTCACCACCCAGGAGCTGGAGGATCCACGTACCCGGACCTGACCCCAGGGAGCAGGGAGAACCGCTTTGTCCGGGAGCACCACACCGCCTTTATCCTGCAACATCGGCGGCGCCCTCCGCAGTGGCAAGCCCACGACGGCGGGCCCCGGACTATGACGACTGGAATCTGAACGGCGATCATGTTCTTCTGGGACGACACCTGGGCTGCGCCATTGGAGGTCTCAGCATGGGCATCCAGGTCAGCCCGGAAAGTCCCTGGACCGGCAGCTCACCCTGGCCGGCTGCGACGACCGCCGGGATCTGCCCTTCCACAAGATGCTGCTCAGCGGCCAGCTGCCCCTGACCATCGGCGGCGGCATTGGCCAGAGCCGGCTTTCCATGCTGCTGCTGGGCAAGGCCCACATCGGCGAGGTCCAGTCCTCCCTCTGGGATCAGGACACCCTGAAGGCGTGCAAGGACGCCGGCGTCCAGCTGCTGTAAGCACCTTCTTTTTAACCGGTACCGCCCCCGGCATCGATTGATATTCGATGCCGGGGCGGTTTTGTGTTTTGTGCATAGTTTCCCCCCACCTGGCCAAGCTAACGGCAGATTCCCCAAAAGGAGGTAAGTCAGATGGCAAATCTCACAACCAAGGGCTGCAGGCCCTGGAGGATCAGCTGGGGCTGGAAAAGCTGCTGTACTGCAAATACCAGGACGCCGCCCAGCAGTCCTCGGACCAGGCCCTGCAGGCCCAGTTCGGGGCTATGCCCAGCAGCACAAGACCAACTACAGCAATCTTTTGAACTTTTTACAGTGAGGAGGGGCAAAATGAATGATCAGGAGCGTATGTCGGATCTGCTGACCATGGAAAAGAAGTTGGGCAATAACTATGATCTTTTCGCTTCGGAATGTGTCAATCTGGCGCTGCGCAACGAGTTTGTCAAGGATCTGACCCAGAGCCACACCACCCAGACCTGAGCTGTTTCAGAGCGCCCAGAGCCGGGGCTGGTACCAGACAGAACAGGCGCAAATGGACAAAATCAACCAGGCCAAGACCAAATTTTTTCCAATCATGATGCCCCAGTAAACGGAGGGGCGGCAAAGCAACCGGCAGAGATCAGAGGGGCGGTGTCCTGCCAGGGGCAGGCGCCGCCCCGCTTTACATTCACGGGGCGGCGGGCACCTGGGAGGATGGGAGGAATTCCATGAAGGCAGGAACGCTGGTGCGGGGATACTATTTTTGCTACTTTGGGGCCCAGGCCTGCATGGCCTCCTATTTTAATGTCTATCTGGAGCAGCAGCTGGGGTTCGGAGGGCGGGAGCTGGGCTGGTTCAGCAGCCTCACCACCCTGGCCCCGGCGGCAGTGTGCTGCCGCTGCTGGGGATTTGGGCGGACCGGACCGGCAAAGGCGGCCGGCTGCTCACCGGGGGCCCTGGGGGCGGTGCTGCTGGGGGCAGGACTGCTGCGTCGCCAGACCGGGCTGGGGGTGCTGCTCTGGGGGGCGGTGTGGGAGACCGCCCGCAGCGCCTGTGTCTCCCTGGCGGACAAGGGCGCAGTGGAGCTGTGCGGGGACCGGGGCGCTGCCGGCTACGGCAGCCTCCGCTTCGGCTCCCTGGGGTTTTTGGCGGGGGGTGGTTCTGGGGTTTTCGCCGCCCGACAATGGACCCTGGGCCGGGTGCTCTTTCCCGTCTACCTGGCCTGGTGGGGGCGGGCCCTGCTGCTGTCGCTGGGCTTTCCAGGCCAACCGATCCGTCCCTCCCCCAGAGGGGCCAAAAGATAGGTGGCCTGGGGCAGCTGTTCCGGCAGCCAGGCTTCCCTTCTGGCTCTGGTGCTGGGGGTTCAGGGCAGCGTGGGGGTCCAGCGCCCTGCAGCCCCTACCTGGGCAACCATCTGGTCACCACCATGGGGCCCCCGGCCTCCATTCTGGGCTGGAACACCCCCCCCTGTGCTGTGTGGGGCCGGAGCTGTTTTTTGCTGCCTTTGGTGGGGCAGGCTGCTGAAACGCTGGGGCTTGTGCCGTGGCCCTGGTCACCACCCTGGCCCCTGGCCCTCCGGTGCGCCATCTACGCCCTGGCCCTCAATCCGGCAGTGTTTTTGGCCGGGTCGCTGCTCTACGGCTTCAGCGTGTGCGCCTATGCAGGGTAAATCTGGCCCTGTTGCGCCGGGCGGTGCCCCGGCGCAGTATGCCGGGGCGGTGCTCACCAGCGCCGCCGTGTCCACCCTGGGCCGGGCCGGCTTTGGCTGGCTCTTCGGGGTGCTGTATCAGCGCTGGGGCAGCGGCAGCATCTTTTGGCTGCTGCTGGGGGTGGCCCCTGATTTCCGCCGGCCTGCTGTGGCTGGGGAAAAAAGGTTTCCCCAAAACAATGAAAACCGGCCATCTGGAACCAACAGATGGCCGGTTTTTTGTTCAGGCGTTTTGGGGGATATCTGCCCTGGAGGTAGTCCACCATATCCCGGACCGTGTGGGCCAGGCTACGGGGCCAGTAACCCAGCTCTTGGGCGGCCCGATCGTGGGAGAAGTTGGCGTTGCTGGTCAGGGGTGTAGAGGGAATACTTGGTGTACAGGGGCCGCTCCTGCTTGCGCAGGGCCACCGCCTCCAGCAGCGGAGCGGCGGCCCGGCCAGGGGCCGGGGGGCAGCAGGGGGCACCCGGCGGCCACCCGTTCGACCCGCCAGGGTCAGCAGCTCCTTGATCTCAGCAAACCGGCCGCTCAGGATGTAACACCGGCCCTTTTGGCCCCGCTGGGCCGCCAGCAGACAGCCCCTTGGCCACGTCCCGCACGTCCACGAAGTCATAGCCTCCGTTGACGGATCCCGGGCAGCTTGCCCGCCAGGAACGTCTTGATCATATGGACCAGGTGGTTGTTGCCGTCGTCATAGGGCCCAGAATGCCCGAGGGGTGGACCACCACCGCATCCAGTCCGTCCCCGGCGGCGTCCAGCACCGCCTGGGTGGCCTCGGCCTTGGCCTTGGCGTAGCCCCCCACCACCTGATCCGGGTCAAGGCCTCCACCTCCCGGATGGTTTGTCCCCGAGGCAGCTCCGGGATGGCGTGGACGGAGCTGACGTGGACCAGCCGGGCCACGCCGTACTCCCGGCACAGATGCAAGATGTTTTGGTGCCCTCCACATTGACCGCCCGGAGAGCCGGGGAGAGCTGGCCGGAGATGTCGATGATGCCGGCGGGTGGATGACCAGGGGGTGTCCTCTCCGCCGCCTCCCAAAGAGGGACTCCAGGAGTCCGGGTCCCGAACGTCGCCGGGGCAATAGGTGATGTGCTCCCGCCTGCACTGCCGGCGTCTCCCGGGCAAAATCAGTGCCCGGACCGGGTCGCCGGTGCGCCGGAGCAACCGAAGGATGGTGGAACCCAGATGTCCGGCTCCACCGGTTATGATGTACCGTGTCGCCATAAAGGGATACCTCCTTTCAAAAGCTGGATCAGAGGTCCAGGTCCAGCTCCACCGGGCAGTGGTCGCTGCCCAGGAATTGTGCTGTGAATATCCGCCCCGGTGATTTGGGGGGGCCATGCGGTTGGACACAATGAAATAATCAATGCGCCAGCCCGCGTTCTTCTCCCGGGCGTGAAAACGGTAGCTCCACCAGGAATAGGCCCCCGTCCGCTCCGGGTAGAGCAGCCGGAAGGAGTCGGTGAAGCCGCTGGCCAGCAGCCGGGTCATGCACCCCCGCTCCTGGTCAGAAAAGCCGGCATTGCCCCGGTTGGTCTTGGGATTTTTTCAGGTCGATTTCCTGATGGGCCACGTTCAGGTCGCCGCAGTAGACCACGCTCTTTTCCCGGTCCAGGGCCTGGAGATAGGCCAGCAGATCGTCCTCCCACTGCATCCGGTAGTCAATGCGCTTGAGCTCCTGCTGGGCGTTGGGGGTGTAGCAGCACACCAGATAGAAGTGCTCAAACTCCAGGGTGATGAGCCGTCCCTCGGTGTCGTGCTCCTCCTTGTCCATGCCGTAGCGGACGCTGAGGGGGCCTGGCGGCAGAACACCGCCGTGCCGGAATAGCCCTTCTTCTGGGCGTAGTTCCAATACTGATGGTAGCCCTCCAGCTCCAGTTCCAGCTGGCCGGGCTGCAGTTTGGTCTCCTGCAGGCAGAAGATGTCGGCGTCCAGGGCCTGGAAGGTGTCCAGAAAGCCCTTGTTGAGACAGGCCCGCAGGCCGTTTACATTCAGGAAATCAGTTTCATGAATGGGATTCCTCCTTGCTCATTTGTTCCAAAAAGTCCGCAGATCAGCCGGGCCAGCCGGGGATGGAGTCCAGTTTAGCCCGTTCGGTGACCGAGTGGGCGTCCAGAATGTCGCAGCCCAGCCCCACCCCACAAGGCCGGGGCCTTGTCCAGAATCAGGGGAGCTCTCCAGCCCCACATGCAGGGCCAGGGTGTCCAGCCCGGTACCGTTCTGCTGAAGGGAAAGGGCCTGAACCCGTTTCACCAGATCGCTGTCCCCGGTGCCCTCCCAGGGGACATAGCCGCTGCACAGAGTGCGGGTGAAGCCATTGGCCCGGGCGGCCTGGGCGGTCTGCTCCTCGGTGGAGGCCAGCCCGGAGCGCCGGGCGCAGCGGGCGAAGTGGAGCACCTCCAGCTGCCCGTCCTGCTCCCGCACCACCGCCGGGTTGCCGGACCGGGCTGGGGTGTCCGGGCAGTCGGTCCGCCACGCCTGCACCCCCTGGGGCAGCGCCTGCACAAAAGTCCAGCACCTGCCGGCGGGTGTCCTGGCTCCAGACGGCCTCGGCCGGGGACCTGCCTCCAGCGTCACCGTCAGATCGGGGTCGGTGGTTTGATGACCTTGCACCAGCTGCTGCCGCCACTGGTCCACCGCCCGGCCCAGTTCCTCCGGCCGGTCGGTGGCCAGCCGGGCCCGGGCCAGGGTGGGGATGGCGTTGAAATCACTGCCCCCGGGTGGCTTGCCACCTGCCCCGGGCAGTGGGCCAGAAAAGGCCGCCAGGGCGGTCAGGGGCGTTGAGTCGGCCCCGGTGGATGTCAAAGCCCGAGTGGCCCCCGGTGAGTCCCAGGAGGGTCAGGGTGAAGCCAAAGGGCAGCCGGGTGGCCTGCCGGCGCAGGGGGATGGCGCCAGGCCTGGCGCAGCCCGCCGGCGGAGGCGATGATGGCCGCGTCCCCCCGGAAGGCGTCAGGTTGATGTAGTAGCGATACCCCGCCAGCCATTGGGGGTCAGGGCCTTGGCCCCCACCAGTCCCCGCTCCTCACAGGCGGTGAAGAGCAGCAGCACCGGCGGGTGGGGCATCTGGTGCCGGTGCAGGGCCAGCCACAGCATCAGAGCCACCCCCAGGCCGTTGTCGGCCCCCAGGGAGCTGCGGCCGTCGGACCGGAGAAAACCCTCCTGCAGTTTTGTTTGTCACCCCGTCCGCCCCGGGGCGCCAGCCTCCGCCGGGGGCGGGACGCACCATGTCGGTGTGGGCCTGGAGGATGACCCCGGGGCCCCTTCACAGCCCAGGGGTGGCGGGCAGCGGGCACCGGAGATTGTGGCTGTCGTCGGTTTCACAGGGCAGCCCCGCTGCCTCAGCCGGCCCGCCAGCCAGGCCGCCACCGCCGCCTCCCCGCCGGAGGGCCGGGGGATGGCGGACAGGGAGAAAACAGTCCAGAATTTGTGTTGTTGTTTGATCCATAATCATGCCTCAAAATTTGTTCGTTTGGACATAATAATTATAACCGGAAGGCCGTCGAAAAAAAGCGTTTCGACAAAAGTTAACAGATTGTGTTTACAAATTTAACATCTTTCACTACAATGTGCCTAAACAGACAGGGGCAGCAATGATATGGAGGAATCTGGAGCGCGGCAAATCACGGAGGATCAGACGGCCCAGCGGGTTCAGAGAAGCGATAGACGATGGGTGGCGCCCCTGTTCCTGTGCCTGAGCCTGCCCTGGATGGAGTGCCTGCTGCGTCTGGGGGACAAGGACACCGCCTTTTTCGGGCTGGGCCTGCTCCGGAGCCTGCTGGCGGGGGGCAGTGGGCGCCCTGCTCTGGCTGCTGGCGGAGGCCATCCACCGGAAGGGATCGCCCGGGGCGTCATCACGGGAATTTTATTCTTCTTCGGGGCCGTGGCCATCGCCCAGCGGTGCTGCCGGGGGTTTTTCGGGGCCTACTTCCAGTTCGGCTTTCTGACGGAGATGACGGGCCAGGTGGCCGGGGATTTCCTGTCCACCGCTCTGTCGGTGATGCTCCGCAACCTCTGGTTCTTCCCCTGGCCCTGGCCCCGGCCATCCTGTTCTGCGTCTTTCGAAAAAGCTGGTGCCGGTTCCGGAACAAGCGGGAGACGCCCCTCCGGCGGCACAAGCGGATCATTTTGGCCGCTGTGCTGCTGGCAACCCTCCAGATGGCCAACCTGGCCCTGTGCTACGCCGGGGACGACCATCGCTACTATACCGTGGACTATTCCGCCAACAGCGCCATCCCCGGTTCGGGCTGGTGAACACCCCTGCGGCTGGAGGCCCAGTACGCGATTTTCGGGGATGCCGGAGGCCCGGCTGAGCTATGTGCCCCGCCAAAACAGCGGCCCACCCTTCAGCCGTCGGAACCGGAAGAGGGGCAGGAGGCGCCGGACACCTCTGCCGGGGATACATCTCAAGTGTCTGAGGAGGGAGCCGGAGGAGATGGTCTACGGGGACAATGTGATGGACATCGACTTTGAAGGCCTGATGGCCTCGGATGAGGGCAACCTGCTGGCCATGGACCAGTATTTTGCCGCCCAAACGCCCACCAAACAGAACGATTACACCGGACTGTTTGCGGGCAAAAACCTCATTCTCATCACCGCCGAGGCCTTCAGCCCCGGGGGTGATAGACCCGGAGCGGACCCCGACACTGTACCGGCTGGCCAACGAGGGCTTTGTGTTCCGGAATTTCTACCAGCCCAACTGGACCCAGTCCACCACCGGCGGCGAGTTTGCGGTGATGACCGGCATCATCCCCACCTGGGTGGGGAAACAGACCTCTTTCTCCGCCAGCGTGGGCAAGTCCATGCCCTTCGCTCTGGGCTGGCAGTTCCGGGACCTGGGGTATCAGGTCACCGCCTACCACGACAACAGCTACACCTATTATGGCCGCAATGAGACCCACCCCAACCTGGGCTATGAGTTCATCGGCCTCGGCAACGGCCTGGAGCTGGAAAATCCCGATCTGTGGCCCTGCTCCGACCTGGAGATGATGGAGGCCACAGTGGAGGGCCAGATTCAGGACTATCTGGACACCGGGACCCCTTCCACACCTACTATATGACCGTGTCCGGCCACTGCAATTACGGCTTCAGGGTCAACGACATGGCGGCGAAAAGAATGAGGCGGCGGTGGCTGCTGTCAGGGCAGCGAGCAGGTGCGGGCCTATCTGGCCTGCCAGCAGGAGCTGGAGTACGCCATGGGTATCTGGTGGACGCGTTGGAGGAGGCGGGGATCGCCCGAGGACACGGTGATCTGTCTGGCCCCGACCACTACCCCTATGCCATGAGCGAGGGGACACCGACTACTACCCCGAGCTCACCGGGGTGGAGGACACGGACCGGGACACCTCCCGCTACCGCAATACCCTGATTCTGTGGAGCGGGGATATGCCGGAGCCGGTGATGGTGGAAAAGCCCTGCTCGTCCATCGACATCGTCCCCACCCTGTCCAACCTCTTCGGGCTGGAGTACGATTCCCGACTGCTGTCGGGCCGGGACATTCTGGCCCCGGAGGTGGAGCCAGGGCGGTTTCCACCGACATGCACCTGGTGATCTTTGCCGACTCCGGCTACGGCAGCAGCTGGATTTCCAATGCCGGCACCTACGAGGGGCCTACACCGATACCTTCACCCCGGCGGAGGACTGCCAGGTGGGGAGGACTATGTCTCCCAGGTCAAAAACCTGCTTCAGGACCGGTACACCTACGCCCGGTACCTGATTGACGAGGACTATTTCCGGCACCTGTTCCCGGATGCGTGACAAAAACGCGCGCTGCAATTTGTTGCAGCGCGCGTTTTTGTCATCTGATTTGGTCGTCAGCCATGGCGGCAACCTCCACGCAGAACCCCCAGGTGGCCGCAGTGGGGACAGGTGAGCTTCCGGGTGCTGGGGTGTGGGCGGAGAACAGAAATTCCCAGACTGGGGCGGAACACCTGGTGGCACTGGGGGCAGAGGTAGGCGGTGCCCCCGGTAATACAGGGCGGTGAGTCCTATCCCCAGGGCCAGCACCCAGGGCAGGCAGCAGACGAAGGGGATCCAGGTATGCCGGAAGATCCACAGCAGCACCGTGCCGATCTGCAGCAGGTCCATGAGCAGGCCCCATCAGCAGCAGGGTCAGGTGGAGTTTGCGAAGTTGTTTTTTCTGTTTCATGGCAAAGGCTATGTCGCCGATGGTTCCCGGGGACAGGTTCGGGAAACTGTTTGCCCGCCGCCATGAGCTGATTCAGGGCGTCCAGCTGTTGCCGGCGCTGGTTCCAGCTCCTGCCGCAGCTCCGCCGCCCGCCGCTCCAGCAGCAGGAGATCACCTGCTGGGAGTTGTCGTCCGCCATCAGCTGGCGGATAGCCTCCAGGCCAAGGCCCAGGGAGCGCAGAAAGCAGACGGTCTGCAGCGCCTTCAGATTTTCCTCCGAGTAGAGCCGCCGCCCTCCCTCCGTGAGCTGGCTGGGGATACGATGCCCGGGTGTCGTAGTACTGGATGGTGCGCACCGACACGCCGCAGCGCTTGGCCGCCTCCCGGTGGTGTAGTTGGACATAGCGTTCACCTCCTTTCAGGACCATCTTAGCCCATGACGCGGCGTCATGAGCAATAGGTGACCCAGGGGGATTTTTTGAAAATTCCAATCTTTTTTGGCTTGGGGCCAAATCAGAGGTGAATTTGAAACCCGTCAGGAAAACACACCGGCCTTGATACAGCTGGTTCCCTGTCGGGCCAGTTCCTCAAAGGCCGCCGCCACCTCTGCCGTCAGCGTCACCGGCAGGTTCAGGCTGTGGTGGCCCGGCAGCAGCCGCCGGACCGGGGGTCCTGCAGCCGTTGCACCGAGGCGGAAACAGCACCGGGTCGGTGGTGGGGTAAAGGCGTCCAGGCAGCCCCGGTAGATCAGATCTCCCGTGAACAGATACCCCCGTTCCGCCTCATAAAAACAGCAGTGGCCGGGGAGTGGCCCGGGGTGTGGAGCACCGTCAGCACCCGGTCCCCCAGGTCAATTTGATCCCCGTCCTCCAGCAGCCGGGCCGGAGTGCCCTGAAACACGCGATAGTCCTCCAGCCGGAAACCCGAAGGGAAGTGGCAGCCCTCCCGGGTCAGGTTGGCCTTCACCGCCGCCAGGGGCAGCGGGAATTGATCCTCCACCCAGCTCCGTTCCGCCGGATGTAGGGCAAAGCGGTGGGAATTGGCTCAGCCCGCCCAGGTGGTCCCAGTGGGCGTGGGTCAGCAGCGCCGTCACCGGCAGTTGGGTGAGTTTCCTCACCACCTGCCCCAGATCCCCACCCCCAGACCGGTGTCGATGAGGACCGCCCGGTCTGTGCCCCGGAGCAGATAGCAGTGGGGCTCCTCCCAGTGCCGGTATTCGCTGATGCACCAGGTGTGGGCGTCGATGGCTTCTATGGTAAACCAATTTGACATGGCATATAGACCTCCCGGGCCGGCATTTCTCCGAGTGCCGGCAGAGCTATCATAACATGAACCCCGGAATTCTTCTATTGTTTTTCCGCCCAGGGATGGTAAAATAGGACCATAAAGTTGTAATTTGGGAGGGTCTGTCATGTCGGAACCCATCGTGTTTTTGTAAGGGGAGGCGGCTGCACCGCCAAACTGGGCCCCGGGGTGCTGGGCGGGTGCTGTCCCGGCTCCCCCAGGGGAAAAGGACCCGGCCCTGCTGGTGGGCTTTGACAGCCGGGACGACGGGGCGGTCTATCAGGTTTCCGAAGATCTGGCGGTGATCCAAACCCTGGACTTCTTCCCGCCCATGGTGGAGGACCCTTACATCTTCGGACAGATTGCCGCCGCCAACGCCCTCAGCGATGTGTACGCCATGGGGGGCGAGGTGAAAACCGCCCTGAACATCGTCTGCTTTCCGGAAAAGATGGATTTGAACGTGCTGGGCCGGATCCTCCAGGGGGCGCCGAGAAGGTGGCTGAGGCTGGGGGGCAGCCTGGTGGGCGGTCACTCCATCGCCGACGACGGGGTGAAATACGGCCTGTCGGTGATGGGCTTTGTGGACCTGAGGCACATTCTGACCAATCTGGGGGCCCAGCCCGGGGATCGGCTCATTCTGAGCAAAAAACTGGGGGTGGGACTGGTGTGTACCGCCGCCCGGGTGGGACAGGCCTCCGCCCTGGATTTGCAGGAGGCGGTCCAATCCCATGACCACCCTGAACAAGTCCGCCGCCCAGGTGCTCGGGGCCACACCGTCCACGCCTGTACCGATGTCACCGGCTTCGGACTGCTGGGCCACCTCCACGAGATGCTGGCGGGGGCATACTCCGCGGTGCTGTCCTGGGAGCGAATCCCCCAAAATCCACGGGGCCCTGGACTATGCCGCCGACTTTCTGCTCACCGCCGCCGCCCAGCGCAACCGCAACCATGTGGGAGGCCATGTGAAGTTCGACCATCTGCCCTTTGAGGCGGAGGAGCTGCTCTTTGACCCCCCAGACCTCCGGAGGATGCTGGCGGCGGTGCCGGAGCTGGAGGCGGACCAGGTGGTGGCCGAGCTGCAACAGCAGGGCCTCTGCGCCGGGGGCCATCGGCACCGTGATTGAAAAAAGTGAAGTTGAGATTATTGTAAGATAAAGGAGACAAAGCATTATGGCAACGATTCAAGTGGATGCCCGGGGCGAGGCCTGCCCCATTCCGGTGGTCAAGACCAAGCAGGCGATCCAGTCTCTGCAGGGGCCTGGCACCGTGGAAACCCTGGTGGACAATGAGATCGCCGTCCAGAACATGACCAAGATGGCGGATCAGAAGGGCTTCAAAGTGGCCAGTGAGAAGGAGTCCGACGACTGCTACCGGGTGCGGATGACGGTAGAGAACCAGCAGTGGAATGAGAACCCGGAGAAATGCCGGTGCCAGCCCATGCCGGAGCAGCGGCGCATTGTGGCGGTGGTCAGCGCCGACCACATGGGCGAGGGCAACGACGAGCTGGGCCGGGCCCTGGTCAAGGGCTTCCTGTTCGCCATGACCATGCAGGAGGAGCTGCCCAGCACCATCCTGTTTTTACAACGGGGGCGCCCATCTGACCTGCCAGGGTTCTGACTCGCTGGAGGACTTGAAGAGCCTCCAGGAGCGGGGGGTGGAGATTCTGACCTGCGGCACCTGCCTGGACTTCTATGGGCTGAAGGACCAGCTGGCGGTGGGCAGCGTCACCAACATGTATGACATTGTGGAGCGTCAGATGAAGGCAGATCTGGTGATTCGGCCATGATTTACTTCGATCAGGCGGCCACCAGCCTGCCCAAGCCCCCAGGCGGTGGCCTGGGCCTGCTATCAGGCGGTGCTGAGAGCGGGCAACAGCGGCCGGGGGCTTACAGCTCCCGCTCTGGACAGCCTGCGTTTTGACTATGAGGTGCGCAGCAAGCTGGCCCAGTGGTTTGGGCTCAGCGCTCCGGAGCGGGTGTGTTTTTTACCGGCAACGCCACCGACAGCCTCAATCTGGCCCTGCGGGGATTTTTTGAACCCCGGGGACCATGTGATCACCACCGCCATGGGCACAATTCGGTGCTGCGGCCCCTCTACCTGCTCCAGGAACAGGGGGTGGAGCTCACCATTCTGCCGGCGGACCCCCAGGGGCGGGTGGACTGGTCCGGCCTGGCACAGGCCCTGAAACCCAACACCCGGGCCCTGGTCTGTGCCCACGGCTCCAACGTCACCGGCAACCTCAACGACCTGACGGCCCTGGGGCAGTTCTGCCACGAAAAGGGCCTGGCCTTTCTCGTGGACGCCGCCCAGACCGGAGAGGGCTGTTCCCCCATCCATATGGAGGAGCAGCATATCTCGCTGCTCTGCCTCACCGGACATAAGAGCCTCATGGGCCCCCAGGGCATCGGGGCGCTGCTGGTGGCTCCCGGGTGGAGCTGCGTCCCGGCCGGGTGGGGGGCACCGGAGTCCAGTCGGCCCCTGACCACCCAGCCCAAGGAATATCCCACCCGGATGGAGGCGGGCACCTGAACAGCACCGGCATCGCCGGACTGGGGCCGCCCTGGACTGGCTGGAGGAACAGGGGCGGACACCCTGCGCCGCCGGGAGCAGGAGCTGACCCGCCGGTTTTATGAGGGAGTCCGGGAGATCCCCGGGGTGACCATCTACGGCGATTTCTCAGCTGGGAACGCTGCCCCATCGTCAGCCTGAACCTGGGGAACTGGGACTCCCGCCGCCGTGGGGGACCAGCTTTACCAGCGCTTTGGCATCGCCACCCGTTCCGGGCTCCACTGCGCCCCCTGGCCCACCGGGCCCTGGGAACCGAGCGGCAGGGGGGCGGTCCGTTCTCCTTCTCCCATTTCAATACCCAGAGGAGATTGACCAAGGAATCCAGGCCCTGCGTACCCTGGCCACGGAGTAATTTATGCGTCAAAAAGAAAAAACTGATAGTCACCTTTCCCACCGCCGCCGCCGCCATGGCCATGGAGCGCCGGGCCAGGTCCTGGTACCCCGGGCGGCTCATTCCCACCCCGACCGTGGTCACCGCCGACTGCGGGCTGGCCTGGATGGCCCCGGCGGCGTCCAAAACTTCGGTAGGACGGATGTTAAAGGAAAACACTTTACAGTATAGTGACGCGCTGATTTTTGCTGTTATGACCCACCGGGAGCTGTTTGAATGTCTGGGCCGGGACCTGCCCCGGGTCACCGCCTGGATGGGGGCCGGGGCAAGACCACCCTGCTCCAGGGCTTGGGGATTTTCTGGCCGACTGGGGGGACCGGGTGGTGCTCACCACCACCACCCATCTGGGCTGGGAGCCCAGGCCTGTTCCCCGGCCGCCCCGGAGGAGCTGAATCTGGCATTGACCCGGCAGAGCGGGCCGGTGCTGGCGGGCTACCGGGACCCCTCGGGCCGGAAGCTGACGGGGATTCCCACAGACTGGTATCCCCCCGGCTGGAGGCGGACCATATCCTGGTGGAGGCCGACGGCAGCCGGGGGCTGCCCCTGAAATACCACCGTTCCTTTGAGCCGGTGGTGCGAGAAAACCGGGCTGCTGCTGGAGGTGGCGGGGGGCTCTCCGCCCTGACCGGCCGGTGGGGAAGTGCTCCACGGCTGGCGGGAGGCGGGGCTGGACCCCGGTATGGCTGTCACCGAAGGTCTGATGGCCGACCTGCTGCTGCGGGGGCTGGAGGCCTCCGGATTTCAGGGGCCGGGCCCTGGTGGTACTGAACCAGGGGGATACACCACCGGCTCTGGAGGACAGAGGGGCCGCATTGTGGACATACTGAAGCAAAGGGGCATCCCGGCCCGGGTGACCCATAGGGGAAGGAGAACCGCCGTGCTGATTCTGATTCAGGGTGCCGGGGACATTGCCTCCGGCATCGGCTGGCAGCTGCCCGCAGCGGCTTTCCGGTGGCCATGACCGACCTGGAGCAGCCCACGGCAGTCCGTTGGAAGGCCGCCTTCTGCCAGGCCATGTGGACGAGGAACTGTGAAGTGGAAGGGCTTGCCGCCTGCCGCTGCGACAGCGCTGACCAGGCGGGTGGGCCCTGGAGGCGGGAAAAATCCTGGTGCTGCCCGACCCGGAGGGCCGGGCGGTAAAATGGCTTAAAACCAGACGTGGTGGTGGACGCCATCCTGGCCAAGCGCAACCTGGGCACCTGCTCACCGACGCCCCCGCTGGTGATCGGGGTGGGCCCCGGGTTCATCGCCGGGAGGACTGCCACTGTGTCATCGAGACCATGCGGGGCCACACCCTGGGCCGCTGCATTTATCAGGGGGCGCCCTGCCCAACACCGGCATCCCCGGCAACGTGGGGGGCTATACCATGGAGCGGGTGCTCGGACCCCCTGCGCCGGCACGTTTGAACCGTTGCGGTCCATCGGGGACCGGGTGGAGGCCAGGGAGACGGTGGCCCTGGTGGAGGGTCAGCCGGTGGTCAGCGCCATCACCGGCTGTCTCCGGGGGATTCTGCCCCAGGGCACCCAGGTGCCCGGAGCCGGGTTCAAGGCCGGGGGATGTGGATGCCCGTGTGTGAGGGAAAATTGTTTTTACAATCTCCGACAAGGCTTTGGCCATCGCCGGCGGGGTACTGGAGGCGGTCTGCCATTGGAGGTGGAGCCATGGGGGCTGAATTGTATCGGGCGCTCCAGCAGCTTTTGCTGGCTGGCCAGAACCCCCGGTTGGAAAGTTCCCTGGAACCGGACCGCCTGGGCCGGGAGCGGCTGAGCTGGAGCGGCGGAAGTTGGGGGAGTTGCCCCAGGCCGCAGCTTCGGCCAGACCTTGTCGGCTCCGGTTCGGCTGGTGATCTGCGGGGGCGGCCATGTGTCCCGGGCCCTGGCCCCGGCGGCCCAGGCCGTGGGCTTTGCCGTCACTGTGTTGGAGAACCGGCGGGAGGTGCTCTCGGGGGAATTTTCCCCGGACACCGACCTGCGCTGGGGAGAATTTGACCGGCTGCTGCAAGAGGGAAATTTTGGGCCCAACACCTTTTTTCGCCATCATGACCCGGGGTCACCGGGAGGACTTTTGTCTGTCTCAGCCGGATTTCTAAAGCTGCCCCACGGCTATGTGGGGATGATGGGCAGCCGGAAAAGGTGGCTGCCACCCGGCAGAGGCTGGAGCAGGAGGGGCTTTTCCCCAGGAGCTGATTGACAGCGTTCACAGCCCCATCGGGCTCTCCATCAGGGCGGAGACCCCGGCGGAGATCGCCGTGTCGGTGGTGGCGGAGCTGATCCAATGCCGCCGGGAGTTGGGGCTTCAGGCCCCCCTGGAGGCTGACTTCATTCAGGGGCTGGACAAGGTCCCCTATGCCCTGGTCACTCTGGTGGACTGCCAGGCAGCACCCCCGGGCCCCAGGGGCCCGGATGCTGGTCTCTGAGGACGGCTCCATCCGGGGCACCATCGGGGCGGCCCCAGCGGGCCGAGGCCATCCGGAACGGGGCTGGAGGTCCTGAATACCGGAAAACCCGGCCTGTTTACCTATCGTATGGTTGGCTCCGCCGACAGCATCTGCGGCGGAGTGGTACAATATCTCATCATTCCCGTAAAGGAGGATGACTTCACATGCTGAAATACAAACATTTTTGCCAGCCGGACACCCTGGAGGAGGCCCTGAAGCTGAACCAGGGCCGGGCCAACTGTGTGTTGGGTGGCACCGGCTGGCTCAAGATGGGCTCCCGGCAGTGGAACAATGCCATTGACCTGGGGAAGCTGGGGCTGGATCAGATTGAGGAGACCGAAGCAGGGTTCCGGATCGGGGCCATGGTCACCCTGCGTCAGCTGGAGCTTCACCTGGGACTCAACAGCTACACCGGTGGGGCGGTCCGGGGACTGCGTCCGCCATATTGTGGGGGGTGCAGTTCCGCAACTGTGCCACGGTGGGGGGCACCTTCTGGGGCCGGTATGGCTTCTCCGGACGTGCTGACCTGCTTTTTGGCCCTGGACACCCAGGTGGAGCTGGCCCAGGGGGGGTGATGCCCCTGGAGGACTTTGCCGTCAAAAAACAGGACAACGACATCCTGACCCACATTGTTGTGAAAAAGACCCCGCTTCAGGTGGTCTACACCAGCTTCCGCAACACCGAGACCGACCTGCCGGTATTGACCATGGCGGTGGGTCGGACCCCGGAGGGCTGGCGGTGTGCCGTGGGCGCCCGGCCCGCCCGGGCGGAGCTGGTCAAAGCCGCCACGGAGGAGCTCCGGGAGGCGGTGCTGGCCCTGCGCTACGGCACCAACACCCGGGCTTCCGGGGAATACCGATCCCACCTGGCCGGCGTGCTGCTGCTGGGCCGGTGTCTGGAAAACCTCAAAGGAGGGAAACATGCATGATTCTGAACCTTACCCTCAACGGCAAGCCGGTCAGCGCCGACATTCCCGAGGATATGGTGCTGCTGGACTTTCAGAAGTCAGGGGTGTTACAGCGTGAAACGTGGCTGCGAGACCTCCAACTGCGGGCTGTGTACAGTATGGCTGGACGAAGTCCCGGTGCTCTCCTGCAATATGCCCGCCGCCCGGGTCCAGGGCCGGCGGGTGACCACCCTGGAGGGGGCTGCAAAAGAGGCCAAGGAATTCGGCGGCTTTTTGGCCGACCAGGCGGTGAGCAGTGCGGCTTCTGCAATCCCGGCTTCATCATGAACGTGCTGGCCATGGAGCGGGAGCTGAAAAAATCCCACCATAGAAGAGATCAACGCATACCTGGCCGGCAACCTGTGCCGCTGCACCGGCTATGTCAGCCAGCCCGGGCCATCCAGGCCTGGCTGAAACGAGGTGACAAGGAATGAAGCCTGTCAGTGAACTGCGGGTGGTTTCCAAGCCCATCCGAAAGAAGGATTACAAGGCCCTGGTCACCGGCCAGCCGGTGTACACCCAGGATCTGGCCCCCAGGGACTGCCTGGTGGTCAAGTTGCTCCGGTCCCCCCACGCCAGCGCCCTGGTGGACACCATCGACGTCTCCCGGGCCAAGCTGGTGCCCGGGGTGGAGTGTGTCCTCACCTGGCAGGACGTGCCCCACATCCGCTTTACTCAGGCGGGTCAGAGCTATCCCCCCGAGGGTTCCCCCTATGACCGCTATATTCTGGACCGGCAAGTGCGCTATGTGGGGGACCCGGTGGCCATCGTGGCCGGTGAGACGGAAGAGGCGGTGGACAAGGCCCTGAAGCTCATCAAGGTGACTTATCAGGTGCTGGAGCCGGTGCTGGACTTCCGCACCGCCCTGGATAACCCCTCGGTGGTCCACCCGAGGAGGACTGGAAGATCCTCTACGAGCAGGGCAGCGACGTGAAGCGCAACCTGATCTGCCACGAGGAGAGCTCCGACGGGGACGTGGAGGCGGTGCTGGCGGACTGCGACGTGGTGCTGGACGAGACCTATCACACCCCCTCCGACAACCAGACCATGATGGAGACGTTCCGGGCTTACAGCTATCTGGACACCTATGGCCGGCTCAACATTGTGCCCTCCACCCAGATCGCCTTCCACGTCCGGCGCATCATCTCCACCGCCCTGGGCATCCCCAAGAGCAAGGTCCGGGTCATCAAGCCCCGGATCGGCGGCGGCTTCGGGGCCAAGCAGACGGTGGAGGCGGAGCCTTATCCCGCCATCGTTACCTGGCTCACCGGCAAGCCCGCCATGATCGTCTACACCCGGGAGGAGGCCACCACCTGTGGCTGTCCCCGGCACGAGATGGAGATCCGCATCCGGATGGGGGCCAACCGGGACGGCCATATCCGGGCCATCTCCATGTACACCCTGTCCAACGGCGGCGCCTATGGGGAGCACTCCACCACCACTGTGGGGCTCTCAGGGCATAAAGCAATTTCCCTTTACGGCAAACTGGAGGCCTATTCCTTCCGGGCCGACGTGGTCTACACCAATCTGCAGCCGGCGGGCGCCTACCGGGGCTTCGGCGCCACCCAGGGCATCCACGCGGTGGAGTCGGCGGTGGACGAGCTGGCCCACAAGCTGGGGATGGACCCGGCAGTTATCCGGGGAGCAGAATCTGGTCCGGCAGGGCCAGGTGATGCCCTCCTACTTGGGGAGGTCAACACCTCCTGCACCCTGACCAGTGCCTGGAGCGGGTCAAGGAGATGATCGGCTGGGAGGAGAAGTACCCCTGCCGCACCCTGCCCAACGGCCACATCCGGGGAGTGGGGCTGGCCATGGCCATGCAGGGCAGCGCCATCTCCGGCATCGACGTGGGCGGCGCCACCCTGAAGGTCAACGACGAGGGCTTTATCAACCTGCTCATCGGCGCCGGGGATATGGGCACCGGCTGCGACACCACCCTGGCCCAGGTGGCCGCCGAGTGTCTGGAGGTGCCGGTGGACCAGGTGGTCACCGCCCAGGTGGACACGGATACCTCCCCTATGACTCGGGCCTACGCCGTCTTCCACCGCCTTTTTGACCGGCGGCGCCGTCTACAAGTGCGCCCAGACCCTGATCGGCAAGATCAAGGCGGAGGCCGCCCGGCAGAAGGGCTGGAAGATCGAGGATGTGGACTATCACGACGCCCTGGTGGAGCACATCCCCACCGGGGAGACGGTGACCCTGGCGGAGGTGGCCTATGCCTCCGAGTGCGGCGGCATCCCCATCATTGCCACCGAAAACCACACCTGCTGCCCCAACTCCCCGCCCCCTTCATGGCCGGGGCCGCGGAGATCGACCTGGACCCGGAGACCGGCAAGGTCACCCTGGTGGAGTACGACGCGGTGGTGGACTGCGGCACCCCGCTGAACAGCAACCTGGCCCGGGTGCAGACCGAGGGCGGTCTGGTCCAGGCATCGGCATGGCCCTCACCGAGACGGTGCGCTACAACCCCGACGGCAGTCTCATCGAGCGCAACTTCCTGCAGTATAAGATTCCCACCCGGCAGGACATCTGCCCCATCCATGTAGAGTTCGCCCCCAGCTATGAGCCTCAGGGCCCCTTCGGCGCCAAGAGCATCGGCGAGGTGGTCATCGACACCCCTGTCCCGCCATCGCCAACGCCCTGGAGAACGCCTGCGGCGTCCGGATCGGGAAATGCCCATCACCGCGGAAAAAGGTGTGGCGGGGCCTTCAGCGCAAACACAACCAATGACCAAGACCCTGATCCTGCTGGCGGCGGGGCTGTCCCGGCGCTTCGGGCCTGAAAACAAGCTGCTCTCACCGGTAGCTGGGCCGTCCCCTGTATCGGCACACCCTGGACAAGCTGGAGAAACTTCAGAGTCGGACACCCGGCTGCTGGTGATGACCAATACCCCGGAGATCCAGGCCTGGTGCCAGAGCAGACAAATCCCCTGGGGAGAGTCCGGAAGCTGACAGGGGGAATTTCCCACACCATCCGGCTGCGCCCTGGCCCCCTGGCCGGGGAGACGGAGGCCTATGTATTTTTTTGTGGCGGACCAGCCAAAAAACTGGAGGAGACCACCATTCGGCGGCTGCTCGGCCCAGAAACTGCCCTGCGCCCGGGTGGCTGCCTGGTCTCCGGGGAGCGGCGGGGGAACCCGGTGTGGCTTTTTCCGCCCCTCCTGCGGCCGGAGCTGGAGGCCCTCACTGAGACACTGGGGCCGGGCGGTGCTCAAAACCACTGGGCCCAGGCCGTCAAAGTGAGATAGACCGGAAAGAATTGGAAGATATTGATTTGCCCTCTTGTCTTTTGAGAAAAAAATTACTGTAAAATAAATCGACCGTTAAGTAACAAGAAATACTGATTTAGAAATTGGAGTGATTGGAATGACATTTGAGGAAAAGAAGGCACTGTACAAATCCAAGTTCATCTCCCTGGACGAGGCGCTGGGGGATGATCCATTCCGGCGACTACCATCGCCCAGGCCGCCACGGCTGTGAGCCCTGGCCATGCTGCGCAGCCTGCACACCATCGCGGATCGGGGCATCGAGGACGTCTGCGTCTGGATGGGCGCTCCCCCAGGAGGAGTACCCCTTCATCGCCGACCCCAATCACAACCTGGACGGCGTCATCAGCATCAACTCCATATTTCCTGGGGCCCGCCTTCTGCGCAAGCAGATCGCCCTGGGCTCCACCTGGGTCAATTTCTGCCCCAACAATCTGCACTCCATGTCCCAGGTCAGTGATGGAGACCTGGAAGCCCAATATCTTCATGGGC
>VOFC01002862.1_pt1 | contig 31898 bp, 45 predicted proteins | sample 5384161 | NCBI WGS metagenome assembly VOFC01 (sample SAMN12384722, study PRJNA508395) | human gut metagenome | isolation source: healthy gut B | host: Homo sapiens
TAGCATTATGCCATGAAAAAATAACAAATACCAGAAAAGATTATCTGCACAAGATGTCACATAATATGTCAAAATAGATACATTCTATGCCAGTAGTCAATTGTGTTCAGTCTGTGGATACCAAAATACAGAGACGAAAAAAATCTGTCAGTAAGGGAATGGATATGTCCTGTCTGTGGAACAAATCATGACAGGGATATCAATGCAGCAAAGAATATATTGGAAGAAGGATTAAGACAAATAGCATAAAAATAACAATATAGGGCAGGGACTGCCCGAATTAACGCCTGTGGAGATATCCGGCGGATGTAGGTTGGAACGAGGTCTGCGAAGCAGGAAGCCCATTGGCTTTAGACAATGGGTAGTTCACTGTAGTAGGCGTTTGTGGCACAGTTTTTTAGGAACATCTTCTTATGTAGAGAATTTCACGAAGTTTAAGGGATATGAAGTGTATCAGCCGAAAAAAGGAACCGGCGCAGTGATTCGTTCGGAATTCATGGAGAAGGCTTTGCAGAGCATATGAAGGATATTCAGAAGCACAATCCGGATATTGTATTGATTGTCGGGGATTTTGTGGATCTGATTAGTGAACTTGAGAAAAACAAGGTTCATGTGATGCAGGATGATGTAGAGTTGGAGGCTAGTTATAAGCCTGAATGTAAAAAAACATTATTTATAAGTAAAATTTATGACAAAATGCGCATTCACACTTTAACGTGCGAATGTGCATTTTTTAATTTTTTACAAAAACAACATACGAAATGCACAAAAAACTTACATTAAATTTGTTGATTTTTACTATAAACAGTGTTATACTAAAACCGAAATGAAGAGTATATCATATGAAATACCATATGATTCGTACTTTTCAGGAACCAATTCACTTGTGAGGCATATGTTAACCAAGTGAGGATAAAATATAAGGAGGTGTATCGACATGTATGCAATCGATCCTACGATGTCCTTTACTCAGGTAGTCCAGTATTACAAGGATTATGTAAAGCGGACGAAGAGTTGCGGACGTAAACCGGTATCCTTCCTGCGATTCGTGACAGGTAGATACTAAAGTCGGATGACAAAAGAGGTAGCGAAGAAGCTACCGTATGTCAACCGGCTTTTTTTCTCTTTCATGAGATTTGAATCGTTGAACCATTCGAAAATCACATCTCCAGGTAATTGGAACTTAAGTACCGAATTACCTGGAGGTAAAAAAACTATCCAAAATTTTATTAGCACATCTGCACAAAAAATACCATGTAAAATTAGAATTGTATACGAAAAGTCATAAAAAACCACTTGTGAAAATATACGAAACAGGTCTATACCCACTGTGCTGAAAACGTTACCGAAAATATTGTCGGAAACGGTTCCAGAAAATGACATTTGATACACAGAAAGGTGACAGTGCAAAGGGAGGCACTGACGGATCTGTGTACTTGTTTAAACTTTAAACCTGAGACAGATGAGGCCTGGCAGGATCTGGCACAGACTTACACTGATCAGACAGGCGTAGATGTACGTGTTGTTACCGCAGCTGATGGACAGTATGACACAACCTTGCAGTCCGTGAGCAAAAGCATTCTGATTCTTGCAAAAGGTACTTCGAATATGCTTTTTTCCAATATTATTGAGGCAGTTCAGGTTATATTGGAAAAATCTAACTATACCCTCCGTGTCAATTATCTGGATGAGGAAGCAAACGAAGTTTCTGAGGCTATCAGAGTGTGTCGTGAGCATAAACCCATGGGAATCTTATTCCTCGGAAGCAATGCAGCAGCTGCTTTCCAAAAAGCTTCCGATTACAGCAGTATTTGCAATGAGTGATGTTATGGCAATCGGTGCCATGCGTGCAATCTTTGATGCGGGGCTGGCGTCCCGGAGGACATTTCAATGATTGGATTTGATGGCACGGTTTTAGCAGATTATTATAATCCAAAGATCGTCACTATTTGCCAGCAGTATGATCGTATTGCCCAGCGCAGCGTGGAAATTTTGCTGAGCATGATCGATCTGAACAAACCTGCAACCCATGAATTAATTCCATTTTCACTTAAAAATGAGGAGAGTGTTATAAAAAATAAAAGCGTATCGTCAGATACGTAGCAAGCCCCCGGGTGTCGACTGGCATCCGGGGGCTTGTTTGTTGCCGTTTGAAAAATTTGAACCTTTCACCATTTAATTGTAGAAGGTATCTTGAAAATTTAAACAAGGAATTATAATATGATTAAAAAGAATACATGACAAATGCAAGACAGGTTAAGGAATGAAAGAAGGCGTATGGGTATGAAGACAGGTTTGGTTATGGAAGGCGGAGCAATGCGTGGCATGTTTACCGCTGGTGTGATCGATATCATGATGGAACATAAAATGGAATTTGACGGGGCAATCGGTGTGTCTGCTGGAGCAGTATTTGGATGTAATTATAAGTCCAAACAGCCGGGGCGTGTTATCCGCTATAATGCAGCGTACTGTAACAATCCGCATTATGCAGGTGTGGCTTCGTTGCTGCGGACGGGAGATATTTTTGGAGAACAGTTTTGTTATCATGATATTCCGGATCGTCTCGACCCGTTTGATTTTGATACATACCGCAATAATCCGTTGCCGTTTTATGTGGTTGCAACCGATCTGGAAACTGGAAAAGCAGTGTATCACAGAGTGGATGACTGTGATGAGGAAGGTATGAAATGGCTGAAAGCCTCTGCGTCCATGCCGCTTGTGTCAAAAAATCGTGGAAGTGGATGGATACAAACTGCTGGACGGAGGTATCGCAGATTCGATTCCCGTTCAGTATATGGAATCCCAGGGGTATGAGCGAAACGTAGTCATACTTACGCAGCCGGAAGGTTATGTGAAAGGCAAAAATCAGTTGATGCCGATGATACGTGTGGTGTTGCGCAAGTATCCAAAGATGATCGATGCCATGGAACATCGTCATGAACACTACAATGAAACATTAGAGTATATTCGAAAAAAAGGAAAAAGAGGGAGATTTGTTTGTGATTCGCCCACCGAAGCCAATAGCGGTAAGCAAGGTAGAGCATGACCGTCAGAAGCTTCTGGTTGCATATCGCAGTGGCCGTGAGACGATGAAAGGACAGGTGCGTAAATTACAGGAATTTCTCCAGTAATTGTATGAAAAAGAGCGCACCCAAACGTGCGCTCTCACGAATTACAAAAAGTCTGTAAATGAGAATTGCAATCAGGATTCCAATGATCCCTGCAATCGTAATTTTAATTTTCAGTCCGAATGTCAATACAAGAATTCCAAGATTAAGCACCAACGGATCGGACAATCCGAAACTCTGTCCATAGTTAAGCCAGCTTAAAAACGATACATTCGAAGTCAGCTCGCCGATAAAACCACCTAATACAATACCTGCAAGAACCAGCAGAAGTAATGTCCAATAATTTTTTGCAGCTGCACCTTTTGCCATAAATAGTTCCCCTCTTTCTGTCTTTTGTGATATAAGTGCATCGTCATTTTAGCACAAAAAACAAAGAGGTACAATTGCAAATGAAAGAGGATTGAAGAACCGGTTGCTTTGTGGTACATTAGAACTATTATCAGGGGAGATTTTCAATCGGACGGTGAGGGGAAATGAAAAAGATCATACTTATTTCAGACGGTTGGCGCAGACTGGTAACATATGCCTGGGTAGCCGGAATTATGCGCGAAATCCGCAAACGTGACTTGGATATTGCATTGTATCAATACAATAGTTACGGAAATTGGAGTAAAGATGCACTGCACAATATCGGGGAGTATAATATTTATAACTTGCCTGATTTTTCCGAGTATGATGGTGTTATTTTGGACTGTAGCAATATTTCAGATCAAAAGCAGAAACGCAAAATTATCAATAAGTTGCATGAAACCGGACTTCCGGTCGTCAGCATCGAGTTTGAAGAAGAGGAATTTCATTGCATCAGTATTGATAATTATGGACCAATCATAGAATTGATGCATCATATGTACGAGAAGCATGATTGCCGGAGATTTGTATTTGCGGGTGGACCGAAGAATGCATTTGGCAACCGTAGAAGAGCACGCGCATACAAACAATGTATTGAAGAATTTGGGTTGAAACTGGATGAAAATCCGATTCTTTATGGAGAATATGATTATAATACAGGTGTGAGATACATGCGGGAGTTTGTGGAACAAAAGCGCAAGCTGCCGGATGTCTTTGTGTGTGCAAATGACAATATAGCTGCCGGAATTTGTACAGAAGCAGAAAAAACGGGTATCAGGTTCCGCGTGATTTTAAGGTGACCGGATTTGATAATCTGGATAAAGCAGCTTTTTTCCGTCCGCAGATTACCACGGTCTGTCTGAACCGGGAGGAAATTGGTTCTGCCTGTGTGGATATATTGATGCGCATATGGAACGGGGAAGAAGTTCCGGCGAAAAGCTATGTAAAGTCTGAGTGCATCTATGGAGAGAGCTGTGGCTGTCCGAATAGCGGAAGAGTGGATTATCGTGAACATATACGGGCACAGATTATCAGTGAGACTGCCAAAAATGCAGATGATACGCTTTTGGTAGAGCTGGAAGCACAGATGGCGCGGCAGTCGGATATAACTGGAATGTTTGACTGTATTATGGATTATTTTCAGAAGCTGCGTTGCGATGGCATGTATATAGTTGTGGACCGGAATCTGTTTATAGGAGATGCGGGGAACAATTTTCCCGACGGAGGGATACAATTGGGGAAATCTGATTGTCGCTGCAGGGGTTGAGGATCATGAGCGTATTCCAATCAAAGATGTCAATGAACTGAACCATCATCTGGAAGAAAAAGCTTCGCAGAGTGCTTATATGTTTACCCCGATTCATTTCAGGGAGCAGTCGGTTGGGTATATTATATTGAAAAATGGGCATTTTTTATATGACAATCCATATTATTATGACATTCATTGCACGATTGTCCGGATGTTAGAGAACCGGTTCAAGCAATTACAGTTGGAACGGGCATTGGGCGAGCTGCAGGAGTTGTATAATCACGATCCGCTGACGGGAGCATACAACCGCATTGCATACAATGAATGGATCCGCCCGGCATTTCTTGATTACAGCCGGCAGGGAATCATTTGTGCACTGGTATTTCTTGATGCAGATAATTTTAAGAGACTGAATGACACTTTTGGTCATGAATATGGTGATAAAGTATTACAGAGAATCGTAGCTGTATTAAAGGAACAGTGCCCGGAAGGCGGTTATGTATGCCGGTATGGTGGGGATGAATTTATTACATTTTTTTCCACATGCGACACCAGCCAATACCAACGAATATGTACAGAAAGTGCAGGAACTTCTTGGTAAGGAACGGATCGAGGTAAGTATGGGAACAAAACTGACACAGCCGGGAGATGGAGAAAGCCTTGATGATTATCTTGCACTTGCCGATGAACGCATGTATCAGCAGAAACAGCAGCGTAAGGAACAATCCCATGATGCACAATAGCATTGACAAACTTATGACATAAATGTATAGTAAATCAGTAGGAATTGGATGAATGTGGATCATCCAAGACAATAGATAGAAAAGAGATGGGATTATGAAGATATCTACAAAAGGGAGGTATGCCCTGCGACTGATGCTGGATTTGGCCATGAATGATACTGGTGCGCCAATCAGTCTTAAGGATGTGGCAAAGCGTCAGGACATTTCGGACAAGTATCTGGAACAGATTATTTCGGTATTGAATCGTGCAGGTTTTGTAAAAAGCGTGCGGGGAGCCCAGGGTGGTTACTTATTAAAGAAAGAACCGCAGGAATATACAGTTGGTATGATTCTTCGTCTCACTGAAGGTTCGCTTGCTCCGGTAGCGTGCCTGGATGGAGACGAAAATGATTGCGAGAGACAGGAATCTTGCGTTACACTTATTTTATGGAAGAAAATATATGATGCGGTCAGTGGTGTTGTAGATCATACGACGCTACAGGATCTGGTAGACTGGCAGCTCGAAAAAAAAAATGGAGATTATGTAATATAGGAAGGTTGATTATGAGCAAATTAATTTATTTGGATAATGCGGCAACCACACAGGTATATCCGGAAGTATTAGACACAATGATACCATATTTCACAGAACACTATGGTAATCCGTCTGCAATTTACAGTTTTGCAGGAGAAGCAAAGCGCGGTGTGGATCATGCCCGTGAGACGATTGCCAATGTGATCGGTGCTAAAACAGAAGAAATTTATTTCACCGGTGGCGGAAGTGAATCGGATAACTGGGCATTGAAGGCAACTGCAGAAGCATATGCCAATAAGGGAAAACACATTATCACGACTACCATTGAGCATCATGCGATTCTGCATACTGCGCAGTGGCTGGAGAAAAAGGGATATGAAATTACCTATGTCAATGTAGATGAAGATGGTAAAGTAAAGCTGGACGAGCTGGAGGCAGCTATCCGTCCGGATACGATTTTGATTTCTGTTATGGCAGCAAACAATGAAATCGGTACGATTCAGCCATTGAAGGAAATCGGAGCAATCGCAAGAAAGCATGGTGTTCTGTTCCATACAGATGCAGTACAGGCTTTTGCCCATATTCCCATCAATGTAGATGAGATGAATATTGATATGCTTTCAGCCAGTGGACACAAGATCAACGGTCCGAAGGGAATTGGTGTGATGTATATCCGCAAGGGCGTGAAAATCCTGTCCTTTATTCATGGTGGTGCGCAGGAGAGACAGCGTCGTGCCGGAACCCACAATGTACCGGGAATCGTCGGAATTGGTAAGGCTGCAGAGATTTCTGTTGCAAACATGGAGAAAAATAATGCGTATGAGATTTCACTTCGCGATCATCTGATCGAGCGTGTATTGTCTGAAATTCCATATTCGAGACTGAATGGACATCGCACCGATCGTCTTCCGAATAATGCAAATTTCTGTTTCCGGTTTATCGAAGGTGAATCTATGCTGATTCTTTTGGATCAGGCTGGAATTTGTGGAAGCAGCGGAAGTGCCTGTACATCCGGATCATTGGATCCGTCTCATGTTCTTCTGGCAATCGGATTACCTCATGAGATCGCACACGGAAGCCTGCGTCTGACAATTTCAGAGAAGACAACCATGGAAGATATTGATTATACCGTTGATACCTTAAAGAAAATCATTGAGCGTCTGCGCAGTATGTCACCATTATACGAAGATTTTGTGCGCAAGAACGGAAAGTAAAATAATACCACCCCAAGAGAGGAGATATATTTATATGTACAGCGAAAAAAGTAATGGATCATTTTAACAATCCCCGTAATGTTGGAGAAATAGAGAACCCAAGTGGTGTAGGTACTGTCGGTAATGCCAAGTGTGGAGATATCATGCGTATGTATCTTGATATTGACGATAACGGTATCATTCAGGAAGCCAAGTTTAAGACCTTTGGCTGTGGTGCAGCAGTCGCAACCAGCAGCATGGCAACAGAACTTGTCAAAGGAAAGACGATTCAGGAAGCTTTGCAGGTAACAAACAAGGCAGTAATGGAAGCGCTCGACGGACTTCCACCAGTAAAGGTACATTGTTCTCTGCTTGCCGAAGAAGCAATTCATGCTGCATTATGGGATTATGCAGAAAAGCACAATATCAAGATTGAAGGACTTGAGCGTCCGGTAAATGATATTAGTGAGAAGGAAGAAGCTCCGGAAGAAGAGTATTAATATATGAAAGAAAAAAGTTGTTGTAGGTATGTCTGGAGGCGTAGATTCCTCTGTCGCTGCCTATCTTTTTAAAAGAACAGGGATATGATGTGATCGGAGTAACGATGCAGATCTGGCAGGATCAGGATGTGTTCACACAGGCGCAGGAAGGCGGTTGTTGCGGATTGTCTGCGGTAGATGATGCGCGTCGTGTGGCGGATCGTTTGGAGATACCGTATTATGTGATGAATTTCAAGGCGGATTTCCAGAAAGCGGTCATTGATTATTTTGTAGATGAGTATGAAAAAGGTCGTACGCCGAATCCATGTATCGCATGCAACCGATATGTGAAGTGGGAGTCTCTTTTACAGAGATCCCTTGAAATTGGCGCGGATTATATTGCCACAGGACATTATGCCCGCATCACGAAACTTCCAAATGGAAGATACAGCATCCGAAATTCGGTGACTGCCGCAAAAGATCAGACATACGCACTGTACAATCTGACCCAGCATCAGCTTGCACATACCCTGATGCCGGTCGGAGATTATGAAAAGCCACAGATTCGACAGATTGCAGAAGACATCGGTTTACCGGTTGCAACAAAGCATGACAGTCAGGATATTTGTTTTGTCCCGGATCATGATTATGCGGGATTTATTACCAGAGAGACGGGAAAAAGAAAGTCAGCCGGGCAATTTTGTGGATGAGGAAGGAAATATACTCGGAACGCACAAGGGAATCATCCATTATACGATTGGTCAGCGCAAAGGACTTGGAATTCCGGCAAAGACACCGATCTTTGTCAAGGAGTTACGCCCGGATACGAATGAGGTTGTACTTTGCCAGTCGGAGAGCCTTTTTCGGAAGGACTGTCGGGTGAGCAATGTCAATTATATGGCAGAGGAAAAGCTCGATGGACCGACACCGGTCATCGGAAAGGTTCGTTATTCTCATGCAGGTGCACCATGTGTATTGTATCCGCAGCCGGATGGAACTTTGCGGGCAGAGTTTGAAGAAGCACAACGGGCGATGACACCTGGACAGGCAGCCGTATTTTATCGTGACGATTATGTCCTTTGTGGTGGAACGATTGAAGGATGAAAAAATCGCCTTTGCAGCTACCGGAAAGAAAGCGTAAAATAGATGGTAGAAAGCGGAGGTGACGGCAATGCACAAAACCCGTGAGGAGATTCATGAACAGATCAGGGAATCATCCGAACAGGAGTAACATCTTATAAAATTTAAGTTGAGACAGAAAATGAAAAGGACGAGCAAAACTCAGAAAAAGGTGGAGTTTTGGCTCGTTTTTTGTTGTATGCATAGAAAAACATATTCCCCTATTTACATAGTAGGGGGAGTAGGGAGTATAATCAAGGCGCAAATGAGGTGGTGAAAAGAAAATGATGATATCAGCAAAAAGCCGGTATGCCCTGCGTGTCATGGTTGATCTGGCGCAACGCAATACCGGAGAATTCATACCGGTAAAGGAAATTGCAGCCCGGCAGGGAATATCCCTGAAATATCTGGAAAGTATAATGACCATACTGACAAAAGGCAAAATGCTCGAGAGTGCCAGTGGCAAAGGCGGCGGTTATCGGCTCGTGCGTAAGCCATGTGAATATAAAGTAATCGAAATACTTCGGCTTGTCGAAGGAAATCTCGCTCCGGTTGCCTGCCTGTGCGATGATGGAAAGAAATGTGAGCGAACCACAGAATGTACCACACTTCCATTCTGGAAAGGACTCGAGACCGTCATAAACGATTACCTGGAAAGTAACACATTGCAAGACATGATCTGCGGTGCAGACACCCGGACAGAAAGTTCTTGCATGTCGTAAAATTTTTGGAGGAAAAACGAATGTCAAAAAACAATTTATTAGAAATCAATGATCTACACGTCAACGTTGAAGATAAAGAAATCCTGCACGGAGTGAATCTTTCCGTAGGCACCGATGAAGTCCACGTTCTGATGGGACCGAACGGAACTGGAAAATCAACTCTGGGTTATGCCATCACAGGTCACCCGCGTTACACCGTCACATCCGGAAAAATTCTCTTTGACGGCGAAGATATTACAGAGATGCCGGTCAATGAGCGTGCAAAAGGAAAGGCATTTTCCTTTCTTTCCAGAATCCACTCGAAGTGCCGGGCGTAACACTGAGTGCTTTTATTCGTAATGCATTGGAGCAGAAGACAGGAAAACGTATTCGTCTGTGGGATTTTAAGAAAAAACTGACAGAGACTATGGAACTGCTTTCTATGGATGCTTCTTATGCAGAGCGTGATTTGAACGTAGGATTTTCCGGAGGAGAAAAAAAAGAAAGCAGAGATTTTGCAGATGCTGATGCTTGAGCCGAAACTGGCTATTTTGGATGAAACAGATTCTGGACTGGATGTAGATGCGGTGCGTACCGTTTCGAAGGGAATCCAGCTGTATAAGGAGCGTTGCAAAGGAAGCCTTTTGATCATCACCCACAGTACAAGAATTCTTGAATCTCTGCAGGTTGATGTGACACATGTCATGGATGAAGGAAAGATTGTCAAAAATGGAGACGCTTCTTTGGTTGATGAGATCAATGAGAACGGTTTTGAGGAATTTGAAAAATAGAGAAAGGTGCATGCGAAATGAGAGAGAAAAGTCAGGTAGATGATATTGACCGCAGCATCTATGATATCCGTGATGAAGAAAAAGATGCTTATCGTATGGAAGAGGGTCTGACTCCGGAAATTGTGGACAAGCTGTCGAAAGAAAAGGGAGATCCGGTATGGATGCAGCAGTTTCGTCTTCAATCCTTACAAATTTATAATGAAATGCCCATTCCAGACTGGGGTCCATCCATTGAAGGTCTGGATATGGATCACATTGCCACGTATGTACGTCCGAACACAAAAATGCAGGGCTCATGGAAAGATGTGCCGGAAGACATCAAGGATACATTTGAACGTCTGGGAATCCCACAGGCAGAGAGAAAATCACTTGCCGGTGTAGGCGCACAGTATGATTCGGAACTGGTCTATCATAATGTCAAAGACGAAGTTGCAGCACAGGGCGTTGTATATACCGATATGGAGAGTGCGTTAAAGGGCGAATATGCCGACATGGTAAAAAAATATTTTATGAAACTTGTCACTCCGCACGATCATAAATTTGCCGCTTTGCACGGTGCCGTATGGTCCGGTGGATCGTTTGTGTATGTGCCAAAGGGAGTACAGGTATCCATCCCGTTACAGTCATACTTCCGTCTCAACGCAAAAGGCGCAGGACAGTTTGAGCATACACTGATCATCGTGGATGAAGGTGCGAGCTTGCACTTCATCGAGGGATGTTCTGCTCCTAAGTATAATGTAGCCAATCTTCATGCCGGATGTGTAGAACTTTATGTGAAGAAAAATGCAAAGCTGCGCTATTCCACGATTGAGAACTGGTCAAAGAATATGTACAATCTGAATACCAAGAGAGCTTCGGTGGAAGAGGGTGGAACCATTGAATGGGTTTCCGGTTCTTTCGGCTCTCACGTAGGCTGTCTGTACCCGATGAGCATTTTGAAGGGAGAAGGTGCCAAGATGGAATTTACCGGTGTAACGTTTGCCGGAAAGGGCCAGAACCTGGATACCGGAGCCAAAGTTGTGCATGCGGCACCAAACACAAGCTCCTACATGAATACCCGTTCCATCAGCAAGGATGGTGGAATCAGCACGTTCCGAAGCAGCGTGGTGGTCGTTGCAAAAGAGGCAAAGAAATCTAAATCCGCGGTATCCTGTCAGTCTCTGATGTTAGATTCTGAGTCGCGTTCGGATACGATACCGGCAATGGATATCCGCACCAAAGATGCAGCAGTGGGACATGAGGCAAAAATCGGAAGTATCAGTGACGATGCCGTATTTTATCTGATGTCACGAGGCATTAGTGAGGACGATGCCAGAGAATTGCTTGTCAGTGGATTTGCAGACAATGTATCAAAGGAACTTCCTCTGGAATATGCAGTAGAGATGAATAATTTGATTCGTCTTGAAATGAAGGGCAGTATTGGATAGTTATCAGGAGGGTAAAAATGACAGAAATGACGATTAACAAACTCCCATCGAAGACCTGGTACTGGCTGAAGGTCAACGAGACAAAGCTCCCATGGGATTTTGAACATACAACAGAACTTCCGGAGGAAAATATATCTGTCGGCCAGGAAGAGACCGCGCGTTTTTCTATTACGGGGAGGGTGAATACAGCAGTAAAAAAAAATTAACATACATGCAGCAAAAGGCGAGACAACAACGGTATTTATGGATTATGCACCAACCGGCAAGCTTGCGGTTTATACGAACCTGACACTCGAGGAGGACGCACACATTCGTCTGATCCAGTTGCAGCACAGTGCAGAGGATTCGCTTGTATACAATGCGATTCAGGGAACCTGCGAGAAAAATGCGCAGATCGAGCTGGTGCAGATTTATATGGGAAAAGGCGATATTTATTCGGATACTACAATTGCATTGAATGGTGATCGAAGTGGTTTCAAGAGTGATATCGGATATATTGGCCAGCATACGCATGTCATTGATATGAATGAAGTGGTCAATCACTTTGGAAAACATACAGAAAGTGAAATCAACGTAGCAGGAGCTTTACGCGATGGTGCAAAGAAAATTTTCCGTGGAACGATTGACTTTAAGACAGGTGCTGCAGATTCGGTCGGAAATGAGCAGGAGACGGTGCTTATGCTGGGCGATGATGTGGAAAAACAAAACCATTCCGGTTATTTTATGCTCGGAAGAAAATGTGGTTGGAAACCATGGCGCAACAATCGGCGAACTGGATGAAGATACCATGTTTTATTTTGCAAGCAGAGGCATTGACAAAGAACAGGCAGAGAATATTATGGCACGCGCCAGCATTGAGCGCCTGAAAGGACTGATCGCAGATGAAAAATTTGCTGCAATCATAGATGAAGAACTTGGGGAGGTGTAACATGACGGATTATAGAAAGGATTTTCCTTTGCTGACATCCATCGGTACTCCGGAAAATGCATCCATAGGGCACGACTGGATATACATTGATAATGCTGCCACCTCGCAGCGCCCACAGTGTGTCATAGATGCAGAGACAGATTTTTATACAAAGCACAATGCGAATCCATTGCGCGGAAATTATCCGCTCAGCATGGAAGCGACAGATTTGTACGAGAATGCCCGCAAAGCTGTGCGCGATTTTATTGGCGCAAAATCCGCGCGGGAAATTATTTTCACAAGAAATACGACCGAAAGTATCAATCTGGTAGCATACAGCTATGGCCTGAATCATGTGGAGGCAGGCGATGAGATCCTTGTGTCCATTATGGAACATCACAGCAATCTGCTCCCGTGGCAGATGGTGGCAAGACAGACCGGTGCGACGCTCCGCTTTATGGAATGCCGTCCGGACGGCTCACTGGATTTGGATGAAGTGCGTCAGCAGATTACGGAGAAAACGAAAATTGTTGCTATCGCACAGGTGTCCAATGTGCTGGGACGGAGAATCCGGTAAAGGAGATTGCCACAATGGCGCACGAGAAAAATGCGGTAATCGTTGTGGACGGTGCACAGAGCACACCGCATATGGCGGTCAATGTGCAGGATCTGGATGCGGATTTCTTTGCTTTTTCCGGACATAAGCTTTTTGGACCGATGGGAATTGGTGTTTTATATGGAAAGAAAAAACTTTTAAAGGCGATGCCGCCATTCCTTACCGGCGGAGAAATGATAGATTCTGTAACAAGAGACGGTGCAAAATATGCAGAGCTTCCGCATAAGTTTGAGGCCGGTACGGTAAATGCTGCCGGTGCTGCCGCATTACACGCAGCAATCCAATATGTGCAGTCTGTTGGATTTGAAACGATGCAGAAACAGGAGCTGGCGGTGACAAAGCGTGCGTTTGATGGACTGAAAGCGATTCCGCATGTTCACGTATTAGGATCGGATAAAGCGGAAGAACATACAGGCATTCTTACATTTACCATCGATGATGTACATCCACACGATGTGAGCGAAATCCTGATCTCTGATGGAATCTGTGTCCGGGCAGGTCATCATTGTGCACAGCCACTGCTCAATTATCTGGGAATCAATTCTGCAACACGTGCAAGTTTTATGTTTTATAATACAGAAGAAGAAGCAGATTTATTCGTACAGAGTATTGCAAGTATAAGGGAGCGGATGGGATATGGAAAATAGAAGTTTTTATAACGAAATACTGACAGAACACAATGTGCGTCCGGAATTTAAACACGACATGGAGGATGCGGATATTGTTCTCGAAGGAGTGAATCCGAGCTGTGGAGATGATATTTTCCTGAAGTTAAAAACAGATGGAGACACCATTGTGGACGGCGCTTTTGTCGGAGATGGCTGTGCAATCTCCCAGGCTTCTGCGGATATTATGCTTGGAATGGTTATCGGACGGAAGAAGGAAGAGGCCCTGGAGATGGGCAAAATTTTCATGAAGATGATCAAAGGCGAAGCCAGCGAGGAGGAAATTGACTCTCTCGAAGAGGCATCTGCGCTTCGGGATATTGCCCATATGCCGGCACGTGTGAAATGTGCGGTTCTTGGATGGAGAACATTGAAGGAAGCGTTGTTAGGTGAAGACGCAGATGACGACGAAGATGATGAAGACTGGTAATAAGATTTGAAAATCTTGCTAAGCAGGGAATTTTCCCTACTTGGCAAGATTATTTTTTTTTTCATATATTCTCCGATTTTCATATCGGAGCCTAAGATATGATTGGATAGCCAGCTAAGAAGAAAATCAACAAGATTAATCAGATAATCCTGCTGGTTGTCATCCATATTGTCAAGATCTGACAAATCAATCTCTACCAGACGTTCCACAAATGCCGTATGCGCACGCTTTTGAGCTTCCAGTTCCGGATAGTGAATACGTTCCATCAAGGCTTCCTCATCATGAAAATGAAATTCCGTATATTCCCGTAACTGGGTGAGTAATCGCATGATTTCATCGTATTTGTCATGAAGAAGTTCTTCATGAATCAGGTCGTTTGTCTCCCGGATAATATCGAAAAGCCGTTGATGCTGGTCATCTACGGACTGGATTCCTGTTTTGAATGCATCGGTAAAGGCGAATGGGTCGCTTGTTTTTTCAGTTTTGGACGGAAGTTTTCCAATCATAATATCGCTGCTTAAAATATGGTTAAAAAGCCAGTGGGCAAGATAGTTAAGCAATGTCTGCAGTGATTCGCGGGCTGCATCTGCCGATGATGTATCTGGTACAAATGTATTTATTTTTTTGGTAAAAGCGGCGTGCTCTTTGCGTTGCAATGGAAGTTCGGATCGGAAATGCTTTCCATATAGGTCTCTTCGTGTGCAAAGTGTGTAGCTGCATAATCTTTCAGATTTGCAATGAGATTATTTGCAACAGGTGTTACATCTGCGGATTCGTCAGCGAGCTGGATGGCTTCGTTGAGCATTTGAAATAAGCGACGGTGTTCGTCATCAATTTCGTCAATATGAATCAGGCAGTCTTCTGTAAATTCGTACATATGTCATACCTCCCTTTGGTACGTGATTTTTGACCATCATATCACAATTTTACAGAAACGGATAGCCTTTGTTCACGAGTTTCAAAAAAAAGTAGTTGACAGTAAGCAGGAAAGGGTGTATATTCAATACAACAAATTAATTCCTAGTAACCGGGTATGAAAATAAGGAATTAAAAAGGGAACGATAAAATCGGAGGTTGGATCATGGGACATATTTATGAAGGAACATTAGGTTTAATTGGTAATACACCATTAGTAGAATTGACACATATTGAGAAGAAGTTTGGTTTAAAATCAAGATTACTTGCAAAGCTGGAGTACTTTAATCCGGCTGGATCTGTTAAGGACCGTATCGCAAAAGAAATGATCGAGCAGGCAGAGGCGGACGGAAAATTAAAGCCGGGCTCTACCATTATCGAGCCGACATCCGGAAACACCGGAATCGGACTCGCAGCAATCGCAGCAGCAAAAGGATACAGACTGATCATCGTTCTTCCTGAGACAATGAGTATTGAGCGCCGAAACATCATCAAAGCGTATGGTGCAGAATTGGTTCTCTCTGATGGAAGCAAGGGAATGAAGGGAGCAATTGCAAAGGCTGAGGAATTACATCAGGAGATTCCGGATAGCTTCATCCCATCTCAGTTTGAGAATCCTGCAAACCCTGCAGCACACAGAAAGACAACCGGACCGGAGATATGGGAAGATACTGACGGAAAAGTAGATGCATTTGTAGCTGGTGTTGGAACCGGTGGAACAATTTCTGGTGTTGGTGAATTCTTAAAGAGCAAGAACCCGGATGTAAAGATCGTTGCTGTTGAGCCTGCAACTTCTGCAGTGTTATCTACCGGTCAGGCCGGACCACACAAGATTCAGGGTATCGGAGCCGGATTCGTACCAGACACATTAAATACAGAAGTATATGATGAAATTATCCCGGTAGACAATGAAGATTCTTTCGAATATGGAAAGATCATTGCCAAAGAGGAAGGTGTATTAGTTGGTATTTCTTCTGGTGCAGCACTTTATGCAGCACTTGAAGTTGCAAAACGTCCGGAATTCGAAGGCAAAGACGGTTGTAGTATTATTGCCGGATAGTGGAGACCGCTACTACTCTACTGATTTATTTAAAGATTGAATCAGAATCCCTGTATTGTGCAGCAATGCAGGGATTTTTTTTATAACTTTAATCTTTTATCTTTTTATCCATTTTGTTTTCACAGAAGGTAAGTTATAATTGAACTATACAGGTAGTGGAATAGTTATCTGATCAAAAGATGAAATACACACACAAATGGAGATACAGATTATGATAGATAAAAACATGAATACTTATGTAGAACAGGCTATGGATACTTTTTTGTGCGTCACAGCCTGATGTCCGATGAATTTCTTGATTTTGTAAAAGATAATACAAAACCATTGGATTCCCTTATGGCTTATTACCGATGTGCAATCATGGAGGTAGAAACAAAGTTCAAAGTATTGAATGAGCAGTTCTCCCTCGAATATGACCGCAACCCGATCGAGTCAATTAAGACCCGTGTGAAATCCATGGATGGCATTATTAAAAAAGTGCGCAAAAAGAACTCCCGCTGACATTGGAAGCCATCGAGGAAAATATCAACGATATTGCAGGTGTTCGGGTGGTGTGCTCCTTCCCGGAAGATATCTATTTGCTGGCAGACTGTCTTTTGCGGCAGGACGATATTCGCCTAATTGAGAAAAAGGATTACATTCAAAAGCCAAAAGAAAGTGGATACCGCAGTTTGCATCTGATTGTTGCGGTTCCAATTTTCCTCCAGAACGAAAAAGCGTGAGATGAAAGTCGAAGTACAGCTGCGTACGATTGCGATGGATTTCTGGGCAAGTTTGGAACATAAAGTGCGTTATAAGAAAAATGTTCCGCCGGAAGAGGCGGAGCAGCTGGCGCAGGAACTCTCTGAATGTGCAGAAGTGAGCGCTGCTTTGGATCGACGCATGCAGGATATTCGAAATCATCTGGCAGCTGTAACCGAGGCACAGACAAATACGAAAAAAAAGAGAACCGCTTCGCCTGACAGGACCGCTTGGATTGCATGCCATTCATCAGAAAAATGATTTTTGAAAAAGGAAACAGCCTATGCTATAATAAAAAAGCATTGTTTGCAGAATTGATACATTGAGGTGGATGAGGACATGTTTGAAAAAAAAGCAGATTATTTACAGTGAAACGCAAGGCGTATGCCGGGTAGACAATATCGTATCACTTTCCGCCACAAAAGGAGTGCCGGGCGTGCCATATTATGTGCTCCGCTCCGTCTTTGATGCAGACAAGGTATCCTATATTCCGGTAGACCATCATCAGGTTGTACTTCGGGAGCTTTTTACCAGAGAAGAAGCGCAGGCGCTGATTGGAACAGAGGAACTTGAACGGGATGAGAAATTAAAAGAAGCAGTAGAGTACGTTTTACATAATAAGGAGGGCTAGAATGGCGCAGCAGCAGGCAGTGCATAAGTTCGTACTGGGAAACAAAGAACTGGAAGGAAAAGTTGCTGAGTTTCAGTATGACAAGGGCTGGTATAGTATCACAGATATCGTTGGTGAAGAACGTAATGTGATTTATAAATCAAGAAATGCACAGGAAGCATATATGAAATGGAACGTGTATATTGGACGGAAAAAGGAGCGTGTAATTCCGGATGACCGCCGCAAGGCAAATCAGGAGAAAAACGAACTGGGAAATCGCCCACAGCGAGAGAATCATGAAACCAGAGACCGCAGTGAGAATGAAAATAATGGTCGACATGATAATTACAGAAGACGCCGGAGAGATAACCGGCGAGACCGTCAGGTGCAGGAACAGGAAAGAGAACGCCTCGTTTGCAGAGTTGATTTGCAGACGATGCTTTTTTTGTTGTACGCAATAATTATGCGCTTTATATAGCGGAGAGCATGGGATTCGAACCCACGTTGCGTCTATTCGACGCAAACCGCATTTCGAGTGCGGCACCTTCGACCACTCGGACAACTCTCCATTCTTCGCATCGCAAAGCAATTATGCATGCGAAGTGCTCCTTTATTATATCAAATCCACTGCATTTTTCAAGACACTTGTCTTGTTATCCCTAAAAAATTACGTTATAATAAAAAGGTTTTTGGAGATAATTAGTGAGACAACATATGGAGGAAAAGTGCATGATGAGAATTGGAATGTTGACAAGTGGTGGTGATTGTCAGGCATTGAATGCTGCGATGAGAGGTGTCGTAAAGGGACTTTCGGCAAATGTTTCAGAATTAGAGATATACGGATTTGAAAACGGATATAAGGGTCTGATTTATGGTGATTACAGACATCTGACATCTGCAGATTTCTCCGGGATTTTAACAAAAGGTGGAACGATTCTTGGATCTTCCCGCCAGCCGTTCAAGCTGATGCGTGTGCCGGACGAAAACGGTCTTGATAAAGTGGAGGCCATGAAGCAGACCTACCACAAGCTAAATCTCGACTGTCTGGTTATTCTTGGTGGAAACGGAACACAGAAGACAGCCAACCTTCTTCGTGAAGAAGGATTGAATGTAATTCATCTTCCAAAGACAATTGACAATGATATATATGGAACGGATGTGACATTTGGTTTCCAGAGTGCCATTAATATAGCAACCGAAGCAATTGACTGTATCCACACAACTGCAGCATCTCATAATCGTGTATTTATTGTAGAAGTAATGGGACACAAAGTAGGATGGCTTACGTTGTATGCAGGTATTGCAGGCGGCGCAGATATCATTTTACTTCCGGAGATTCCATATGATATTAACAAAATTGTAGAAGCAATCCAGAAGAGAAGCAAGGATGGCAAAGGCTTTACGATTCTTGCAGTTGCAGAGGAGCAATCTCCAAAGAAGATGCAGCATTAAGCAAGAAGGAATATAAGGCAAAACTTGCCAACAGCAAATACCCGTCTGTATCCTACGAAGTGCCAGACAAAATCAAAGAAGTGTGTGGTACCGAGGTACGTGTTGCAGTTCCGGGACATACACAAAGAGGTGGAAGCCCATGTCCGTATGACCGTGTACTTTGTACTCGTTTGGGTTCTGCTGCCGCAAAAGCAATCATGGATGAAGATTATGGCTGCATGATTGCCATGATCAACAACAAGACGAAACGGGTTCCGTTAGGAGATGTGGCCGGAAAGCTGAAAATGGTAGATTCGGACAGCCAGATGATCAAAGAAGCGAAGAGAATTGGAATCAGTTTCGGTGACTAGGAGGTTATAGAACATGTCTTATACGGCGTTATACCGTAAGTTCCGTCCGCAGGAATTTAAAGATGTTAAGGGACAGGATCATATTGTGACAACATTAAAGAACCAGATTGAAGCTGACAGGATCGGACATGCATATCTGTTTTGTGGAACGAGAGGAACAGGAAAAACCACAGTAGCCAAGATTTTTGCAAAAGCCGTCAATTGTGAACATCCGGTAGATGGAAGTCCTTGTGGCGAATGCCCCACTTGCAGGGGCATTGCTGCCGGGACTTCTATGAATGTAATTGAGATTGATGCGGCCTCCAACAATGGTGTAGACAATATACGTCAGATCCGGGAAGAAGTTGCTTATCGCCCGACCGAAGGCAAATACAAAGTCTATATCATCGATGAGGTACATATGCTTTTCAGCAGGAGCGTTCAACGCATTGTTGAAAACACTCGAAGAACCGCCGGCATATGTCATATTTATATTGGCAACGACGGAAGCGCATAAGATACCGATTACGATTTTATCCCGATGTCAGCGATATGATTTTCATCGGATTTCCATAGATACGATTACAGACCGACTCGCAGAACTTATGCAGGAGGAGAAGGTAGAGGTAGAGGATCGCGCGTTGCGGTATGTGGCAAAAGCCGGAGATGGATCGATGCGAGATGCACTCAGCCTTCTGGATCAGTGTATCGCATTCCATTTAGGCGAGAAACTCACATATGAGAACGTTTTGGAAGTACTTGGCGCGGTGGATACGGAGATTTTTTCGAAGCTGCTTCGTCAGATTCTGAATCAGGATGTGGTGGCGGCCATTCAGACGGTTAATGAGCTGGTAGATGAAGGCCGGGAACTTGGACAGCTCGTCAATGATTTTACCTGGTATATGCGCAATCTCCTTTTGATGCAAAGCTCCGATGAGATGGAAGAAGTGCTGGATATGTCCGCAGACAATCTGGCAGCACTCAAAGAAGAGGCACAGATGGTAAGTCCGGAGGTATTGGTTCGGTATATCCGCATTTTTTCCGAGTTGAGCAATCAGATCAAATTTGCAGCACAGAAACGTATCCTATTGGAAGTGGCCATTATCAAACTCTGTCGTCCGCAGATGGAACGGGATTATTCCTCTTTGCTGGAACGAATGGATGAACTGGAGAAAAAGCTGGAAAATGGCGTGGTGACTGTTCCAGCTGCGTCCGCATCTGTTCCGGAGACGAGAACGAAAGCACCGGTAGAAAAGCCAGTTTTACCGAAAGCAATCCCGGATGATGTGCAGCAGATTATCAAAAACTGGAAAGCAATGTTGTCGGAAGCCGGTGGAATTACAAGGCAGTATTTAAATAAAGCCGTTCCGAGTCTCGGAGCAGCCGGAGAATTGATGCTCGTATTTGATGATGCGAATGCATATAGTTATCTTAACGAAGACAAGGCGGGATGCATGACACATTTTAAACAGATTATCGGTGAGCGGATCGGAAAAGATGTAGAAGTGACTCTGCGTATGAATGAAAGCGGGCGAAGTGCGGCGGACACGGTTCCGGATCTTCGACTAGCGATTAATTTTGATATTGAGGAAGAGAACTTCTAATGGTAAGATAGTAAATATATAAAATATAGTAGGAGGATACCCCACGATGGCAAAAAAGAGGTGGATTCCCAGGTGGCATGCCTGGAAATATGAATAACATTATGAAGCAGGCGCAGAAAATGCAAAAGCAGATGGAGGAAGCGCAGAAAGCTTTAGAGGAGCAGGAGATTACAGCAAAAGCAGGCGGTGGAGCTGTAGAGGTGACTGTATCCGGAAAGCATGAAGTAACAAAAGTAAAACTTTCAGAGGAAGTTGTTGATCCGGATGATATCGAGATGTTAGAGGATCTTATTATGGCAGCAACCAACGAGGCGATGCGTCAGGTTGATGAAGCAACACAGAAATCAATGTCACAGATCACAGGTGGCTTAGGTGGAGGATTCCCATTCTAATATGGAATATTATAGTAATGAAATCGCCAAACTGATTGAAGAACTGTCTGCACTTCCGGGTATCGGGGCGAAGTCGGCGCAGAGACTCGCTTTTTACATCCTGAATATGCCGGAGGACAATGTGAAGGCACTTTCTTCTGCAATCATATCCGCAAAACAGAATGTGAAATACTGCAAATGCTGTTTTAACTTGACAGACCAGGAAATTTGTCCTATATGCAGTGATGAAGCAAGAGACCATAAAACTATTATGGTGGTAGAAAATACAAGGGATCTTGTGGCATATGAGAAGACAGGAAAATACGAAGGTGTTTATCATGTTCTTCACGGTGCTATTTCGCCGATGCTTGGAATCGGTCCACACGACATCAAACTCAAGGAACTTATGGTTCGCCTGGAGAAGGATGTTAATGAGGTAATCATTGCGACAAATTCGAGTCTTGAAGGAGAAACCACGGCGATGTACATCAGCAAGCGGATCAAGCCGACGGGAATTAAAGTGACGCGAATTGCAAGCGGAGTGCCGGTTGGCGGCGATTTGGAATACATTGATGAAGTTACTCTTCTTCGCGCATTACAGGGGAGAACGGAATTATAAAGAAAAGGAGACACTATGAACAATTTAGAATTGGAAAAAATCGCGAATGAAATTCGCAAAAGCATTGTAACCGCAGTGCACAGTGCGAAATCCGGACATCCGGGTGGATCATTATCTGCAGCAGATATTTTTACGTATCTGTATTTTGAAGAGATGAATGTAGATCCAAAGAATCCGAAAGATGCAAACCGTGACCGTTTTGTGTTATCCAAGGGACATGTTGCACCGGGACTGTATTCGACTCTGGCCGAGAAAGGGTATTTTCCAAAAGAGGATCTTGTGACACTTCGTCATACAGGTTCTTATTTACAGGGACATCCGGATATGAAACACATTCCGGGGATTGATATGTCAAGTGGATCATTAGGTCAGGGTGTATCAGCAGCCGTTGGTATAGCAGCAGCCTAAGCAAATTTGACAACAAAGATTATCGTGTATACACACTTACCGGAGATGGTGAAATTCAGGAAGGACAGATTTGGGAGGCTGCTATGTGGGCAGGACACCGCAAGCTGGACAACCTGGTTGTTATTGTCGACAACAATAATTTGCAGATTGACGGAGAAATCGACAAAGTATGTTCTCCATATCCAATTGACAAGAAATTTGAAGCATTCAATTTCCACACGATCGTAATTGATGGAAATAATTTTGATGAAATCCGTGCAGCATTTAAAGAGGCACGTGAGACAAAGGGACAGCCGACAGCCATTATTGCAAAGACTGTAAAAGGAAAAGGTGTTTCCTTCATGGAGAACCAGGCAGGATGGCACGGAAAAGCTCCGAACGATGAAGAATACAAGATTGCAATGGAAGATCTTGAGAAGGCAGGTGAAGCATTATGTCAGAAGTAAAGAAAATCGCAACACGTGACAGTTATGGTAACGCATTGGTAGAACTTGGTAAGGAACATGAAGAACTGATCGTATTGGATGCTGACCTTGCTGGTGCTACAAAGACCTGCATTTTCCAGAAAGAATTCCCGGAGCGTCATTGGGATTGTGGAATCGCAGAGTGCAATATGACAGGTATCGCAGCAGGATTATCTACTTGCGGTAAGGTACCATTTATCAGCTCTTTTGCAATGTTTGCAGCAGGACGTAACTATGAACAGGTGCGTAACTCCATCGGTTATCCACACTTAAATGTAAAAATCGGTGCAACACATGCCGGCATTTCCGTAGGAGAGGATGGTGCAACACATCAGTGTCTGGAGGACCTTGCATTAATGCGTGAGATTCCTGGAATGGTTGTAATCAATCCGTCCGATGATGTAGAAGCAAAGGCCGCAGTAAAGGCAGCATATGAGCATGTGGGACCGGTATATCTGAGATTTGGACGTCTGGCCGTTCCTGTTATTAACGACACACCAGATTACAAATTTGAAATTGGAAAAGGAATCACATTAAAAGAGGGAACCGACGTAACGATTTTTGCAACCGGACTGGAAGTGTCTGAGTCATTAGAGGCTGCAAAGATGCTCGAAGCAGATGGAATTTCCGCAGAAGTAATCAACATCCACACAATCAAACCGTTGGATGAGGAACTTGTGGTTGCATCTGCAACAAAGACCGGAAAAGTCGTAACCGTAGAGGAGCATTCCATAATTGGCGGACTTGGCAGTGCAGTGGCAGAAGTATTATGTGAGAAAGCTCCGACAAAGATGCTTCGCATCGGCGTAAACGATAAGTTTGGAGAGTCAGGACCGGCAGTAGAACTGCTTCATAAATATGAACTTGATGCAGAGGGAATTTACAAGAAAGTAAAAGCATTCTGCAAATAAAACAAATAAATTACAAAAGAAGGGTTGAGGCACATGCGAAAGCATGTGCCTTTTTCTGTCGAAACGCGTCATACGATTCTTCCTGTGGCTTCCATTTTTTTTGCAAAATACGCTCCTGTATGTGTGATAGCATAGAGAAAGCTTGGAAACAAAAACGCAGAGATGGACAAGGAGACAGGATATGATTGATATCGAAAACCCAAAAGAACGCGATTTAAAAAACATCCGTCAAATCGGAAATCCAACAGAAGATGATAAAATTTACATAGAAAATGCTGCTTATGCCAGAATTCACGAAGAAGATTACGCGCAGAAAAGAGTGTTCATATTTATGGGACACACAGAATGCAGTCAGGGAAAATATGCAACATTTGTGGAGGCGGCGATTCCTGTACGGGATTTGGAGTCTGCGCAAAATATTCCCAAATGGGACAATCATGCGTGGAGCGACATCTTCCGGGAAATAAAACGTTCATATGAAAATTCTATTATTGTAGGATGGGCAATGGATATAAAAGGCTTTTTCTCCATGCATGACCACAGAGTTGGAACATGTGCATAGGGAACAATTTGGCGGAGCGCATCAGGTGCTTTTTTCTGATGGATAGCGTCGAGGGAGACGAGTGTTTTTACATAAATAAGGGGAATTGTCTGCAACAAAAAAAGAAGGGTTTTATATTTATTATTCGAGAGAGCTTCGAAAAATGCGCACAGCAGATGTTACGGTGGAGTTTCAAAAATTTCCCGTACAAAAGAAGTTGTGCAGCCGCAGGCGAGTGTGAAAGCACATTATCGTGAAAGTATGCAGGAAAAAATGCTTCGGGAAGTCATCGGGCAAGTTCATATGCAATGACTGCCGCAATCTTATTGCTGCTTGGAATTGTGGGTGCTGGAATCTGGCAGGATCGTATCAAACTATCAGGAATTGAACAAGTAATTGAAACGATGAGTCATCAGATCAATTCGAAACAAAGAAATGCAGATGTCCTTGTGGGAACCCAGTGGAACGAAAATACACAAAACAATCAGGAGACTCAGGATGCAACAAGGGAGACCTATACAGAAACACTTGATTTGATCCCGATTGAAAATATTCCGATGGGAGATGTGAAAAAAGAAGATTCCGAGAGTAAGGAAAATGCACAAAAGTCTGACACGGTTGATTCAGAAATTGAAGAAAAAAGCGAAAGAGAAAAAACAGTCAAAAGAAAAAAAAAAACAGAAAAAACGACGAAAACAAATGCTCAGGCAAAATATTATGTGGTGCAGGAAGGTGACACATTGACCGCAATATGCCAGAAGCAGTATGGTTCTACAAAAAACTTGCGGATCTGGCAGCTGCAAATAATATGGAAAATTCCGATGAAATTCGTGTAGGGCAGAAATTGCTACTTCCTTAATAGAGGAACGAATGTTATAATTGCACAAGAAGAAACAGACTTTTATATGTTTCGCAGAGTACAAGGAGAGAATATCCATGGCAAGCAAGATGGATTTTAAAACAGTCCAGACGGATAATGAAAATCTGGAAGAAATTGAAGAGAAAATCAGAAAGCACAGGCGAAGGATTATACGGAGATTCGCAATTGCTGTAATTGTGATTGTAACAATTGGAGTATGCTTTCAATTGTGGAGCGCCTTGCGTACTTATTCGAAGTATGAAGTGCGCAGTAAGACGGAACGGCAGGATAGCGTAGCAGCTAAATACACAACTTTTCTTGGAAAACTCGTAGAATATAATAATGATGGAATTGTATACAAAGATGAGAATGATGAATTGATCTGGAATCAGTCATTTGAGATGAGTACACCAATGGTATCCATATGTGAGGGATATCTTGCGATTTATGATCGTGGGGAACATTGATTTACATTATGACATCAAGTGGTATGGCAAAAAAAATTGAGACGACAACACCGATCAGCACAGTATGTATTGCCAATCAGGGAACAGTGGCTGTTTTAATGAAGGAAGATAACGTATCTACGGTTCGTATGTATGATCGTAAAGGCAAGGAACTTACCAACGGGGAATTTTATGAAGAAAAGGGAAGTTTTCCAGTGGATATTGCTTTGTCAAATGATGCACAGAAGCTTGCTGTGGATATGCTGGACGTAACAGAAGGAAGTGTACGTTCGACGGTCAGCTTTTTACAATTTTGGTTCCGTAGGACAAAATGAGATTGATAATAATGTGGGAACCTATACATACGATGACACATTTATATCAGAAATCTCTTATGTGGCATCGAATCGAATGATTGCAATTGAGGACAGCGGGTATATTGTGTTTGAAGGGGCGCAAAACCTGCACCAAAGCGAGAGGTAAAGTTCAAAACGGAAGTGCAGAGTGTATTTTATGACAATAAATATGTAGGAATCGTATATAGCAGCCCGAAAAAAGAGGGGTGCTGGAATATTAAGGTATATGATATGGCAGGAAAGACGGTTATGGAAAATGAGACTACCATAGCATATGATAAAATAGAATTTCTTGATAATAATGAAATCTGTGTACGTAATACGCATGATTGTGAGCTGTATACTATCCATGGTATTCGTAAATTCTCATACACATTTGATAAAGACATATATAAGATTTTGTCAGGCAGTGATAGTCAAAGTTATACATTCGTTTTCAACGGGGAAAGAGACGAGGTGCGTTTGCAATGAACTGGCTATTGGTATTAACGGTTTTATTTGTTGCGGCGAATATTGTATGGGGCTTTTATCGTGGATTTTTTGCGGGTGTTATATTCCATGGTCGCATGGATTGTGATACTGGTGGCTGTATCCTGGTTGTCACCTTATGTCGCAAATTATCTGACAGAACATACCAGGCTGGATACTTATATAGAAGAAGGCTGCAATCAAAAGTTACATGAATGGGCAGATGCCCAAAAGCAGGAAGATAAAAAAGAAGTAAAAGAACGTGGTAATGATACGGGAATGCCGGAAATTATCCTGGAGAAGCTGACAGGAGAAAGTAAAATTGCGGATCAGTTGCATAAAAAAGAAGCAACCTTAAAACAGTAAATCAGGACATTGTTTCTGATTAAAAGCCAGATTTAAATTTTGGCAGGATTAAACGTTTTTACAGAAAGAACGGGATGTGCTCGCATAAGAGTCCGCTTTGCGGATGGCTCGCACAAGAATGTCACTTTCTGCGAAAGCAACATTATAACATGAGAGTTTGATCCTGGCTCAGGATGAACGCTGGCGGCGTGCCTAACACATGCAAGTCGAACGAAGCACTCTATTTGATTTTCTTCGGAGATGAAGATTTTGTGACTGAGTGGCGGACGGGTGAGTAACGCGTGGGTAACCTGCCTCATACAGGGGGATAACAGTTGGAAACGACTGCTAATACCGCATAAGCGCACAGTACCGCATGGTACAGTGTGAAAAACTCCGGTGGTATGAGATGGACCCGCGTCTGATTAGCTAGTTGGTGGGGTAACGGCCTACCAAGGCGACGATCAGTAGCCGACCTGAGAGGGTGACCGGCCACATTGGGACTGAGACACGGCCCAAACTCCTACGGGAGGCAGCAGTGGGGAATATTGCACAATTGGGGAAACCCTGATGCAGCGACGCCGCGTGAGCGAAGAAGTATTTCGGTATGTAAAGCTCTATCAGCAGGGAAGAAAAAATGACGGTACCTGACTAAGAAGCACCGGCTAAATACGTGCCAGCAGCCGCGGTAATACGTATGGTGCAAGCGTTATCCGGATTTACTGGGTGTAAAGGGAGCGCAGGCGGTGCGGCAAGTCTGATGTGAAAGCCCGGGGCTCAACCCCGGTACTGCATTGGAAACTGTCGTACTAGAGTGTCGGAGGGGTAAGTGGAATTCCTAGTGTAGCGGTGAAATGCGTAGATATTAGGAGGAACACCAGTGGCGAAGGCGGCTTACTGGACGATAACTGACGCTGAGGCTCGAAAGCGTGGGGAGCAAACAGGATTAGATACCCTGGTAGTCCACGCTGTAAACGATGAATACTAGGTGTTGGAGAGCATTGCTCTTCGGTGCCGCAGCAAACGCAATAAGTATTCCACCTGGGGAGTACGTTCGCAAGAATGAAACTCAAAGGAATTGACGGGGACCCGCACAAGCGGTGGAGCATGTGGTTTAATTCGAAGCAACGCGAAGAACCTTACCAAGTCTTGACATCCCGATGACCAAGTATGTAATGTACTCTCTCTTCGGAGCATCGGTGACAGGTGGTGCATGGTTGTCGTCAGCTCGTGTCGTGAGATGTTGGGTTAAGTCCCGCAACGAGCGCAACCCCTGTTCTTAGTAGCCAGCGGTTCGGCCGGGCACTCTAGGGAGACTGCCAGGGATAACCTGGAGGAAGGTGGGGATGACGTCAAATCATCATGCCCCTTATGACTTGGGCTACACACGTGCTACAATGGCGTAAACAAAGGGAAGCGGAGCCGCGAGGCCGAGCAAATCTCAAAAATAACGTCTCAGTTCGGACTGTAGTCTGCAACCCGACTACACGAAGCTGGAATCGCTAGTAATCGCAGATCAGAATGCTGCGGTGAATACGTTCCCGGGTCTTGTACACACCGCCCGTCACACCATGGGAGTTGGAAATGCCCGAAGTCAGTGACCCAACCGCAAGGAGGAGCTGCCGAAGGCAGGTTCGATAACTGGGGTGAAGTCGTAACAAGGTAGCCGTATCGGAAGGTGCGGCTGGATCACCTCCTTTCTAAGGAAATCGAGTAGAGATTTTTCACTGTTTGGTTATCAATGAGAAGCAATGGGCTTTGCGATAGTTGCTTTGAATTGTAACATAATACAATTTCTGGTGGCGATGCGCTTAGGGGAAACACCCGTCCACATCCCGAACACGATGGTTAAGACTTAAGCGGCCGATGATACTATGCTGGTGACGGCATGGGAAAGTAGGTGGCTGCCAGATTAAAAAGAAATTTTATGAGCGATAGAAGGGTTTCATAAAAATGAGATTTCTGATGACTGATAAAAATTCAGTCAAAGCAGTTGGACAAATGACTGCAAGTTGTACCTTGAAAACTTCATACAGAATGATGATAAGATGATTTAAATATCTAATCAAGACATCGTAATAACCGAAAAGTTCTTTAATGAATTAAAAGAAAAGTTATCAACGCTATGATAACGAGGAGCAATGAAAGTTTGCAGAGAGCATCTTGGAAACGGGATGTGCACGCGAGCAAATAATTGTGTAAGTAATACATTCGAAAGCGAATGCATTACAGATGATTAAGCAAAAAAGAGCGCAGGGTGGATGCCTTGGCACTAAGAGCCGAAGAAAGACGTGATAAGCTGCGAAAAGCTGCGGGGAGATGCAAATAATCTTTGATCCGCAGATGTCTGAATGGGGAAACTCGGCTGGAAGGACTCCAGTCATCCGTACGCCAATCCATAACGTATGGAGGGGAACCCGGTGAACTGAAACATCTAAGTAGCCGGAGGAAGAGAAAGAAACATCGATTTCCAAAGTAGCGGCGAGCGAAATGGAAAGAGGCCAAACCGGAATGCGTGCATTCCGGGGTTCGGACCGCATAATTGATTCGTCAATCCTAGCAGAAAGGTTTTGGGAAAGCCAGCCAGAGAGGGTGAAAGCCCCGTAAGCGAAAGGAAAGATGACATGGCGGGATCCAGAGTACATCGAGACACGAGAAACCTTGATGGAATGAGCGGGGACCACCCCGTAAGCCTAAATACTCCTTAGTGACCGATAGCGCATAGTACTGTGAAGGAAAGGTGAAAAGAACCCCGGGAGGGGAGTGAAAGAGAACCTGAAACCCTGTGTTTACAAGCTGTGGAAGAGCTTTATATGATCAACCGCGTACTTTTTGTAGAACGGTCCGGCGAGTTACGCGTACTGGCAAGGTTAAGGACTTCAGGTCCGGAGCCGAAGCGAAAGCAAGTTTTAACAGGGCGTTAAGTCAGTACGAGTAGACCCGAAACCGGGTGATCTATCCATGTCCAGGATGAAGATGCCGTAAAAGGCATTGGAGGTCCGAAGCCACATCCGTTGAAAAGGGTGGGCATGAGGTGTGGATAGGGGAGAAATTCCAATCGAACCCGGAGATAGCTGGTTCTCCTCGAAATAGCTTTAGGGCTAGCCTCATGAGAGTCTTTTGGAGGTAGAGCACTGAATTCCCGCGGGGGCGTCAAAGCTTACCAAAGGATATCAAACTCCGAATGCCATGTAGATGATGAATGGGAGTCAGACTGCACGAGATAAGTTGGGCGGTCAAAAGGGAAAGAGCCCAGACCACCGGCTAAGGTCCCAAAGTGTGTGTTAAGTGGAAAAGGATGTGGGAATTCGAAGACAACTAGGATGTTGGCTCAGAAGCAGCCATACATTCAAAGAGTGCGTAACAGCTCACTAGTCGAGAGTTCCTGCGCCGAAAATGTCCGGGGCTAAAACACAACACCGAAGCCGTGGACTCCGCAAGGAGTGGTAGAGGAGCATTCTTAATACCGACGAAGCTGTACCGGTAAGGAGCAGTGGAGGGATAAGAAGAGAGAATGCCGGAATGAGTAGCGAGAGGAAGGTGAGAATCCTTCCGGCCGAATATCTAAGGTTTCCAGAGTAAAGCTGATCTGCTCTGGGTAAGTCGGGGCCTAAGGAGAGGTCGAAAGACGTATCCGATGGACAACAGGTTTAGATTCCTGTACCACATATGAACAGAACTGTGGGGACGCATGTGGAGAGCACGAGCCGGGAATGGAAAGACCGGTACAAGCGAGGTAGGAGTGTGACAGGCAAATCCGTCATACAATCTGAAGACGTGATGTGGAGTGAAATTTCAGTAACGAAGCGTGTGAGCCATGTGCCGAGAAAAGCCGCTATTGTTTTATATGTGCCCGTACCGTAAACCGACACAGGTGGATGAGGAGAGAATCCTAAGGCCGACGGGAGAAGCATTGTTAAGGAACTCGGCAAAATGACCCCGTAACTTCGGGAGAAGGGGTGCCCACGCGAGTGGGCCGCAGAGAATAGGCTCAAGCAACTGTTTAGCAAAAACACAGGTCTATGCGAAACCGAAAGGTGAGGTATATGGGCTGACGCCTGCCCGGTGCTGGAAGGTTAAGAGGAGAGGTTAGCTCCAGCGAAGCTTTGAATTTAAGCCCCAGTAAACGGCGGCCGTAACTATAACGGTCCTAAGGTAGCGAAATTCCTTGTCGGGTAAGTTCCGACCCGCACGAAAGGCGTAATGATTTGAGCACTGTCTCGACAATGCACCCGGTGAAATTGAAGTACCAGTGAAGATGCTGGTTACCTGCGCCAGGACGGAAAGACCCCATGGAGCTTTACTCCAGTTTGATACTGGGATTCGGTACTGCACGTACAGGATAGGTGGGAGACTGAGAACCATGAACGCCAGTTTGTGGGGAGTCGCTGTTGGGATACCACCCCTGTAGTACTGGGTTTCTAACCATCTGCCGTGATCCGGCAGTGGGACAATGTCAGGCGGGGAGTTTGACTGGGGCGGTCGCCTCCGAAAGGGTATCGGAGGCGCTCAAAGGTTCCCTCAGAATGGTCGGAAACCATTTGAAGAGTGCAAAGGCAGAAGGGAGCTTGACTGCGACACCGACGGGTGGAGCAGGTACGAAAGTAGGACTTAGTGATCCGGTGGTATAAAGTGGGATTGCCATCGCTCAACGGATAAAAGCTACCCTGGGGATAACAGGCTTATCACTCCCAAGAGTTCACATCGACGGAGTGGTTTGGCACCTCGATGTCGGCTCATCGCATCCTGGGGCTGTAGCAGGTCCCAAGGGTTGGGCTGTTCGCCCATTAAAGCGGTACGCGAGCTGGGTTCAGAACGTCGTGAGACAGTTCGGTCCCTATCCGGCGCGGGCGGAGGATATTTGAGAGGAGCTGTCCTTAGTAGGACCGGGATGGACGGACCACTGGTGTATCTGTTGTCGACCAACGGCATGGCAGAGTAGCCAAGTCTGGAAGGGATAAACGCTGAAGGCATCTAAGCGTGAAGCCCCCTCAAGATGAGATATCCCTCCTTCGGGAGTAAGACCCCTTGAAGACTACAAGGTAGATAGGGCAGAGGTGGAAGTGTGGCAACACATGGAGCTGACTGT
>VOFC01005688.1_pt1 | contig 31859 bp, 62 predicted proteins | sample 5384161 | NCBI WGS metagenome assembly VOFC01 (sample SAMN12384722, study PRJNA508395) | human gut metagenome | isolation source: healthy gut B | host: Homo sapiens
TCCTGAATATATTTTCCGGTATGATCCCTGATCTTTTGGACAACTTATCCGGATTCTTTTTGCCGGAAGTTTTCCCGGAAGGATCCTCTTTCTGATCATTGCCATCATTCTGACAGGCGTCGGTGCCGCCATGTCTTTGAACATGCGTATCATCCCCAATCCCGGAGATGGAATTGTTCAGGCAATCTCCGATTTCATCCACAAAAGCGTAGGATTTACCAAAAAAATTGTTTCGACCTTTTTTTAATATCTGTCTGACAATCTCTGTTGGTCTTATCTTTGCGCATCACCTGGCAGGGCATCGGAATCGGAACGGTCCCTTGCCGTGATCGGGGTCGGACGTGCTATCGCCGCATTTAATCATTTCTTCAAACAGCCGATGGCAGTACTTTCCGGTATGAACGAATCTTAATGATCTCTTAATCCGGGTTCACAGCTATTTCTTCATCTTTTGGCTCAAAGATCAGGGACGCCAGATAGCCAAAGATGAGAGCCGCTGAAAATCCTTCCTTGTCGACTGCCTCTTTTTACCCCGTTCCATAAAGTATTTCCAAAAACCGAGCAATGGCACGCTCACGCCTGCCCCCGCATACTCCTGCAGTGGTTTAAATATCTGTACAAAACCAAGAATACAGCCAAGTACCACCAGGCTTACCATGACTCTTCCCGGCATCATTTTTTCGTCGGTCAAGCAGGATCTGCGCCAGTGCACAGATCAGACCACCTACCCAGAATGCATTGATATAGTCCATTTTCTTTCCTCCTTTAACAATGTTCCAGCACAATTCCATGTGCAATTCCCGGAACGCTTTCTCCTTCATTGAAGCTGACCGTCGACATCAGCGCCCCCGTTGGTACAAAAAGGATCCTTTTCCACTCCCCCCGATATCAGCTGGTGGCATAATATATGCTGCAAGAGTGATCGCCGCGCAGCCGCAGCCGCTTCCACCGGAATTTGTATGCTGTGTCTGCTGATCGAATATCGTCATTCCGCAGTCCATATGACGCTGCCGGTGCCATACACGCTCCCATGTTCTGTGAATTTCAGCCCTAATCCACAATTTTCCCAATCGTCCTCCACTGATCCGCACCGGCTTTTCTCTTTTTCCTACCAGAAAGGCTCCGCTTCCTGTCACTGTCCAGGTAGAAGAAAGTGGTCTCTGATTCGCATAGCCAAGTGGAAAACGGAATTCTTTTTCTGCACTTCCAAAATGACTCGATGTTGCAGCAAGCACCAGATCTCCATAGCCTGCCGCCACAGTCATTGCAGCAAGGGCAAGTGCCTCTCCGGATGTGGAACATGCGCCGAAAAGACCAAACACCGGGATCTGAAGTTCTTCCGCCCCCATCGATGTAGCAATTCCCTGTCTTAAAAGATCGCCGCCAAAGAGATAGCGTACCTCCTCCGGCTGTACTCCCGCATTTTTCAATGCCAGCTTACACGCAAGCTTCTGCATTGTTCCTTCTGCAAGCTCCCAGGTTTTCTCTCCGAAAAGGTCATCCTCCGATGCAATATCAAAATATTTTCCAAGTGGTCCTTCTCCTTCTTTTTTTTCCGGCAACCGATCCGGCGCTTACCAGATACGGACTTTCCGAAAATGCAATACTCTGTGTTCCTTTCATCGCATTCATGTCCATCCCTCCTTGCTCACACAATTCCGATCAGCGTCCCAATCCAGTAGAGCAGTCCCAGAACCCAGCTGGTGAAAACTCCGTACAGGATCACAGGTCCTGCGATCGTAAATATCTTGCAGCCAATTCCGAAAACCTGCCCCTCTTTTTTGTATTCAATTGCCGGCGCCGCAACGGAATTGGCAAATCCGGTGATCGGCACCAGTGCTCCCCGCTCCTCCCCAGTTCGCGATCTTCGGATAGATTCCAAATCCGGTCAGCACCCACTTGCCAGGATCAGGATCAGTGAACACCAGCTTGCAGAAATATCCTTTGACATTCCCGCCTTTTTCGCACGCATTTAAGATCGTCTGCCCAATCGTACAGATGATCCCGCCGGTCACGAATGCTTTTGCCATCGCAGGTCCAGGCTTCCTGACCGGTGTTTTCTCTTTTACATATGTTTCATACTCTTTTTTCTTTCTCTTGTTGCTTCATTTTCTCCTCCAGTTACCATCTTTTATAGAAAACAGAAGTGCTCAAGGCTTTTCCCAAAGCGCCATCCCAAAATCAGCCATGGCACACATTTCAGGATTTTGATCCTCCGGATAAAGATCGGAAAATATTCAGGATTTCCGCAAGTGCCATTGACCAGCAACCAACAAAATTCCGGAAAAAGTCCAAACACCGGAACGATCCATTTGCCGCCAGGCATTGAGCCCGTATACCCAGAAAATATTTCCAAGGATCCCACCTGCCATAATGCAGTTTTTCATACAGCATGACATGCTTCCCGGTATGTGTCCGGTCTGCAAAATCTGACACTACGCCAAGTCCGATAATAAATGAAAACAGTCCTGCCGCGACTGCAAATCCGGATGCAAGACCAACCACCGCCACCAGAATCTGCCTAATCATCGACTTCTTTTTCCTTTCTCGCATAAGCTTCGATCAAAGTTTCCTGAATATCATTTTCATACAAACGCATTTCCACTTCCATCGGCGTCGGATCTGCTGTAAATTTCTTTCTTCCTAAATGATTGAAGAAAATCAGGATCCCCTACGATCAGCCCGATGCAGTAAGTCAGCTCTATCAGGGGTAAATCCATTCGATTCTTCTCCGGTAAGAAGCAGATAAATCCGGAAAACATCTTTGTCACCGACACATCATTGTTAAATGCCATGATGGAAAATGCTGCTCCGATAAATGTGATTCCCGCAACTACAACCACTTTAATTCCCCTGCCAGATAGTATTTCGTTTTTCTCCCCTTCATAGGTAATGATCAGGTCACTTTCTCCTTCGTTCTGAATCTGTAGTCCGGGAATTTCCCGATGGATACATTCTATGATTTTCAGAACAGACACCACATATCTGTGCTGTTCTTTTTTTTCGGGATTTTCAGGATCCGCAGTGGTTTAATCCTGTTCATGATGGAAGAATTGCTGCATTCCATTGTCAGGATATCTCCCAATGTCACATTTGGTTCTTTTCACCTCGGTATTCTTTTCCCCTTTGATATAAAGTATTTCATTTCCCGAAGACATCTGTATCCGTCCTTTCTTTTTACTGGTAGCGCCTGCCAGATCAGCGTTCCTTCACTTACCTGGTCTGTCCCCGGACGTCATTATAATAGTAGATCATTCCGATCAGAACAGCTGTCAGCAGGGCACAAAGAACACAGCCCCAGATATATTTTTTTCTTCTTTCCAATCGCATCCGCCTCCTTTGTGATCTGTTTCAGATAGAAATAGTATCCCTGTTTTTCCAGAAAACATACATCCTTTTTATTCTTTGCGTGTTCCCGCATGGTTTTCAGGATCTTTTTCTCCATCCGCGATACCTGCACCTGGGAAATTCCAAGCTCTTCGCCGATTTCTGTCTGCGTCTTATCTGCAAAATAGCGCAGATACAGAAGCTTTCTCTCGTCTTTTTTAATTCTTTTATCAGCTCTGTAAGCAGAAGATGATCCAGGATCTTTTCTTCTGCACCGCCTGTATCTGCAATCTTTTTCCAGCAGCATTACTTCATTTCCATCTTTCATACCGACCGGTCTGTGAAGCGATTCCACTTCTCCTGCTGCCTCCATCGCCATCACCAGCTCCTCTTTTTCCCACACCCGTTTCTTCCGCAATTTCTTCCAGTAACGGTTCTCTTCCAAGCTTTTCCGTGAGCGCCTCCTTTGCCTGATATGCTTTATACGCAATCTCTTTTTAAGGAACGGCTGACCTTCAACATCCCATCATCACGCAGGAAACGCTTTATTTCTCCTGTGATCATTGGAACTGCATAGGTTGAAAATTTCACATCATAGCCCAGATCAAACTTATCGATCGCCTTTAACAGTCCGATGCTCCCGATCTGAAATAAATCCTCTGCCTCTGTGCCCCGTCCGTAAAATCTTTTTCACCACACACCAGATCAGACCGGTGTTTTCCTCCACAAGCTGTGCCTCGCATTTTCATCCCCTTCGTGAGCCCTGTCTGATCAATGCGATTGTGTGGTCCATACAGCTTCCTTCTTTTCCCCTCCTGTCGTTTTCTTCATCCAAACCGTAGTCCCTTTTCCAGGCACAGATTCCACCTGTACTTCATCCATAAATGCCTCCATAAATGCAAATCCCATCCCGGACCGATCCATATCCGGCCTGGTCGTATAGAGTGGCTCCATCGCCTGCTCCACGTTTTCGATACCGATGCCCTGATCCTTCACTGTGACCAGAATGGTCTTCTTATCTTTTCAATCCCGCACCAGACCGTGATCTTTTCCGGACGTCCGTCCCTCATATCCAAGAATAATACTGTTTGTCACTGCTTCGAAACCGCTGTCTTCACGTCTGCCACTTCCTCCAGAACCGGATCCATCTGCGTCATAAACGCAGCCACTGCCACCCTGCAAATCCCTCATTCTCCGATCTGCTGTCAAAAACTACTTCCATCTCGTTAAAATATTCCATTACATCATTCCCTCCTCATAAATCTGTATGATCTTCGTCACGCCGGACATATTCAGAATCTGCCGCATCCGTTCACTTGTATGTATCGCCCATACTTCCCCGCCAAGAAGAAAGATATGCCGGTACCGTCCCATGATCACTCAATCCCGGAACTGTCCATAAAATTCGTTCTTCCAAAATCAAAGATCACATATTTGATATGTTGCTCCTCGATCACCTTTATCCGCCTCCCGTTTGATCTCCTCCGCATTGTGATGATCCACCTCCGCCGGAAGAAAAATCGTAAGACAATTTTCTTTTGATCTGATACTGCATTTTTGCTTAAACCCCTTTCTGTCTTTTTATTTATACAAATACGCCAATAGCCTTGATGGATTTATAAAAGAGTGCGCATTTACGGTACATAGTGCCTTTTGTTTTATAGGAAGTTCCTTCCGAATTTCCTATAAAAAAAAGAGAAAGTAACGCCTTTTTTCGCTACTTTCTCTTTTGTTGCCTTTTATATTTTATTGTCCCTGGGTGCCTGTTCCACCGGAAGTATTCTCCGAAGTTCCATCTGATCCCATTGCATCCAGTGCGCTCTGTGCCGAATATGCTGCCTGTGTTCCCGGATAATCGGTCGCTGCTTTTTCGTAATTGCTCTTTGCATTGTCCTTATCACCTTTACCGGCATACGCGTCTCCAAGAAGCTTGTACACACCACCATCACTATAAGAGTCATCCATCTTCTGGATCTTTTCAAGATCCGAAATGGCATCATCATAATTTCCACTCTGCACTTTCATACTGCGCGGTCGAATACAGGCTCACACATACTCGCGGGAACACGGAACCAGAGATCGAATCGTAGATTTTCTGTCCCTCTTCTCCCAACGAATCCCTGTTCAGTCCAAGCAACGTATCTGCCATATCCGCATTGCTCGTTGTTCCGCCATAATACTGCTGATATACCTTGATCAGGCATCATAGCTGTCCTGTGTGGATGCGGCAGTCTGCTTTGCCGATTCTACCTCATCACTGCTGTTACGGTATCCCTCCAGTTCATCCTTTGCTGTCTGGATCTGTGTCTTCTGTGAAGCTATCTGCTCGCTTAGTGCAATGACATTCCGGTTTTTTGTAGACGACTTTGTCTGGTTTACCGCCGGAGCGATCAGGAACCACACCACTGCCGCTCCAACCACCATACCGATCAGAATATTGACAACTGTCATCACTGCCGCATTGTCTCGCAGTGTTGCTGCAGGCTGGATGATCGTCTCATTTCCCAGATTGTATGTGACAACCGACTGTCTGCCATGCTTTTCCTCTTTAATATGTGCAACCTGCCGATTCCGCTGACGGTTCAGCTCATGCATATACCGGAGCGTAATATCATTCGTCACATCCAGCTTGAGTGCCGTCTTCAGGCTCTGTCTTGTTTTTGGAATACTGTCCGGAATGCATATAAAGAAGTGCCAGAAGCTGATATGCCTTCAGGAAAGACGGATGCCACAACCACCTTTTTTTCAGCTGGATGATCGCAAGATCTTCTCCATTCTGTCTGCAGTATCCAAGACACTGGTTGTATTTGTGAACTGCCTGATTCACCTTCTCCAGCTCACTTGGATTATCCTTGAACCTTACTGATATAGTAGCTGGCAATATTCTCTGAAGCCCTGAAGTTTTTACTGATGATCCACTTACAAGAGCCTCCGCTACTTCTCCACGTCCATAATAGACAAGTCCGAGAAGATTCCTCGCTGTGATATTTTCTCTGTTAAACTGCAAACTTCTTTTTTAACGACACAATTGCCCCGGACAGATCCCGGATCTGCGCTTTCTTCAGTCCATCATTGTACCAGTAGTTCGACTGGTACTCGAGTTTCTGCTTATAGTCCATCAAAATCTCCCCTATTTTTTCTGATCCATCATCTCTCTTAAGATATCTGTCATATCAGACAGATCCTCCTGATATACTGCATTCTCGATATCTTCTACTTCCAGACTTGGTTTGAACTTCTTAAGTTCTTCTTCAAAATTAAGCATCTTCTCCTCCTATCAGTTCTTTTTAACTCCCCCTACCAGATAGAGCGACCCTTCAGACAGTAAAGTTTCCCTTCGCTGCCCTTTTTTTCATTCAGTGCACGTAAATGCATCAGCAAGCGTGTCCTCCCGATAGACCGGTCTGTCTGTATACTTCCGAACAACGCGGCAAGTGTATCTGCCTGCGCTCCCCTTTTATTGTCTACTTTGGCAATGACATAAGCATCTGCTTTCGATTCTTTGCATAAAAGCTCGATCATATGACTGTAATCCTTATCTGCAACGGCTGAAAAAGGATTATCAGTGGATGGATTTCCCCCTTCCGCCTCTCTTTGCAGCCGGATACTCTTTGTAAATTCACGGATTGCCGCAAGATTATGCGCCCCGTCAAAGATAACTCCGGGAAGAACCTCTTCCATTCTTCCTGCCATTTAACAGATGCAACCACCTTCTGCCATTTTGCAGATTTCTGCCTTGTCGCCAAATGTATATCTCATCGCCCGGATTGCAAGTGCTGCGTTCATCACCTGATAGATTCCGGTGCTGGCCACCTGCCATACGGTATTATTATCATACTCATCCAAAATAGAAAAGCAATATGTTTGTCTGTAATTTCTTGAATTTTCAACGCATCTTTTTCCATTTTATACCACGGTGCTTCTACATTTTCGGCAGTTTCTTCTATAACCCGACTACTTTTTTCATCAGAGCCGTCAAAAAAATACCGGTACGCCTTTTGATGATTCCGGCTTTTTTCTCCCGCAATCTTTTCAATCGTATCTCCAGGATCTCTGTGTGATCCAGTCCGATCGATGTGATCACGCTCAGGAACGGATGCTCGAAGGAATTAGTCGCATCCAGCCTTCCTCCAAGTCCTGTCTCCAGTACAATATACTCTGCATCATTCTCTTCAAATGCAAGCATACCCATTCCATACAGGAATTCAAAATAAGAAGGATGTTCCAGCCCTTCCTTTTCCAGTTCTTCTGCCACCTGCCGCACCTTTGCAAAAATCCGGCAGAAGGTATCATCGTCAATATCTTTTTCCATTGATCCGGATCCGCTCGTTGAGCTTCACCAGATGTGGTGATGTAAAAAATCCGACACGCTTTCCCTCAAAAGAAGAATCGCCTGCATATATGCGCAGACGCTTCCCTTTTTCTGTTCGTCCCTGCCACATGAAGAACCTTTTTCTTCCCTGGCAGGATTCCCCCAATCTTCTCATAAATTCACGGGTATGCAAAAGCGTATGCTTCTTTGTAAATTTTGGTATGTCCTCTATATATCGGACTACTTCTTCATACTTCACAATCTTTCCCTGTCTTTCTTAAGCGGAACTCTACTGCTGCCCGCTCTTTTTCTTCTTTATTATTCTGATCCTGCTGTTCTCCGGACTGTCCGGCATTTTCTGTCTTCTGCTGATCGCCGTCCGTCTTTGCAGAATTCTTCTGTTCTTTTTTTTCTTCTGTTCTTTTACTTCATCTGTATATTCCAGGATTTTTCCATCCATGTAAATATATTCTCTTGAAGTCCTGAAGATGGTATTGCTTGATCCGACCTGGCTGACCGTAATGATGTCTCCATCCTTCAGCTTACTGTCCGGAAGTTCGATCCTTGTATTATTGAGGAAAGTAGATTCCTGCTTTTCATCATTGATGTAAACCTTGCTCCATTTAGTAAAGTTTGTTCCGTAGAGGCTATAGGTCTCATCCAGATTTTCTACAAGATCCGTGAGCGTAACCTCCTTGATCCCCATCTGCATATGGCCTTCTGTGATCGGCGGCTTACCATTGTATACATACTGGTCTCCATACAGAATATCATACTGTAACAGCTCCAGATCCTTCAGATAATCCTTTGTCTGGCGTCTCTGCTGGTGATAGTTGAATACCGTACCGGAATGTAATCCCAGGCGGTCCATCACATCCGCCATGATCTGGTAGGACGGAATGTTCCGGTCCTCTTTCTGAAGTCCAAGATTGTCCCAGATCACATAATTTGTATTGTACAGATAACGGTTCTTCATATCCTTTGCTTCCAGTCCCATTGTCGGCAGATGGTCACCATAGAATACGACCACAGTCGGCTCACCGCGTTCTTCCATCATTTTTACCAGATTACCGGCAAACTGATCCATCTCATATACCTGGTTCACATAGTATTCCCAGGCATTGTTCTTCTCTTCTGTCGGTGCTCCTGTTACGGTGATCTTCGGGTTCTCAATCACCTTTTCTGTCGGATAATTTCCATGTCCCTGTACACTGACTGTAAATACAAAATCCTCCTGCTCGGTAGAGTCCAGAGCGTCTTTGATGTGCGTCAGAAGAATATCATCCTTCGACCATCCATTCTCTGTTGTCTGGAGAATATTCATAAACTCTTTACTTGTAAAGCTGTCAAAACCAATATTGTTAAATACCTTAGCACGGCTGTAGAAATTACCACCGTTGTTGTGAATCGCATGGGTTCCGTAACCGAATGCAGAAAATGCAGTTGCTGCACTTTCACATACCTGATTCTTAAGCTTTGTCTTATAAGGATACTCGCCCGGTCCGAAATAACGCAGGTTCATACCTGTCAGCACTTAAAATTCTGTATTGGCTGTTCCGGCTCCTACCGAAGGAACCTTAAAATATCGGAAGAATAATTTTCAAACATCTTGCGCAGATTCGGAATCGGATCCTCTGACATCTACAGATCCTCATATTCAATAGGATCAAAGAAAGATTCCAGCTGTACAAACAAGACATTCGGTCTCACACCATTGTCGGATGTGCTCTCTGTCATCTCTCCATTATCCGTGATCTTCTCGATCGTGTCTTTGTTATAATCATTCGGTTCTGAAATACCTGTATTAAAAAAGGCTGGCTGAGAAACAATACGGAAGTCCGTAATCTGATAAGCAAATGCGATATTTCCAAAATAAGTAGAAATAATCCTCTTATCTACAGCAACATTTGTCAGTACAGAATATCAGAAACGCTGCAACAACAATAATCAGCATCGGGATCCTGTGCATCTTTTCCTTCATACTGTCCGGCACGTCTCCACATGGCAACCAGCCAGATGAGCAGTGCCGGAACACCAATTCCCATCATCACAAGCTCTGCCACCGAGAAATAGTTTGTAAACAGTGACAGTCCTTCTGTAAATGTCTTTAGATCCTGTGCATTAAACGGCGTAACACGCTTTTGCCAGCATCACTCCGTTGACAACACCCAGAAAGAGCCACAATGCACTGATGATCAGTCGTAAACACCCGGCGCCGCACCAGATAAGCGATTAAAAGTGTAACGAAAATCATTCCGGCATTGTACAAAAAAATACCAGCGGTGTTCCTGTCATATACTGCCAAGCTGCAATTGCAGAATGTCTGAAACGCATGTCATTTCCTGGAGCATTTCCGGTGATGAGTGTCAGACGAAGTGCATCTGCACCGTATTTATCGATGATCTCCAGCGGATCGATACCGTTCCCAGAGATTTACTCATCTTTCTGCCCTGTGAATCACGTACCAGACCATGGATCAGTACATGATGGAACGGCACTTTTTCCGGTCTGCTCGATCGCAGAAAATACCATACGGATCACCCAGAAGAAAATGATGTCATATCCGGTGACAAGCACATCATTCGGATAAAAATAATCCAGTTCTTCGGTCTTATCCGGCCAGCCGAGTGTCGAGAACGGCCAGAGTGCGGAAGAAAACCAGGTATCCAGTGTGTCTTCATCCTGTTTAAAGTGTGTGCATCCGCATTTCGGGCAGACCTTCGGCATTTCTTTTGCAACGACCACTTCGCCGCACTCGTCACAGTAATATGCCGGGATCCGGTGTCCCCACCAGAGCTGTCTGGAAATACACCAGTCACGGATGTTCTCCAGCCAGTGCAGATAGATCTTGTCAAAACGATCCGGTACAAAATTCAGCTCGTTCTTTTTCAGAGCTTCGACCGCCGGTTTCGCCATCTCCTGCATCTTTACAAACCACTGCGGCTTGATCATCGGCTCAACGGTTGCCTTACAACGGTCGTGTGTGCCGACGCTGTGTGTATGCGGAACAACTTTTACCAGAAGGCCCTGGGCATCCAGGTCAGCCACCATGGCTTTTCTCGCCTCATAACGATCCATGCCGGCGTATTTACCACCCAGCTCATTGATGGTAGCATCATCATTCATGATATTGATCTCCGGCAGATTATGTCTCTTGCCAACCTCAAAGTCGTTCGGGTCGTGTGCCGGTGTGATCTTTACGCATCCGGTTCCAAATTCTTTATCTACGTAAGAATCCGCGATCACCGGGATCTCACGGTCGGTGAGCGGCAGCTTCAGCATTTTTCCGATCAGATGCTGATATCTCTCATCATCCGGGTTTACTGCAACGGCGGTATCGCCAAGCAGCGTCTCCGGACGTGTCGTTGCGATCTCCACAAATTTTCCTTCCTCGCCAACGATCGGATAATTGATATGCCAGAAGAATCCGTCCTGATCCACATGCTCTACCTCTGCATCTGAAATGGAAGTTTTACATACCGGACACCAGTTGATGATCCTGGAACCTTTGTAAATATATCCCTTATTATATAATTTCACGAAAACTTCTTCAACTGCTTTGGAACATCCCTCGTCCATAGTGAAACGCTCTCTGTCCCAGTCAGCAGAAGAACCCAGTTTTTTCAGCTGATTTACGATGCGTCCCCGTACTCCTCTTTCCACTTCCAGGCCTCTTTTAAGAATCCCTCACGTCCGATATCGTTTTTATCAATGCCCTGCTCTTTCATATGCTGCGGTCGGGATGTCATATTTTTTCATCAGATCTTTTGAAAATGCCTTGCTTCCCTCCAGGATTGCTGCATTTTTCTTGGTCCGAATGCGCGGATCCCGGCTTTTTCAAATTCATCTATAAGGCCGCCAACCAGCGGATCATCCATTCCTACGATTGCCAGATCGATCTCTTTTTTCCTTTGCAAATGTAACCAGCTTGTCAAATTCCATAGCACCAATCGGCACACACTCTGCAAGCTCTGCAATCCCGGCATTTCCCGGTGCACAGTACATCTTCTCTACCTTTGCTGCTCTTTGCTACACAATATGCAATTGCGTGTTCTCTTCCGCCACTTCCTACGATCAATACTTTCATTGGTGCTCCTCCTTCTCTAACGGGCAATTGACACTCTGCCATCTTTTACTGTTACTTTTCCGTTTGCGATCAGGTCGATCGCCTTCGGCATGATGATCCACTCCGCCTGCTCCATGACACGTCTCTGCAGAACCTCCGGTGTATCGCCTTCTTCTACTTCAACAGCCTTCTGGAGAATGATCGGACCAGTATCCGTTCCTTCGTCTACAAAATGTACGGTTGCTCCAACCACCTTTACCCCTCTGGCAAGTGCTGCCTCATGGACTTTCAGTCCGTAATAACCGGTTCCGCAGAAAGATGGGATCAGGGATGGATGGATATTGATGATCTTATTCCGGATATCTGCTGATCATTTCTTCCGGGATTACAACCAAAAATCCCGCCAGAACGATCAGATCCGGTTTCAGTTCGTCTACCTTTTCAAGAAAAACTTTGTTAAACTCTTCTCTTGTCTCAAAATCCTTCGGCGAAACGCACTGTGCCGGGATCTGATGATTCCCGGCTCTTTTGAGTGCATATGCGTTCTTATTATTGCTGATGACACCGACCAGCTCTGTATTGGTGATCGTGCCATTTTCCACTGCATCAATGATTGCCTGCAGATTCGTGCCTCCTCCGGACACCAGTACTGCCACTTTTAGCATAAGGTTACTCCTTTTTCTCCCGCTTCTACATAACCAACCACAAATGCTTCATCTCCAGCTTCTTTCATTGCCTTAATTGTAGCATCTACATCCTTTTCATCGACAGCGACAACCATACCGATACCCATGTTGTAGGTGTTGTACATCATCTCTTCTGCAATGTTGCCAGTCTTTGCGATCAGGTTGAAGATTGCAGGGATTTCATAGCTGTCCTTCTTTACCACTGCACGGATTCCTTCCGGAAGCATTCTCGGAATATTTTCATAGAAACCGCCGCCTGTGATGTGGCTGCAGCCTTTTACCTTAACACCGGCTTTTTACCGCTTTCAGTGCTTTTACATAAATTCTGGTCGGTGCCAAAAGGGCTTCGCCAAGTGTCTTGCCCAGTTCATCATAATATGTATTTAAGGATTCTTTTGTAATGTCGAATACCTTACGAACCAGTGAAAATCCATTGCTGTGAACCCCTGTAGACGGCATTGCAACAAGTACATCACCTGGCTTTAATATCAGAACCGTCGATAATGTCTTTCTTATCTACAACTCCGACTGCAAAACCGGCAAGATCGTAATCATTCTTCCGGCATCAGTCCCGGATGCTCTGCTGTCTCACCGCCTACCAGTGCACATTCAGACTGGATACAGCCTTCTGCCACACCTTTAACGATCGTAGCGATCTTTTCTCGGGTAATTTTTACCACATGCAATATAATCAAGGAAAAATAACGGTTCTCCACCAGAGCATGCGATATCATTTACACACATGGCAACAGCATCAATACCGATCGTATCATGCTTGTCCATTACAAATGCAAGCTTCACCTTTGTTCCACATCCATCTGTTCCGGAAAGAAGTACTGGTTCTTCCATATTCTTGATTCCACTTAAATCAAATGCACCTGCAAAACCGCCAAGCCCTCCCTAACACTTCCGGTCTCATGGTTTCTTTTTACATGCTTTTTCATAAGTTCTACTGATTTTATATCCTGCCTCGATATCTACGCCGGCTGTCTTATAATCCAACATTTTCTATATCCTCCTGGTATTTTCACTGACATCTGTATGCCTACATCTGCTTGATATATTCTTTGTGTCCGATTTTTTTTTTCAAGCTTTTCTGCTTTTTTTCTGGACGGTTTCTTTCATTTTCTGCAGTGTAATCCTTCAATTTCTGAAGAAGCTCAGGATCTGAGGTTGCAAGAATCTTTGCAGCCAGAATAGCTGCGTTTGCTCCGCCATCGATCGCAACTGTGGCAACCGGGATTCCGGGCGGCATCTGAACGATTGAATAGAGTGCGTCGACACCCTCCAGATTCTTCCCTGACATTGGGATTCCGATAACCGGCATAGGGAAGATTGCTGCACACATACCTGGAAGATGTGCTGCCATACCTGCTCCTGCAATGATTACTTTGAAGTCTTTTTTGCTTCTGCAGACTTCGCATATTCATAGAATACATCAGGCTCACGGTGTGCCGAGATGATCGTCATCTCATAATCGATTCCAAACTTTTCCAGCATGTCGGCAGCTTTTCCCATTACTTTCATATCTGAGTCGCTGCCCATTACGATTCCAACTTTTGGCATAATGATCTCCTTTTCTTTTTTATCTATAAGTATTTTAATAAATAGCTAACCACTTATAAGTTATTTTACTAAGTCTGTTGCGGTATGTCAACCGTTACTTATCTGACCATTATTTAATTTTACTTATTGGTATTATTGAAAATCCATAACTAATACTAATTCAGAGGTTCATTGAGGATCTCTGTTCCCGGAAGAACAAACCGTCCATCACGGATAATTTCTGTCTCTGTTCCGTCTTTCGCCACTACAACAATGCTTCCCAGCTCATCATAAGGGATGGTGATATCGGTATGGCACTGGAAATATGCTTTCGACGGATCCTCTTTTCTCAAGATCGATATGCTGTTGTCTCTTGCAATAATCTCTTTTCCATCCGGATTGTAAACCTTTACATCCTCTGCCCAGCTGTAGCAGGTATCCCCTACTGCAAAATGCGGTCCCGTCTTTTCAGCGATCAGAATCGTATATTTATCTGCAATATCATATTTCTTCGCAACCGCATAAGCTGTGGTATTGGTTCCGATCGCAAACTCGCCAATCGGAAGTGTCTGATGATTGTGCAGAATGTTATCGAAAATATATTTTTATTTTCTTCTTCTGAATCAAAATTGGTGCAGGTATACTCTGTGATCTTTCCTTCTTTAAAACTGATCTTCAGATTGTAATACGGAAGTCCGTGAAGGAATACCTTGCTCACAAAAAGGGTACCTTCTGTTCCTTCCAGTACCGGGGAAGTGAACACCTCACCTACTGGGATATTGACATCGGCAACACAGTTTTCAAAAATCGTCTCTTTTGCCGGATCGGCAAGCGGATGAAGCATCACTTTCAGATCCGTCTGGTTTTCGCCTGAGCCTGTTACTTTTACATTCTCTCCTTTATCCAGTGCATCGATCATTGTCTGCTGCACCTTCTGGTAAAAAGCTTGTAATCCAGAGTATTGATCTTGATCGTTTCATCAAAGATCTCATGATACTGCTCTCCGATTTCCGGAACCGGCCAGGAAATGATCGTAAAACTTCTCTCATCTCCCGGAAGATATTCATTGGTCAGACGTCCGGCTCTTCCATTCATCGCAACCAGAAGTTCTTCCTGCTTTTCGCTTAATTTAACTGCCTCTGGTTTAGCCTGCGGAACAAAAGTCTTTTCTCCGAAAAATGTCGATCACTGCCGGTCCTGCATAGCCTGCTGCAATCTCTTTATTCTGCTCGTAAGTGGTACGCATCACTTCCAGCTTTCGCTCTACATACTGTTTATCCATCACAAGCCCGATATCATCTCTCTGTGGTCATAGACATACTGCTTGTTGCCGGAAATATTGAAAAAATCCGATCTGGCTGTTGCGTCCTCTTGTGATCACGCTGTGACTTGTCCGGAAAATACTCGGCTTTAATCCCATTTTGGCAAAATTCTCAATGGCTTTTTTACGATCCGTTCAAATCCCATTGCATAATAAATGTTGACTACAGATTTTTTGACAGGTCTTTTCCGGTATTTACAAAACCAATCCTGTATCCTTCACTGAAAGTATCTGCCATCTTATCAATCTTCTCCTGTGAAAGTGAATTTAAGTATGCGGCTGTCTCTCTTTCATTTACCCCCACATATTCTCCCCATACGGTAGAGATAACGCAGATCGGAAAGATCTTCATTCATGATCATATTCACAATGAAGCATCCTCTTTCCGGATCGATCTGGTCTTTGATGCGGTCTGCCGCAAATACATCACAGTAATCACTTGCATACCAGTAAAAGATTTCCTTCAGGCTTTCCGGCTGCGGCTGCTTTTCTTCTTCAAATTTGTTGTAAATTTCAATCAAAAGCTCTGCTCCGATCACAACATACTCCATACGCTGTTCCTGAACATAAGAAATGCCTCCGCGGATCTCGGTGTAAACCGCAGACAAAAGCTTCCCAGTTCTCCTCCCAGCACCAAAACCGCATAAGCCGGATTTGCATAAGATTTTTCTCATAGTTTGCTTCCAGTTCGTCTGCATAAAGATCCTTCATCTCTTCCTGCAGCTCTTCTTCTGACATCTCTTTCTGCTTTCCGCTTTCCACATTCTGTTTCAGCTCATCAAGCTTTTTAAAATAAACCGAGCCACATGCTGGAAATACTCCCCGATATGGCTCTGCTACTGTTTTTCTTCTATTATTGCTTTCATTCTGTCAATTGCCAGATTATATCTTTCTTCCATTTATACACATCCTCTTATAAATACTAAGATCAGGGCAAGTAAAATAAAGTCCGTTTACAACAATTCCGATCTTGCAGGTCAGATAATTTTTATCTCTTTCTTTAAATCCTTTTACACCCGTTACAATACCGATGCAGGCAAGAATCATATCGAAAACCCCAAAGCTTCCTACCATTGCTGCTGATTTCCCTTTATTCAAAAATGCCATTACAATCAATCCCGCTATCACTGCCGTAACAAGTACTGCCATCACACAGGACCAGATTCCCTTGCGGGAATGCTTTTCTTTTTATCTGACCATACTTCCGGTTTCTTTTATTTCTATCTCTTTCACGTGCTCTTTTTTTTATCTCTCCTGCTTCGCATCGTGCCATCTCCTTATCATATTACAAATCGCGAAGACGATATACCCGATCACACCGCCAAGGGTGTTGAGCAGCATATCATCCACATCAAAACTCCCACTCTTGTTACCAGCTGAAAGCACTCCACAAAGAAGCTCACTCCAAAACTGTAGAAAAGGGTAAGAAAAAAGCTGCGATACCGGCTTTGCCATCGGCATAAAAAATCCAAATGGTATGAAAATCAGGACATTTCCGAACAGATTTGCATAAGATACCCATCCCAAAACATCTCGATACAGCCAAAATCTTTTTATTTCACAGAAAAAGAACCAGGTTATAATGATATTCCCCGGTTCCTTCCCCGTCCATACCAGTCAGAAAAAATCAGAAAGTAAAATAAAAATCCAATATACAGGACAAATAAAATCTTCCCAAGAACCCGAAGTTTTTTTCTGTTCTTTGCTTTCAACTTAAAAGCGCCCTTCCTAAAATGTCAGTCCCTTTTTTTCGCACCAAGCAGCTTTCCACCGCTGACAAGCAAAATGATCCCGGTTGTCACACCAACAACAATAGAAATAATTCCGATCGCAATATTGGCACCGCCGGTAAGTCCCATCACCTTATATGTCTTTTCTGTCACTGTAACTCCTCCTTATTTTGCACCATACTGCTCATGGTATGCGTCGATTGCAGCCTTGATCTTGTCATCGATAACAATTTCACCATTGCATGGTTTGTTGTACAGATGCTCTACTACATCCTTCATGGTTACGATTGCATTAGTTTCAAATCCGTAAAGATCCTTTACTTCATCGAGTGCGCATTTCACACCGCCTTTTCCTACTTCCATACGGTCAAGGGATACCATCAGTCCAACAATTGTTACATCAGCGGCTCCTCTCACCTTCGGAACCGTCTCCTCCATGGATTTGCCGGAAGTCGTGACATCCTCAATCATGACCACGCGGTCGCCGTCCTTTAACTTGCTGCCGAGGAAGCTTCCCTTATCTGCTCCGTGATCTTTTTCTTCTTTACGGTCTGAGCAGTAACGGATCTCTTTTCCGTATAATTCACTGTAAGCGATCGCGGTTACAACTCCAAGCGGGATTCCTTTGTAAGCAGGTCGAATAATACATCAAAATCATCCCCGTATTTGTCATGGATTGCTTTTGCGTAATATTCACCGAGTCTTTTGAGCTGTGATCCTGTCACATAAGCTCCTGCATTCATGAAGAAAGGGGACTTTCTTCCGCTTTTCAGTGTAAATTCTCCAAATTTAAGAACGTGGCTTTCTACCATAAAATCAATAAATTCCTGTTTGTAGCTTTTTCCATTTTATTTATCCTCCATCTCTTATCTGTTCTTTATTTTACAATTCCAACCATATCTTTCACAGACTCAAAGCCATTCTTCTTCATGTAGGCTTCAATTCCATCGATCACTTCCATCGTCACTGCCGGATTGTGAAAGTTGGCTGTTCCTACGGATACGGCACTTGCTCCTGCAAGAAGGGAACTCGATCGCATCCTCTGCGCAGGAAATTCCGCCCATTCCGATGATCGGGATATTGACTGCCTGTGCAACCTGATAAACCATACGGACAGCAATCGGTTTCACGATCGGTCCGGAAACACCACCGGTTTTATTTGCAAGCGCAAAAGTCTTCCTGTTGATATCAATCTTCATACCGGTCAATGTATTGATCATGGGGAAACTGCGTCCGCACCGCCTGCTTCTGCCGCTTTTGCTATCTCAGTAATATCGGTTACATTCGGTGTCAACTTCATGATGATCGGCTGCTTTTGCGATCTTTTTTGATCTGTCCGGTCAGCTCTTCTACATGCTTTGCATCCTGTCCGAAAGCAAAGGAATCCTGCATTGACATTCGGGCAGGAAATGTTGATTTCCATCATATCGATCGGTTCATCCGCAAGGCGTTCTACCACTTCAAGATACTCTTCCGGTGCATGTCCGCAGACATTTACAATGATCTTTGTATCATATTTCTTAAGAAACGGAATGTCTCTTTGACAGAACAGATCAATTCCCGGATTCTGAAGTCCTATGGCATTCATCATTCCGCCGTAAACCTCGGCTACACGCGGAGTCGGATTGCCCGGCCACGGTACATTTTGCCACACCTTTTGTTGTCACAGCTCAAGCTTGTTCAGATCTACAAATTCAGAAAACTCTTCTCCTGATCCGAAGGTTCCTGATGCCACTGTTACCGGATTCTTCCACTCTACTCCGGCTATCTTTACACTCATATCCATCAGATCTCCACCTCCGTCGCCAGGAATACCGGACCGTCTTTACAGATACGTTTGTTGTGCACATTACTGTGGGCATCCTTTTCCTTTTGACCTGCATACACACGCAAGACAGGCACCGATTCCACACGCCATTCTTTCTTCCAGGGAAATGTAACATTCGATTCCGTTTGTTTCTGCATACTGTTTGATCGCACGAAGCATCGGGTTGGTCCACAGGCATAGATCATATCTGCTTCCAGCGCATTCTCACGGATTGCATCCATGACATTTCCTTTTGTTCCGACACTGCCATCTTCGGTTGAAATATAAAGCTCTCCTGCCTGTTCAAATTCTTCTTTCAGGAAGGTATGTGCATCACGGTATCCAACCACAATCTGCTTTTCTCACATTCCATCTGTTTTGCAAGCTCCAGGATCGGCGGCACACCGATTCCTCCTCCCATCAGAAATACCTTCTTTCCTTCGGCCTTCTCAAATGGGAATCCATTACCAAGTGGTCCGATCACCGGAATGGTATCTCCTGCCTTCATCTGTGAAAATTCTTCTGTTCCGGTTTTTCCCCTGTTACACGGTAAACCACACGAAGTTTTCCACCTTCTATTGAAGAAATGAACCAAGATCCTGCCCAAGTCCATCTTCCGCCCTTTTGTTTTCCATAGCCTGGAACCAGAATATATGCCTTGGGCATAAGCTTTACGCAGTACCTTGCCCATTTCAGGATAAGTAGCACCTACAACGGCACCAACATAGCTGTAGGAATCACCCATAGCCTGTTCGCCCCACTCGGCAACCTTTTCTCACCGACCCACTCATAGAGAGGTCGGCCATCGATCAACCGATCCTGGAATTCGCCGCTGCTTGGATTAGAAGTCTTAACTAGGATACGAAGATACCTTTCTTCTCTTCCTTACATACGTCGATAAAAGGCTGTACACCATCACTTCCAAGATAGGGATTCACTGTCACGAAATCCTCGTTAAAAGGTGACAGGATCTGCTTCCAACCTGTACTTTCCAAGATGTGCTGTCGCATAGGCTGCGGATGTAGAACCGATATCGCCTCTCTTGATATCTCCGATAACTACCAGATCCTTGGATTTGCAGTATTCTACTGTCTTCGTGAAAAGCCATCAATCCGGGAATACCGAACTGTTCATACATGGCAATCTGAGGTTTTACTGCCGGGATCAGATCATAAGTCTTATCCACGATCTCTTTGTTGAACTGCCAGATAGCTTCTGCTGCTCCTTCCAAAAGTCTCTCCATACTCTGCAAATGCCTTTTTCTGTACCTGCTCTGGTACATAGGAAAGCATCGGATCCAGTCCAACTACGATCGGTGCTCCCGTCTTTTTGATATTTTCGACTAATTTGTTAATCATCTTATTCCCTCAGTTTTCTATTTATATTTTTTGCTGTAACAGAAAGTATTGTCCTTTTGTTACCTGAAAAAAATATTCTTTACTTATGATATCATATTAAAAACTAAAAGGAATGCCGTTTTCGGCATTCCCTCCGGATTTCTGTTATTGATTGATTTTATTTCTCACCTGTTCCAATGCTGCATCAAGCTGATTATCTGCATTCGGATTATTCTCATCCTGCTGATATTCAACTTCTACGTCCGGCGTAATTCCTTTTTGTGAATATTTCTTCCGTTCGGAGTATAGTACTCAGCCATTGTCAGCTTCACACAGGTTCCGTCTCCAAGATCAAAAATCTGCTGAACGATTCCTTTTCCGTAAGTTGTTGTTCCGACGATCGATCCAAGTCCGTAGTCCTGGATCGCTCCGGCAAAAATCTCGGAAGCACTTGCACTGTTGCCGTCAGCAACAACCGACATCGGCTTCGTAAACTGGTGTTCATCATCCGATGAGATCACCTCTTCGTGACCACTCTTGTCTTTTGTTGACACGATCGTACCTTTTGGCAGTAACAGATCAGCATCTGTGTGACTGTCATAAGATTGCCTCCCGGATTCGCCTCGAAGATCAACCACAAGTCCTTTCATCCCTGGTCCTCCAGACTGCCGGGGAGTGCACTCTTGAACTGGTCATAGGTCACACTGTCAAATTCCGTAACCCGGATATAACCGATCTGGTCATCCTTCATTTCAGACTTGACTGTCTCCACCTGGATTTTCTCCGGGTAACCGTCATTGTCACTTCCTTCGCATCATCCCCACGCAGAACTGTGATATCAACAGTCGTATTCTCTACACCGCGGATCAGCTGGTACAACATCGGAAAGATCCGTTCCACTTACGTCCTTATCTCCAACCTTATACAGAATATCATTTACCTGGATACCTGCTTCATTCGCCGGGCTGTTCTCATAAACCTGAACTGCAGTGATCACCTTAGTTTCCTGATTCTGTGAAAAAACAACTCCGATTCCCGAATACTCTCGAAGTTGATTCCTGCAGGGATCTGGTCTGTTCTTCATCATAGTATACGGAATATGGATCTCCCAGTGCATTAATGTATCCACTGTAAAGTCCGTTCTCCAGATCTTCTTCTTTCAAATCATCTGTATAAAGATAATTTTCATCAATCAGCTTTTTCAGTTTATTCAGTTTTTCTCTTCCTGCGCATTTACAACCTTTTCCTGACTGGTCCCAAGGTCTACACCTGCGACATTCATAATTCAAGTGCCAGCACCTACCATAAACATGGCGAGGGCGCCTGCAAGCGCCTTCCAAAAAATTCTTTTTATTATTTTCCATCATTTACTCTTTTCATACCTGTTATGTATTATCTTACAAGATAGTTCAATGGATTGACCGGTACACCATTTACATGAACTTCAAAGTGAAGATGTGGTCCTGTGGAAATTCCGGTCGTACCGACATTTCCGATCACCTGACCTCTTGCCACCGTCTGTCCCGGTAACATTCATCGAACTCAGATGCTGATACCATGTCTGCATTCCATTACCGTGATTGATTACGATGTAATTTCCACGTGCACTATTGTACTTACTGTGCGGTAATAACGGTACCGGAATCAGCCCATAAACTGCTGCTCCGTATCCTGCACCATAATCGATTCCGTCATGACCGGTTGTTGCACCTGCAGTCGGTGCCACACGTCCGCCAAAGCCACTGGTAATCGCTGCTCCCGGTACCGGATGTGTAAGTGATCCGGTTCCCGTTGCACGCATTGCTGCTTGTATTGCCTGAGCTGCCTGAACTGCCTGCCTGAGCGAAGCTGATGCCTGAGCTGCCTGCCGCTGCCTGTGCAGCCTGAGCAGCTGCCGTTGCTTCTGCTTCTTTTCTGCAGGGCTTCTGCCGCCTCAGCTGCTGCAATCAGCTGCTTCAGCTTGTCAGCATTACTGCTGATCTCAGATGTCAGGTTATCGATCTGAATATTTTTATCAGCAAGAAGCTTTTTCTACATTTGCCTGTTCTCCGCAAGTTCATCCTGCAGGCTTTCCAGCTCTGCATACTCTTTTTAAGTGCATTTTCTCTGTTCTCGACATCTTTTTCTTGTATCGACTGTAATACCTGTTGTTACCGTATTACTGATCAGGAAGATCGATACTCCGAGAAGAATTGCGATAATTGCAATTGAAACATATGCAACAAGCATATTCACACTGGAAAGTGTGTTCGCTACAACATCTGACTTATTGACCTGTCTGACTCCGTCCGACTCTGTGCAAATTTAACCAGATCCTGCTGCGTAGCTGAAAGAGACTTACTCTTCGCGATCAGATCCTTATTATCACCTTTTACCGTCTTCATGTAGACTTCATAGTTATCCGAACCTGCCAGCGGGTTATCATCCTTAAAACCTTCTGCAAGTTCCGGGTTGTCTCCAAAATACTCTTTCTGGAATTCTGCCCATGCATCATCTGATGACACATACTTCACTTCTGAAACATCATCACGGGACTCAAGCTGCTCACCGATCTCTTTCTTCTGTTCCTCTGTTGCGTCATCATTAAAGAAGACGGTGATCGCAACACCTTCTTTTGCACTTTTGATAATATACTGGAAGTTAACAAGTATCGAGAAAAACAATCCAAACAGGAAAATACATGCTGACATCGTCGCTATGGATGCGAGTGAAAACATCTTGTTTCTCCAGATATTCTTAACGCCCTGTTTTCCAACGTATCCAACTGTACTAATCCTCATTTATATACCCACCTTTTTTCTCATCACTGACGATTACGCCCTGCTTCATAGTAATGACGCGCTCGTTCATCTCGTTTACGATCTCCTGGTTATGTGTAACAACAAGTACTGTTGTTCCACGCTCATTCGCCTCTTTCAGCAGACTCATGATCTCCCATGAGTTGGTTGGATCCAGATTTCCTGTCGGTTCGTCAGCCAGCAAAATGGCAGGCTCATTTACAACAGCTCTGGCAATCGCTACTCGCTGCTGCTCTCCACCTGAGAGTTCCTTTGGGAATGACTTGTATTTCTGTGCAAGTCCTACCAGTGACAGGGCAGCCGGTACTTTTTTCTTGATCACCTTGCCCGGTGTCTCTGTCACCCGCAGTGCAAACGCAATATTCTCATAAATATTCCGGTCTTTCAGAAGACGGAAATCCTGGAATACAACTCCCAGTCCTCTTCTGTACTTTGCAATATTCCGGTGTCTCATACGGTTTAAGTTCTGTCCGTTCACGATAATCGTACCATCAGTCGGATTCAATTCTTTCATGATCAATTTGATCAATGTAGACTTACCCGACCCACTGTCACCAACGATGAAGACGAACTCTCCGCGTTCAATCTTCACGGAAACACCATTCAAGGCTGCGTGACCTTTGGAGTACTCCTTCTTCACGTTTCTTAATTCAATCATATGTTCCTCCTAAAACTTATCTATACTCCTACGGTTCTAGTATTCTAATGACTCCATGTACTTCATGTACTTCACTACCATCAGAGCGATCTTGAACGTGATCGCATCCTCAAAGACACGCAGATCAAGGCCTGTACTCTTCTGCAGTTTATCCAGTCTGTATACCAGAGTATTTCTGTGAATGTAAAGCTGTCTGGAAGTCTCCGATACATTGAAACTGTTCTCGAAGAACTTATTGATCGTTGTCAGCGTCTCTTCATCAAAATCATCCGGAGATTTTGCTTCGAAAATCTCTTTGATAAACATCTTACAAAGTGGCAGTGGCAGCTGATAAATCAGACGACCGATTCCAAGTGTTGTATAAGCAACGATATCCTTCTCGTCAAAGAAAATCTTACCTACATCCAGTGCAAGCTTCGCCTCTTTTTGTATGACTTGGATACTTCCTTGATATCACTTACGATGGTTCCGTATGCAATATGGATCTGCTCGTCGCCTCCCTCTGCCTGGAGCGTATCCAGCATCTCTTTTGCCATCTTCTCAAGTTCCTTATTGCCGTCCTTATCTGAGAGTTCTTTCACAACAATAATATTTTTCTCATCAACAGCTGTGATAAAGTCTCTTGACTTTCCTCCCAGAAGATTTCTCACATTATCAAGTGCAGCACTGTCTTTCTCGTGCGATGTTTCAATAATTTTTTATGCATTTCCTCAATTGAGTTTATTATAAAATTTATTCTATCGAAAAAGATTTTTTGATTTTTTATTATTTTCAGTCTTTTGTCGCTTCAATTATACTTCTTTTCTTTTGCTCTTTTTTGATCTCCCGTTTTAAAATCCTTTTTACCGATAAAATTTTTCAGGTGATCTGCCCAGCGTTCTCACCATTTGCAAAGGAAGCAATACTATGTCCTGTTCCAAACCACATTCTGGTATTCAGCTGCTCTTGCACCGGTAAACAAACTGTTCCTGCCAAGGGAAATCCATGCTGGCAATCACACAGTCTACTTCTCCGCCGTTGACCAGATTGGTGATCCTGTCATCCTCACTTTCGTCTGCCGGTACTGCTTTCATACCGACAACCTGAATCCCACTGTATGCCTCATGCAGATAGCCCTGCAGTCTGTCTCCTTCTTCCTCAGATCCTGCCAGTATAAATATCTTACAGCGGTTCTTATGAAAATAATGGAATACCATCTTCAGCATCGTCTGATCCTCCATCTCCTGGATCCGCTTTCTATCTGTGATCTTTGCAGCTTCAAGAATCGCCATATCTCCCGGAAGCAGAAGATCCAGTTTCTCCAACTCTTCCTTCATACCGTCAAGCTGTGTCGCTCTCATCAGGGTATCCACCGTAACAATATCTACTGTGTTAAGTTCTTCTGTCTGCATATATTCTGCAATGATCTTCATCGCATCTTTTGCCGTACAGTTATCAAGCTGTACGTCCAGTACGTTCATTTTTTCATTCATTTGCTCTTCACCTGTTCCATTTTCTCGGTTTTTGCGGTCAAGCGATTATATCAAACATACAGTGCTTTTTTCAACAAACGTTGCAAAAAATATTCACATTTTTAAAATTTGTAATATTATTGTAAATTCCCAGTCTCATTCTTCCTGAATTTTTTGAAATGATTCCTCCGATCCGCCCGGTTTCTTTTGATGACAGACTCTTCCAGCCATCTTCCAGAACCTTATCGAGAAGTCCAAGCTCCTCCGCAATCTCGTATTTTACCCGCTCACTTGTTTCCAGATTGGGGATATCTTCGCGTCTGATTTTCTTTGTCTTTGTGCTTTTCATACCTTTCAACTCCTTTTTTCAGAGTGTTTCCCAATTACGGATTTTATACATTTATACCTGGTTATTATAAAAGAAGCCGAAAACATTACCGGCTTCTTCTCCTTCTGCCTTTTTCTTTATCGGCAAAGCTCTCTTATTTTTTATTCCTGGATCCGGAATGATAACTGCTACAACAAAATAGGCAACCACGGCAGTCCTTCACAGCTTACGCAAGCCAGCAAACACCTCCAAGCCGGATCAATGTAGGATCGATATTAAAATATTCTCCAAGACCTCCACATACACCGCAGATCTTACGGTTTTGTTACGGATCTGTATAATCTTTTCTGTTCCATAAAAATTCCTCCTAAAAGTTTCTCCTATTTTTGTGTTTCTTCTATTATATATGTGTTTCATCTGATACATTTTTCTGTCTATGTTAATTCTAATGGAAACGGATCTCCACGCTGCCTGCTCCGTTCGATATCTCAATCGTGCGTTTACTGCCATTATTCGATTGACTTCTCTGTGCTTAAGCCGCCAAGATCTATATCTTCTCCAATTTCTATCGAACCGGCACTACTATCCAGTTCATAATTATAATCCTCCACTTTTCCTTCCAGATTCAGTGTGACGCTTCCAGCACCACAGTCAATATCCACTTTTTTCCACTGTTCCATAAAAATCCAGACTTCCGGCACCTGTTTCTACATCTAACTCCTCTATATCTGCATTTTTTTATTGTACAGCCTGATGCCCCGCTTTCAATCTTAAGGCTTTTCGCATTTAGTCCATCGATCTCTGCTGTTGCTGCACCATATTCCATGTCCACCTGATCGAACTTGTAATCTCTTGGAAGATAGATCACAAGTGTTCCCTTTACGTTTCTCACATTTTGAAATCGAAACTGCTGCGCATTTTCATTGTTATTTCCAGAGTTTTCCTGTCATCGGACAGTCTTTTTCTGCACTGCATTTTCCGTTTTCATCCTGGAATCATCCACATGGATCTTATCATCCGTCCCTGTCTTGATCTGTACCTCACTTGCACCGATATCAAGCTTCAGATTCTCTACGTTTGAAAAAAATGTCTCCCTGATACAACATTTTCTGTCTCTTCCGGCTCATCATCGTCGTCATCATCATCCCAATCTTCCTCGAAAGAAACGTAATCCTTTCTTATAATACCAATTCCATTCGGATATGCTTTTTTCAAACTGTGAAAATGTGACTCCAAGACATAACGCAATGATACAAAATACAACTCCTGCCCCTGTCAGGCTTATAATAACTGTCCAGAAAATCTTCCATCCTTTTTTTTTCATCTGCATTCACCTCTCTTTTTTCTGAAATGGTCTGCGACAAAGATTTACAAGCCCACGGAACATCATTGGAATCAGTTTGATGCATCCCCATCCGATCAATACTGTAAATACTGCCCCAAGTGCCAGCAGCAGGCAACCGACACCAAGCATTCCGATTCCAAGAGCCGGGGAATAAAACAGCTGACCAAATCCGTGAATCCCCAACAGAATCCCTACGGCTGCGGTTGCAACTGCTGCCACCCAGATTGCTATTGCTGATATTGCAAGTGCGACCAGAACTCCAAATGCCGCCAAAAGAAGACCAAGTGCTGTCGGAACTACAATTGGAAGTCCAATCACAAGGATACAGATGATCAGAATGATCTTAACGGCACTGGATTTCTTCCGTGGCATTCCTGTCGTCTGACCCGCACCATATCCCTGATTTCCCGCATATGTATATCCATGATTAGAATTGGTTGTATAAGAATACTGTCTTTCTGAAAATGGATTCCTGTCATTCTGTGACTGTCTTTCTCCATATGTCTCCGAATAGCTGTCTTTATAATAGTCATCTTTTCCCTGCCGGGTACTCACTGCTTTCAAAACGCCTGTCCTGATATCCTCTCTCTCCGTACTCTCCATAACTTTCCGCCTCATCGGTATTGCCATTTATCCCGGCACGGATCGTTTCTGCAAGCTTTGCAGGACTTCCCAGCTCTTCGATTACTTTTTCTTCATTCTCGCTTCCGGCGTCATCAAAATAATCGTTGTAATACTGCATTGCTTCTTCTCTTTCTTCTTTTCGAAATTCCATGAAGCAGTGCATCTAATTCCCTCATATACTCTGTACGGCTCATTCAGCTGCACCTCCCTCGAACATCTCTGTAATTTTCCTTGTGTAGTTCTTCCATTCGACTTTATACAAATTAAGCTGTGCCATTCCTTTTCTGTAACTTTATAGTATCTGCGGTTTCTTCCGTCAAACTGCATATCATAGACCTCCAGACATTCATCTTTTCTGAAGTCTTCTCAGTACCGGATACATTGTTGACTCTGATACATTCCAGAACTTTCCGGAACATCCTGGGTAATCTTATATCCATAGGTTCCTTCCTGTTCCCGTGATACAACAGCAAGCACGATCGCATCAAGGAGGGCAGCTCCGGTGTTAAATACCATATGATTCACATCCTTTTTATTGTTTGTTATATTGTTTTGTTAAGTATATTATACGTTATATAATATAGTGAGTCAATATAGTATTGTATAAGACTTTCTGAAGATTTCCTAAAAGAAATGGGTGGGAGACGGATGGTGGTAGGAGGTTGTGACAGCTTGCGGATAGAAATAAAATCCACCGCTTCCCACGGGGCGAAGGCATTCCGATGAGCCTCTGAATGCGAACATTGTGTCAGCAATGGCTTCCACAATGTTTGAGTCTCATCTCCATTGCCCCTCAAGGGAAGTGGTGGAACTTTATTTCTATCTGCAAGCCGCTCAAGGTTATCGAATGACCAACCATCCGCTTGGGCGGGCTGCCAGGGCTGATGCTGGGGCGAAATTTGAAGGATTGTGAAAAGGGGACACACAGCGCCTGTAAGGCGACTGTGCTGGGGAATCAAATATTTTAAATATTGGGGGTAAAGAAAAATGTGATTATTATTTGAATGATTAGAATAATAGGGATTCCTAATTTGAATTTCAGGTGGCGGGTTTTGTGGTGGTAGTGTTTCATGAAGAGGGCGGCGGGGGAGCCGCCCAGAAGTGCCAGGAGGATGAGGGTTCGTTCGGGGATTCGCCATTTGTTTTGGCGGGCTTTTGGTTTTATCGGCGGCGTAGGTGAAGTAGGTGATGATGTTGATCAACAGCAGGTATGCCAGGAGTATTATTTTAATCATTTTTGTAGTCCTCCAGGTGGATTTCTTTGCGAAGGGTGAAGGAGTAGATGATCTGTTCTTTTTACTTTTTCCGAATGATCTGTTCAAGGGCTTTGGTGTAAAGGCGGAGCTGTTCCTGGTAGCGGTCTTTTAGTTCGGCTTCGGTTTGTACACGGTCGGTTTTATAATCGAGTACGATGATTTCTCCGTCTTCTTCAAAGTAAGCATCAATAATTCCTGGATCAGTACCATTTCACCCTTTTTCTGATCCGGATAAAATTCTTTTTGCATCTACACCGAGAACAAACGGCTGCTCGCGGTAAAGTGTTTTTGCCCTGGCTGCATTTTTTGCATTCTTTTTTTCCCACATTCGTATTAAGAAACTCCATAATTTTTTTTTTTGAATACACCCGGCTGTTCCCGCATCCAGGTATCCTTCGTTTTTCAGATTCTCTATGTTTTCCCGCAGTAAATCCATCGTATATATTTTCGAAAAATCAAGAAGCTCCATTACTTTATGATAAGCTGTTCCTTTTTGTTGCTCCTTTACCTCTTCTTCCTCTTTCATAAAATTCGGAAGGATTGGAACAATCTCCTCTTCCGGAATCAGTATTTCTCCATCTTCTTCTTCCGAAGCTGCCGCATATTTTTTCAGCTCTGACACGGTGTACTTCATTTTCATCTGATCTTCGCCCTGATACGGATATCTGTAGGAAAATGCTTCCTCGATTTTTGCCCGAAAACGTTCATCCGTCAGCCATCGGATATTCTTTTGCTTCTATTTTTCAAGGAACACCTCTTTTTTCCAGATAGTCTGCTGCTTCCTTATCCACTTCACCTTCTACAAGCGTATCAACACCAATCACTTTTAATTCAATCGGAACTTCTTCTGTTTTACGCACTGCCGCCGGAAGGATCCAGTCATAATAAGACGTTGCACGTGCAAGTTTTGTAAAGTCCAGTGTTTCTATCTGACTGTTTTCCTGTTCCAGCTGACAGGCTTCCAGTTTGTCTGCCGCATGGAACCGTTCCGGTAAGAATCAGCTTTTCCTTTGCACGTGTAAGTGCTACATAAAAGCACACGAAGCTCCTCACCAAGATTTTCCAGACCGATTTCATTTTGAATAACTTTCTTTAATAGTGTCGGAGATTTGGTTCGCCGCCCAGATCGATCGCATCGATTCCAGCCCCAGATCCGGATGGATCACAACGCTTGCCGTGGTATCCTGAATGTTGAACCTCTTTCCCATTCCGGTCACGATCACAACCGGGAATTCCAGTCCTTTACTCTTATGGATACTCATCAGACGAACTGCATCCGTCTGCTCATCGTAAAGACCGGCTTCCCCAAAGTCTACATTATATTTCTTGAGCTGATCAATATAACGGACAAAATGATACAGTCCCTTATAGCTGGTTGCCTCAAATGCCTTTGCCCTGGTGATCAGCATATCAAGATTCGCGCGCGCTTCCTTTTCCTCCTGGCATTGCCGCGATATAATCCCGGTATCCTGTCTTTTCATGATCTCCCACAGGAGATCATGGATTGCCAAGTGTACGGTATCCGCTCCCGGAAATAAAAAGCCATCCAAATACATCGCGCACTTTTTCAGAATGCCCGCCGGAAGATCTGTCTTTTTTCCGGATCCGCTGTTTCCAGTACATTCTGATAAAATGGTACTTCTTGCATTCAATTCTCTGATCTGTGCCAGTTCCTCATTTGTCATTCTTCCAAACGGGGATTTCAGCACCGCAACGAGTGGAATGTCCTGATGAAAATTGTCAAGTACACGCAGATAGTCCATCATCCATCCAATTCCAGAGTTTCAAAATACCCATCTGCTGATTCAGCCAGAACCGGTAATCCCTCCTCCTGCAAAATTCGTGTAACAGTATCGGTCCATCCTGCAGGGCTTCTTGTCAGGATTACAATATCCTGATAGCGTACCGGTCGCAACATTCCCGTTTCTTTATCTACAATCTGCTGACTTTCCATCAGCTCTCCGATTCTTTGTGCGATCAGACGGACTTCCAGCTCTTTTTGCCGTTTGGCTTCCGCTTCGCACAGAAATCCCAGTATCCTCTTCCTCACTTTTTGTATCCAGAAGAAGGATTTCTGTCTCATTCTTTTCGGATTCCGGGTAAGAAGCTCCCACATAAAGTGCAGCATTCTCATCGTATGTGATCCTTCCAAGCTCTTCGGTCATGATCTGTCGGAAAATAAAGTTTACCGCATCCAGCACTTCTGCCCGGCTTCGGAAATTTTTGTGCAGATCGATTCGCCTGTTTCCTCCGTCCGTCAGACTGTAGGTATTGAATTTTTCCATGAAAAGCTCCGGCCTTGCCAGACGGAAACGATAGATACTCTGCTTTACATCTCCTACCATGAAGAGATTATTTTCCCCTCTGCTGTTCCGGGACACACTGGTCAGGATCGCCTCCTGGATCAGGTTACTGTCTTGATATTCATCGATCATTACTTCCTCAAATGTATTCTGATACTCCTTTGCCACCTCAGAAGGCACTCTTTTTCCGTTTTCTTTTTCTTGTCCAGGATCTGCAAGGCAAACTGTTCCATATCCCGGAAATCGATCAGATTTTTTCTGCCTTCTTAGCTGCAAGTACCCTCTGGTATTCTTTTACCAGACTGACCAGCTCATGTATCACCGGAATGCAGATTTTCCGGTCTGCTTCCATCTCAGATGGCGGCTGGAAAAAATAATTGTTTCGAATGTCATCGATAAGTTTCTTCCAGGTATCCCGATAGGCTCTTACCTGCTCTCTTTTTTTGTCGGATCTACTGCGTCATCTTTCTTTCTGGACAGAGTTTTCCATGCCGGCTTTTCTTTCAGTGCCTCATACATTTCTTCATAGCTCTTTGCCGCAAAAAGTTTTCTCAGAACTTTCTGATCCGCTTCCAGCATTTCTCCATACATGTACGGTCCGTCCGGTTCCATGCAGATCTGGTCCGCTTTTTCCATCAGCATCTGCATATCCTCAACTGTTCTCGGATATACTCCATCACCTTTTCAATATAAATGGCTTTTTCCCCGCTCTCTTCGTACATCCTTGCACAGTCATCCAGCCACTCCTCCGGATCCGGATAACTTCCGGCAAATTCATACAGTCTGCTGATGATTTCTTCCACCTGCAGATCTTCCCTTCCGGTTGCAAAAAGTCTCCACAAAAACGCAGGAAATCCTCGTTTCCTTCTTCATATTTTGCTTCCAGAAGCTCTTTCATCACGTCCTGCTTCAAAAGCTTTAATTCTCCTTCTTCCGCAATACGGAATCCGGATCCAGATCGATCG
>VOFC01004298.1_pt1 | contig 31795 bp, 33 predicted proteins | sample 5384161 | NCBI WGS metagenome assembly VOFC01 (sample SAMN12384722, study PRJNA508395) | human gut metagenome | isolation source: healthy gut B | host: Homo sapiens
CTTCCCGATACGGTCGAAAAGGTCAACATCATGTTCGACGCCATCAAGCGCCTGACGGCCAACGGCTACCGCTACATCGGCATGGACCACTTCGCCAAGGAGACCGACGAACTCTCCGTAGCCCAGAAGGAAGGCTCCCTGCAGCGCAACTTCCAGGGCTACTCGACAAAGGCCGAATGCGACATGATCGCCCTCGGCGTCTCGAGCATCTCCAAGATCGGCAGCGCCTACGCCTGCAACCCGCGCGAGCTTGAGGACTACTACGCCGCCATCCGCGAGGGCCGCCTCGCCACGAACCGCGGCTACCTGCTCAACGCCGACGACGAAATGCGCCGCTACGTGATCATGACGATCATGTGCAACTTCGAGCTCCGCAAGCGCGACGTCGAGGAACGCTTCGGCATCAAGTTCGACGAAACGTTCGCCTACGAGCTCGGCAAGATGAAGCCCTACGTGAAGCACGAGCTCGTCGAGCTCTACGACGACCGCCTCGTCGTCTCCGCCAAGGGCAAGATCTTCGTGCGCGCCGTCGCGATGCACTTCGACCGCTACCTGCGCGAATCCACCCGCGCGGGCGGCTACTCCCGCATCGCCTAAGCGGCCCGGCACGCGCGTCCCGCCGGGCGTCTCAAGACGCCCGGAGACGACGCCCGCACCCTCCGACGCCCGCCTCCCGTGAGGCGGGCGTCTCCTTTTTGCACGATCCGGCCCCCGTTTCGACCCTCAGGGCATGAAAATCCGCATTCCGACAGGGAGTTGCAGGGCCGAACCCATGCGATGGGGGTAAAATATGAGTTTTCGTCGAGTCTTCACGAAGGCTCCCGACACACCGTTCATGCCGCGGCCGGCACTGCCGGCCGTCAGCCAGAGCGGGCCGCCTCGGAGCTCGCCGTCGCCGCCACAGGCAGACCGACCTCCGTTCCCGCCGCCGGCCGGAGCATCCCGCCTCCGGATGCAGCTGCACGGCACCGAATTGACAAAAACCTATAGGAGATGGAACGGCCCTGACCAGGCGCACGCCGCCTGACAGGGAGTCCCGAAACCCATTTATGAAAGTCGCAGACATTCGCCGCACCTTTCTGAACTTCTACGAAAGCAAGGGCCACACGATCGTCGCCTCGAGCCCGGTCGTCCCCCGCCCATGACCCGACGCTTCTCTTCACGAACGCCGGCATGAACCAGTTCAAGGACGTGTTCCTCGGCTTCGACAAGCGCCCGTACACCCGCGCCACGACGTCCCAGAAGTGCATCCGCGCCGGCGGCAAGCACAACGACCTTGACAACGTCGGCTACACCGCCCGCCACCCACGTTCTTTCGAGATGCTCGGCAACTTCTCGTTCGGCGACTACTTCAAGCATGACGCCATCAACTTCGCCTGGGAGCTCCTGACGAAGCACTTCATGCTGCCCGCCGAAAAGCTCTGGGTCACGGTCTATGCCGAGGACGACGAGGCCTACAACATCTGGCACGAGGAAGTCGGCGTTCCCGCCGAGCGCATCGTCCGCATCGGCGACAACAAGGGCGCCCGCTACATGTCCGACAACTTCTGGATGATGGGCGACACGGGGCCGTGTGGTCCCTGCACCGAAATCTTCTACGACCACGGCGACAAGATCCAGGGCGGCCCTCCGGGGAGCCCGAGGAAGACGGCGACCGCTACATCGAGATCTGGAACCTCGTTTTCATGCAGTTCAACCGCGACGAGCGCGGCGTCATGCACAAGCTTCCGAAGCCCTCCGTCGACACGGGCATGGGTCTTGAGCGCATTGCCGCCGTTCTCCAGGGCGTGCACAACAACTACGACATCGACCTCTTCAAGAACCTGCTCGCCAGCGTCAAGCGCGTCCTTGAGGAGACGAGCGGCGAAGCCGTCGATCCGGAATCCCCGTCCCTCAAGGTGATCGCTGACCACATCCGCGCCTGCACGTTCTCCGTCGCCGACGGCATCGTCCCGGGCAACGAAGGCCGCGCCCGTGCTGCGCCGCATCTGCCGCCGCGCCATCCGCCACGGCTACAAGCTCGGCGCCCGCAAGCCCTTCTTCTACAAGCTCGTCGACGCCGTTCGCGCCGAAATGGCCGAAGCCTATCCGGAAATCAACAATCCGCGCATCGAGAAGGTCATCGAAGAAGAGGAACGCCGCTTCTTCCTCACGCTCTCCAAGGGCATGGAAATCCTCGACGCCGCCATTGCCGGCTCCAAGGACGGCGTGCTTGACGGCGAAGTCGTCTTCAAGCTGCACGACACTTACGGCTTCCCCGCCGACCTGACGGGCGACGTCTGCCGCGAACGCGACGTCAAGATCGACTTCGACGGCTTTGACGCCGCCATGGCCCGCCAGCGCGAGGCCGCCCGCGCCAGCGCCAAGTTCAAGATGGCCGCCGGCCTCGAATACACGGGCGCCGACACGGTCTTCACCGGCTACGAAACGCTCGAAGAGAACGAAGCCACGGTTCTCGCCGTCTACAAGGACGGGCAGGCCGTCGAACTCGCCGAAGCGGGCGACGACTGCATCGTCGTCTTCGACCGCACCCCGTTCTATGCCGAACAGGGCGGCCAGGTCGGCGACCGCGGCCACTGTCGCAACGACGCCTCCCTCGCCGGCGTGCTCGACACGATCCGCGTCAAGGGCAAGGTCACGGGCCACTCCTGCCACGTCGAGGAAGGCCGCATCGCCGTGGGCGACAAGTTCCGCCTGACGGTCGACGCCGACCGCCGCCACGCCACGCAGCGCAACCACTCAGCGACCCACCTTCTCCAGCAGGCCCTGCGTAAGGTCCTCGGCGAGCACGTCGAACAGAAGGGCTCCCTCGTCTCCCCGACCGAGCTGCGCTTCGACTTCTCCCACAGCCAGGCCATGACGACCGAGCAGATCGCCCGCGTCGAAGACCTCGTCAACGAGCAGATCCTCGCCAACACGGCCACGAAGGCCGAAGTCCTGCCGCTTGAAGAAGCCCGCAAGACCGGCGCCACGATGCTCTTCGGCGAAAAGTACGGCGACATCGTCCGCGTTGAGACGATCGGCAACTCCGTCGAGCTCTGCGGCGGCACGCACGTCGTGCGCACGGGCGACATCGGCTCCTTCAAGATCCTCGGCGAAGCGGGCGTTGCCGCCGGCATCCGCCGCATCGAGGCCGTCACGGGCATGAACGCCCTTGCCGAAGCCCAGAAGAACGCCGCCCTCCTCGGCCAGGCCGCCTTCCGCTTCAACGTCAAGGCCTGCGACCTGCCGTCCAAGATCGACGACATGATGGCCAACGTCAAGGCCCTCGAAAAGCAGCTCGAACAGCTCAAGAGCCAGATGGCCAGCCGCATGGGCGACACGCTCCTTGAAAAGGCCATCGAGGTGAAGGGCATCAAGGTCCTCGCCGCCCGCATGGACGGCGCCGACGCCAAGGCCCTGCGCGAAACGATGGACAAGGTCAAGGACAAACTCGGCACCGCCGTGGCCGTCCTCGCCGCCGTCAGCGCCGAAGGCCGCGTCCAGCTCGCCGCGGGCGTCAGCCGCGACCTCACCGACCGCGTCAAGGCCGGCGAACTCGTCAACTCCGTCGCGCAGAAGCTCGGCGGCAAGGGCGGCGGCAAGCCCGACATGGCCATGGCCGGCGCCCAGAGCGCCGAAGGCCTAGACGCCGCGCTCGCCGACGTTCAGGCCTGGGTCGAAGCCAAGCTCTGAGGACGCACGATGACCGAAACGCTCGAAGTCGTCGACCTCTGCCTGCCCGGCCTCAACTGCCCGATGCCGGTGCTGCGCGCCAAGAAGGCCCTCGCCAAGATGGCGGGCGGCACCCTCCTGCGCGTCGTCAGCACCGACAGGCACAGCCTGGCCGATCTGGCGGAATTCTGCCGCCAGACGGGCCACGAGCTCGTGAGCCAGAACACGGACGAGGCGGCGGGCGAATACGTCACCGTCATCAGGCGCCGCGAGGACTGACCTCCGGCCGGTCCGAACCCTGATCAAGGTCCCTGAAGCATCCGCTTCGGGGGCCTTTTTTCATGCCCGCCCGAAAAGACTGTCCCGCAAGCAAATCGACTGAACAGGAAGGAAACAGATACCACATTTGCGGTATTTTCACAAAAAGCCTTGCCTTTTTTCTTCGGGTTCGCTAATATTCTGCTCCTACAGTTTTGACGCGGTAGTAGCTCAGTTGGATAGAGTATCTGGCTACGAACCAGAGGGTCGTGGGTTCGAATCCTGCCTACCGCACCATCAACTCTGTAGAACACAAGTGTGCGGTAGTAGCTCAGTTGGATAGAGTATCTGGCTACGAACCAGAGGGTCGTGGGTTCGAATCCTGCCTACCGCACCAGCCATTCCAAAGCCGCTGTTTTCGTCTGAAAACAGCGGCTTTTTTTCGTTACACTTTTTCAGGCGATTTCAGGCCTTCTAATTTTTCAGCACGAAACTCCTGTGGACAACCCACGTTTGCACAAAATTTATGCAAACTGCATCAATCATATTTTGCAGGGTCATTCCCGTAGAAGACCCCGTTTTTTCAACCTTTATGCACATTTTCTGTGGATAACTTACCCACAACCCCGTGCATGAGGTCTTCATTCGCATGAAAAAGGCCCGCGTGGAAGCTGCGTTCCATGCGGGCCCTGTCTTTTCCTGCGTCCGTCCTCAGGAGGTCGTCAGGCGCGGCGTTCGCAGCGGCAGAAGGTCACCTCGAAGGAGCGGGACTCGGTCGGCTCGAGCATTTCGAGCACCTCGGTGGTCCATTCGGACTCGGGGAGCTCGGGGAAGGTCGTGTCGCCCTCGAAGTCGGCGTCGATCTTCGTCAGCCACACGACGTCGGCCGACGGAAGAGCCTGACGGTAAATCTCGCCGCCGCCGATCACGAAGACGGTGTCCGTGTCAGCGAGCGTCCTGAAGGCCTCCTCGAGGGAAGGAACCACTTCGGCGCCTTCGGCGCGGTAGTCCGCATTGCGCGTGACGACCACGTTGCGGCGGCCGGGAAGCGGACGACCGATGGACTCCCAGGTCTTGCGGCCCATGACGATGGGGTGGCCCATCGTGGTGCGCTTGAAGTGGGCGAAGTCCTCGGGCACGCGCCAGAGCATCTTGTTGCCGCCGCCGATGACGCCGTTGCGTGCGGCTGCGACGATGAGTGCGATCTTCATGAGTCTCTCCTCAGACGGCGACGGGCGCCTTGATGTGGGGCCACGGATCGTAGCCGGTGATTTCGAAGTCCTCGAACCTGTAGTCGAAGATGGAGTCGGGCTTGCGCCTGATCACGAGCTGCGGATAGGGACGCGGCTCGCGGGAGAGCTGAAGCTCGGTCTGCTCCATGTGATTGTCATAGAGGTGGCAGTCGCCGCCCGTCCAGACGAAGTCTCCGACCTCGAGGCCCGCCTGCTGCGCCACCATGTGCGTGAGCAGCGCGTAGCTCGCGATGTTGAAGGGCACGCCGAGGAAGATGTCGCAGGAGCGCTGGTAGAGCTGGCAGGAGAGCCTGCCGTCGGCCACGTAGAACTGGAAAAGGCAGTGGCAGGGCGGAAGCGCCATCTGGTCCACGAGGCCCGGATTCCAGGCGCACACGATCATGCGGCGGCTGTCGGGATTGGTCCTGAGCTGCTGCATCAGGGTTCTCGATCTGGTCGACGTGGCTGCCGTCGGGTGCGGGCCAGCTGCGCCACTGGACGCCGTAGACGGGGCCGAGGTCGCCGTTCTCGTCGGCCCACTCGTTCCAGATCGTCACGCCGTTGTCGTGCAAGTACTTGATGTTGGAGCTGCCCTGAAGGAACCAGAGCAGTTCGTGAATGATCGAGCGAAGGTGAAGCTTCTTCGTCGTGACAAGCGGAAAGCCTTCCGCCAGATTGAAGCGCATCTGGTAGCCGAAGACGGATCGCGTGCCGGTGCCTGTGCGGTCGGACTTGTGCGTGCCGTGTTCGTATACGTGGCGCATCAGGGTCTCGTACTGATTGCTCGGCACGGTGCTGTCTCCCGAATGCTGGAAGGTCCCTCCGGAATGGCGGGACCCGAATGATAGGTGACACAGTTTACCGAAAATCGGACTCTCAAAAGCAGGCCCGCCAGTCCTTCGACCGGCGGGCCTGCATGCTTCACGAAGCGGAAGTCTGGAGGATTATTCCTGAACCACGACCTTCACGTCTTCGCCGTACTCGTCCTTCGTCGTCGTGTGGATCGCAAGGAGCGCGAACCAGCGGCGCAGCGTGCCGTAGATCACGAAGAGCATGAGGAGCATGACGATCACGGAGAGCGTGGCAAGCAGGATCTTGCCGCCTGGCAGGTACTGGTTGACGATGAGCCAGATGCCCGCCCAAAACGTGATGACGGTCATGAAGAGGCCGGGCACGCCCGTGATCCAGGCGTACTTCGCCTTGTTCATGCGCAGGATCACGGTGGTGCCGATCAGAAGCGTCACGCTGGCGAGCAGCTGGTTGCAGATGCCGAAGAGCGGCCAGATGGAGCCGATGTCGCCCGAGTAAACGAGATATCCCCAGGAGCCCGTGAAGAGCACCGAGGTGATGATCACACCCGGAACCCATTCCTTGTCCGCAAACTTCGGGATGACCTTGCCGATCATTTCCTGAAGGAAGAAGCGGCCGACGCGGGTGCCGGCGTCCACGGCCGTCAGAATGAAGACGGCTTCGAACATGATGGCGAAGTGGTACCAGTAGGCCATCAGGTGTTCCATGAACGGGATCTTGGAGAAGATGTGGGCCATGCCGACGGCGAGCGAGACGCTGCCGCCCGGACGGGCCATCAGACTTTCCTGAACCTCGGCTTCAAGGCGCGGAAGCTCCTGCACGGCCATGCCGAGCGCCTGGAACTTCTCGGCGGGCGCATTGATGGCGAAGTAGTCGGCGGGCACCAGCACGCAGGCGGCGACAAGGGCCATGATGGCCACGAAGCCTTCCATCAGCATGGCGCCGTAGCCCACGAAGAGCACGTCGCGTTCGTTGCCGACCATCTTCGGGGTCGTACCCGTGCCGATCGTGGCGTGGAAGCCCGAGAGCGCGCCGCAGGCGATCGTGATGAAGATGAACGGAATGACGGGACCGCCCACGATCGGGCCGCCGCCGTGGATGAAGTCCGTGAAGGCCGGCATCTGGAAGTTCGGCATCACGAAGGCGATGCCGATGGCGAGGGCGCCGATCGTGCCGATCTTGAGGAAGGTGGAGAGGTAGTCGCGCGGCAGCAGCAGGAGCCACACGGGAAGAACGGAGGCGAAGAAGCCGTAGATCGGGATGAGGATGCTCATCGCCTTGCGGTCGATGTCGAGCCAGCCGAAGTATTCGGGATGGGCGGCGACCCACGGACCGGAAAGGATGCAGAGGAAGAGGAGCACGATGCCGATGACCGTCGCGCCGACCACGTCGCCCTTGCGCCAGATCTGCATGTAGAGGCCCATCAGAATGGCGATGGGAATCGTCGCGGCGACCGTGTAGGTCGACCAGAGCGAGTTGTGCATGGCGTTGACCACGGCGATCGAGAGGCCCGCGAGCGTCAGGATCAGAATCGCGAGGACGGCCCACGAGGCGACGAAGCCCGTCGTCCTGTCGATCTCCTGCGTCGCGATGTAGGCGAGCGAGCGGCCGCGGTGGCGCACGGAGCAGAAGAGCACGACCATGTCGTGCACGCCGCCTGCGAGCACGCAGCCGATCAGAATCCAGAGCAGGCCCGGCATGTAGCCGAACTGCGCTGCGAGAACTGGGCCGAGAAGCGGGCCGGCTGCCGCAATGGCTGCGAAATGGTGGCCAAAGAGCACGTACTTGTTGGTCGGGACATAGTCCTGCCCGTCGCTGTACTTGACGGCAGGCGTCTTGCGGGCTTCATTGAGGCTGAGGAGCTTGGTCGCGATGAAGAGACCGTAGAAGCGGTAAGCAATGGCAAAGATACAGAGCGCGGCAAAGACGATTGTCAGTGCGTTGACTCCCGTTCCTGTTTCCATGTTTTTCTCCGGGTTGGCTTTGGGGGGATTTCGTCGGCTTCAAGCGTCTTTCCGGAACACGAAAAAAATGGCCTGAAGGATCCGGTAGGTGCGGATCCCAGGCCATATTGACGGGCCCGGCGCTCTCAAACTCGCCGATCTGCCTGTCAGTCTATCGTTTTCAAGGTTTTGCGCGCAAATGGTGCGCGTGATTTTTTCCTCAGTGTTTTTGCGCACCCTTGAAGATCATGAATGCCATCGGGAGCTCAAGAGAGGGCTTTGCACCACTGAAAACACCGCTCCAACCGATCATGAAGTCGATGTACTCTCTTGGGCTCGATCTTGCGGCCGAGCATCTTCTCATGCGCATCGCGCGACGTCAGAAGCTCGAGGTCCTTGAGATAGCAGGAGAGCGCAAGACGGATCACGACCTCATCGGACATGGCGTCCGTGCCGCCCTCAAGACCCTGAGCGGCCGTCTCGGCGGCAAGTTCCTGACGAAGCGAGGCGCGCAGGTGCTTCGCAAGCTCGGCGCCCGCCCAGCCGTTCTGCACGATGCGGGACTCGTCACCGCCCGTCGAAAGAAGCATCAGGATGTCGGCGAGGAATTCCTCGGCCTGCTCGTGGACGGCGGCCGCATCCTTGTGGCCGGGGTCGTTGCTGCGGATCCAGGCGTCCTGCATGCAGGCGATTCCGAGCTCCTCGAGCGCAAGGAACATGCTGTTCTGGTCGCGAAGGTCGATGGCGGCGTGAGGCGCGAATTCAGCGTCACGGGCTTGCTGGGGCATGTCTGTCTCCGAAGTCAAAGAGTGTTTTGAAAGGGTATTGGCATTGTACAACGCCGCGCTGCGCTGCAGAAAAAAGGAGCTCAGTTGAGCCGCCTAGAGACCGCATCAGGGAGAGGCATCACGGGAATGCCCTCCTCATGCAACGCCTGAGCCTCCTCGCCCGAACAGGTGCCCTTCACCAGGCGCCTCTCGGCGCGCCCGTCATGAATGTCTCTCACAGTTTCGGGAAAGCGCTCGCCGACGTCCTCGGCCATCGCGGCAGCCTCACGCAGCACCTTCATGGCGTCCGCCTGCATTTCGCGGGCCCTCTCCCAGCCGCGGGCGGCGACGTCGGCCGCAACGTCCGTCCTCGTCGTCCCCTGCACTCTGACAAAGTTGGGAGCGCTCGGGCGCTTGGCAACGCACGGATCTCCGCACACGGGACACTCGATGCGGCCTTCCTTCAGGTCCGCCTCCAGCTCCTCATCGGAGCGAAACCATCCCTCGAACACATGTCCGTGACCGCAGCACAGGTTGCAGATCTTGATTCCCATCACCGTCCTCCCGCACGCCCTTGAGGCAGGAGCCGAAAAAAGTTCACACGACTTTAAAAATATACTGTACAATTGCGCTCTCTGACGAAACCGTCAGCTCGCTCCATCTTGGAAGGGTGGCAGAGTGGTTGAATGTACCGCCCTGGAAAGGCGGCATACGGAAATTCCGTATCGAGGGTTCGAATCCCTCCCTTCCGCCAAGATTCAGAAAGGCAGGAAGCTTCGGCTTCCTGCCTTTTTCATGCGTGCGGCGGCGTCCCGGCACATCCCGCATGCCGTCTGCAGTTTTTTCAAACGTTTCTTGACTTTTCAAAAAACTCAGGCATACTTCGTCTCCTCAGCAAATTCGACGTGTCGACAAAGCCAATCACCACGGCCGGCATGTTCGCTGAGTACCTATGGAAGGGTGGCAGAGTGGTTGAATGTACCGCCCTGGAAAGGCGGCATACGGAAATTCCGTATCGAGGGTTCGAATCCCTCCCCTTCCGCCAGAATTCGAAAGGCAGAAAGCTTCGGCTTTCTGCCTTTTTTGCTATTGGGCCCGCGCACGCCTGCGCCGTCCGAGCCTGAATCCTCCCGGCAAACAAGCTTCCCGAACAGCCATGGCACTCTTTTTCAGAAAGCGCATCAAGATTCTTCCCGGCGTCACGCTCAACCTCTCCAAGTCGGGCGTCAGCGCCACGGTCGGCCGCAAGGGCGCGAGCGTCTCGGTCGGCAAGCGCGGCACCTACCTCAACGCTGGGCAGCCGGGCACGGGCATCTACAGCCGCACCCGCCTCGACAAGCCTGCAGGCCGACGCCGCAGCGCAGGAAAGGCGAACGCGGAGATCGAAGCGCCCGAGCAGACGGATCCCGTGACGGAAAGCGCCGCCGCGCCCGAGGCGCCCGCCCGTGCGCCAGGCGGTCTTGAGTCCGCCGTCGCGCTTCTCAAGTGCATCGCGCTCCTCGCCTTCATCGGCCTCTGCCTTGCGGGCATCTGGAGCCTTCTCGCCGACTGAGTCCCGTCCGACACGGTTCCGTCATCATTTCTCCTCGCGGTCATCATCAATTCACGAAGCCGACACGGGATCGTCAAATCGAATTCCTAGACTTTGCTCCATCCGAAGGCCCGGCGCCTTCGGACCATTGTTTGTTGAAGGAATTCATTGTGAAAAATCAAGACCGCGACCGCTGCCGTCTCCGCAGCGCTTCTCTCCCTCATTGCCGCCGGCCAGGCCGGCGCCGCCCAGATCTATCCCGTCGATCAGGCCCGCTTCATGACGAACGCCCGCTTCGACTTCAAGATCGAGCTTGACAAGAGCGTCGCCCGCAAGGACATCACCGTTCAGATCAACGGTGCCGACTACTCCAAGACGCTCTCCGGCAAGGGAAGTCTGGATGGAGAAGGAGGACAACGTCCACGGTTCCGCCCTCGTCGTCCGCGACGTCGAGATCAAGAAGCCCGGCCGCTACGAAGTCATCGTCAAGAGCCCCGAAGGCGAAATGCGCGCCAACTGGGACATCTACACGACGCCAGAAAAGCCGGTTGCCAAGAACGTCATCATTCTTCTTGCCGACGGCCTCTCCGTCGGTCACCGCACCGCCGCCCGCATCCTCTCCAAGGGCGTGACGAACGGCATGTACAACGCTCCGCTCGCCATGGACGACATGCCGCACATGGCTCTTCTCGGCACGAGCTCCGTCGACACGATCGCCGCCGACAGCGCCAACACCGCCTCCGCCTACATGACGGGCCACAAGTCGAGCGTCAACGCCCTCGGCGTCTACGCCGACCGCACCCAGGCCAGCCAGGACGATCCGAAGCAGGAGACGATCGCCGAGCTTCTGCGCCGCAAGACCAACAAGGCCATCGGCGTCGTGAGCGACGCCGAGATCGAGGACGCCACGCCCGCCTCCGTCGTCTCCCACACCCGCCGCCGCGCCGACAAGGCCGACATCGTCGGGATGTTCTACAACGTCAAGCCCGAGGTCATCCTCGGCGGCGGCTCCGCCTACTTCCTCCCGAAGGAAACCGCCGGCTCCAAGCGCAAGGACAGCATCAACTACATCCAGAAGTTCGGCGACGCCGGCTACAAGCTCGTCACGGACCGCACGGAAATGCTCAGCGCCGTCTCCGGCCAGACGCCCGACCGCCTGCTCGGCCTCTTTCACACCGGCAACATGGACGGCTGGGTCGACCGCCACCAGTGGAAGGGCAACACCGTCAAGAAGTTCCCGAACCAGCCTGATCTGACCGAATCCTTCGACGCCGCCGTCAAAGTGCTCGAGAAGAACAAGGACGGCTTCTTCCTGATGCTCGAGGCGGGCCTCGTGGACAAGTACTCCCACCCGCTCGACTGGACCCGCTCCGTGGGCGACACGATCGCCTTCGACAAGGTGGTCGAGCGCGCCAAGGCCTACTGCGCCAAGAACCCCGACACGCTGCTCATCGTGACGGGCGACCACACGCACTCGATCTCCGTCGCCGGCACGGTGGACGACAACAAGCCGGGCAAGGACATGCGCGAAAAGGTGGGCGTCTATGCCGACGCCGGCTACCCGAACTACGAGGACAAGGACAAGGACGGCTTCCCCGACAACTTCCAGCCCTCCAAGCGTCTTGCCGTCTTCTTCGGTGCCCACCCCGACTACTACGAAACGTACCGCTCCTATCCTGACGCCACCTTCAACCCGGCCGTCAAGAACGAAAAGGGCGAATACGTCGCCGACGCCAGGTACAAGGACGTCGAGGGCGGCCACTTCGTCGAGGGCAACCTCCCGCGAAACGAAAGCCAGGGCGTGCACACGGTCGACGATCTGGTCGTGACCGCCCAGGGTCCGAACGCCGAACAGATCCGCGGCTTCATGAACTCCACGGAAGTCTTCCGCGTGATGGCCGAAGCGCTTGCCCTCGGCAAGTAACGGTCACAAGGCCCCTCGCAGGGCCCGCGCCGGAGGCGCGGCTCCACGGGAGTCCGCCTCCGGCCTTTTCAATTTTCAGAAACGAGACGCCACCCATCATGCAGCGCCGCCAATTCGTCAAATGCCTTCTTGGGACCCCTGCTCCTTGTGGCCGTCCCTGCATTCGCCGCCGTCCCAGAACTCAGGTTTGAGGAGATGTACGCGGGCACCTGTCCTCGGCCTTCAGTTCTCCGAAAAGCTCAAGTCGCTCTCGGGCAAGCGGATCCGCATCCGCGGCTTCATGGCTCCGCCGCTCAAGGCCGAAGCCGCCTTCCTCATCCTCACGAAGGAGCCCGTGAGCCTGTGCCCCTTCTGCAACTCCGATCAGGACTGGCCCGACAGCATCATCCTCGTGAGGCTCGCGAGCGAGCAGGCCTTCGTGCAGAACAACCGCCTCATCGAGGTGACGGGACGGCTCGAAACGGGCAGCGAGACCGATCCCGAAACGGGATTCGTGAGCCTCGTGCGGCTCGCCGACGCAAAGTACGAGGTGATCTGATGACGGACACGCTCAAGCTTGAAGGCGTCGGACTCGACGTTCGCGACGGCTCCTCCCTGCGCACGCTCCTCGAGATCGACGAGTTCTGCCTCGAACCCGGTGAAATGATCGCCGTGCGCGGCGCAAGCGGCGCGGGCAAGACCACCTTCCTCAAGCTCGTCTCGGGCATTCTTCTCCCGACGAGGGGCCGCGTGCTCTACGGCGACACCGAGGTCTCCGCACTCTCCGAACCCAGGCGCGACCGCTGGCGCGGCCGGCACGTCGGCTTCCTCTTTCAGGACTTCCGCCTCTTCGACGGCCTCACGGCCCTCGAAAACGTCCTGCTCCCTTCACGTTCTGCTCGCGCACCGTATCCAACACCCAGCGTCGCGACGCGACGGACCTCCTCAAGTTGCACGGAGTCAATCCCGACACGCGCTCCGAACTCCTCTCGAGAGGCGAGATGCAGCGCACGGCGCTCGTGCGCGTGCTGATGCAGTCTCCCTCGATCATCCTCGCGGACGAACCCACCGCAAGCCTCGACGCCAACCGTGCAGGTCATGCGGTCGACGCACTCATCTCCGCCGCAGGCTCGCTCGGCGCCTCCCTCGTGCTCGTAAGCCACGACGAGCGCGTGCTCGGCCACTTCGAGCGCCACCTCACGCTCGCCGACGGCCGACTCACCCCAAGGATCTGATCCATGAACGTCCTCATGCTTCTTAGGAGCGAGCTGCGCAGAAGCGCCGCCGTGCTCGCAGGCATCGCCGCCGTCCTCGCACTCTCGCTCTCGATCTCGATTGCGACCGGCATGACCGACAGGATGCTGAGGGGCACGCCTCGGCCCAGGCCGCCGACCGGTTCGATCTTCTCATCGGAGCCAAGGCCAGCCCTCGTCCCTTCTGCTCGGCGCCGTCTTCCTGCGTGACGAACCCCTTCCCCTCGTGCCACTCTCCGTCATGAAGGACCTTGACGAAAGGCACGGCGTCAAGTGGGCAGCCCCCGTCGCATTCGGCGACAGGGCGGGGAGACTCTCCCATCGTCGGCACGACAACGTCGCTCGTCACCTTCGGCGGCACGGTCAGGCCCGCCGAGGGACGCCTCTTCAAGGCGCCCCTTCGAGGCCGTCGTCGGCGCCTCGGCCCCTACCGCATCGGCGACGAAATCGTACCCATGCACGGCAGGACGCCCGGCGCAGGACACGCGCACGACCACGGACGCCTCAAGGTCGTGGGCAGGATGCCCGAAAGCGGCACGCCCTGGGACCGCGCCGTCATGATTCCGATCGAGGCCGTCTGGGCCACGCACTCGATGACGGTGCACGACGAACTCGAGCGCGCCCACGGTTACGACCACGAAGAAGAAGACGGAACGGAGCATGAATATGCGCATGAAGAAGGGCACGGCCGACTGCTCGGCGTCTTCTCCGAACACGACTTCGAGACGCTTCCCGGCGTCTCCGCCGTCGTCGTCAAGCCCGCCTCGTTCGCCGATGCCTACAGGCTGCGCCAGCAGCAGTCGCAGCGCACGCTCTCCGGCCCCGACCGCACGTCGGTCAACCTGATGGGCGTCTTCTCTGGCGAGGTGCTCGTCTCGCTCCACTCGCTTTTGGGCGGCGCGAGCGAGGCCGTGACGATCACGGCCCGCCTCACGCTTCTCACGGCGCTCGCCGCCACGCTCATCATGGGCGTGCTGCTCGGTGAGCTCCGCAGGCCCGCCCTCGAGCAGCTCCGCGTACTCGGCGCCCCGCAGCGCTACATCATGAGCCTCGTCTGGTGCATCGTCATGACGGTCGTCGCTGCGGGGACCGCGAGCGGCCTCGTCCTCGGCTTCATCGGCGCGGAGGCGGCCGCGCATCTGCTTGCCGCCGAAACGGGCGTTGCCATGTCGCCCGCCATGGGCTCGCCCGAACTTCGCCGCCGCGGCCACGCTCCTTGCGGGTTCGTTCTGCGCCCTCATTCCCGCATGGCTCGCGGGGAGGCGCCCCATCCGCTGAGCGCCTCGCTCCGAGCCCTCTCAGAGCGCCCGTCTCCTTCGAAGAGACGGGCGCGTCGCATCGGGCGTCCGAAGACAATCCGTCATCGAAAATTCACGCAAGCGTCTTCAAGATGTCAACGCACGGTCACGGCGCCGTCATGCGGCCCTGAAAGAATCCGTCCTGCAGGCTCAAGGGAATCCGGGAAAAGCTCAGACCCGAAGCCCTGAAGTCCCGGATCGGGACCGTCGTTGAACAGGGCCTGCTCTGCACAGTTCATGCAGATGTTGTTTTGTGAAAGGAAAATCATGACTCAGATCTCCCGCCGCTCGCTCTTCGGCGCCGCCGCTGCGGCCTCCGTTCTCCCCGTCGCGAGCGGCCTCGCCGCCTTCAGCCCGATCGCAGCCGCCGCTGCCGCCGCACCCAAAAAAGGCCCGCACCATTGTCGAAATCGCCGCCATGTCCCCGGTCGACATGGCCCGCGAGAGCGACGTCGTCCAGACCTCGTACGAAATCATCCGCGCGGCCGCCGGCCGTCTGCGCGATCCCGAACTCAGGGAGGCCGTCCTCTCCATCATCGAGAACCCGGCTCCTACGATCGCCTCCGCCGACCAGAGCGCCGTGCTCGCCGCCCTCAAGAAGGAGGGCCTGATCGCCGCCGGCCGCACGTCCGTCTTCCCGAAGTTCTCCGACACCACCCGCTCGCCGCAGCCCACCTGGAGCGCGCCGGGCTCCGGTTACGGCAGCCACCATGCCTATCCGGGCGGCCTCTGCACCCACGTCGCCCTCAACGTCGTCTCCGCCGAATCCCTCGTCGCCGCCTACGACAACATCGACGGCCTCAAGCTCGACTTCGACCACGCCGTCGGCGGTGAAATCCTGCACGACCTGCACAAGCCCTGGGTCTTCCAGTGGGAGGCTGACAATGCCTGCCGCAAGGAGGAGGCCCTCGCAGGCACGGGCGAACACCACGTACTCAGCATCGCCGAGTCCATCAAGCGCGGCCTGCCCGCCGAATTCGTCGTTGCCCAGGCCTGCGCCCACGAGCATCCGGGCAGCGCCTCCGGCGAAGCCCAGGTCGTCGGCTGGCTCCGCGCCGCCGCGATCATCGCGGGCGTCGACCCCGTCAAAGGCCGGCCTCATCGCCGCCGACGGCAAGACCCTGCGCTGCCGCGCCGCATCGAGGGCTGGGTCGTACACCTCGCCGACCACGACTGGGTCATCTCCGTGCCCGCCTGCCAGTGGGTCGTCAAGGCCCTTCGAAACCTCGCTGAGAAGAAGTGGGGCGTGCGCGATGAAAAGACCTTCAACGCGCTGCAACTACGTGCTCTGCAACTTGACCGCCATGCGCCTCTACGGCATCCTGTCGGCTCAGGGCGAAGAGGCCTTCGCCGCCGACGTCGCCCGCGTAGTCAAGGCCTGATCCGCACAAGACGCCCGAACGACCGTGCGTTTCGCACAAGTCGACTTATGAATAAGCCGCACTGGACGAGAAAAGCCCGGTGCGGCTTTCATCACATTTGGATGAGAACGACTAGAATGACGATCCCTGCAAGCACTCCAAGGACTCTCCCCGCCATGACCGCCTTCCGCCCCGTTCCCGCCACCGGCTTCATGCCGCTTGCCGCCGTGTTCGACCTCGACCACACGCTCATCGCGGGCGATGCCACGATCGGCTGGACCGAGTATCTCTATGAAAGGGGCGTCGTAACCGATCCCGTCTTCCGCGAGATCAACGAACGCATGAAGGCCTCCTACCACGCGGGCACGCTCGACATCGCCGCCTGGCTGCGCGAGGCGGTTCCCGCCTACTCGGGACTTGACGAGGCCGAGCGCAATGCGCTCGTCTCCGACTTCATCGAGGAGAAGATCCGTCCCATCGCCTATACGCAGGGCTTTGAGACGATCCGCGCCGCGAAGGCCGCGGGCATGCTTACGCTCATCATCTCCGCCTCCAACGCCTTCTTCGTGAAGCCCATCGCCGAACGCGTCTTCGGCGTCGACGTCGCGCTCGGCACCGAGCTCGTCGTCAGGAACGGCCGCATCACGCCCGAGCTCTCGGGCACGCCCACCTTCCGCGAGGGCAAGGTCGTGCGCCTTTGCGCCGCACTCGAGCACAGGGGGCTGCGCCCCGCCGAGACGGTCTTCTACACCGACAGCCGCAACGACCTGCCGCTCGCGCTCGCCTCGGGCGACTGCGTGGCGGTCAAATACCCCCGACCCCACGCTGCTCGAGGCCGCTCGCGAGAACGGATGGCTGGTGAACGCATGGAAGCTTTGAGACGCCCTTGAGGCTTCTTCCGCCCCCGCCTTTTGCCGACAATTGGGCGGCTTTGATACGAAGCGCGCGCGAATATTGGGGTATAGGACCTATACGGTCTGAGCGGCGTACAAACTTGGGCGATTCGTCTCGCAGGGGGCCGAACACTTCGGCTATATTGCATCCTACGGACGAAGCGCCTTGCAGGAGGCGCTCCGGATCCGCAAAACGAACAGACAGAATCTCAAAGGACCGCCTTACCATGATGTTCAAGAAAGTTTTCGCCGCTGCCGCCTCCGCCCTTGCCATCGCCGCCTTCGCCGGCAACGCCATGGCCCGCGACACGTTGCGCGTCGGCACCGAACCCACGTTCGCGCCGTTCGAATTCCTCGACACGAAGACCCAGGAGTTCTCCGGCTTCGACATCGACCTCATCAAGGCCGTCGCCGACAAGGCCGGCTACGACGTCAAGGTCATGAACATGGGCTTTGACGCCCTCATCCCGGCGCTCTCCGCCGGCACGATCGACGGATCGCCTCGGGCATCTCCATCACCGAAGAACGTCAGAAGAAGGTCGACTTCACCTCCCCCCTACCAGTCCGGCCTCTCCTATCTCGTCCGCAAGGCCGATGCTGAAAAGATCAAGACCTTCGCCGACCTCAAGGGCAAGACCCTCGCCGTGCAGATCGGCACGACGGGCGCCGCCTACGCTAAGAACGTCGAGGGCGCCCGCGTCTCCGCCTTCAACACGACGAGCGAGGCCTTCATGGACCTCAACGTCAAGAACGCCGACGCCGTCGTGCTTGACCGTCCGGTGCTCGCCTACTTCCTGAAGACGAAGCCGCGCGTTGCCAAGAACCTCCAGCTCTCCACCGAGATCGCCGACGCCGAACACTTCGGCTTCGCCGTGAAGAAGGGCAACGCCGAGCTCCTCCAGAAGCTCAACGCCGCCCTTGAAGAGCTCAAGAAGTCCGGCGAATTCGCCAAGATCGAGGACAAGTGGTTCGCCAAGTAACCTCTCCTCACCAAAGTCCCCGTGCCGCGCCAGCCGCGGCGCGCGGGCCGGACTGACCAAAAACAGCACATCACCCGCAGTCCGACAACCTGAAACAGGCCGCCTGAAAAGAATTTCCAACGTCCGAAGCCGCATCCCCCTGCAGCCCAGGAACTCTCGGGCCGTTCACGCGAACGGTATTAAAACAGGGAGCACCGCGCTCCCGCCAAGCCCAGGAGGGCCTTACAAATGCAATTCAAGCTCGCACGTGCCGGCGTCAAGACGTTCGCCGGCGTCATCATGAGCGCCGTCGTTCTCGGCGGCATGTCCGCCAACGCGTTTGCGGAACGCCTCATCAAGGTGGCCACGGAACCGACGTTCCCCCCCTTTGAATTCGTCAACACCCAGACGGGAGAAGTCTCCGGCTTCGAAATGGACCTCGTGCGGGCCGTCGGCAAGGAACTCGGCGCCAAAATCGAATTCCAGGTCCTCAGCTTCGACGCCATCATCCCCGCCATGCTCTCGGGCACCGTCGAGATGGGCGCCGCAGGCTTCTCCATCACCGAGGAGCGCAAGAAGCGCGTCCTCTACTCCGACACGTTCTACACTTCCGGCCTCTCCCTCGTCACCACGAAGGCCAAAGCCAGCGCCGTCAAGAGCATGAAGGACCTTGAGGGCAAGACGATCGGCGTGCAGATCGGCACGACGAGCCACAACGCCGCCAAAAAGGTCAAGGGCGCCAAGATCGTGACGTTCAACACCGCGGGAGAGGCCATTCTCGACCTCTCCATCGGCGGCAGCGACGCCGTAATCAACGACCGTCCCGTGACGGCCTACATCATGACGCAACAGCCCAAGCTCGGCGCCCAACTCGTGCACCAGCCCGAAACCTACTCCGCCGACGACTTTGCCTTCGTCTTCCGCAAGGACCAGTCCGCACTCAAGGACGAGGTCAACGCTGCGCTCGCCAAGCTGAAGTCGAACGGCGAATACGACAAGATCTACAACAAGTGGTTCGGCAAGAACTGATTTTTCGCAAATCCGTGATCTGACGACACAGGAGTCCGGCCTCTCCCGCAAGGGAGCGCGCCGGCTTTTTCTTTGAGACGCCTCAAGGTTTGCCCTGTACGGTTAGACAACCTTGATCCGTGTCTGTAAAATTCAGCAAATTTTGCCTTACACTTTTATCATTGCGCCGCGCCCGGGCCCTCCCCTTCGAAGAGCATCCCCCGCCCTTCATCCGGAAGCGGACGCAAACCACAATCTGCTTAGAGGTCACCCGTCATGGAATTTGATTTATCCCTGATCGTCAACAGCCTTCCCCTGCTTCTCAAGGGCGCGGGCCTGACGCTTGAAATCACGGCGCTCGCCGTGGGTCTCGGCCTGATCATCGGCCTTTTCCTCGGTCTTGCCCAGCTTTCGAAGAATCCCATCTTCCGCTGGCCCGCCAAAGTCTACGTCGACGTGATCCGCGGCACGCCGCTTCTGATCCAGATCTTCATCATCTACTTCGCCCTGCCGAACATCATCGGTGAGCGCATCGACCCCTACATTGCCGCCGTCGCGGCCTGCTCGCTCAACTCGGGCGCCTACATCGCCGAAATCTTCCGTGCGGGCATCCAGTCCATCTCGCTCGGCCAGATGCGCGCCGGCCTCTCGCTCGGCATGACCTACCCGCAGACGATGCGCTACATCGTGCTGCCGCAGGCCGTCAAGCGCATCATCCCGCCGCTCGGCAACGAGTTCATCGCCATGCTGAAGGACTCCTCCCTCGTCTCCGTGATCGGCTTCGAGGAACTGACCCGCTCCGGCCAGCTCGTCATTGCCGAAACCTACGGCACGATGGAGATCTGGACCTGCGTCGCGATCCTCTACCTTGTCATGACGCTCACCATCAGCCAGCTCGTCGGCTGGCTTGAAAAGCGCTTACCGTCTGAGCGACGAGCGCTGACATCCCAAGAGCCTTCCGAACGCCGCGCATCCCCACGGGAGCGCGGCGTTTTTTCATACCTTTTTCAGGGCTTCCGGGGCCCTTGACAGTCAACCCGCGGAGGCCGTTTCGGAGCCCGCGCCGCCTTGTGTGAAAATTTCCTCGCTTTGCACTTGCACGGCGCCCATGCAGTAGGTACAATCTCCGCTTTCACGGCTCGAGTCTCAACGCTCGTGTCCGCAAGTTTCCATACCTTTTTCTTTTATTCAGGAAAACAAATGTCCGTTGAAATGAACAAGTCTGAGATCGTTGCCAAGTTCCAGCGCGCTGAAGGCGACACCGGCTCTCCCGAAGTGCAGGTTGCTCTTCTCACCGCCCGCATCAACCACCTTACGGACCACTTCAAGGTTCACACCAAGGATCACCACTCCCGTCGTGGCCTTCTCCGTATGGTCTCCCGCCGCCGCAAGCTGCTTGACTACCTCAAGCGCACCGACCTCAATGCTTACCGCGCCCTGATTGAAGCCCTCAATCTCCGTAAGTAAGACGGAACATTTCTCCCTGACAACGGCCTGCCGAACGACGACAGGCCGTCGTCGCATCTAAAACCCACGTCGTTCGTTGACGGCACACTTTCTTTCCACGCGAGGCTACCGCGTTGCGACATGAGCTCCCTCCCCCTCCGGCACAAGGGAAAAGGGATCTGATGCCGCAGCGTGCCAAAGAGCTTCGAACTCGAATTGCTCTTGCGCCCGGAAAGTTGATGAGTAACGTCAGCGACGACAACCATGCACAGAGGAATACATCATGACGATGTTCAACAAAGTGTCCAAGTCCTTCCGCTTCGGCAATCACGACGTGACCCTCACCACCGGTGAGATCGCCCGTCAGGCCACCGGCGCCTGCATCTGCCAGATGGACGACACGGTGGTGCTCGCCACGGTCGTGGCCAAGAAGGAAACGAAGCCCGGCCAAGACTTCTTCCCCCTCACCGTTGATTACATCGAAAAGACCTACGCTGCCGGCAAGATCCCCGGCGGCTTCTTCAAGCGCGAAGGCCGTCCGTCCGAAAAGGAAACGCTCACCTCCCGCCTGATCGACCGTCCGATCCGCCCGCTCTTCCCGGACGGCTTCTTCAACGAAGTCCAGGTTATCATCCACGTCCTCTCCGCCGACCCCGCCGTTGATCCGGACATTCCGGCCATGATCGGCGCCTCCGCCGCCCTCGCCATCTCCGGCATCACGTTCCGCGGCCCGATCGGCGCCTGCCGCGTCGGCTACATCAATGACGAAATCGTCATCAACCCGACCACGGAAGAACTCAAGACCTCCCGCCTCGACCTCGTCGTCGCCGGTACGGAACGCGCCGTCCTCATGGTTGAATCCGAGGCCGACATCCTTCCGGAAAAGACGATGCTCGAAGCCGTGATGGCCGGCCACAAGGCCATGCAGGTCTGCATCCAGGCCATCAACGAGCTCGTCGCCGAAGCCGGCAAGCCGGCCTGGGACTGGCAGCCCGCCCCTGAAGAACGAAGCCCTCGTCGCCCGCATCGTCGAACTCTGCGACGCCGGCCCTCAAAGGAAGCCTACGGCATCCGCTCCAAGCAGGCCCGTACGGAAAGCTCCGCGAAGTCTATGCCGCCTGCGAAGCCCAGCTCGTCGCCGACGCCGAAGCCGCCGGCACCGAAGCTCCGGACATGAACGAAGTCCACGGCATCCTCTTCGAACTCGAAGCCAAGCTCGTTCGCTCCAACATCCTCAACGGCGAACCCCGCATCGACGGCCGCGACACCCGCACGGTCCGCCCGATCGAAATCCGCCAGAGCGTGCTTCCGCGCACCCATGGCTCCGCCCTCTTCACCCGCGGCGAAACGCAGGCCCTCGTGCTTACGACGCTCGGCACGAAGCAGGACGAACAGATCATCGACGGTCTCTGCGAAGAAACGCACGACCGCTTCATGCTGCACTACAACATGCCCCCGTTCGCCACGGGCGAAACGGGCCGCGTCGGCAGCCCGAAGCGCCGCGAAATCGGCCACGGCCGTCTCGCCAAGCGCGCCCTGAAGGCCGTTCTCCCGACCGCCGAGGAATTCCAGTACACGATCCGCGTCGTTTCTGAAATCACCGAATCCAACGGCTCCTCCTCGATGGCCTCCGTCTGCGGCGGCTGCCTCTCCATGCTCGACGCCGGCGTTCCGCTCAAGGACTACGTCGCCGGTGTGGCCATGGGCCTCATCAAGGAAGGCGACAAGTTCATCGTGCTCACCGACATCCTCGGTGACGAAGACCATCTCGGCGACATGGACTTCAAGGTGGCCGGTACCGCCGAAGGCGTGACCGCCCTCCAGATGGACATCAAGATCGAAGGCATCACGGCCGAAATCATGCAGGCCGCCCTGGCCCAGGCCCACGAAGGCCGCCAGCACATCCTCGGCAAGATGCATGAAATGGCCGGCGGCGGCGCAAGGAACTCTCCGACTTCGCCCCGCGCATGATCTCCTTCAAGATCGATCAGGACAAGATCCGTGAAGTCATCGGCAAGGGCGGCGCCACCATCCGCGCCCTCACCGAAGAAACCGGCACGACGATCAACATCGAAGACGACGGCACGGTCACCATCGCCAGCCCGGACACGGCCCGCGTTGAAGAAGCCCGCCGCCGCATCGAGATCATCACGGCCAAGATCGAAGTCGGCCAGATCTACGAAGGCACGGTCCAGCGCCTGCTCGACTTCGGCGCCATCGTCCAGCTCCTGCCGGGCAAGGACGGCCTCCTTCACATCAGCCAGATCGCCAACGAACGCGTCAACCAGGTCTCCGACTACCTCAAGGAAGGCCAGCAGGTCCGCGTCAAGGTCATCGAAGCCGACGAAAAGGGGCCGCGTGCGCCTTTCCATGAAGGCTCTTCTCAAGGACGAAGCCGCCCAGGCCTAATCCCTGAGCCCTTCCGGGCTTGAAGACACGAGCCCTGCTCTCCGCGAGGAGAGCAGGGCTTCTTGTTTCAAAAACCCCATCGTTTTTTTCCCCGAGTGCTTTGAAGACTTGAGGGAAACCGTATAAAATGCGAGGGTTATGCATTATCCGCGTCAAAAACGGACCATCCGCATCCTTCACCGGCATTGTTGGAGAAACTCAGCGTGCGTGAAAAGATTGTCATCGCCAACTGGAAAATGAACGGCTCCGCCGAGGCCAACCGCCTCTGGGCGGAGGAATTCCTTGCCAAACTCGGCGATCTCAACTGCAGGACCGCCGTGTGCGCGCCCTTCGTCTATCTGTCCGAACTCGTCCGCCTCTTCAAGGACACGGGGGTCGCTGTCGGCGCCCAGACGGTTTCGCCCAGGGATCAGGGCGCCTTCACGGGCGAAGTGTCCGCCGCCATGCTCGCCGACATCGGCATGAGCCTCTGCCTCGTCGGCCATTCGGAACGCCGCACCCTCTGGGGTGAGGACGACGAATCCGTGGCCGTCCAAGCTGAAAACCTCGTTGCTCACGGCATCGCCCCCGTCGTCTGCGTGGGCGAGACGCTCGCCGAGCGCGAGGCAGGCCTCACCGAGGCCGTCGTGCTGCGCCAGCTTCGAACCGTGCTCACGCGAGTGCCCGTTGCCAAGCTCGGCGCCGTCGCCTATGAACCCGTCTGGGCCATCGGCACGGGACGCACGGCGACTCCGCAGGCCGCCCAGCACGTTCACGCGGCTCTGCGCGCCTGCCTCACCGAGGCCGACGCCGAAGCCGCCGCGAAGACGCCGCTGCTCTACGGCGGCAGCGTCAAGCCGGACAATGCCCATGAACTCTTCTCCCAGCCCGACATCGACGGCGGCCTCATCGGCGGCGCCGCCCTCAAGGCTGAAGATTTCCATTCCGTCTGCGCGGCTGCCCGCGTCGATTGATTTTTCACTCTAAGGTTTAACCGCCATGCATTTTTCTTCTTAGCATCGCTCTCGTTCTGCAGATCATCTCTGCCGTCGTCGTGATCGTGCTCGTGCTCATGCAGCACGGCAAGGGTGCCGACCTCGGTGCCGCCTTCGGTTCCGGCGCCTCCGGCTCTGTCTTCGGCGCTACGGGCAGCGCAAACTTCCTCTCCCGTTCCACGGCCATCGCCGCCACGGTCTTCTTCTGCTCCACGATCGCCCTGACGCTCGCTTCCGGCGCCTTCAACAAGCGTTCCGCTCAGCCAGCGGGTGGTGTTTTGTCAACGGTCGAACAGCCAGCATCCCATGAATATGGTATGTTTGGTAGTGAAAACCCTAATAAGGTCCCCACGAACGAAATTCCGAGGTAAAATACACCTCCTCTGCTGGTGACCTCGCTTCTTCGGATGCACATCAGTGGGGGAACAGTTCGGGCCGCGGTCGTGGCGAAATTGGTAGACGCGCAGCGTTGAGGTCGCTGTGGTGAGAGCCATGAGAGTTCGAGTCTCTCCGACCGCACCATTTACTGGGGGTATCGCCAAGTCCGGTTAAGGCATCGGATTCTGAATCCGACATTCGTAGGTTCGAATCCTACTACCCCTGCCAACCGTTCTGTTGGATGTGCCGTCAGGCTCAGCAATGACGACGCGTCCGGTGCGTAGCACCAAATACAAGCTTGAGAAGGTTTTTCGCGGTCGTGGCAAATTGGTAGACGCGCAGCGTTGAGGTCGCTGTGGTGAGAGCCATGAGAGTTCGAGTCTCTCCGACCGCACCAGATTGATTGGGGGTATCGCCAAGTCCGGTTAAAAGGCATCGGATTCTGAATCCGACATTCGTAGGTTCGAATCCTACTACCCCTGCCAAGTCAATCAACGGGTGACTCTCCGGATGCTCCTCAAGCATCGAACAGTCAACATTTCGCGGTCGTGGCGAAATTGGTAGACGCGCAGCGTTGAGGTCGCTGTGGTGAGAGCCATGAGAGTTCGAGTCTCTCCGACCGCACCAGATGTACTGGGGTATCGCCAAGTCCGGTTAAGGCATCGGATTCTGAATCCGACATTCGTAGAGTTCGAATCCTACTACCCCTGCCAAGTCATCGAGAAAATGGACGTTCTTCGGAACGTCCATTTTTTTTTGCCTTTCCTTCCCCTTTCCCTCACGCCGCCTCCTCTCTTTTCCCGATACCGCATGACGGCGCACAAGAGCCCGCCAGATTTCGGGCGACGTCCTCCTCCGCGAGCCGTATCCTTTCTGAATCCCCTTCAACTTCAAGGCCGGAGAGCCATGCACGACGTCTTCATTCACAATGCCGTCATTCACGACGGCGAACGCTTCACCGACGCGGACGCCCTTCTCGTCAAGGCGGGCCGCATCTCCTGGATCGGTCCCGGCGCCTGCGCACCCGCGCACGACGGCGTGCCGTCCGTCGACCTCGAGGGACGCACGGTTCTGCCCGCGCTCTGCGACGTTCACACCCATCCGAGCTGGATTGCGGCCACGGTGAGGTCCGTGCCCTGCGTCTCCCCGATCGTCAACACGATCGAGGAGATGATTGAGGCGCTCAGGCGCCATCCGCTCGCCGGCCGAGGGCCCGAGGCCTGGATCACGGGCTTCGGCTATGACGAAGGCAAACTCGCCGAACACCGCACCCCCACCATCGAGGACCTCGACCGCGTCAGCACGACGCAGCCCGTGTTCGTGAAGCGCTCCGACTGCCACTCTGCGATCTGCAACAGCGTCGCCCTGCACCTCGCTGGCATTGAGGCAGGTACGCCCGATCCCGCCGGCGGGCGCTTCGGACGCTTTCCCGACGGTCGCCCCAACGGCGTTCTCACCGAATTCAATGCCGCACAGGTCGTCGAGCGCCTGATGGGCGAGCCCACGTTCGAGAGCGAAGTGGAGATGATGACGGCCTCGGGCGAACACTTTCTTGCGCGCGGCATTCTCGCCTTCACCGAAATGATGGCCGACTACCGCCAGCTCGCCGTCTACCGCGAGGCGGCGCGCCGCGGCTTTCCCGTCAGGGCTCTACCTCGTCTGGAAGGGCGGACGCGACCCTCGGGGCATGCCCGCGCTCACGGACGAGGACAGGACGGAGACCACTTCATCGCGGGCGTCAAGCTCTTTGCCGACGGAAGTGTCTCGGGCGCCACGGCGGCCGTGACGACGCCCTTTCTCAACGGCTCGACCGGGATGGTCACGCTCGACGACGGCGCGCTTGAGGCCGCGGCCGAGTACGCCCGCACCAACAAAATCCAGCTCTCCGTCCACGCCATGGGTGACAGGGCCGTCGGGCGCATCATCGACTTCTTCGAGGATCAGACGCCCTGGCTTGAGGACCGCCCGTCCGTGCGCATCGAGCACGCCACCTTCCTCAACGAGGCTCAGCTCGCCCGCATGAACGCCTCGGCCATGCGCTTCGGAGTGACAACCCAGGTGATCTTCCCGTACGCCGAAATCGAAGGCTACAGGGCCGTGCTCGCCCCGAAGGACCTTGAGCGCGTCTATCCCGTGAGGACCGTCTCCTCGGCGCTCGACGCCTTCGCGCTCTCCTCCGACGCGCCCGCCACCGCCTGGGCCGATCCCGACGATCCCTTCGCCTCGATGGGCGCTGCGGTCACGCGCACAGCCTGGGACGGCACCGTCTTCAACAGGTCCGAAGCCGTCTCCTGCGAAGAGGCCGTCTCGCTCTACACCTCCCGCCCGATGAAGGTCCTGCCATTCGAAGGCGTAGGAAGGCTCGCGCCCGGCATGAGGGCCGACTTCATCGTCCTGCGCGATCCCGTCACGGACGACGGCGAGGCTCTCGCCCGGAACGCCGTCTCCGAGGTTTTCCGTGCCGGAGCCCTGATCCACCGCGCCCCCCGCTAAAATGGAAGGCATTCTCAGGGGGACACACTCATGCAGCGATTCACGCTTTCCATCGACGACGAGCTTGCCGAGCGCTTCGACGCGTACCTGACCGAACACGGCTACGCCAACCGCTCCGAATGCTTCCGCGACATTCTCCGCAATCACTTCACCAGTGAGGACGTGAAGGACAATCCCTCGGCCGAATGCGTCGGCGTGCTCAGCTACGCCTACAACCACCACGAGCGCCAGCTCGCCATGCGTATGACCGAGTACCAGCACGAGCATGCGGGCGAGGTCATCTCCACCATGCACGTGCACGCCACGCACGAAGAGTGCGTCGAGAGCGTCGTGATCCGCGGCCGCGCCGAGGACGTCGTCACGCTCTCCCGCCGCCTTTCGGCCGAACCCGGCGTGCGCCACGGACGCCTCAACCTCATCCCCGTGACGCCCGACGACACGCACGAACATGCTCATGAGCACGCCCATTCACATGATCATCACCACGGGCATTGAGCCGGACGTGAACCCGAGATGAACAAAACGGCGGACTCCGAAGCGGATCCGCCGTTTTTGTTCCTGTCGGTGACGATCAGGCGTAGTAGCCGGGCATGCTCATCTCGCGCGCCGCGAACTGCCTGTAGCCGTCCATGTCGAGCGGATAGTCCCAGCAGCCCATCTGGTGGTACATCTGGCCGCCAAAGCCCGTCTTGAAGCGGTAGAGGCCGTGCATCGGATGCGAAGGATCCGCGTTGGGCGCGACACCGAAGAGGTCGTACTCACTGCAGCCCGCGCGCCTGGCGGTCTGCATGGCGCACCACTGGAGCGCATAGGTGGGCATCAGGTGGCGGCCCTTGGTGGCACTGGCGCCGTAGAGATATGTGGCGCGGTGAGCCGAGAGGATCAGGAACATCGCGGCGAGGGGCTTCTCTTCATGGAAGGCCATCAGGAGCTTCACGCTCACCTCGGGATCGGAACACTGCATGCGGCTCGCGATGACGCTCTCGAAGTAGCGCCTGTCGTTGACGTGCAGGCCGTTGCGGTGAGCCGTCTGCGAGTAGAGGTCGTACCAGAGGCCGAGCGCCTCGGGCCCCATCTCGCGGACTTCGACGCCCTTCCTGCGGGCAAGGCCGATGTTGTAGCGGGTCTTGGGCTTCATCGAGGCGAGGATCTGCTCCTCGGTCCCGCACAGATCGACCACGATCGTGTCGGAGGGGAGCACGTTCATGTTCGCCTTGCAGAGGTTCCAGGTGGCCGTGCCGTAGTTCATGTGCATCTCCTGGAACTCCTTGCGCGGACAACCGCGCCAGTTGCCCTCGGCGTCGAAGTCGCCCTCCTTGCACCAGTGGGACTGCCAGTTGAGGTCGTAGCGGATCGCCAGGCACCCCTTGGGCAGGTAGCTCCTCAGGCACTCGGAAAGCTCCTCGAGGAAGCGCCCCTGGTTCTCCTCCGACGGCTCGATCTCGGGACCGTACGGAAGATAGGCCACGTATTCGTCACTGCTGCAGTACTGCGCAAACATCAGGAGGTCCGCATTGGTGCGCGACCAGCCGCCCACGTCGGTGTAGAGGTCGCTGTTGCGCACGGAAAACTCGAAGGCCTTGGAACGCATGCCCAGATTCGCCTTGACGCGGGACCAGAAGGAGGTCTGCTGAACGATGGGCGTGCTGTAGGCGTCGGAGACGTCCTTGGGTTCGACGGTAAGCTGCATGGCGTGAAGGGTCCCTTGGTTCCTTTATTCGAAGAATGCAAAAAAGCACGCGGGCGCATGTGCTGATGCGCCCGCGTGCGGGTACAGGTGTCACTTTAACGCATCTTTTCCGCAAAGTCACTAGTACGACAGTTCAATGCAGGAAAATGCCGGCCTTCACGCGCCCAAGTGTTGCGTAAAGACAACTATCCTCTGCTTTTTCCCTGCGGTTCAGGATTGGCGAATGAAGAAAACGCCCCGAAGCCTTCGCTTCGGGGCGCCTGTTTTTCAGCCTTGTTTCAGCCTGTTTTCTTCAGGACGGCTCTCAGATGAGGAAGAGCATGTCCATCAGGAAGAAGGTCGGGAAGAGGATCGTCACCGACCAGAGCATGTAGCCGAAGAACGTCGGCATCTTGATGCCGCGCTCGTTGCAGATGGAGACCGTCATGAAGTTCGGGGCGTTGCCGATGTAGGTCACGGCGCCCATGAACACGGAGCCCATCGAGATGGCCATCAGGGTCTTGGCGCCCTCGCCCATCAGCACGGTCGGATCGCCGCCGGCGAGGTTGAAGAACGCCAGATACGTCGGCGCGTTGTCAAGGAACGCGGAGAGCATGCCCGTCAGCCAGAAGAAGAACGTGTTGTTGAAGCTGCCGTCGGCGTTCGTCACGGGGCGACGAGCGGCGCGAAGTGGCCGTCGTGACCCGCGCGGAGCATGGCGAGCACCGGCACGATGCAGCAGAAGATGCCGAAGAAGAGCTTGGCGACCTCAAGGATCGGATCCCAACTGAAGTGGTTGGCTTCGCGGGTGGCCTTCGTGGTAAGCAGCAGGGAAGCGCCGGAGATCACGATGAAGAGCGTCGCGGAGCACGCCCTCGAGCGAGAAGTGCACGCCGAGGGAACGTGAAGTCCACGCCCGAGCGCCAGAAGCCGGACATCAGGACCGTGCCGACGATGGCGGCGACAGGATGTTGATGCCGCCGTCGACGCCGATGGCCTGCTTTTCCTCGGGCGCCTTGAAGCCATCCTTGACGTCGCGGGAGAACATGAAGCTGTCGATCGCGAAGTAGACCGCAAGCAGGATGGCGCAGGTCACGAGCCACGGAAGCATCAGGTGCTCAAGCGTCCAGAAGAAGCTCACGCCCTTGAGGAAGCCGAGGAAGAGCGGAGGATCGCCGAGCGGGGTCAGCGCGCCCCCACGTTGGCGACGAGGAAAATGAAGAAGATGAAGGTGTGGACCTTGCGCCTGCGGTTCTCGTTGGCGCCGATGAGCGGGCGGATGAGAAGCATGGCAGCGCCCGTCGTGCCCATGAAGTTGGCAAGCACGGCGCCGAGCGCGAGGATCGCGGTGTTCACGATCGGACGACCGACGAAGCTGCCGCGGACGTGAATGCCGCCGGCAACGATGAAGAGCGAGCCCACGAAGATGATGAACGGCACGTAGTCGGCGAGAAGCACGTGGGCGATCTCGTGGAAGGCCGTGTCAGGACCGAAGACGGTCGCAAGCGGAATGATGCAGCACAGGGCCCAGAAGACGGAGATCTTGCCGAAATGATGGTGCCAGATGTGCGGGGCGAACAGCGGGAAAAAGCGCGATGGAAAGCAGAATGCCGGCAAACGGCACGGCCCACGCAAGGCCGAGCTCGGCGCCGTTCATGTCGCTCGCCATGGCGGCAGCAGGCAGCAGAAGGGTTGCAGTTGCAGCCGCAACGCTTTTAATGGACAAAGTCACGATGGAGACTCCCTGGGGCGACCGCCTGAGCGCCGGCCGCCGGTTGAAAATGGCGTACGTTGGAAGGTGCGGTCGAAAGCGCTTCCCGGGAGCGGAGGCGCCAACTGTACTTTCCAATGTGCACCGCGTTACAAAATATCTCAGAATGCAAACATACACGGATTTTCTGATCCCTGCAGAACTTTCCGAGGTTTCTTTACAAATGAGGGGCCCCTTAAGCCGAAAGGACTGGAAAATGAAAGGCGCAGGCCCTAGGTCCGCGCCTTTCATCGTGCCCGTGAGACTCCTATGCCACGGGCGGCAGTCCGAAGACCTGCCTGAGGTAACGCAGATAGCCCTCGTCTCGCACATGCCCTTCTCGGGCGCGTCGGAGATCTTGGCGACGGGCTGCCCATTGGCCTTGACCATCTTCATGACGACGTTGAGCGGCTGCGGCCCCTGTCGTTCATCAGGTTCGTGCCGATGCCGAAGGCGACCTTGACCCTGCCGTGGAAGCGCTCGTAGAGCTCTATGGCCTTCGGGACCGTCAGGCTGTCGCTGAAGATGAGGGACTTCGTCCTCGGGTCGCAGCGGTTGGCCTTCCAGTGCTCGATCATGCGCTCGCCCCAGACGAAGGGATCGCCCGAGTCGTGCCTGACGCCGTCGAAGAGCTTGCAGAAGAACATGTCGAAGTCGCGCAGGAAGGGATCCATCCCGTAGACGTCGGAGAGTGCGATGCCGAGGTCGCCCCTGTACTCCTTGGCCCACATCTCGAAGGCGAAGACCTGCGTGTCGCGCAGCCTTGGGCCCAGCGCCTGGCAGGCCTGCAGGAACTCGTGGGCCATCGTGCCGTGGGGCGTAAGGCCGAGCTCCTTGGCGTACATGACGTTCGACGTGCCAGTGAAGATGCCGCCGAGACGCTCCTTCATGTTGAGGAGAACCTTCTTCTGCCAGGCCTTGGAGAAGCGGCGCCTCGTACCGTAGTCGGAGATCCGCAGCCCGCCGTTGTCGGGCTCGTTGCGCAGAAGCTCGATCTTGCGCTCAAGGCGTGCGACCCCCTCCGTCTCGTCAAGATCTGGATACGTGTTCCTGAAGTAGACCTCGTTGACGATCGCAAGCACGGGAATCTCAAAGAGGATCGTGTGCAGCCACGGGCCCTTCGCGGTGATGTCGATGCCGCAGGGATAGTCCTGAGACTTCGTCACGGAGATGTACTTGCGCTTCAGATGGAAGAGGCTCAGAAACTCGACGTAGTCCGACTTGATGAAGCGCAGGCTGTCGAGGTAGGCGAGCTCGTCCTCCCTGAAGTAGAGGCTGCAGAGATGGTCGAGCTCGGCGTTGATCTCGTCGACGAAGGGCGAAAGATCGATGCCGGGCGTGCGGCACTTGAAGCGGTATTCGGCATCGGCCCCCGGGAACTGGTGCAGCACGCACTGCTGCATCGTGAATTTGTAGAGGTCCGTGTCGAGCAGTGATTCGATGATCAAGACAGCCTTCCTATACGTGGAATGATTGACGCCTTCGGGGCCGGCCGTCAGGCCGCCAGAAGGGAGCGGGCCTCTTCAAGCTCCGCACCGCCGCAAGCCGCGGCGGGCGCGAGCCCCGCAAGGCGCGCGTCGAATTCGGGCGTTCGAGTCCAACGCAGGTTCGCGAGAAGCTCGTCGGCCATGTCGGGACGATTGCATACGAGTACCATGTCGCAGCCCGCCGCAAGCGCCTTCTCGGCCTGCTCCGTCACGCTGCCGCCCGCGGCCCTTCATGCTGAGGTCGTCCGAGACGAGGGCCGCGAAAGCCCAGCCGTTCTCGAAGCTCGTCCTGCAGGAGGCGCCTCGAGAAGGTGGCGAC
>VOFC01003099.1_pt1 | contig 31771 bp, 29 predicted proteins | sample 5384161 | NCBI WGS metagenome assembly VOFC01 (sample SAMN12384722, study PRJNA508395) | human gut metagenome | isolation source: healthy gut B | host: Homo sapiens
TTGTTTCTTTTGCAAAAGTTCAATAGCTTCTTCCAGCGTAACAGTCATCGGGTCCATTGTCTTGGGTAATGAGGCATACAAGCCGTTGTTCTGGATATAAGGTCCGAAACGTCCCGCACCTACGACTACATTCTTGCCTTCGTACTCTCCGAGAGTACGGGGAAGTTTGAACAGCTCCAGCGCTTCTTCCAGCGTAATGGTCTCGATGGACATTTCTTTTTTTACCTGAGCGAAACGGGGCTTTTCCTCATCTTCGGCAGTACCTATCTGTGCTACTGGGCCGAAACGTCCGATTTTTACAGACACTTGCTTTCCGCTGACGGGGTCTGTTCCCAGAATCCGTTCGCCTGCCTTGTGGGCGGTTTTCGCGGCAAGCGTGTTTTCTACTGAAGGATGGAATTTTTTATAGAATGTTTTCAGAATGGCGGTCCATTGCTTGTCACCTTCGGCTATTTCGTCGAATTGCTTTTCGACGCTCGCAGTGAAGTTGTAGTCAAGGATGTCCGGGAAGTACTCTATCAGGAAGTCATTGACCACAATACCGGTGTCTGTCGGCATCAGTTTTGACTTTTCAGCTCCGGTGATTTCTGTATGGTTGTTGTCCGTTATTTCATTACCCTGCAGGTTGAGCACATTGTAGGTGCGTTCTTCACCTGCTTTTTCTCCTTTTATCACGTATTCGCGTTGCTGGATGGTGGAAATGGTAGGAGCATAGGTAGACGGACGTCCGATACCCAGTTCCTCCAATTTGCGCACAAGGCTTGCTTCCGTGTAGCGGGGAGGGTGTTGGGTGAAACGTTCGGTAGCGGTGATACCTTCATGTTCGAGCTTCTGTCCTTTTTTCAGAGGGGGCAGTAGGCGTGCCTCATCTTCCTGGGTTTCTACGTCATCATCGTATGATTCGCGGTAGACACGGAGGAAACCGTCGAATTTCACCACTTCGCCGGTTGCAGTGAAAGTCTCCGTCTCGTTGCTGATAGCAATGGTTACGGTTGTCTTTTCCACTTCGGCATCTGCCATCTGCGAGGCGATGGTACGTTTCCAGATGAGGTCGTACAGCTTTCTTTCCTGCGGGGTACCTTCTATCTTGGCATTCTCCATATAGGTGGGGCGGATAGCTTCGTGGGCCTCTTGCGCTCCTTTGGTCTTGGTGGCGAAGTGGCGGTTGTGTACGTAACGTTCGCCCATCAGGTTGGAGATGGTTTCACGGCTGGCGTTGACGGCAAGTTCGGAAAGGTTGACGGAGTCGGTACGCATGTAGGTTATCAATCCGGATTCGTACAGACGTTGCGCCACCATCATGGTCTGTGCCACGGTGAATCCCAGTTTGCGGGCAGCCTCCTGCTGCAAGGTAGAGGTGGTGAACGGGGCGGCGGGAGTTTTCTTCAGCGGACGGGTAGTGATGTCGCTGATGGTAAACGTAGCTGCTTTACAGCTCTCCAGCAATTTCCGGGCTTCTGCCTTTGTCTTGAGCCGATGCGCCAGTTCGGCTTTCATTTCCACTGTTTTGCCGTCAGTGTCCGGAACGAGGAATACGGCAGTAACACGGTAGGATGCTTCGGTTTGGAATGCATGTATCTCGCGTTCGCGCTCTACAATGAGACGGACGGCTACGGACTGTACACGGCCTGCAGAAAGGGCAGGTTTCACTTTCTTCCACAATACCGGTGAAAGTTCAAAACCTACGATACGGTCCAGGATACGTCGGGCTTGCTGGGCATCGACCAAGTTGATGTCAATGTCACGGGGATTTTCTATCGCTTTCAGGATGGCACCTTTGGTGATTTCATGGAAGACGATACGTCTGGTGTGTTCCGGTTTCAGTTTCAGCACTTCGTACAAGTGCCATGCGATGGCTTCCCCTTCGCGGTCCTCATCGGAAGCCAGCCATACGGTTTCTGCCTGCTCGGCTTCTTCTTTCAGCTGGGTTACGAGTTTCTTTTTATCCGCCGGTATCTCGTAATGCGGTTTGAAGTCTTTGTCTACGTCAATACTGAACTCTTTTTTCTTCAAATCACGTATATGGCCGTAGCTGGAAAGGACTTTGAAATCTTTTCCAAGGAATTTCTCGATGGTTTTTGCTTTCGCCGGAGACTCGACAATGACAAGGTTTTTCTGCATAAATTTCTGTTTTTATAGTGACTCCAGCCACTAATTTGCCCGCAAAAGTAGGAAAAAAACAAACTTTCCACCTTATAATATAAGGAGAATTTAGCAAAAATGACCTTTTTTGTTCAAATTAGAGCTTCGGCTTGTGCTGCCTCTATTAAAAGAGGAAGCTTACTCCGCCTAAGAAACTGAGACCTTCTGAAGGGTATCCCCAGTAGTACTGGTAATCTTTGTTCAGCAAGTTGTTCACGCGCGCATACACGGAGATACCTTTGAAGAGTTCGTAGCTGCCGTTCAGATAGAGATTGCTGACGGGGTCCGCCTTGTTGCCCTCCACGCCTTGGCGTGAGATGTGCTGATAGCCGATGCCGACAAGCAGTGGGGAGATGGGGCGTACCTTGAGATTGAGATTGCCTTCTACGGCCGGTTTGAAACTTACTACGACATCAGAACCGTCTGAGTCCGTTGTCCAATGGCGATAGACGGCATTGGCGGCGAGATAGAAAACATCCTTGTAGTTGTAGCTCAGGTCGGCTCCGGCGTAGAGGTTCTTGGTGTCTTCTGTGAGGAAAACATTGCTTATCCCGTCGGACTTGACAGTCGGAGTGTCAATCAGGTCGTTTTTCAAATCTTGATACCCGCCGTATAGGTTGAACCACAATCCGCTGACCGGGCTTGCCTTGAAGCCGACGGCTGCGTTGAGCTGTTCGTAGGTATTGTCAAGTTGCTGGTTTGTAATGCCATAAGGCGTAATGGTTTCCAGACGGCGGAAATCGTTCTGTAGCCGTCCTCCCTTACCTTGTGCGTAGAGGATGTAGCTGTCCGAGAAGATGTATTGTATTTCTACGTCGGGAGCGGCGCGGAACTTCTTGCCGAAACCGAAAGCCAGGTCGACGTCTGCGCCGAGACGTATTTTCCAGTCGTCATTCTGAAAGAGATAGTATGGATTGAAGTCTACGTCGGTGTGATTCTCGAAACGTCCGTCGCTGTAGAATGTATTGTCCATGGCAAAAGCCATGCCGATGGTCTGCTCATCGGAGATGGAACCGGTGACATCGGCTTTGGTACGCACGATATTTTCTTTGATATTGCTCACCATGAGGTCGTGTTGGCGCTGGTAGACCAACAAATTGGTTTCGGCACGGAATTGGAGAGGCATATCGTCGCTCGTGGAACTTACCCCGAAATGTACATCACCCGAAACGAATTTCTGCTTGTTGCTGACGAAGTCGGGCAGGAAATTGAAATTGCTTTGGTTGAACTTTCCGGCAATATTCAAATCGACTTTGCTGAAGGCATGTACATAATCCATGGCAGCATGGGTACGGTAGTAGAATGAATTCCACTTCCCGCCATTATCCGGCAAGTCCAGTTTGCCATCCATGCCATCCATTGTGAATGTCAGGTTGAGGCGGTCTTTGGGGGATAAAGAGAAGAGGTAGTTGGCGCGTACATCGAGGTTACCGTAGTTACCGTATCCCAAGCGTACATATCCGGGCAGCGCTTTCGCCTGCGTCTCTTTTCCGGTATAGGCTTGCATGATACCTGCCGGGATATGGGTTGCCGGCATCAGGGTGGCGTCATATTCCACCGCCTTTTTGCTGACGGTAGGAGGTTCCACCTTGGGAAGCACGTTCACTTTGGAGGCATCCATGATGTCCGGATTATATTCTTGTTCCACGACTACCGTACGGTTCATGGTGGTGTCTTGGGGTTGTGTCTGGGCTTGTGCTCCCAAAGAGAGGGAGACAAGCATAGTTCCTGCGAGGATATATTGTATCTTTTTCATAATGTGCTATATTTCTTACTTTAATTTCTCCAGTCTTTCGTTAATCATGCTTGCTATATCGTCGTCGGCCTGGTAGTTCTGCTGCAGGCTCAATAGGTATTGGCGTGCATCGAGCTTCTTGTCCATGGCTACATATACATCAGACAGAAGGATGAAACTGCGTGCCAGCCAGTAGGCATGCGGTGTGCTCTGGTCGATGAAATTAAGGATTTCCTTTTCTGCAGAGGCATAATTACCGGCGTTGTACCATTGTAATGCCACCAGATATTTGGCTTCGGCTCCATAAAGGGTACGGGTGTCTTTGGCCAGCAGCTGAAGGTCATCCATTGCCTTCTTGTCGGCTTTCTGGTTGAGGTATGCCTTGGCACGGTAGTACAACGCCTCGTTCCGGAGCTCCGGAGACAGCTTGGCTTCGGCAAGCAAGGCTGTGGCGGCGTTGATGACTTCCGCATCATCATGCATCAGTGCTCCACAGCGCAGTACACCGATAGCGCCAAGCTGGCGGCGCTCTGCCGTGGTGGCTTTGGCCTGCAATTTCTTGTAGTCGGCCAATGCCAGGTCATATTGCTGGCGGTTGAACAGAATTTCTCCATGCATCAGCAAAGCCTCTTCAGAATATGGGTTATCGGGGTATTCCAGCAGTTTTCCGGCATGTTCCAATACCGCCTCGTCATCTTTCTGCTCTTTGCCTATGACGCAGAGGTAGTAGTGTGCATTCAGGCTGAAAGCGCCTCCCGGATAACTTTGCAGATAGCGGGTGAAACTCTCTTTGGCAGGTACGGCTTCGCCTTTCATATATACTTTTTCGGCAGCGATGTAAGTCAGCGAGTCTTGCTCACTGGGTTCGAAGCGGATTTCTCCCGGCATTTGGGCGGCAAGGGCGGCAAACTCATCCACGCGGTTGGCATCTACGTAGATGGACTTCAAGTCGCGCATGGCAAGGCGGGCTTCCTCGCTTCCGGGATATTGGGTGACTACATGTTTGTAGGCTTCTATGGCACGGTCATAGTCATCGTTCTGGTAGTAAAGCAGGCCGATTTCTGCAGCTGCTTTACGGCTGACGGGACTCTCGGGATACTTGCCGAGCAATTCGCGGAAGGCGGCGATAGCTTGGGGGCTGTTGTTGCTCTGTACGTAGGAGCGCCCTTTTTCGTAAAGGGCATTGATGGCATAAGGCGAATTGGGATATTTGACGGCAAGGCGGTCCAGCATGCTCACCTTTTCCGTATAGTTCTTCTGCATGCCATATACCAGCGCTAATTGATAGACGGCATAGTCTCCGGCGGGAGTGTTCAGATTCTCGGCTTTGGCGTAGTATTGCTTGGCCTCGTCGAAACGGCGGACGTGCAGGTTGCAGTCACCGATACGGTTGTAGGCATCTGCCAATGCGGTCGGGTTTTCACCTTTCTCCAGTTGGACAAAGTTGCGGAAACGGTTCTCTGCCGTCGAATAGTCTTTCTGGTGGAAAGCGATGTAGCCCAGGTTATAGTAGGCAAGGGCGAACATCTCCGTATCCCTCTGCCGGGTGAGTGACAGATATTCGTTGAAATTGCGGGCAGCTTCTCTCATCCGGTTCAGGCGGTAATAAGACTCGCCGAGCCAGTAGAGGGCGTCTGCCTTGGTCTGGAGGTTGTATTGCCCCAACGTGACGCTTTGGTTGAAGTAACCGATGGCTTGTTCGAACTGCGTGTTGGCAAAAGACTGGGTCCCGAGTTGGAACAGAATCTTTTGTTTGGCTTCCAGAATGGCTTTGCTGGGATGGGAGATACGGTCGATGGACTTGAGTGCGGCATCATAGCTGCGTGTATTCATGTATACTTCCACCAGGTAGTTGCTGACTTTCTCGGCATAAGGAGAGTTTGGAAATTCGTTCAGGAATTTCTCAAAGACGGTCACCGATTCGCCGAAAGCGGAATAGGAGGTCTCGTGAATGCATAAGGCGTAGTTATAGGCAGCTTGTTCCTTGATTTTCGGGTCGGCATTGGAAGCGGCAGCCTGCTCGAAGGCCATACGTGCCTTGGTCTTGTCGGCCAGTTGCAGGTAAGCCAGTCCCATGTGCAGGTAGGCATTTTGGGAGAGAGCGTCGTTCTCTGCAGTCATTTCGCCAAGGATGGCAGGAACTTGAGAATACACGCCGCATTGATAATAGGACATACCCAGCATGTAGAGGGCATCTCTTCTATGAGTGGCAGATTCGGCATTGTGCTCCAGGTATTGCTCGAAGGACTTTATGACTTCGTGGTATTTCCCGAAATGGTATTCGGCTGTACCGAGGATGCGGTTCAGCTCCGCCGTGTGCGTGTAGCTCAGACCGTCGGGGTGGGTTGACAAGGCATTTTGCGCTACAATTTCCGCCTTGTCGTACTGTTTCTTCAGCAAGTAGATTTCGGCGATGTAATAGGGGACCAGGTTCTTGTACTTGGCATTGTCCTGCAGAGGCAGGAAACCGCTGAGCGCTTCGTCATACCGTCCTTGGGTATATCGGATATAAGAGATGTAGTAAGCACAGTCCGCTGCATATTTCCTGCTGGTGCTGCGCAGGGTCTCGAACCAGATGGCTGCTTCCTTTACATTGCCCGTCTTCAGATAGCAGGTGGCAAGGCGGTAGGTCATGTCGTCACGCTCCTCGGTACCCAGAAGGTCGAGGCGGGCAGAGTTGAACATGGCGAGGGCATCGTCATAATTGCCTTCGAAGAAATAGGAGGAGGCGATTAATGCATAGATGCGGTTGGCATGGGGAGTATCAGGATATTCGTCCAGAAAGGCGCGGAGCAGGTCTATGCTTTTGGGGTCTCTGAGCTCGTATGCGGCGCATACCAGCATGTATTCCGCTTCTTGCCGCTCGCCGGTATCGGGCAGAGGCTTGCCGTCTGCATTCATCTGGCGTACATAGGCTTGCAACGGGGAGATGGCGGCAGCATAGGCCTTTTGCTGGAACAGCGTTTGTCCTTCCTGGTAGAGTCGCTTGGGAGAAGTACTCTTCTCGCTTGTTTGTGCTGAGGCGAGTAAAGGTGCGCAACAGAGTGCTGTGCACAATATTCGGGAGATTTTATGTTTCATCTTCTTTTGTTAGAATAGGTATTTTACAAAAATACGGGTTTTACCCCGGAAATGTTACACTTGTTTGGCTTTTTTAGGATATATACCATAATAGGAACGAATAATCATTCGCTTTTGTTCTTCCGCATGTCTTCCAGGAAGATACCCACTCCTTTGCGGATGGAGCCGAGCCCGAACTCTTCCGTACGGATATCTTTCAAGGGGAGGAAGAAGAGGTCTGCCGCGTCGTCCATCGCCTCGAAGTGCAAGGTGTCCTCCACCGTACAACGGAAAAACATATCCAGCGTGTGTACGGGGAAGCCGGAATAGATGTAAATATTGGGCAGGGAGAAGAGATATTCGGCCTTTGCCACCTTCATGCCGGTTTCTTCTCTTACTTCGCGGGCAACGCCTTCCTCTCCGGTCTCGGTCATGTCGATGAAGCCTCCGGGGAGGTCCAGCGTCCCTTTGGCAGGCTCTTTGGCGCGGCGGCACACCAGTAGCTCGTCGCGCTCGTTCAGTATCAAGGCGACGGTGGCAGAAGAGGGGTTGAAGTAGTAGACGAAACCGCAGTCGGCGCACTGCTTCGACTTCTCGTTATGAACTTCGAAATGGGCTGAACCGCATTCACGCCGTGCCATTAAGGGACTTCCCGATTATCAACTGCATACGGTAGCGGCATGGTGCGGTTACCGGTTAGAGCAACACCACCATGCGCTGGCCGATGCGGCAGCCTGTGCCTGGATAGCCAGGCAGGTTATTTAAAATATCTGTTTAGCGCAGAAATTCGTAATGACCGGCAGTGCCTTCAAAAAGAAAGGATGCCGTCGTCCGAACGTACTTCCATGGCAGGGATATATACCTTCCCGTCTTTCTTTATTTGCCATGTTCCCGGAATAAGGTCGGTGATGACGAATTTCATGGCAGCGTTTCCGTCTACTTTCATATCGACTTTGCCGGACAGAGGCCGGCTGTCTCTGCTGAAGGTAACGACCCGGTCGGCTATCTGTACGCCTACCACTTTTTCCGCGTCAATGCGTTTCACGTTATTCATCTGTTTGCAAGTGTTGTCCGCAACCTGCATTACGTTCAAGAAGTAGTTTTCGGTGGCGGGAGCGGCCGGAGATACTTCCACACGCCATGCTCCCCGTTCGTTGGCATCATCGGGGCGGTTGGGCAGTGCGTCGTTCGGGTAGTTGGTTCCGAATACCCAGAATTCTTTTCCTTTGCCGCCCACCTTTTCTATCTGTGCATTTCCGGCTTCGGGCAATAATACATGGTTCTGCAACATTCCGGTATCACCGTTTTTGGTGCGCCGGACAATGAAACGGTTGCCTTCTATCGTAGGTTCTTCAATGCTGTGCAGCAACCAGAATTTCTTGAATGTGGGGTCGGAAGACACAACTTTGTCAAATACGATAAGTGCGGCGGGCACTTCGGCAGCGTGCAGGTTCAGGAAGACGAAGGAGCGTTTCGCCTCTTTTACTTTATCCGTGTAGGCTTGCGTGATGTCGCCTTTCAGATAGGAGTAGTCGGGTTTGCAGGCATCAGGCCCGAAGCCGTGCGCCAGGGCTTTGCCGGTTGTGTAGTCTTTGCTTAGCAATTGCTCGAACGAGCGGCAGGTTTCCCAGCGGTCGCCGGGCATGCGTTGTCCGCCGTCATTGGTTGCAAATTCGGTCTTGCCGCCTCCGCCATAGTTCCAGCAGGCGAATTTTTCATCGGGATTATATACCAGCAGCGAATTATGTGCGATGGTACGTTTGAAGAAATTCTTGTTGTGCGGGCTGTTGTATCCGCCGGAACTTCCCTGATAGGCTCCCGCGTCGATGGCAAGGGGGCCTTTGTAATAGAGCTGGAAAGAGCCGCCGTCCAAGTGCTGGTGGTTGCCGACAAACTGTTCGTTTATCTTCATTTCGGCAATCACGCTGTTTTCGTCCCATGCCGTGCGGGCTATCATCCAGCCGAAAGGACTTCCCGAATAGCGTGTCAGCGGCAGGTCATCGGGAGCTTTGGCCTTCAAATCCAAGTCTCTCCACAGAATGTCGAAGATGAGGCAGTGGCGTTCGATGTTGGGTTTGCGTTCGTACTCCTATGCCAGATAGCTGTCTTTGTAGAAGCTGGAAGCCAGCATGGCGGGCAGCGAATAGGACGGTGTGTTTTTTCTGATGGGATTCGTATCGCCGGCCGGCATTACCTGCCCGTCGGGACGGCGGCGGTAGAGGAAGTCGTACAGGACAAACTGCTGCGCCGGGTTGTATATGGCTCCCTGCGCCCATGCGTTGCAGAATCAGAGCGAGAAGAGGTCGTTGCTGAAACGTACATTTACGTAGCTCGTTCCCTGATGGTAGTTATGCCCGGGTAGATGTAGTTTCGCACAGGCAGATAATCCTTGAACATCATCTTTATTACATGGTTGTACATGTCCGGATATTCATCGTAGATGGCTATGCCGGCGGAAAGCATATCCCGCAGTATCATCCATTCGCTGGAATGTCCGGCAATCGGTTCGTTGTTGCGGGGCGGATAACCGCATTCCATTGTTTTGGCTATGCGGATGAAAGATTCTATGTAAGCTTTCTTTTCGGATTCTTTCATCTGGTCGTAGCACCAGTCATATACCATTGCACCGCAGGTGAGCATCACACCGCTGGCACGCGACAAATCGCCTTTTGTTCCGTAATTGACGTTCTGAAGCGTGTCCAGCATGGCGGTAATGGCGCTTCTGGCCTGTTTCTTGTCGCCATACACCAGATAGTCGAGTGCCTGCACTTGTACGCGGCTGGTTACGCCACGCATTTCAAAATAGTAACGGAATCCTCTGTCCTTAACTTTTGCTTCTTCTTCGGGGGTACGGTCTTTGCCTAATTTTGTCAGGGTAGCCAGAACTTCCTTTACATGCGGGTGTTCCATGCGTTTCTTTAAATCGGGCAAATCGGCGGAGCGTACATAAAGCCGGGGTGTACTTGCGGCGGAATGGGTACTGTGACGCCTTCCATATTCTCCCAGGTAACCTCTGGCCTGCTTTGTTGCGCATTGCTTTTCAGACAGAAAACACAGAGGAAAAAACTCGTGATAAATAGGATACTTTTTTCATGTTTTTTGTTTGGTATATTAATAAGTAGTTGTTCGTCCATCCGTTCCGGTGGGGATAACCGTGTTTAACCCATTGTAAATGTAAAGGCAAAAATTATTATCTGTCTTGCCTTTTGACGGACAAAATATACCTATTCCTGCATTTTTGAACATAAATGATATATGCTGGGACATTATTAATATCACGCAGTGCGAATACAGATTCAGTCAGACTGAAGATAATCGAAAATAAGGGTGAATACCGTACCTTTGTCATGGTGTGAATAAACGGAAATTGCACCTTTGTGAAGTTTGATTATTCTCTCTACCAATGCCATTCCAATACCGTTTCCTTGTGAGAAATCCCGGTTCCTGCCTCTGTAAAAAGGTTCGAACAGATGCTCCATATCTTCTTCGGGAATGCCGATGCCGGTATCGGAGAAACGGATAAGTGCCTTATGTTTGGAAAACGAAATCTGTACCGTTGAACTTTGGTCAGATGAGAACTTGCAATTATTTTCGATAAGGTTTACAAATGCTGTCCGAAGCAGATAGTCGTTACCACGAATAGTGACCATTTCGTCATCTTCGGTATCGTCTTCAAACCTTAAGTCAACATTATAGCCGCTGTGGGCTTTCATCACCATGGCACTGGCATCCAATAGCACTTCGTCAAGACGTATTGCCGACATGCTTATTTGTTCTGTATTGTAGCTTGCCTTTGCCAAATCCATTAGTCCGTTGGATAGTTTCTCAATATTACGGGCATCGGAAAGCGCATTTTCAACCACTTTTTTATAATCTTCGCTTGAGCGCTCTTTGTAAAGAGAAAGTTCGAGTTCGGCAATCAGTGCAGCCATTGGAGTCCGCAGTTCGTGCGAAACATTACTGATAAACATCTTTTGGGCTTCAAATGATTCTTCAAGGCGGTCCAGCGTTTTGTTGAACGTTCGGGCAATTCTCCTATTTCGTCTTTGTGGTCTTCTACTTCCACACGCTTGCTGAGATTGGAAGCGGTGATGGCTTCAACTTGTTTTACAATTTCCGATACTGGTTTTAGTACGCTGCGTGCCATGAAATAGCCGATGACAAACAACAACCCGAATGAAACAGCCCATACCGCAAGCAGGCGTGTATTTAGAATATGGAGCATATCGTAGCCTGCTTGTGGAAAGAGCAATTCTTCGAGCACAAAGAAGACGGCGATTATAAGTAATGCCGTAACAAACAGATATCGGAGCGTTAGTTTAGTACGGATTTTCATAGCTGAATATGAATCCCATTCCCGGTTTGGTATGGATTAGTTTGGTATTGAAATTTTTGTCTATCTTTTTTCGCAAATAGTTTATATAAACATCGATGAAGTTTGTTCCGGTATCAAAATGGGTGTCCCATACCTTTTCGGCTATTTCGGTACGGGTTAGGATTCTTTCCGGGTTTTGGACAAAAAAGAGGAGTAAGTTGTATTCTTTCGGTGTAAGTATAATGGACTGTCCGTTTCGCGAAACGGACTTTGTCCTGAGATATACCTTGAGATCTGCATACTCTATGCACTCTACTGTGGGTATTTGGCAGCGCTTCAGTAAGATTGATATGCGTGCATTCAGTTCTCGGAAGTCAAAAGGCTTGACCATATAGTCATCCGCTCCCGAATCGAATCCTTCGAGTTTGTCGTCTGTCGTACCGAGTGCGGTAAGTATCAGTATAGGCACAGTTTCGTTTTTGCCGTCGGATATCGCGGCATAAATCAAACCCACTGCCGTCGGGCAGCATTATGTCTGAAATGATGATATCCTGTTTTTCGTAGGCAAACATTCTCAACCCTTCCGATACATTGGTTGCCGTGCCAACCGTGTGTCCGGACTCTTCCAAACCGCGTTTGAGCAATTCGGCCATACGGTTTTCATCTTCTATAACAAGTATTTTAGCCATATGTTGCAAAGGTAGATGATTTTTTTGTAAGAACTGGGTCTCTAATGATTTTCTAATTGATTTATAAGTGTTTTCTAATGATGTAAGACTATGCTTATGGCTATTTTTTGCCCGCAAAAAAACAATGTTTATGATACGTTTGCTGCTCATAGTTTTTTTTCTCTTTTATTGGTGTATCTGTACCGGCTCGGCAAATTAGATTGTCTTCCGACCAGATAGAGGCTATGTTTCTGAAACAGAACTTGGCACTTATTGCCGAACGGATGAATGTTTCGATAGCCGATGCTGCCATTGCCGAAGCAACAGTTTGGGACAATCCGGAATTATCCGTCGGTGATATCAACTTTTGGAAGAGGCGGGGGACTGATGAGTACGGAGGCGCGGTTGCCAGTCCCAAGCAGTTTTCGCTCGAACTCTCTCAGATGGTTTCGCTTTCGGCGCGCAGGATAAAGTTGGCGGAAGTTGAAAAAATAGATAAGGAGATAACCGTAAGGCAGTTTGAAGAGCTGTTGCGAAGTCTGAAAATGGAACTTCATATCTCGATAGCCGAGCTTGTATATCTACAAAATCTGCTTAAGGTTATCGAGAGTCGGCAGACTCTTCTCGAAAAGGTTGTTGCCGGATATCGGGCGCAGTATCAAACAGGGAATGTAACCGGAAATGAACTGTTGAGGCTGCAAACGGCGCTGTTTGCAGTAAACGGAGAAATGAACGAGGTACGGACCGAGTATAATGCACATCAAAAGAACATAAAGAATTTGCTTGCTTTGGAACCTTCGGTCGTGGTGATCGTTGCCGAGGAGCAGGTTGACTTTCCATCTCCTCTTACATTGGATCCTGCCATGCTTATGGAAACGGCTTTGGCATCCCGTCCCGATTTGGCTGCGGCAGTACTGCGGGCTGAATATCACCGTAAAGATATCGTTTATCAAAAGGCATTGGCGATACCCGACATTAGCTTGGGAGTAAAGTATGACCGTGCCGGAGGTGTGTGGGATAACTTCTTCGGTGTGGGAATAGGGAGTGCAATTACCGGTTTTCAATCGTAATAAAGGAGCTATAAGGAGTGCACGGTTCAGACTTAGGCAGAATGAAATTTTGGTGTTGCAGGAACGGAATAATATACGGAATATGAAATTATTGAATGCCTGGAAAATTACAAAGCCGTTTACTCTTTTCTTGAGGAGAACGGTGTGAATCGTTCCATACAAAGCGAGATGGACAAGATGCCGGATGTGTATACAAAGAATCTGTTGATGAAAAATATATCGATGGTTGAGTATATGGATTTCATGGATAGCTATCATGCTTCGAAAGAGGTGTTGTTGCGGAGCCGGAAAGAGCTGAGGCTTCAATTTGAACGCTTACAATTTGCAATAGGACAAACTATAAAATAACGAATGATGAAGAGAATAATTTATCTTTTACTACCGTTGCTGGCAAGCTGCGGAGAGAACAGCCGGAGCAGTCTGCCGACCCGGGAAACCGTTTCGGACGTTTTTTTGCAGGAAGTGCTGACAGCAAAGCCGAGTTGAAGCGGTTGCAGAAGGAGTTTACCCTTGCCGGAAAAGTAGTTGTTGATTCCGACCGTACGATAAGCTATTCACCTTTAGTAAGCGGTGTAGTCGTGAAAAGCTACTTTTCGCTTGGCGATTATGCAGAAAAAAAGGTAAAAGGATGGTAGATATACGTTCGGTCGAATTGAGCTCTTTTGCAATCGGAACTTGCCGTGGCCCGACAGAATCTTAAAGGTGTGGAGTCCTTGCACGAGAGCGGGATGGCAACCGATAAAGAGCTTGTCGAAGCTCGTTCGACAGTCGGGAAGTTGCAGTCAGATTTTGTTCTTTATGGCGAAAATCAGGATAACGGCGTCTTTTTCCGTAAAAAGCCCCGATGAGCGGCTATGTAATCGGGAAATACTGCAATCCAACCTCTTTCCCGGAAAGTGGCGGACCGCTGTTTTCGATGGCCGATTTATCGACAGTGTGGGTTGTAGCGAATGTCTATGCCGGAAATTTGCAATTTGTACACGAGGGGCAATGCGTTGAAATTACATCCGTGGCCTATCCAGCAGAGGTTTTCAAAGGGTAAGATAGATTTCCTCTCACAGGTTTTCGACTCCGAGGACAAAGCATTGAAGGTGCGAATCACATTGCCTAACCCGGCATTGAAGCTTAAACCGGAAATGCCTGTGGTGGTAAAATTGTTCAATGATTCGAATTTGGAACTGGTAGCGATTCCGAGCAGTGCAGTGATTTTCGACAATAACGGTTACTATGTAGTTGTTGGCGATAAGACTTTCGGGATTCGGAAGATCACCCCTTTCGCCCGGCATAATGACTTTACCTATATTACCGAAGGAATTAAGGCGGGTGAAGAGGTCGTTATAAAGAACCAACTGCTGATGTATAACGAAATAAAAGGGAAGTAACGATGCATAAGTTCATAGAAAACATCATAGGATTTTCCCTTAAGAATCATGTGTTTATCCTTTTTTATGACGGGAGTTCTGTTTGTGGCGGGAATTGCCTGCTACCAGAATACTCCCATTGAGGCTTATCCCGATGTGACCAATACGCGGGCGAAAATCATTGCCCAATGGCCTGGACGCAGTGCCGAAGAGGTAGAGAAGTTCGTTACGCTTCCCATAATGCAACAGCTTAATACCATTCCTCGGAAAACGGATGTGCGCTCCACATCCTTATTCGGGCTGGCGGTTGTCAATGTACTATTTGAGGACGGTGTAGATGATTTTTATGCTCAGCAGTATGCTTCGAACCGTATACAGGAGTTGAGCCTGCCGGATGGCGTGGAACTTTCGATTGAACCGCCGAGTGGAGCCACCGGGGAAATCTTCAGGTACATACTTAAGAGTGACCTGCCCATCCGCGAGGTTTCGGCCGTTAACGACTGGGTAGTGCAACGGGAGCTTTTGGCTGTGCCGGGCATTGCAACGATTGCTACTTTCGGCGGCGAGGAGAAAATGTACGAAATTCGTGTAAATTCGGTGGAACTTGCCAATTACGATATTTCTCCTCTTGATGTTTATGAGGCTGTAGGGGAGAAGCAATATCAATGTGGGCGGCGATGTAATACAGAAGGGGCGCAAGCCTATGTGGTCCGTGGTTTGGGACTATTGGAAAGCGTTGAGGATATTGAAAACCTATTGATTACCACCAAAGGCAGTTCGCCGATTCGGGTTAAAGAAGTTGCCACGGTATCCGTATCTGCAAAACCGCGCCAAGGGCAGGTTGGGCTCAATTACGATGACGATGTGGTACAAGGCATCGTGATAATGCTCCGTGGTGAGAACCCGAGCGAAGTCATCACGCGTCTTAAGGATAAAATCACAGAACTTAACGACAGAATTTTGCCTGAGGATATAAAGATAGTGCCCTTTATGGACAGAACTCGGCTTGTCGATGCTACTGTGCACACTGTAATCGGAAATATGCTGGAGGGGGTTCTGCTTGTGTCATTTATCGTGTTCTTGTTTCTGTTCAACTGGCGTACCACGGTTATTGTGGCTTCGGTCATCCCTCTGTCCTTTCTTTTTGCAATTACGATGCTTCGGATACAAGGGCTGCCCGCCAATCTGATTTCGATGGGGGCTTTGGATTTCGGGCTGTTGCTGGAGGGTACGTTGGTGATAACAGAGGTGGTTTTCGTTGCGCTCCTGCAAAAATCGCAGGAGAGGGGAAAGTACTTCGGCCGTTATGCCAAAAGCGGGCTTATAAAGAAGAGTGCCGGTTCGGTTGCTTCTCATATTTTCTTTGCCCAGATTATTCTGGTGGTGGCGCTGTTTTCCTATTTTCTCGTTTCAGAAAGTGGAAGGAAAGATGTTTTTCTCCGCTGGCTTTTACGCTTGGGTATGCTCTTCTCGGCTCTTTGCTATTGTCGCTTACTTATGTCCCTGTTATGTGCAAGGTGTTGTTTTCAAGACCGATAAGAGAGAGGAACAACAAGGCTGCAAAGGCATTGGAGGGATGGCTCATTTCGTTTTATTACTTCACTAAGCGTCATAGGAAAGCAACCGTTGTCGCATTCGTACTTTTATTCGGTATCTCCCTGTTTCGGTTTATGTTTTGGGGCACGGAATTTATTCCGAGTATGAACGAGGGAGCGGTTTATGTTCGCGCCACTTTGCCTAACAGTGTCAATCTCGAAGAGAGCGTGCGGCTAACCAAAGAGATGAAAGCCAAACTGCAAAGTTTTGAGGAAGTGGATTTTATTCTTACACAGACAGGGCGTCCCAATGATGGAACAGATGCAACGGGCTTTTTTTTCAACATTGAGTTTCACGCCGAGCTCAAACCCGAATCCGAGTGGAAGCGCAAGATGTCCAAAGAGAAGCTGATTGAGCAGATGCAAGATTCTTTGGCTGTTTATCCGGGAATTATTTTTGCTTTTTCGCAGCCTATTCAGGACAATGTAGAAGAGTATGTTGCCGGAGTAAAAAGTGCGTTGGTCATTAAAATCTTCGGTAATGATCTGTATACATTGGAGGCTGCTGCCGATAGTGTTGCCGGAGTCATTAAAGGTGTCCGAGGGGTGGAAGATGTAAATGTATTCCGCTCAATTGGTCTGCCGGAATTGCAGATTAAACCCCTTGAGTCGAAAATGGCCCAATATGCCGTGTCTATGGCAGATGCCCAGGCGGTTATCGAAATGGCTATCGGTGGGAAAGCTGCAACTGTGTTTTTACGAAAATGAGCGTACCTTTGACGTGATGTCCGTTTTGAACAGCAGTTCCGCAACGATGAGCAGAAAATAGGTGATATTCTTATTCCGACAATGGATGGCAAGCAGGTTCCCTCAAGGAAATTGCGGACATTAAGTTTGTGACGGGGACCTGCGTTTATTTATCGTGAAGGAAGCAGCCGGTATGTTGGGATAGGTTTTTCCATTCGGGACAGGGACCTCGGGTCGACCATAGATGAGGCGCAAGCCAAAGTTAAAAGGTTGGTGCATTTGCCTGAAGGCAGCAAAGATACAATGGGCAGGCGAATTTGAAAGCCAGCAGCGAGCCACCAAACGTCTTGCGGTAGTTGTTCCGGCCGTTTTGCTTTTGATTCTCTTTTTTATTGTATATGAACTTCGGCACAGTCAAAGATACGCTGATTGCCGCAAAGCACTATGCCCTATGCTTTTTTATCGGGGATTTATTTCGCTTTGGGTGGCAGGCATTCCGTTCGGTATTTCGGCGGGTATTGGGTTTATCATCTTGTTTGGAATAGTGTCTATCAATTCTATTTTGCTCACGGCACTGATGAAATCGCTTTTGCAGCAAAGCCGCAATATAGGTTTTGCAATAGATGAGGCCGTACGCATCCGTCTTCGTGCTGTGCTGATGATTTCATTAATGGGTTCTGCCGGATTGCTTCCTGCCGCTCTCTCCACAGGAATGGGTTCGGAAGTGCAAAAGCCGTTGGCAGTGATGATTGTAGGCGGCATCCTGATATGTTTTGTGCTTTCGTTTACTGTTTTGCCTCAGGTTTTTTACTTTGCGTACAGTAAAAGTAAGATAAACGGCAACAGGTGATTTTTAGGTATCAGGCAGAAGAATTGCAGGATTTATTCGTTTCTTGTGGATTTATCATTATCTTTGACTGCGAATGCTAATGCGTTAAACAGCCGTTGCCCTTTCGTTACACAGTTGTCTGACGAAAGGGCAACATCTGTTTAACGCAAAGGGTGACATCTGTCTGACGGATTACGGTTGGCGGTGCGGTATCTTGCTATTTATGAACGTATTGGCTGATAGTGCCAATCTAATACCTTATTACATATGAGTGCTTACTATGATTTGTATCAGACTCCCGACCCTTTGGGCGAGAACCGTAACGAGACCCGTCTGCATGCCCGTATCCTGCCACGGGGAACAATCTCCGCCGATAAATTCCGTGAGTTGGTGGCTAAGGCCACCGGTTTCAGTCCCGCTATTCTCGACGGAACTTTGCAGGCTGTTACGGACGAACTATACAGTTGGCTGTCCGAGGGTTGGACGGTGGAAGTGGGCGAGTTGGGCTATTTCTCCGTATCGCTGAAATGCGACCGTCAGGTTACCGACAAGAAAGAAATCCGTTCGCCGTCGGTACATTTTCAGAATGTGAACCTGCGTCTCGGGAGCAAATTCCGTAACCGTTTCAATACGATGGAGCTGGAACGCAAAGCGTCACCGTACGTATCCCGTTCCTTGATGGGCGAGGAGGAGAGGAAAGAAAAACTATTGCTGCATTTGGATAAATACGGATGCATCACACGGGCGGATTATGAATCGATAACGGGTTTGGTGAAACATCGGGCGGTGTCCGACCTGAACCGATACCTTGCAGAGGGATGATACGTAAGTATGGCAGCGGTAAAACGGTGGTCTATTTGAAACCTTGATATCGGAAGAGAGACTTTTTTATAGGTGATTTGTCCCTACCTTTGGGCATGAAAACCAAATTTATGGAAAATACGCTTAAAGCCTGGCTTTTTATCTTTTTCTTCATTTATTCTTTCCCCGGCAGTGTGTTGTGTGCGGCACACCTCTGCAGGAAGGGGGAGGAGGCTATTTGTCTGAAATGCAATATGGATTTGCCCCGTACGGATTATCATCTTTGTGCGGATAATCCGGTGGAACGTATGTTCTGGGGAAAAATTCCTTTGGAACGCGCTACCTCTTACTTCTTTTTATCATAAGGGCAGTGATTTCCGCCGGATACTGCATCAATTGAAATATGGTGGCCGTAAGGACTTGGGAGAAATAATGGGGCGTTTTATGGCAGCGGAATTGACTGTTTCGGAGTTCTTTTGCGATGTGGATGTCATAGTTCCCGTTCCTTTGCATCCCCGCAAGCAGCGGATGCGCGGATATAACCAGAGCGAATGTGGCCAAAGGGGTTGCGGCGGTTACGGGTATTCCTTTGGATGCTGCTTCCGTAGTGCGCAAGAAACATACGGAAACGCAGACAAGCAAATCTGCCTATGAACGGTGGAAGAATGTGAACGGCATCTTTCATCTTCGCTATCCCGAACGTTTTGTCGGAAAGCATATCTTGTTGGTGGACGACGTACTGACTACCGGAGCTACCATTACTACGTGTGCCGATGTGTTTCGGGACGTAGAAGGTGTACGTATCAGCGTGCTGACGCTTGCTGTTGCGAATTTTTGATAAATTCCGGTATTTCGGAAGAACGGGAAGCTTCCGGATATGTATTAAAGTTTGTAATCTGTGTACTTTTTTAACAGAATAGTCGTTTGAACTAATTTGTTCTTTAGGCATTTATATGGCTCACTTTTTTAAAGTAGAAACTATATGAATAAAACAAATTTGTCAGCCTATATGGCTATGACTGTCTCTCAGTTGAAAGAAGAACAGCGCATGGGTACGGCGCATGTGTATCAAAGTACGTTGAATCGTATCAAGGATTTTATGGAGCAGGACTCCATCAGTTTTGAAGAGGTCACCCCAGTGTGGTTGAAAGCGTTTCAAGAGTATCTGCTGGGACGTCAGCTCCATTGGAATACGATTTCCACTTATATGAGAATGTTGCGTGCCACTTATTTCCGTGCCGTAGACGATGGGCTGGCTCCTTTATCAGCCCAGGCTGTTCAAGGGAGTATATACGGGAACAAAGGTAACTGTGAAACGTGCTGTGGATGAAGATGTGTTCCGGCAGCTCAATGCACCTGTGGCGGATGAGAGCCTGGAGTTTACGCGCTTGCTTTTTTTATTGCTTTTTATGCTTCGCGGAATGCCGTTTGTAGATATTGCTTTTCTGCGGAACTGTGATTTGCGTGGCAATGTGATAGTGTACCGTCGTAAAAAAAGACGGGTGCATGGCTTACTGTACGCGTAGAAGCTGAAGCAATGAAGATTATACGCAATCTCAGAAATACCGATAAGACTTCTCCCTATTTATTTCCTCTCATTCATCATCCGGGAAAGGATGAGTACCGGCAATATCAGAATGCTCTGCGCAGTTTCAATTATCATTTAAAGAGATTAGGAGAACGTATAAAAGGCGTTGCAGGACTGACAAGTTATACCGCAAAGGCATAGCTGGGCTACCATTGCCAATTATCGGAATTATCAACAAGAGCTTATCAGTAATGCAATGGGACATTCCTCCGTTAAAGTGACAGAAACTTACTTTAGAAGGCACTCGGATGATAAAATATGGGATATGAATAAGGAAATATTATCTTATATATTTGATAAACAATGATTTGTATTTGCCTGAATAAAAAACATTAAGTCTATTAATGTTTTGATAATACTGGACAAATGTTATCCGTTACTTTGTAGGTAACGGAGAGTTATATATTGCAACAAATATCAACAAAAGATTTGTATTAAACAAGAAAAGAAAAGATTTTTTTCCAAAAAATAAGTAAAGCCGTCCTTTGATATGCTTACAAGACGGACTGACTTGAATGACAGTGTTTTCCTTTGGTGGAAAATGCATAATACTTTCATGTCTGTATTATATTAAATTAACACAGAAAATCTGCTCGTATTTTTTCGCTCTCTCCAATAATCCGCAACAGTTAATTATGTTGATGCAAGATGTCTCTTGCAGTGTGTTTGTTCCTGTTTTCCCGTTACCTACAAAGTAACGGAAATGTTAACTTGATAAAATATATAGACAGATAAGTTATATCTTAATAAAAATGGAGAGCATGAAAAGAGCCTTTGCATTATTTTCCTGTTTATCGGCATTTCTTTGTCAGCACAGGACATTTCGTTGAAGACGAATCTTCTGTATGACATCAGTACTACTTTCAACCTTGGTGCCGAATTCCGGCTGGCTCCGAAATGGACGCTGGATGTTTCCGCGAACTATAATCCTTTTACATTTTCAGACAGTAAGAAGTGGAAACACTGGATGGCACAGCCCGAAGCACGGTATTGGCTGTGTGAGGCGTTTAACGGACACTTCTCTGGTTTGCACCTGCTTGGAGGGCAATTTAACGTGGGCAACGTGAAATTCCCCTCTGGGCATTTATCCTACCACCAAGGACTATCGGTATGAGGGGATATTATTACATGCCGGTTTGTCCTACGGTTATCAGTGGATATTGGGCAACCGCTGGAGCCTGGAAGCGAGCATCGGTGTAGGTTACGTACAGAATCATTACGATAAGTATGACTGTCCCAAATGCGGTGAGTGGAAAGAGAAGAATGACAAAGGGTACTTCAGCGTTACCAAAGCCGCGGTATCATTGATATATGTTATTAAATAAGGGAGGAAGCACATTATGAGAAAAGAATGGATATATGGCAAACTGATATGCGGTGCGTTGTTCTTGCTTGGAACGTGTCTTCCTGCTTTCGCGCAGACGGGACATCTTTCAGGCGTACGCGTAGTCAATGATGAAATAAAGAAGAACGGCCGTGAGGTTCATGTGAATTTTGTACTTGATATAGAGGAGATGCATGTGAAGCGTCAGGAGAGCGTGCGTCTTTATCCGGTGGTGGTGGCGAAAGAGGGTGGTAAGAGTCTGGAGCTTCCTTCTGTGGTGTTGGACGGTCGTGTCCGCGATAAAGTACACCGCCGTGAGAAGGCGCTGACCGGGTCTGCAAAGACCGATGGCGCTTATATAGCGTTGCGGCGTAAAAACGGAGAGGCGCAGCAGGTGGAATATGCAGTGACTCTGCCCTATGAGCCTTGGATGGCTCAGAGTCGTCTGGTGCTGCGCGAGCAGGTGACGGGATGTCTGGAGTGTGCACAGTCCGGCATGGAGGAAACGCCGGTAAAAAACACGTTCCTGCAATTGTTCCGGCCGCAGTATGCCACAGCTTTTGTGCAGCCCCGGAAAGAGACTGTGAAGGTACGAAACGAGGTGCGTGTGGCACGTTTGCAGTTCCGTCAGGACAGTTACAATATAGACCCGAAGTTCAAGAACAACGAATCGGAACTTGCCACGGTAAGCAGCTCTGTCGAGGTGGTAAAGACAAATCCCGATTTGACCATAACCGGAATTTATATTACCGGATATGCTTCTCCGGAGGGTACGGTGGAGTACAACCTGAAGCTGTCGAAGGATCGTGCGGAAGCATTGGCAGCGTATGCGCAGAAAGATACGGAAGTGGATGCTTCGCTGTGGCATGTGACCGGTGTGGGCGAGGACTGGGAAGGTTTGCGCAAGGAAGTGGAGAAACATCCGCTGTTACTGAAGATTGACGACGTGCTGAGGATTATCGATGAGTGTGACGGCGATAAGGACCTTTGTGAACAACGTATCCGCAATCTTGTGCCTCCCGAGATTTACCAACGTTTGCTGAACGAAATGTATGGCCCGTTACGTCGTAATGAGTACCGCATAGAATATAATGTGAGAAACTTTAATCTGGAAGAGGCAAAGAACCTGTTGAAAACCCGTCCCGACCTGCTGAGCGTCGAGGAAATCTATATGGTGGCAGATTCGTATGGGAAGGGCAGTGCGGAATATGATGAGGCTATGCTGACTGCTGCCCGCACATATCCGGCCAATGCCGCTGCTGTGGTGAACGGTGCTTGTGTGAAGATGGAGCAGGGTGACGTGAAAGGTGCGATAGACCTGCTGGAGGGTTGTGAGGTGAAGGATGATGCTTCGGTTTTGAATGCGCTGGGTGTTGCCTGTGCCAGGGACAAACAATATGACAAGGCGAAAGAAATACTGGAGCGTGCCTTGAAGGCGGGAAGCATGGAGGCACAAAAAATCTGGAGCAGTTGGCGGAGTGGTAGCTGATTTATAGTATACCACAGGATACATGTTTGTAGCAACATTTAACAGAATACACAAATAGAACGAGTTATTAATACTATTTTATTTAATTAATCTATCAACTTATGAAATTAAACAAGTATTTTATGCTGGGATTGGCAGGATTGGCTTTTCGCAGCATGTAGCAACGAAGATGAAGGTAATGATATCTTGACGAAAGGTACCAAGCAGATTTCCGTGACGATTTCTGCCGGAAGCTATGGACAGACAAAAGCCGGAAGCGGATGGACAGAGGATGCTGATAAAGCTATTAATCCTCAGAATATCAAACTTTTACCTGTTGAAAGCAGATGGTAATATTGTTAGGGTAGAAGATGCACAGGTCGGTAGTGACAATATCTATCATAATGTAAGTCCTGAAGTTACTAAAATTGCGGCTGTTGCCAATTTTAACGAAGAACAACCGCTTCCTGCTCAAGGAAACTGGGAGAATGATATTTTGAAAGCAACTTTGAATATGAACAAATATGGAGCTGCATCCACAGCACCTTTAGCAAGCAAAGTAGCTGATTTGGTTCCTAATGGTACTGATGTAGCAGATGGCAATACGATGTATACGGCAACAGTTGAACTGGCGACCATGCTTTCCCGTATCGAGTTGAACGGTAATCTTAAATGTAGCAACTTGGGTAATAGTGCATATAGCAAGTTAGCATTGACCCACATCGGTCTTAATGGAGTACATCAACAGTTTACATTGGGTGGAGCACAGGTTGGTGATGAATTATATGATAAGACCAACCAAGGAGGATACCCGGTAGATGTACCTGCATGTTTTTTATGATGAAACATCCGGTCCTGAAATCACTACTACTGCTGAAACGGCTTTATTGGCAGGTTATGGCTATAATGTACTGGGTCAGCCTAAAGAAATGCTTCTTAAGTTCGATACAGAATTCAAGAGCACTGTAGCCGAAGGATTTATCGTTTATGATCCTGCCTACTTAAAGATTACAGGTCTGAAAACAAAGGAAGGTGGTAAAGTAACCATGGAAGCCGGTAAAATCTATCAGATTACAGATCTGGAATTTACAGAAGAAGACTTGACCGATTTGGATCGGGAGAACCTACTATCTGCGTTACCGCTACTGTAAAAAAAGTAAAGGACTGGGAAATTGTACCGGTAGAACCTGAATATGGCAAATAATCTCTACTAATTTTTTCAACCGGAGGGATTGTATCAAAACAAGGTACTGAGACAGGAACTGTTCCCGGTTTTGATACATCCCTTCCATCTCTCTCTTTCAACTAATTCTAAGAAACATACATAAAATATGAAATACACCAAATACATACTATCCTTGATGTTTTTAGCTTCGCTCAACGGGTGCATCAAAGAAGATATGAGTGACTGTCCGGGCAACTGCCTGCTGGAGTTCAGTTATGTAGGCGACGGTACAACCCAAATCTTTCAAGATAAGATTCATAAAGTGGACATGTATGTTTTTGATAGTGACGGTGCGTTGCTGTCTTCTCATCCGATAAGCGAAGCTGATATAAAAACAAGAGCCACAGAGTTGAAGCTGCCTATAGGAAATTACCGGATTGTGACAGTGGGCAATACCTATCATACGGAGGTCAGCAACGGGCAAAGTCTGGCAACTGCCCAATTCTGTGATAAAAACTGTATAACTGGCGAACGGATTGTCGGAAATGACTCTCTGTATTATGCTTACAAAGAAATCAGCATCCCCGGTGATGCACAACAGATAAAAGAACAGATGGATTTTTGCCAGTTCGCACTACAAAGTCCATGTGGAAGTAGTAGGAACAGGGGATATAGAGTCCGCTACCCGCACTCCGCTATGGCCGTTGCTGAGCATGAGCGGATTGTCTTCTATGACCGGTTTCGACAATAAGGCATGCGGCAATATTGTTACCTATTACCCTGAAACCGAAAATAATGCGGAAAAGCATACCATGCTGGCACGTTTTAATATAATGAGGCATACTAATCATGAAAATGTGAATTTAGACCTCACTGACGCTAATGGAGTGAACCTTGCTCATGTAAATCTGGCCGATTTCCTGGCTGCCAACCCTGTAGTAGACCTGACCAGACATGAAGCGCTGATACCTATCCGCATTGAGTTTAAGTCTATAGGTGCGGTGGTCACAGTTCCCGACTGGTACATAGTAGACGTGAAACCGGAATTTTAAAAAGAGAAAACAATGAAGACATTAAATACAATATATCTATGGCTGATGTTGGCTGCATGTATGCTGGCACTTGCGGGATGTGTCGAGGAAAATGTATCCGGTACGGGAGAAGGCGGGAATATCAGTGTGAAAATGAATGTAAATGCCCGTGGCGGTTCCGATATACAGGCTGAAATGGAGAATGCCGTAAAGAGTTTGCGCGTATATGCTTTTATCGGACAGAAACAAATTGGATATTATTATGGAGAGGCCGGTTTAAATCCGGATGCAGGTGGTAAAATTTCTTTTTGGATGGATTTGAAATTACTGCCTTATTCTGCACTTGAACAGAATGTATGGTTCTACCTGGTGGCGAATGAGAAGGCAATACTGAGACCATCTGCAACTCTTCAGGAGAATATGACACGCGATGAATTGGAGAAGTTTTATTTTGAAGAAATCAAAGCTCGTGGCTATGGTGCGGTTCCGATGGTGGCCAGGCAGTCTCAGAAAATAGACCCGAATAATCTGAAGGAAAGTACGGCAGGCAGTTCGCATAACGGACATCTGATGTGGAATGGAACAGTGGAATTTGAACTGGAACGGGTTGTAGGTAAGCTGGGCATGTATTTTGCCGCTAAGGAAGCTGGCATGAACTTAAGTATCGAACGTATTGATTTTTTGGGAGTGCTTCAATATAATTATCTGTTCCATCCGGAAGATGTAGTGTGGAAAGAAGTTCCTCCTTTGGACAGTCCATTCGAATTACTGACCACCTCTTCTCCGGTGACAAAGGTAATGACAGATGCTGATTATGAGTTGCTTAATAAAAAAAGATCCGGAAAGTATAAAGAAAGGGTTTAATGACTTTTTTTCCGTTCCGGTTTATATGTTTGAAAACTATTATGGTTCCGGTAATCCGAATAGTTGGGGAACGGCAGATACGGAACATAAAGGTTTTGTGGTCAGGGTTACTTACAGTATTAACGGGAACCAATCGGTGAAAGATATTTATTTGCCGCAAGTGAAGCGCAACACGTATTGTGTGGTGCTTAACCGTATCGGTCCGGACGATGTGATAACGGTGGATTATATGGTGGCCGACTGGGACGATGCCGGTGCATGGAATGATTTGACTTTTGAATATCCTACATATAGCAATCCGGTATTGCCGCTTGATGGCGATAAACCGAATACTCCTCCTGTGGTTTGCTACACAGGCGATGAGGGTTCGTCCATAGAGGAGGAGGGAGCTTTTTCTGTTCTGTTTAAGATGACTGCACCGGAAAATCAAGAATGGACTCCTACTTTGCTTAATGGTGTCGGAAATTTTGTCTGTAAGGTTTACCAAAATGGAAAGTTGGTAGATGCACCTTATCTAGCTTCTCCCAATTCGTTTACAATCAAGGTGATTGCACGGAATCCCGATGCTGTAGGGCAGACTGTTAATTTTGGCATTACTTATTCTCCTATTTGGGATTCGGGAAGGCCCAGTCTGTTAATGATTAATGGAACAGAAGGTGCTATTGCATGGCCGGAAAGTGGCGGCAGAGCAGATGTGATTACAATTAGACAAGTATCAGAAATTCAAAAATGATGAGCAGATGAAACGGATATTCTACCATATGGCTTGTTGGTTGGCAGTGTTAGGTTGCGCTGCCTGTAGCAATGAAACGGATTTTGTACAGCCGGAAGCGGACAACAATAGTATTGTACTCGACATTTCGTCTGCAACGACGCCGGTGACCCGTGCAGGCGCAACGGGTGCGGAAGTGACGGTAAGTTATGTTGATGTATTGATATTTGATGATACGGATAATAAAAAGCTTGGCACATTATGAACGGGTGCAGGTGGTAGCCGACAGTCAAAAGAGCGGTAAAATTACATTGGCAAAAGCACAGCGGAAAGATTTTAAAGCTAATGAATCATATTGGGTATATCTGATAGCCAATAGTACATTGGGTGAAGACAAATTTCGAGAGGTAGCCGATTTGGGAAAATTACGCGGGTTGATGGAAGAACAGCCTAATATACACATGACCGGCGCCGGTACTGACCCTGAAATACCGATGATTTTTCTTATGGACGGTATAGCCTATCCCGCTGGAACAAACGAACCGGAAACGCCTGGAAAAGTAGTGCTTTACAATGGCAATCTTTCGGATAAAACAGAATTGGCCGTTACATTGCGACGCGCTGCTGCCAAAATTGTTGTGAAGATAAAGAAAGGGGAAGATGTTACCTTTGATAATTCACCGGAAGCCTATAGAGCGGGTTATTATCTGCGAAACATGCCTTATAGCACAACCCTTATTCCAAATCCAGATGCGAATGATAATGTAAAATTGTGGACGCCCGATCGTTCTGCGAGTAAATATTTTGCATGGACGGAAAATGAAATAACTGTTACGGCTTATGCTTACAGTTATAATTGGAAGGATAAGCCTTTGGAAAGAGAAACGCGTCTGGTGGTGAATATTCCGCTCTATTATAAGACAGAAACGGATTTGCGCGGAGATAATTATTATCAGATTCCTATCAGCAAAGAGAAGGTTTTGGAACGGAATACTTATTACGAAGTAACGGTAGAGGTAAATGCGCCGGGTGCAACAGAAATTTTAAAACCCCAAAAACTCGGACCTGTCAATTATACCGTGCAACCATGGGACGAGACAGTAATTAATGTTGGAGGAGAAACCGACCGGCCGAAATATTTAACGGTAAATGAGGAAGAAATGGAAATGTATAATATCGCGGATGATAACACAACGCTGGAATTTGCTTCTTTATCGGAAGTCTCGGTTAAGGTGACGCGGGTTTATTACATTGATAAATTTGGGCAAACACAGGCTACAACCAGTGAAAAGGAGATTGCCGGGATGGGTATTAAGGTAGTACCGGATAAAGGATTGAACGGAAATATCAATATACACAGCCCGTTGCCTACCAACAATACGATACGGTACATAGAATTGGAAATAACCAATGAGGATGGAGTAGAGGCTCGTAAAGTAACGGTTGCCCAATATCCGTTGGAGTATATTACGAATATTCAAGGGTGGTATTCGTATAGAAAAGATTTTAAGAGGAATGATTCCCGACCTACAACTTATGAATATAAAGGAGATGGGATAGTAGGAGTCAGTCTTGAAACAACAGGATGGTGGGGGGAATGGACAGGGGAGTATCATTATGAAACATCTTCACAGAGGGGCTTTTGGTATTCTAAAGTAGCCGTACCTACAAGTAATGGAAAATCTAATATCAATTCTTATTATTATGGTAGTAGAAATACTCCTGCGTCATCTTTGGCAGAAAGAAATGGAAATGCCCGTATGTATCATGTAAGAATCTCTGCTTCGTCTAAAGACTATACTTTAGGAAGGCCCCGGCTTATTGAGGATGGACATAATCCGGGACTTATGGTTACAGATAAAGGAGCGGATAATAAAAAATTGGTATCTCCCTCTTTTATGATTGCTTCTCGATTAGGTTTTTTTGTCAACACGGGCAATGGAGGTGTTTCATTGAGGACGACGATGAGAGTTTAAGAATCGTACGGGAACATTGTGCTAATTATGTGGAAGTATATAAAGATGTGAATGACCGGAAAGTTGTGTTGGATGACTGGCGGCTGCCAACAGAGGCGGAATTGAAGATTATCATGAAATTTCAAGGTGGGCCGGGTGAGGAGGCAGATGCCATTGATTATCTGCTGAATGCATATTATTATTTTAGTGCAAGCGGTCCTGTAAGAAATGAAAAGGCAATTCGCGTGGCACTTCTGTCCGCTGCATCCGTGATGCCTTTGATACCCAGAAATAGAGAAGAATAAAAAACAGAAAGATATGGCAAAAGCAATAAAGCATACAGTACTTATTGTGTTGGGACTGTTGGTCTCATTCACCGCCTGCCAGACGGATGAGTGGACTGCTTTTCAAGAAAAGGAAGCTCCCGAAGGTTATGTTAATATACATTTCGAACGGAAATACCGGCTATGCCGGTGGTGACTACCCGCTCTGTAGACCCGGATGGTAAAGGGGTAAATAGTATGCAGCTGTTTTGTTTCGACAGATACGGATTATTTATAACAACTACGCCGGCAACAATCACTTCCCACGGGGAAGAGTCGGGAGAATTTACAGCAACCATACCTAAGAATACACGTCGTATTCATTTTATTGCCAATCAGAATATGACTGATTTCCAGGAAGATGAATTCAGAAATAAATCGGAGGCAGATGTGATAGCTCTGCTGGAAGGTTCGTCCGGTATGATGATTTATTGGGCTCGTTTTGCATGCGATGCTAACAACGAAGAACCGATTGACCAACAATTGGCCAAGAATCCTAATATAATAATGATTCGTAATCAGGCTAAAATTACAATAGACAATCCGACAGGAAACGGTTATCTGGTAGTTACCGGTTTTACAGCCTATAATACGAATGCTTTTGGTACTGTGCTCCTTATCATCCTACGAAAGGGTGGGTATGGTCTTCGAATGCAGACGTTGAGCCTTTCGTTACATTGCCTGCCAATGATGCCAAGTTGAGCGATATTCAGGATGTGCAGGATATCAGCCTAAATCCGGAATTGTATGTGTTCGAATGCGAAAACAGCTCGGAAGACCCGGTCAGTGTCATCATTCGCGGACATCTGCCCGGTGAGAGCGAAGAACTTTATTATCGGGTGATGCTGATTAAAGAGAATGGTGAGCAGGAATTGATACGAAGGAACCATCATTACACATTCCATATTGCAGGAGCGCTTTCTTATGGACAGCCTACCTTTGAAGCAGCACTTACAGCGGCTGCCACGAACAATGTATGGCTTTCCATTTCGGACGAAGTTGAGTCGGTGGAAGATAACAACTATATATTGGCCGTGAACCAAACGAGTGTCGTGTATAATGATGAAAGAGCGGGTAAGACTGCCGAACTGAAATATACACTGTCGGGCAAGAACGGCACTGTAATTACCGAAGCAGACAAGCCGGTTGTAACATGGCTTGACGGAAATACCGTGGCAGCCAATACGATAACGGAAGCTTTTACCATAAACAGTAACGGGGAAGGTGAAGGAAAGATTATCATTAATCTCCTGCCAATGAATAATAACCAGAAACTGGAAGGTACATTGTTGGTGAAAAAGACCGCCTGCAACGTAAAATCAAGGTGATTATGGTGAAGAAGCAGAATTTTACGCCGGCATGGGCATCTACGGAAATTTATGGCAATATGGATGATGGCGGTGCGCACGCTACTATAATGTTTACTATTCCGGAAGATTGTCCGACAGAGCTCTTTCCGCTCAGGGTACTGCTTGCAGTAGAGGCTTTGGATGTGCGCCATGAATCGGGTATGGTATTGCCGCTGGTGCGTGAAGGCGAAGAAGGTTATGGAACGGAGATGCCGGAATGGAAATATAAATATGTGTATACTGTGACAACCTGGTGTACAACGTGTTTATTTCAGGAATATTCTGAATGAGGAGGATGGGGCAACCAAGGATATCAGTATCGAAGCCGAACACTTCAACACCATGCATCGTGTCTTTACTTTTGCAGGCTCTTCACAAAAATCGATAACAGTGGTGGGACTGGGAGAGTATAATGGAGCAGAAGGCGGAGGAGACTTTGCGGATGATGAGAAAATCCTTTACCGTTTGGTGCCGCAGAAGAAAGGAGCCTTAGTGCAGTTTGATATGTTGTTGAAAGATGGTGTAACGGCTATAAATGCAGGTGATAAGGATGAGTTTTTACTTTATTCCCAATATTTGGATCATATAAAGGACGGAGAAGAGCCTGATGGAGTAACTTTTGATTGTACTTTTTATGAAGTGGACAAGAGTGAATGGGGCTCAGGAGGACGTGTATATATGTTTAAGCCGATTGATGCCGGAAATCCGGAAGAAACAGGACGTTACTCCATTTACATGAAGACTAATGTTGCACGGAGTGCGGAAGTAGTGCGTATGGCATCCAACCAGCATGGTTCTCCTCAGGGTTGCCGTCGAATAATGGAGCCGAGTATACGGAAATACCTATCGCTCCGTTACTTTTGAGCTTGCCAATTACCATCCTTTCCGCTTTGCCGCACGGGTGGGTGATATAGGTACTGATGCTTCGGGCAATGCGGCAGAGGAGGAAACACCGCTGACATGGACTTATGAACCTGAACAGGAAGTGGATATTAGCTTTGATGTAACCAGTTTTACCGGTTCAGACGGAAAGTCTGTCGATCCGTTTGGAGAAGAGTTCGAAATCTATATTGATGCGCCTATGCTGGGAAATAGATGATGCACGCCTGAAGGAATTCAACTTAGATAAAAACAAGCTGAAAGCCGATCCGAGCACAGAAGGACGCTTTATTTATACGGTAGAGGCTAATCGGGAGGATGAAAGACGGTATGGAGTAGGTGAAGCCTTGCAAAGGACGATGCCGCTGGTGCAGGAAGTCAAGAGGGAGAACGGAAAAGCTTCCTTTCAAAACCAAATCAGCGGTAAGTGCCGGGATATTGTCGTCAGTTCGAATAATAGGCAGGTGGTATTCTTTGAAAAGACATTTAAAGTAACCATGAATCCATTACCGAACCATCCGCTATATTGCTAACGGGAGACTAAAACCTGTGCCTGGGAGCTTTTTGTATCTTTTGAACGTGAGGTGAACGGCAGCCGTATTGGTGTCATGACCATTCAGGGGAGGACGGCCGGTATGAGTTACGTTTTGCGTAAGGAATATAATTTCGATTGGTATATAGACAATGGAACTGCATTATACGGTAAATGGAGAAGTTTATCATACTATGACCAAATTAAATGAGTTATTCATAACAGAGATTTGGTTTTGACAGCAGCAACAACTGAATAACAAAGGTATGCTGAGCCTTACAGTATTTATCAGATGGATAGAACGGGTCAATGTAAAAA
>VOFC01002300.1_pt1 | contig 31718 bp, 46 predicted proteins | sample 5384161 | NCBI WGS metagenome assembly VOFC01 (sample SAMN12384722, study PRJNA508395) | human gut metagenome | isolation source: healthy gut B | host: Homo sapiens
ATATTCATTTACCTGTTAAGTAACCTAAAAAGAATTTCTACTTGTGTAGATTATGTCGTACACAGCTACAGGATTTGAGTTAAGTAACCTAGAAGAATTTCTACTTGCATGTAGATAGAGTAGTGTAAATTCATGGGAAAACTGGATATATACTAGAAAAGGATTTTATACAATTCATGACATCACAAGATTTTCTCACCCACCTCACCCAACTGAATATTACCCTCAGTCCACAGCAGCTTACAGCAGTACAGGCAGTAGAAGGTCCTGTACTGCTTCTGGCGGTTCCGGGAAGTGGAAAGACAACCGTGCTGGTGACGAGTCTTGGATACATGGTAAAGTGCTGCTCGGTATACCCGGAGGAAATACTGACGCTGACCTATACAGTGGCGGCAACAAAGGATATGGCGGAGCGTTTCCGGTATCTCTTTGGCAGTGAACTGGCTTCGCGGATGGAATTTCGTACCATTAACGGAATTTGCTCAAAGGTAATTTATGAGTATGGCAGAAGGATCGGAAAGACTGCATTTGAACTTTTGACAGATGAAAAGCAGATTGCAGGGATGCTGTCGCAGATCTATGTGCAGGAGGCAGGAGAATATCCGACAGAGAGCGATCTACAGAGTGTTCGTTCACATTACCTATATCAAAAACAGCATGCTTTCAGAAAGCGAGATACGTGAATTTGAGAAAGAAATGCGAGGAATTCCGATTGCGCGTATTTATCAAAGGTATTGCAGCAGGATGCGGGAAGAAAAGCTGATGGACTATGATGATCAGTTACTGCATGCTTACGATACTGAAAAAGGTGCCCCCAGGTACTTTCTGATTTTCAGAAAAAATATCATTATATCTGTGTAGATGAGGCACAGGATACTTCCAGGATCCAGCATGAGATCATTAAATTGTTAGCAGGTGCTAACGATAACCTGTTTATGGTCGGGGATGAGGATCAGAGTATTTATGGGTTTCGGGCGGCTTACCCGCAGGCACTTCTGGACTTTGAGAAAGATCACAAGAATGCCCAAGTGCTTCTGATGGAGGAAAACTTCCGGTCAAATGCGCGGATCGTAGAGCGGGCAGATCATTTTATCAGAAAGAATACACTGCGGCATAAAAAGGAAATGCATGCCACGAGAGAACCACAGCAGGATGTGCATGTGATCGAGCTGTCTTCCAGAGGGGCACAGTATACCTATCTGGCAAAGGTGGCAAATGGCTGCAGCGAGCAGACAGCGGTTTTGTACCGGGATAACGAGAGTGTGATCCCGCTTGTGGATCTGCTGGAATATGAACAGATTCCATATCGGATCAAAAATGCGGAGTTGGGCTTTTTACCCATCGAATCGTGCAGGATGTCAGAAATATCATAACTTTTGCTTTGAATCCGTATGATACGGAAAGCTTTATGCAGATTTATTACAAACTGAACATGTATCTGAAAAAGCTGGATGCCATGCAGGCAGTGCAGATCAGCATGGAAGGGATATTCCGGTACTGGATGCTGCGATCGGTCATTGTGGGCTGAAGGCAAGAACAGTTAGCAGCCTGAAATCAATTCGGATGCATTTGAATCACATGCGGACAGAGCAGGCGGGCAGAGCCATCGGGCGTATCGTGCAGTATATGGGCTATCGGGAGTATCTGGAAAGAGCAGGCTTGAAGGAAAATAAAGTATTTATTCTGAAAAACATTGCAACGCGGACAGATATGTTACAGGATTTTTTGAACAGACTTTCTTATTTACAGGATGTGATGCAGCATAAGGAACAGGCATATGATTGTCCGTTTATCCTGTCGACGATCCATTCAAGCAAGGGACTCGAATACGACCGTGTGTATCTTCTGGATATACTGGATGGTGTATTCCCGGAGAAAGTACCGGCAAAACGTCTGGACGGAAAAGAACTGGAAGCCTATGAGGAAGAACGGCGGATTTTCTATGTTGGGGTTACCAGAGCAAGGGAGGAACTTTATTTATTTGCGACCAAAATGCCTTCTCTGTTCCGGGATCAGCTTCTTGGGCGCAGTGTAAAAGCGGTCAATACAGTATACAGTGCTTACTCAAAGACATTGATGCAGGGATCTGCACAGGAAAATACGATAGAGGAAGCTGCTTATCAGGCATTTGAAGAAGGGCTGCAGCCGGGCGCAGAGGTACATCATAAAAAGTTTGGCGCGGGTAAGGTGATCTCGCAGGTCGGTAATAAGGTGTCGATCCGGTTTGTGGGAGAACAGGCACCGAAGGTGTTTGACAGAACGGTATTATACAGGAGTCATCTGCTATCCTGAGAATATTAGACAACATACAAAAACACAGCTGTGAATACCGGGCAGAAAAAATTATTATAAGGGCTGTCCTTGCCATGTTCCGCAGTTTGTGCTACACTAGCCACAGTTTCATAGATAAACAAATGGTGCCTGCGCATCATAGGCTGTCTGATCAAAACGGATCCGGATAGCGGATGCAAGGGTTAAAAGGGAAACAGGTGTGATTCCTGTACGATCTCGTCACTGTGATAAAGGAGCATGGCTTTGCAATATGCCACTGGCTAAGTCTGGGAAGGTAAAAAGGCATGTGATGATCTTTCAGCCAGGAAACCTGCCAGTTGTTTGGTACAGGGAAGTTCCCCGGATCACGAGGCATTGGTCGTACTGCAAAAGGCAGGCTGTTTGTTTTTTACAGATGGCTTCTTTTTGATAGGGATTTAAAGAATCCGGTTATACGGAAGATAATAGGAAAACAAGCATAATGTATCGAATTATCGGCCGCATCCATGAGACATATCATATTTTTAAGGAGGACGTTATGAAAAAAGAAAATCTGATAACAGTAGGAGAACTTGAAAAAAAGTACTGACTATGGCAATGGTAACAGGTCATGTGGTTCTAAAGCAGCATCTGATACAGCAGTACAACAGAAGCCAAGACGAGGAGACAGCACAGAGGATGCAACAGATGCCACAGACGCAGAGGCAACAGATGCAGAAGATGATCAGGCAAAGGCAGATGAAGTTGCTGCCCTGATCGATGCGATCTATGTACAGGAAAGAACAGATGAAACAGATGCACAGTGTAAAGCAGCGAAAGAAGCATGGGATGCACTGACAGATGCGCAGAAAGAGCTTGTAAGCGGCGAAAATGCAGATCCTGATTATTTCGGACGTGACACAGGAGATGCTTCCAAGGATGATCCGTTAAATGCGGATGGCATTGGCGAAACGAGCTTTAGTAGTCAGCTTCGGTACATCATTCAATGACAGCCGTGTAGAGGATATCGGTGGTGTGGAAAAAGCATTGCAGGAAGCTAATCCTGACTGGTCTGTCAGAAGAGCATTTACAGCACAGATCATCATCAACCATATTCAGGCAAGAGATGGCGAAGCAATCGACAATATGGATCAGGCACTGCAGCGTGCAGTTGATAACGGTGTTGTAAATCTGGTTGTACAGCCAACTCATTTAATGCATGGTGCAGAGTATGATGAACTCGTAGAAGCAGTTGAAAAGTATACAGGATCAGTTGGCTCCGTTACAGTAGCTGAGCCACTGCTCGGTGAGGTTGGAGCAGAAGCTTCCGTTGTCAACGAGGACAAGAAGGCAGTTGCAGAAGCGATCACAGCAGAAGCAGTTCAGACAGCAGGTTTTGATTCTTTAGATGCAGCAAAAGAAGATGGTACAGCATTTGTGTTCATGGGACATGGTACTTCCCATACTGCTAAAGTAAGCTACAGCCAGATGGCTTCACAGATGGCAGCAGCTTGGCTATGACAATGTATTCATCGGAACCGTAGAAGGCGAGCCTGAAGAGACGGCATGTGAAAATGTCATTGCAGCAGTAAAAGATGCAGGTTACAAGAAAGTTGTCCTTCGTCCACTTATGGTTGTAGCAGGTGATCATGCCAATAATGATATGGCAGGCGATGACGATGATTCTTGGAAGAGCCAGTTTGAAGCAAGCGGTGCATTCGATTCTATCGATTGCCAGATCGCTGGGCTTGGCGAGATCGCTGATGTACAGAAGATTTATGTAAACCACACAGCAGATGCAATCGCAAATGCTGATCTTGCAGATACATCTGCGGCAGACGAAAATAAGTAACGAGTGATGTGCAGTCAGCAGCTTTAGCAGATGGCACTTATACAGCAGCTTTCAATACAGACAGCAGCATGTTTCATGTGAATGAGGCAAATGACGGACAGGGCACTTTAACGGTAAAAGACGGCAAGATGACAATTCATATCAGCCTGGCATCTAAAAATATCGTAAACCTGTTTGTCGGAACAGCAGAGGATGCGCAGAAAGACGGTGCGGCGCTTTTAGAGCCGACAACAGACACTGTCAAGTATGCAGATGGTACAGAGGAAGAAGTATATGGCTTTGATGTACCGGTAGAAGCACTGGATCAGGAATTTGATCTTGCGATCTTAGGGAAAAAAAGGCAAATGGTATGACCACAAGGTAAGTGTGGCAGATGCCAAAGCAGCGGAAGAATAAGAAAAAAGCAGTATAGAAAGAAGGAGCGGTTATGGAGCAGAAAAATCGTAAAAACAGAAATAAAACAGGAATAGGGCTGCTTTGTATCATGCTCCTTTTGGTTATTCTGACAGGCTGTGGTGCTTCTGATACAAAAGAAGCACTGAAAGACGGAAGTTATACAGTTTATGTAAAGCTTTTGGGCGGAACGGGCAAGGCATCTGTAGCCTCGCCCGCTTCTGTTTCTGTAGAAGATGGACAGGCGTATGCGCAAATCGTATTCAGCAGTAAGCATTATGATTATATGCTGGTAGACGGTGTAAAGTATATGGATGAGTCTGTAGAGGAGGAAGAAAACTCCACATTTACAATCCCGATCGACGGTCTGGATTGTGAGTTGGATATAGTTGCGGATACGACAGCAATGAGTGTTCCGCATGAAATAGAGTATCATCTGATTTTCAGACAGGATGAAGAGGAACTTGCCAGGGCAGAGAAAGAATATGAAGCAGGGCAGGAGCCGGATGACAGTGAAACGTCGGCAGACCGGGAAGAAACAACAAAAGAAGCCGACGGTGGAATCGATTTTACAACATTGAAAAAAACGGGCGGCGTATCACTTTTGTATGCGACGCAGTTTCAGATAGAGGAATATGGCGTTTATAAAATGATCACGATCGGAGACGAGCGTTTTTTGCTTGTTCCGGACGGAGAAGAAGCGGTGGCTAACCTGCCGGCAGATGTGACAATGCTCAGACAACCGAAAAAGGCATATGGTTTCCACTTCCGTTATGGATCTTTACAGGCAATAGATGCACTGGATGATGTCCGGCTGTCCGGTACAAAGCAGGAGGACTGGTATATTCAGGCGGCAAAAGATGCAATGGCAGATGGAGATATGTTATATGCGGGCAAGTATAATCAGCCCGATTACGAGAAGATCATCAGTGAAAACTGCGATCTTGCCATTGAGAACACAATGATCCTGCATAATCCGGAGGTAAAAGAAAAGCTGGAGGCACTTGGAATTCCTGTTCTGGTGGAGCGTTCCAGTTATGAAACACACCCGCTCGGAAGACTTGAATGGATCAGACTGTATGGTGTATTATTTGGAAAAGAAGAGCAGGCAGATGCTTTTTATCAGGAGCAGGTTGCCAAGGTGGAACCGATCATGAAAAAGGATGCAACGGATCAGACGATGGCATTTTTCTATGTAACCTCCAACGGTTCGGTAAACGTCAGAAAGCCGGGAGATTACATTGCCAAAATGATACAGCTTGCTGGCGGCAGTTATTTACCGCAGGCTGTCAAAGAAGATGATGAAAATGCGCTCTCCACCATGAATATGCAGATGGAAGATTTTTATGCGCAGGCAAAGGATGCGGATATCCTGATCTATAACAGTACGATCGAAGGAGAAGCTTGACAGTGTGGATACCTTGCTTGCGAAGAGCCCACTGTTTGCTGATTTCAAGGCGGTAAAAAGGGGAAAAGGTATATTGCACAACAGCTGACTTTTTCCAGGAGACAACCGGAATTGCATCTTTTATCGAGGATCTGCATGCGGTAATGACAGGAGATACTTCGCATGAACTGAAGTATCTGAAAGAGGTAAAATGAAAGCAGGAAGAAAACGTTACATTTGTCCTTTTTATTGATCTTTATCCTGCTGGGTCTTGTGATCTGGTGGAATATCTGCAGTGGCAGTATTTCACTGACCGGAGAACAGATCAGACAGATCCTGTTGGGAGATCAGGAAAATGGGACAGCATATAACATCATATGGGAGATCAGATTGCCGAGAATACTGGCGGCGCTGCTTTTGGGAGGGGCACTTTCCGTGTCCGGCTTTTTGCTGCAGACCTTTTTCGGAAATCCGATCGCAGGTCCTTATGTGCTGGGTATTTCGTCCGGCGCAAAGTTAGTCGTGGCGATCACAATGATCGCTTTCCTCGGAAAAGGGATCACACTTTCTTCCTGGGGCATGGTAGCAGCTGCTTTTCTTGGTTCTTTGCTGGCGATGGGCTTTGTATTGCTTGTTTCCGTACGTGTGCATGATATGTCCATGCTGGTTGTCTGCGGTATAATGATCGGTTACATCTGTTCGGCGATCACTGATTTTTTGTGTAACGTTTGCGGATGATTCCAACATTGTCAACCTGCATAACTGGTCACTGGGCAGCTTTTCCGGTATGACATGGCAGTCTGTCCGGCTGATGGCGGTGCTGGTGCTGCTTGGTGTATGTGTGTCCTTTCTTCTGGCAAAGCCGATCAGTGCTTATCAGATGGGAGAGGCGTATGCCCGGAATATGGGCGTTAGGATCGGACTTTTGCGTGTTCTTTTGATCCTGTTATCAAGCATTTTGTCAGCCTGTGTGACAGCATTTGCAGGTCCGATCTCCTTTGTCGGGATCGCTGTTCCGCATCTGGTCAAAACACTGACTAAAACGGCAAGGCCGCTTCTCCTGATACCGGGCTGTTTTCTGGGAGGCGCAGTCATTACACTGTTTTGTGATGGGATTGCCAGAACAGTATTTGCACCGACCGAGATCAGTATCAGCTCTGTAACGGCAGTATTGCTTGTACCGGTTGTCCTTGTGATGATGCTGAAAAAGAGGAGGGGGAAGCTTATGAGTGGGTTACAGACAGACAACCTGACTGTCGGCTACGGAAGTCCTCTTGTAAAAGAGATCAGCCTTTGTGTCAGACCGGGCAGGGTGCTGACCTTGATCGGACCGAACGGATGCGGTAAATCTACCATTTTAAAGAGTGTCACCAGACAACTGAAAATAATGGGCGGCAGTATTTTTCTGGGCGGACAGGCAATGGAAACGATGAAAGAGGCGGAGATTGCCAAGAAACTGGCAATGGTCATGACGGAGCATATCAGACCGGAGCTGATGACCTGTCGTGATATTGTTGCAACAGGCCGCTATCCTTATACCGGAAGGCTTGGTATTTTAACGGAGGCAGACTGGCAGAAGGTAGAGGAAGCCATTGCATTTGTGCATGCTGAGGATGTGGCGGTGCAGGATTTTAATAAAGTCAGCGATGGACAACGACAGCGTATTATGTTAGCGCGGGCAATCTGTCAGGAAACGGAGATTCTGGTGCTGGATGAGCCTACTTCTTATCTGGATATCCGCTATAAGCTCGATATTTTGTCGGGGGATACGGCGGCTGGCAAGGGAGAAAAACGTGGCAGTCATCATGTCACTGCATGAGCTGGATCTGGCACAGCAGGTTTCGGATCTGATCGCGTGTGTGGAGGATGGCGGTATTGTGATCGATACACCGGAGAAGATTTTTAGCGGTAACAGAGTACAGAAGCTGTATGGCGTGGCAGATGCGGCATTTGATCCGCTGCTGGGCGTTCCCTGTATGCTGGATGCAGAAGACAGAAAACTGACAGATCCGGGAAAAGATCCAAAAAGGTGGTAGAGCCCCGGAGGTATTTGTGATCAGTGGCGGCGGTGCGGGTATTTCCGTTTACAGAAGATTGCAGCGGGAAGGCATTTCATTTGCCGCAGGTATTTTATCGGAAAATGATGTGGAATACCGAATTGCAAAAGCACTGGCTGTTAATGTGGTGGTACAAAGAGCCTTTTATCCGATCGGTGAGCAGCAGCTTACAGAGGCGAAAAAATGGATTGATGCGTGTGCAGGCTGTATTTGTCTGCTGGATACATTCGGTCCATTAAATGAGGCTTGTAGGAAACTGCAATCATATGCGGAGCAGTGCGGGAAGCTCAGACAGGTGGAAGAAGTATTGATAGAAGGCTGAAACTGTATTTACAGGAAGCGGAAAACAGGGATGCTGAGACAGAGAAGATGGAGTTAACATAATATGCCAAAAGTTATCATGGTGCAGGGAACAATGTCAAGCGCCGGAAAAAGTCTTGTGGTGGCAGGGCTTTGCAGGATCTTTAAACAGGACGGTTACCGCGTGGCACCTTTCAAATCACAGAATATGGCACTCAATTCCTTTATCACAAAGGATGGCGCGGAAATGGGACGGGCGCAGGTCATGCAGGCAGAGGCGGCGGGAATAGAGCCGGATGTCTGTATGAATCCAATCCTGTTAAAGCCGACCAATGACAGCGGCAGTCAGGTGATCGTAAACGGTCAGGTGCTTGGTAATATGGCGGCGAAGGACTATTTTACCTATAAGCCCAAGCTGCTTCCAGCGATTCGGGAAGCATTTCGGAAGCTTTCTGAAAAGGCAGATATCATTGTGATCGAGGGCGCAGGTTCTCCGGCAGAGATCAATCTGCGGGAAAACGACATTGTGAACATGGGAATGGCAGAGCTTGTTGATGCGCCGGTGCTTCTGGTCGGGGATATCGACAGAGGCGGCGTGTTTGCACAACTTCTGGGAACATTGATGCTCTTGACGGATGCAGAAAGAGAGCGCGTAAAAGGGCTTATCATCAATAAATTCCGTGGAGATAAAACCATTCTGGATCCGGGGATCATAATGCTGGAGGAAAGAGGGCGGATTCCGGTGTGCGGTGTCCTGCCGTACATGAAGCTTTCGTTGGATGATGAGGACAGCCTGACAACCCGTTTTACCCGGAAAGGAAATGGCGCAGTAACGCTCGCAGTTGTCCGACTGCCAAGGATCTCAATATTTCCGATTTTACGGTTTTTGAACAGATAGATGATGTAAACCTTATTTATGTAAACCAGCCAAAAGAACTGGAACAGGCAGATATGGTCATTCTGCCGGGCAGTAAAAATACGATCGGGGATCTGAAATGGCTGAGAGAGAGTGGTATGGAGGCTGCGATCAAGAGGTTTGCAATAGATAATCCGGTGTTCGGTATTTGTGGTGGATATCAGATGCTTGGCATGCAGATCGATGACCCGGAGCAGACGGAAGAAGGCGGAAGTATCCGTGGGATGGAATTGCTGCCAATCCGAACGGTACTGAAGCTGCAGAAGCAGACAAGGCAGGTAACAGGTACATTTGATAAGGTAGCGGGTATTTTCTCCTGTTTATCAGGGGCAGAGCATCAGAGGCTATGAGATCCATATGGAGAGACTTCTTATTGCGGGAATGCAGATGTACAGATCACAGATATGCAGGAATGGGAAAATCGGAAGCTGCATGTGGAAAACAGTGAGGCGTGCAGTAAGCAGGAAGTAATAAACCGGGCTTCAGGTTTGCTGCGGCTTACGGCAGATATGCATACAGATCGATCCGGGCATGCACCGGTATATGCAGATGGCTGTATGGCTGGAAATGTGTATGGCAGCTATGTGCACGGGATTTTTGATGCAGGTGATCTGGCATATCGTATTGCGGAAACGCTGGCAGAAAGAAAGGGCAGAAGCCTACGTGCGGATGCGACAGACTATGCGGCATTTAAAGAAGAACAGTATGATAAGCTGGCAGAAACAATGCGGGAATATCTGGATATGGATGCGGTATATGGAATGCTGCGGGAAGCAAAATTGTAAGTGGTATGGATGAAATGGTATTGCAGATGCCGGCAAAACAGCACAAGGTAACAGAGAAGTGCAGTAAAGATAGATAAGAGATAAGAAAAACAGGAATAGAAAGTATATGCAGATAAACGGAAGCAGAGACATCAGGGAAATATTAAAACAGGGGTTAGCCGGGACTTACGACAGGAATTTGTATGACCGGATCCGCAAAAACTGGGATAAGGTAGCAAAACCGCTGGACAGCATGGGCAGATTCGAAGATCTGACAGCTAAAGTGGGGGCGATACAGGGCAGGATCGATCCTGCGTTTGAAAAGAGTGCGATCTTTGTTTTCTGCGCGGATAATGGGATCGTAGAAGAACATGTCAGCCAGTCCGGGCAGGAAGTAACTGCCATTTGTGCGGAGAATATTGCAGCAGGAAAGACTGCAGTCGGTGTGATGGCGGCGATGATCCGGGCAGATGTAACAGCCGTGAATGTTGGAATCGCAAATCCCGTATCAGATGCAGTTCTGCCGTTCTGTGTCAGGAAAGGAACGCGTAATTTCCTGAAAGAACCTGCGATGACCGGGGAAGAGGTATACCGGGCGATGCAGACAGGAATGGATCTGGTGCTTGCGTGGAAGCAGAAGGGGTATCAGCTCCTGGGAATCGGTGAGATGGGGATCGGTAATACGACAACGAGCGCAGCTATGGCAGCAGTCATGCTGGGACTTAGTGCAGATACGGTAACAGGCAAAGGGGCAGGACTGGATGAGCAGGGACTGACGCATAAAAAAGAAGTAATAGAACAGGCACTTTTGCGGTACGGACTGCGGGGAAACAGATACATTTACCATCTTACAGACGGTAGGCGGTCTGGATATAGCTGCCATGGCAGGCGCGATCATCGGCGGAGCCGTGTATCATATGCCGATCGTGCTTGACGGAGTGATCAGTCTGGTGGCAGCACTGGTGGCGGAGCGGCTTTTGCCAAATGTCAGGGATTTCCTGATCCCATCACATAGAAGCAAAGAGCCTGCAGCAGAAAAGATCAGTGAAAAGCTGCGGCTGGATCCTGTGATCGATGCTAAAATGGCAGTGGGAGAAGGGAACCGGTGCTGTCATGATGCTGACACTTTTAAAGCAGGCAGCACTTGTATATCAGAGCTGCAATTCCTTTGAAGCAGCGGGAGTGGAGCAATATGAGCGATATACTAAATAGGACAGATTTTACAGGGAAAAAGCCATATTGTACTGATAACCGGTGGCAGCGGCAGCGGAAAAAGTGCTTTTGCGGAAAATCTTGTCTTAAAGCAACCGGCAGAAAATCGTTACTATCTGGCAACTATGCAGGTATACGGATCTGAAGGCAGGGAGCGTGTCATGCGCCACCGTCAGCTGCGGCATGGAAAAGGATTTGAAACGCTGGAATATCCGACGGATGTTGCAGACTGCATCGGTAAGATCCATCAGCCGACAGATGCGGTTGTTTTGCTGGAATGTATGTCAAATCTGGTAGCCAATGAGATGTTTACAGAAACCGGAACATTACACCAGGAGCTCGTAATCCGGAAGATCACACGGCATCTGCGGAAGTTGTTTGATGCTGTCTGTCATGTCATTGTTGTGACCAATAATGTATTTGAGGACGGAAAATGCAATCCATATATCAATGGGCTGCGGGGCTTTGCAGCATATGAAAACTATGCACCGGAAACGATCGCCTATATAGAGGCATTGGGGCAGATCAATATATGGCTTGCAGAGCAGGCGGATACGGTTTACGAGGTTATGGCAGGACAGGCTGTCTGCTGGAAAGCAGAAGACAGAAAGTAAAAGGCAGAAAGTAAAAGGCAGGGAATAGGCTGAAAATATGAAACAATTCAAGATATGGTTTAAATCAATAGCAGTGGCTTTTTCGATGTATTCCAAAATTCCGATGCCGCGATTTGTCTGGAAGTCGGAGGATATGAAATATCACCTCTGTTTCTTCCCGTGGATCGGTGCATTGATCGGTGTTCTGGAAGTGGTGTGGTATCAGATCAGCTGCTCATGGCAGACGTCGTTTCAGTCACTTTGTGTGATGGCAGCGATCCCCTTGCTTGTAACAGGAGGATTTCATGTAGACGGCTTTCTGGATACTTGTGATGCCCTGCATTCGTATCAGAGTATGGAGAAGAAACGGGAGATACTGAAGGATCCGCATATTGGTGCATTTGCAGTGCTCTCATTGTTGACAGCAGTTCTGCTGGGACTGGGCTTTTTATCTGTGATCAGTGAGCCGGAGGCAATTCTTGCATTTGCCTTTTCCTTCTTCTTATCCCGGTGTCTCAGTGGGCTGAGTGTGGTATTATGGAAAAGTGCACACGATGGCATGCTGCAGACATCTGCACTGACAGCAGATAAAAAATGTGTGGCAGTTGTGCTGGCTGTGCAGCTTTTGATAGGAAGTGTGGCACTGTTTGTTCTGACAGGCTGGTATGGACTGGCTGCCTTGGGCTGCCTTTTTTGCAGCTTCCTCTATTACAGATGGATGAGCCACAAGCAGTTTGGCGGAATCACAGGCGATCTGGCAGGTTATTTTGTAACAACATCTGAACTTGCGGTAGTGATCGGACTTGGCGTGTTGTCTCTTTTGTAGGTAGTCAGAAACAGATAAGAAAGAACAAATAGGGTAAGATAGATGGAATTATATATCGGCGGGTATGCGCAGGGAAAGCTGACATATGTCAGAAAAAAGTATCCCGGGGCGCAGATTTATGATGAAAATAGCTGGCAGCAAACGAAAAGCGGGATGTGTACAGAAAGGGTACAGGCAGATAAGCCGGGAGACCGGGATCAGGAAGAAACTGATGTGCAGGGGGATAACGGTCGTATCGTGATCTGCAATCATTTACATCGGATCATAGCGGCGGAGCTGGCGAAAGGAAAGACGCAGGCTGAAATCCTGGCAGAGCTTCTGGATATCAATCAGAGGCATGAGAAGGTCTGCTTTATCTGTGATGAGATCGGAAATGGTATCGTCCCGGTCGAAAAGGCGGAGCGGGATTACCGAGAGGTAACAGGAAGAATTCTGACAGAGCTGGCAGAACAGGCAGAAACCGTAGTCCGTATTTTATGTGGACTTGGTCAGTGTATAAAGAGCATTAAATGATGGATCAGGAAACAATTGAGGACTGCCTGTAGACGGTGCAGATGAATGAGTGGGAAAATGGCAGCAGGATGTATGCAGCTGACAAACCGGCATGAGGAGAAGAAATGAAGCTTGAGGTATTGCTGCTCAGACATGGGCAGACACAGGGAAATCTGGAAAAACGATATATTGGAAAAACAGACGAACCATTGCTTTTTGGATGATACGGAAAGCATGCGGAAGATCAGCGCTCTTCAAAAAGACTGGAGCAGGAGGTCATTGCCGGTTCACAGAAGCTGTTTGTCAGTCCGATGCTGCGGTGCAGACAGACCGCAGAGCTGTTGTTTCCGGGGCAGGAGCAGGTTGTGATAGATAAACTGCGTGAAATGGACTTTGGGCGGTTTGAAGCAAAAAACTATATGGAACTTTCGGCGGAACCGGCTTATCAGGCATGGATAGACAGTGATGGCAGACTGCCGTTTCCGGAGGGAGAAGACAGGGAATGTTTTATCAAACGCACCATGGAGGGCTTTCGGCAGATGACAGAGCAGGCATGGCGGGAAAATTGCGGGCAGATTGCAGCAGTGGTGCATGGAGGCAGTATTATGGCAATACTTTCCCTGTCTGATGCAGGATGATTATTTTGCATATCAGGTACCGAATCTGGCAGGTTATGCATTTCAATATGAAGGAGCAGGAAAAAATACAGGCAGTGAGGAGAATAGAACCATGAAATATCATATCATTGCTTTTTTGGCAGGATTTATATTGGATCTTTTATGCGGAGATCCGCACTGGCTGCCACATCCCATCCGGCTGATCGGACATCTGATCGACATGCTGCAAAAACGTTTACTGCGGCAGACAGATACAGGCGTGGTAAAAAGACGAAACGGAGCAGTGCTGGTGGTAACGGTCTGTCTTTTTAACAGTGCTTGTGGCTGCAGTTATATTACTTGGTGCTTACTATCTGCACCCATATCTGGGCTGTCTGGCAGAAGCTGTAATGACCTATCAGCTTCTGGCACTGAAATGTCTGCGGGTAGAAAGCGAAAAGGTGTATACCGCACTGATACATGGGACAATAGAGGAAGCCAGATATGAGGTTTCCATGATCGTTGGCAGAGATACACAAACGCTGGATGAGGCAGGAGTGACGCGGGCTGCAGTAGAAACGGTAGCGGAAAATGCATCCGACGGTGTGATCGCGCCGATGCTGTACCTGGCGGTCGGAGGTCCTGTGGCAGGATTTTTTTTATAAGGCTGTCAATACAATGGACTCCATGATCGGGTATAAAAATGATAAATATCTCGATTTTGGCAGATGTGCAGCAAAACTGGATGATGTGCTGAACTATCTTCCTTCCCGGATCAGTGCGTGGCTGATGATTCTGTCATGCAGCCTGCTTGGAAAGGACTATAGCACAAAAGATGCGAAAAGAGTTTATCTGCGGGATCGGAGAAAGCATGCAAGTCCCAATTCGGCGCAGACAGAAGCTGCCTGTGCGGGGGCAACTGAGGCTCAGGCTGGCAGGACCTTCTTATTATTTTGGAAAGTTAGTGGAAAAGCCCTATATCGGGGACCCCCGAAGAGAAATTGAGCCGGAGGATATCAGACGCGCCAATAAACTGCTGCTGTACAGGACGGCATTTTCCTGTCTGCTATGCATTATGATGGTGTGGGCTGTCATAAATCAGATCCTATGATCAGTTGTCATCAGGTATCAGGCTCTGTAGAGCTGAACAGTGGAAGGAAAAAGCAGGAATCCGGAAGGAGACAGAAATGCACGGTGGAGATATTTATCGGCAGCAGGTAACATATGATTTTCGGTTAACATAAATCCGATTGGATTACCTGATGCGGTGAGGCAGGTCATGGAAAACAGTGGTGATCTTGCAATGCAGTATCCTGATCTGCAATGTCAGAAGCTTCGTATAAAGCTTGCAGACTGCCTGGGGATCAGGCCGGAGCAGATTTTGTGCGGAAATGGCGCCAGCGAACTGATCCTGGCTGTGTGTCATATGCTGCGTCCACAAAAGGCACTGTTGTCAGCTCCCTGCTTTTCCGGGTATGAGACGGCTTTGCAGGCAGTTGGAACAGAAGTGATCCGTGTTCCGCTGTCGGAAGCGGATGGGTTTGCTTTTTACAGAGGAATATGGCAGAAATCTGGAGACAAGGATAAAAAGAGGAAAAACCGGAGCTGTTGTTTCTGACAACGCCAAACAATCCGACCGGTAAGCTGACAGAACTGGGCGTATATCCGGCGATTATTGACGGTTTGTGAAAAAGACGGATACGTATCTTGTGCTGGATGAATGTTTCATGGAGCTGACCGGGCAGGCAGCGCAGTATTCTATGCTGCGGGAGATTGACAGCTATGAAAAACTGCTGATCCTGCGTGCTTTTACAAAAAGCGTTTGCAATGCCGGGCATCAGATTGGGATATCTGGTCGGAAAGCAGGCAGTTTTAAGCAGCGTACAAAAAAAGCAGTTACCGGAATGGAACGTATCAACACTTGCACAGGCTGCGGAGTGTCAGCACTTGCGGATACGAGGTATCTGGAGAGGGCATGCAGGCTGATCGGGTCGGAACGCGAACGTATGGGCCGGGAGCTTGAAAAGCTGGGCTGCAAGGTATATCCGTCAGATACAAATTATATATTGTTTTATGTAAAACCAATACGGCAGGCAGAAAAGCACAGACCGGAATCATGGCAGTGAAAAGAGATTATGTAAGAAGCCTGCTACGGATTGTCAGGCTGGGCCGGAGCAGGCAGCAGAGGCTGGATTAAAAAGCCAGATTACTCAGGAAACAGATAATGATCCGGGATTGCAGTGATTACCCGGGGCTTACAGATGGATATTACAGAGTGGCAGTAAAGTTATCTGAGGAAAACCGGATGCTGCTTGATGCAATGGCAGAAATTTTATGCTAAGCAGAATAAAGCAAGCGGGGAAATAGAAAAGAGGAATAAGATACTATGAAAGAGCTTGAATTCGTAAAACCCGGAGACATCGAAAAAAGAAGTTTTGCCATCATTGCAGAAGAGCTTGCAATGCGGCATATTACGATAAAGGAAGAGGAAGCACCCATTACAATGCGTGTGATCCATACAAGTGCGGATTTTGAGTATGCAGACACCATGACGTATTCGGAAAATGCGATCGAAACAGCCAGAACACTCCTGCAAAACGGTGCTGATATTGTGACGGACACAAATATGGCAAAGGCGGGAATCAACAAAAAAGGTGCTGGCAGATCTTGGTGGTCAGGTACATTGTTTCATGGCGGATGAGGATGTGGCACAGGAGGCAAAGACAAGAGGGGTAACGCGTGCCACAGTCAGTATGGAACGTGCTGCAAAGCTTGAGAAGCCTGTTATTTTTGCAGTCGGAAATGCACCGACAGCATTGATCTCATTATATGAGATGATGCAGGAGGGCATTTTCAAACCGGCGTTTGTGATCGGTGTTCCGGTTGGTTTTGTAAATGTGGTGGCGGCCAAAGAGCTGATCATGGAAACAGATGTTCCTTATATTGTCAATCGCGGCAGAAAAGGCGGCAGTAATATCGCCGCCGCTATCTGTAACGGGCTCTTATATGGACTGAGAGACAGATAAAAAGGAAAGCTGGACATAAAACAGATTGGCAAAATGTGATGGAATATGAGATGGAATATGAGATGAAATAGAAGGGAGGCGGCATGATGCGATATGGCTTTACAACGGGAAGCTGCGCGGCGGCAGCAGCAGCGGCGGCATGTTATATGCTTCTGACAGGCAGAAAGAAGGAAGAAATGACGATCCTGACACCAAAAGGGATTTCTTATACAGCCAAATTGGTTGACATAAGTATAAATGAGAGCAGTGCAGCCTGTGCGATCGTAAAAGATGGCGGAGATGATCCGGATATCACGACAGGCGCGCATATTGTCGCAGAAGTTGCCTTCATGAAAAAAGAAAGCCTGCAAAAAGAAAGTCGGCAGAAAGATAAGACTGATGCTGTGCAGCAGATCATCATACGTGGCGGAAAAGGCGTCGGCAGAGTAACAAAGCCGGGGCTGGATCAGCCGGTTGGGGAAGCGGCGATCAATCATGTGCCGCGGGAAATGATCGAAAAGGAAGTGCGAAGGATCTGTGCGCTTTGTGATTATAACGGAAAGCTGCAGGTAACCATTTCTGTTCCGGAAGGCGAAGAGATTGCACAGAAGACCTTTAATCCAAGACTTGGCATCACGGGTGGTATATCTATTCTGGGAACAAGCGGGATCGTAGAGCCGATGAGCAGTCAGGCACTGCTTGATACAATACAGGTCGAACTCAGGCAGAAAAAGGCAATGGGACAGCAGATGATAGCGGTAACGCCGGGTAACTATGGACTTGATTTTATGAAGGAAGCCTTTGCTTACGATCTGGAAAAGCGTGAAATGCTCCAATTTTATCGGAAATACGATCGATATGGCGGCAGAAACAGGATTTTGTGGTATGCTTTTAACAGGGCATATCGGTAAGCTGGTAAAAGTATCCGGTGGTATTATGAATACGCATTCCAAAGAGGGGGATTGCAGAATGGAGCTGCTTGCAGCAGCGGCACTGAAAAGCGGCGGCAGTAAAACGCAGGCGCTGGAGATTCTGGAGGCAGTTACAACGGAGGAAGGTATCCGTCTTTTGCAGGAAGGCGGTAATCTGCAAAAGACCATGCAGATACTGATGGAAAAGATCATGTTTTATCTGCAAAAACGGGCAGCAGGCAGGCTGCAGATCGAGTGTATGATGTATGCGAACGGATATGGATTGTTAGCTGAGAGTAGTGGCGCAGAGGCTATGCTGGAGGCTTTGATGAAGAAGAATGGAAACTGATAGATTGTAGGAAGAGGAAACGGAAATGGTTTATTTTGTAGGAGCAGGCAGCGGAGCGGCAGATCTGATCACAGTACGTGGTAAAAATCTGCTGGAAAAGGCAGATGTGATCATTTATGCAGGATCACTTGTCAATCCGGAGCTTTTGACATATGCAAAAGAAGATTGTGAAATACACAACAGTGCCTATATGACGCTGGATGAAGTGATCGCAGTGATGGAAAATGCAGAGAAAGCAGGAAAGACGGTTGTCAGACTGCACACGGGCGAGCCAAGTATATATGGCGCAGTGCGGGAGCAGATGGATCTTCTGGATGAAAAAGGGATCACTTATGAAAGCTGCCCCCGGGGTAAGTGCATGCTTTGGAGCGGCTTCGTCATTGAATCTGGAATACACGCTGCCCGGTATTTCACAGTCGCTGATCATCACACGGATGGAAGGAAAGACAAAGGTGCCACCAAAGGAAAGCATAGAAAGCTTTGCCGCACATCAGGCGAGTATGGCGATCTATTTAAGCACGGGAATGCTGGAAGAGCTTTCCGGGCGGCTGACAGAGGGCGGTTATCCGGCAGAAACGCCTGCAGCACTTGTATATAAGGCAACCTGGCCGGAGGAAGCGTGCTTTGTGACCACGATCGAAAAGTTAGCACAGACTGCAGCAGAGTACGGTATCACCAAGACTGCGATCGTTCTGGTGGGTGATGTGATCGCACATGCAGGCTATGAAAAATCGCGGTTATATGCACCTGATTTTGAAAACAGAATTCAGAAAAAGACGAGCTGATAGTTAAGGAAGCATCCGATAAAAACATGGATGAGAATGGGAAAGCAACATGGTAATCAGAGTTTGTGCGTTTACAAAGCAGGGAAGACAGACCACGGAAAAATTAATAGAAAAAATGCCGTCTCTTCATCTGAAATGGCGGGAGGACGAGCCACTGCAGGAATGGACAGGGGAGGCGTTTGCAGATCATCAGCCCATCCTGTTTGTCGGTGCCTGTGGAATAGCGGTTCGTGCAATAGCACCCTTTGTGCAGGATAAGCTGACAGACAGCCCGGTGCTTGTGATGGATGAAAAGGGAAAGCATATCATTCCGCTCCTGTCAGGGCATATCGGCGGGGCAAACGAGCTTGCCCTGCAGGCTGGCAGAAGCGACAGGGGCAGAACCGGTGCTTACAACGGCGACAGATGTGAATCATATATTTGCGGTTGATGTATTTGCAAAAAAGAACGGGCTTCGCATTGAAAACAGGGATGGCATCCGGTATATTTCCGATAAGCTGCTGCGTGGGCAACAGGTGTCTGTGCAGTTAGACGAGGCTTTCTCATTTCAGATAAGCGAAGCGGAACTGCCGGAGGGGCTTGTCTTATATGAGGGGAGAACCAGATCTGATCTAAGCCCTGATCTTGTAATCTCTACAATGCAAAATAAGATAAGGAAACATAATGAGGTAAGAAAAAATACAGAGGTATTGTATCTGACAGCAAAGCCTTATGTGCTGGGGATAGGCTGTAAAAGGGAAAAAGCCTGACAGAACTGAGAAACTTTGTGGAGCATCATGTAACGGAGGAGCAGCGCAGAGACTGTTATGCGATTGCAAGCATAGATTTAAAAGCGGAAGAGGTGGGGCTGCAGGAACTGGCACAGTATTATGGCATACCGCTCATCACATATAGCAGCGAGGTGCTTTCACAGGTAGAAGGCTCGTTTTCCGAATCTGATTTTGTAAAAGAAACAACGGGAGTCGGAAGTGTATGCGAGAGGGCAGCAGTTTGTCTTGGAAAGGGCCGGCTTCTGCAAAGAAAGATTGCAGAAGATGGCATGACGCTGGCGGTAGCGGAGAGAATTCCGGAGAAACTGGATTTCTTGTCTTGCCAAGATAGCATATTCCGGGATATATCCTGAAAGAAAACGGATATTTCTTTCTATTTTCAGGAATATTCGCCCAAAACAACAGAAAAATGAGAAAATGTATGAAGCATATAGATACCAATGGGATATTCTTCCTCTAAAATTAGTAAATATAAGAAAAAAGTATGAAACTGTGAGCGAGGTAGAAATGAAAATTCGTCCTAAATAATGCAAATCTACAATATAGGGTGAAAAAAGGACTAAAGCCGGCATCAGATCAAAAGGAAAGAGATAAAAATAGAGAGAAAAATCATCCTAAAGTAATAAAAAGTACGAAAAAGTATGAAATTGCAAATAGAAAGATAAATCAGGTTCGCCCAAAAGAACAGAAAAGCAAGAAATGGTATGAAGAGGGTCACAACAATGACAGATCATATAAAAAATGAAGCCGAAGTAGAAGAAGACAACATGAAAGTGAAAAAAAATAAATCAAAAGCAGAATCCATCATCTACATTATTGGAATGGGACCGGGCAGTCAGGAAATGATGACGCAGCAGGCGAAGGATGCACTGGAAGCAAGTGATGTGATCGTAGGCTATACGGTTTATGTGGATCTGCTGAGAGCATTTTACCCGGATAAAGAATTTGTGACGACACCGATGCGGCAGGAGATCGAACGTTGCAGGATCTGTTTTTCACTTGCAGGCGAAGGTAAAACAGTATCTATGGTATGCAGCGGAGATGCGGGCGTATATGGAATGGCAGCCCCGATGTATGAACTGCAACAGGAAAATAAGGCGTATCAGCAGACGGAGCTTGTCGTGCTGCCGGGAATCACAGCAGCAAACAGCGGAGCGGCGGTTCTGGGTGCACCACTCAACCATGATTACTGTGTGATCAGCCTGAGTGATCTGCTGACACCGTGGGAACAGATTGAAAAACGTTTGACAGCGGCTGTGCAGGGAGATTTTGCGATCGCTGTTTACAATCCGTCCAGCCATAAGCGCAAGGATCATCTCAAACGGGCATGTGATATTATGTTAACTGCAGGCGCATCACCGGACAGAGCCTGCGGTTATGTGGAAAATATAGGAAGAGACGGAACCAGGGCGCATGTGCTGACACTCGGACAGCTCAGAGAAACGCCGGTTAATATGTTTACCACTGTATTTATTGGAAATTCTAAGTCTGTGATCATGGGAGATAAGCTGGTAACAGGGCGAGGGTATCGGATATGAAAAAAGTTTTGATCTATGCGGGAACAACAGAAGGCAGAGAACTGGCACAGGAACTTGCCAGAGAGCGTATTTACTGTGACATCAGTGTGGCAACGGAATATGGCAGACAGATCATGGATGAAAAGATTTCGCCGTATATCTGTATTTTACAGGGCAGAATGACAGCAGAACAGATGCGCCTAAAGTGTGAAAATGAGCAGTATCTGGCGGTAGTAGATGCCACACATCCGTTTGCAACGGAGGTATCTGTGAATATCCGGGAAAGTCTGAAGGGATTGGATATTCCCTATTTCAGGCTGGGGAGAGAAAAGATTCCGGGGAAGAAGGAGAACGACAGGCAGGAGAACGACAGGCAGGAGAACGACAGGCAGAAGAACAGAATTACATGGCAAGGAAATATTTTCAAAATACAGCTGCCTGTGTGGAAGCGTTAAAGAAAACAGAAGGCACGATCTTTCTGACAACAGGAAGCAAAGAACTTTCTGCTTTTTGCCGGGAGAAAACGATCAGAAAACGACTGGTCGTACGTGTGCTTCCCGGGATGGAAAGCCTGCAGGAGTGCGTCAGAAACGGACTGGAGGGCAGACAGATCATTGCCATGCAGGGACCATTTTCCAAAGAAATGAATCTTGCCATGATCAGGCAATATCAGGCATCTGTTCTGGTTACCAAGGAAAGCGGTAAAACCGGCGGAGAGGATACAAAGCTCGCAGCCGCTGGTGAGGCGCAGATTCCAAGCTATATCATTCTCAGACCAGATGAAAAAACACCTGTTATGGATATGGACGAAGTGCTGGAGCAGCTTAGAAGGCTGGAAAGCGTGACAGATCCATCGCGTAAAAAGACGCAAGAAGGACAGGATCTGTTTGACCTGTACGACACAAAAACAGAAGAGGTAGTTTACCAGAAAGTTCATGAATGTCAAGAAAATAAAGAGCAGGAAAAGAAACAGGAGCAGCAACGGAACCTGCAGATCACGCTGGCGGGAATCGGTATGGGAGCAGAAGCATTGCTGACAGAGGAAGTCAGAAATCGGATCGCAGAAGCTGATTATGTGTTTGGCGCAAAAACGCATGGTAGAAAGTATAAAGAAATTATGTAAACAAAATGTAAAAACATACAACTGTTATTTATCAAAAGATATCATTCCTTTGATTGAAAATATACAGGAAAACAGTGTAAAAATCGTAATTTTGTTTTTCCGGTGACACAGGATTTTACAGCGGCTGTGAAAAATTATATAATGAATTATGTAAACATAAAGGAATGGGAAAGGCAGAAGTACTGCTCGGGGATTTCTTCGCTTTCCGTGCTTTCCGCCCGGACAGGGATCAGCTGGCAGGATGCGAAGATCTTATCAACCCATGGTGTGGAGCCTGCTTTGTGGAAGAGCAGATTGCTGGATGCGGCAAAGCATGAGAAAAAGACCTTTTTCCTGACATCCGGCGTGGCAGATGTGGAGGAAATCGGGAATCTGCTGAGCAGCGAATTTGCAAAAGAAGAATGCAAAAACTTAAAAAATATATCTTGGGTATCAGCTTTCTTATCCGCAGGAGTGGGTCAGATGTCTGACAGTAGATGAATTATGTAAACTGATGAACAGAGATCATAACGATGGTTGGCAAGATAGTCTACAGAACAGTTTGCAGGAAGATCCGCAGGATCAGCTGCAGGATAAGCCCGAAGAAGGGCTGTACGCTGGTATGCTTATCAATGAGCAACCGAAGAAGCACAGACTGACACCGGGCTATCCGAATGATGTGTTTATCCGGGGACAGGTTCCGATGACGAAAGAAGAAGTCAGGTCGGTTTCTATATGCAAATTACATTTGACAGAGGATGCGGTTGTATATGATATTGGAAGCGGAACAGGTTCTGTATCGGTGGAGATCGCAGCACTGTCGCCGCGTGTGCAGGTATATGCCATGGAAGTAAATGGAGAAGCTGTTTCTCTGCTGGAAGAAAACTGCAAACAGTTCGGTTTACATAATGTAAGATGCATCAGGATAAAAGCACCGGATGGACTGGAAGATCTGCCTGTGGCGACACATGCTTTTATTGGAGGCAGCAAAGGGAAATCTGCGGAAATCCTGTGGACATTATATCGGAAAAACAACCATATGCGGATCGTGGTCAATGCGGTCAGCATGGAAACAATTTGTCAGATGCAGGAACTGTTAAAAGAATTGCCGGTTGAGCAGGAGGAAATTCTGCAGCTTTCAGTAACGAAAACGAAGCAGCTTGGCGGTTATCATATGCTGCAGGCGGCAAATCCGGTATATATATATATGCATTTACATTTGCGGAGACATTATCATAGGATGTCGAGGTCTAAAGCTCCCGTGGGTTTAGAACTTTTGACCCTGGCGTCATCCTATTAGAATATCAAAAAAAGATACAGGTAGCATATAATCCGAGGAACAGATACCGGGAAATCAGGAAATAAAGAAGCAGGCAAGGAGAAGAAGCATGACATATCCCAGAATTATGATCGCCGCACCAAAGAGTGGGAGCGGAAAAACATATATCACATGTGCTTTATTACAGGCACTGCAGATGCGCGGATATCATGTAGGTGCGTTTAAAAAGCGGACCGGATTATATTGATCCGATGTTTCATACGACCGTTCTGGGAATCCCGTCTAAAAATCTGGATCCGTTTTTTCTCGGAAAAGGATCAGGTCAGAAAATTATTTCAATTTGATAACAGTTATGATATTTCGGTGATAGAAGGTGCCATGGGACTGTATGATGGACTGGGGGGAATTACAAAGCAGGCATCTGCTTATGAGCTTGCAAGTGATTTACAAACACCTGTGATCCTTGTGATCGATGCAAAAGGAATGGGGTATTCTGTCGTGGCACAGATCAAAGGATTTCTGGCACTGGATGAGAAAAATTTGATCAAAGGTGTCATTTTAAACAGGATATCCGAAATGTTCTGCAAGACCATAACACCTGTGATAGAAAAAGAAACAGGCGTGATTGTATTGGGCTGTTTTCCGGAACAGGAGCAGAAATGGGAGAGCCGTTATCTGGGCTTGCAGCTTCCTGCGGAAATAAAAGATATAAAAGAACAGGTGCAATCTGCAGCACAGGCACTGGAAAAAAAACAGTCCGTGTTGAACAGATCGTAGAGCTGGCAAAACATGGCACCGGAGATGCAGGAGTGGCAAGTGACAGAAGCGCATCTCATGCCAGAAATAAATGCACATAAAATGACATACATGTTACAACATAAGACAGAAAAAGCCGGAAAGACCGGAAATTATACAGCTAACACTTCTGTCAGAATCGGGTGGCAAGAGATGAAGCGTTCTGTTTTTATTATGCGGACAATCTTCATATGCTGCAGGAAGCGGGGGGCAGAGCTTGTGTATTTTTCACCGCTTAAGGATCAGACACTTCCGCCTGATCTGGATGGTCTGCTTCTGGGAGGCGGGTATCCGGAGCTGTTTGCCGGGCAACTGACAGCAAATAAAAACATGCGAAATGAAATCAGAGAACAATATCTGGAAGGTAAACCGGTACTGGCAGAGTGCGGCGGCTTTATGTATCTGCAGGAGAAGCTGATCACGGCGGATGGAAAAAGAATATCCGATGGCCGGTGCTATAACGGGCGTATGCGAAAAAAAGAAAGACTGATCCGGTTTGGATATGTTACAATAGAACCGGAGCAGGGACAAGAAGGATTACTCCGACAGGGGAGAGCAGATCAGGGGACATGAATTTCATTACTTTGACAGTACAAATAACGGATGTGATTGTATAGCCGGAAAGCCGGTCGGGAAAAAGAAGCTGGACATGTATCCATGCAGACAGATCACATTTTATCGGATTCCCGCACCTGTATTATCCGTCCTGCCCTGATTTTGTTATAAATTTTGTGGAACAGTGCAGAAATTGGAACAGAAAAAAAGGAAAGGAGCAAAATAGAAAATGAATGATTCCTACCGCTATTTTAAAAACAGGGCATGCCAGTATTATCCGTGCCATAAGGGAATTGAGGAACTGAATTGTCTGTTTTGTTACTGCCCGTTGTATACGCTTTAAGTGTCCGGGAAATTATCATTATCTGGAAAAGGACGGGAAAAAGATCAAGGTCTGTACCGATTGTACTTTCCCCGCATCAGCCGGAAAATTACGATAAAGTGATGCAGATACTAAAACACCAGATGTTCTGATCGGGAGCAGCAGAAAGGAAAACAGGGGGAAAAGAATGGCCAGACAAAAAATTATATACCACTTTCCAAAGAACTTGAGGAACGGATCCGGGAAGACAGGGAGAATCATGTAAAAATCCATATGCATGTTCCGATGATGCTGTGATACGACGGGATATGGCACATGATAAGCAGACGATCTGGCGCCCGGCATTTGTCAGGGATTGTGAAAAGATCATGCATATCCCATATTACAATCGTTATGCGGATAAAACACAGGTGTTTTCTTTGTATAAAAACGATGATATTTCCAGACGCGCATCTCATGTACAGCTTGTATCGAGAACAGCGCGTAACATTGGACAGGCACTGAACCTGAATCTGGATCTGATCGAGGCAATTTCAATCGGACATGATATCGGTCATACGCCGTTTGGACATGAGGGGGGAGCGGAAGCTCAGCCAGATTTATCATGATCATACAGGACGCTATTTTAACCATAATATTCACAGTGCGAGGGTGCTTGACAGAATCTTTCCTGTGAATTTAAGCCTGCAGACACTGGATGGGATCATCTGCCATAATGGCGAGATGGAAATGCAGGCATATAAGCCACAGGCGTATACGGATTTTAAGGTGTTTGATCAGAAGATGGAAATGTGTTATACGGAGAAGGGCGCTACGAAGAAGTTGATTCCTGCTACACTGGAAGGCTGTGTCATGCGTGTTTCCGATATTATTGCATATCTGGGGAAAGACAGACAGGATGCGGTCAAGCTCGGTCTGATCGCAGATGATGAGGCGTTTGAGGACAGGGGAATCGGTAAGATCAATGCGGAGATCATCCATAATATGACTGTCAATATCATTGAACGGTCTTATGGAAAACCATATCTGCAGATGGATCCGGAGTTTTATGAGGCATTTTCCATCGGTAAGAAGGAAAATTACGAACGGATCTATGCGCACGACAGTAACCGCAAGATATTTGATGAGCAGATTTATCCGATGTTTGATGCAATTTATGAAAAACTGCGTGAAGATCTGGTCAATCATGACAAAACGTCTGTTATTTATAAACATCATATGGAATATATCAGAGAGCATACGAAATATTATGCAAAAGATTTTGCATATGAGGACGAACAGGTAGACGATATTGTTGTGGACTATATCGCAAGCATGACGGATGATTATTTCATCGACTTATACGAATACCTGTTTCCGCATGGTAAATACAAAGTCCGCTACATCGGCTATTTTGAATAATGCAATGCATCTGCGAAGCAGATGCATTATGTAGCCTCGCCCATTTTTCATGGGCGAGGTTCCATAGAAGCTTTTATCGTGCTTCGTCAGCAGCTTCTAAGCTGCATGGCTGCCCTTCTAACGGACAGGCATCTCTGCAGGGACTGCAGTCACAGTCCACATAAGTATCGCCAACCTTAACAGTTGCACCAAATTCGACAGGAAGATCGATCTGGATCTTTTGGGAAATGACAAAATCACATTTTCCATTGACTATTCCTTTACAGTCCATACAGGTATGATTGATGACTGCGCTGCCACGGCATTTCACACAGGCAGGACCGGTGACTGCATAAGGACTGATCGAAACAGGCAGACAGACGGTTGCGGATTGGGAACCAATGGTAGGACAGGTAGAAGAATTACATCCTATAGAATCGTTCATAAGATGCTCACTTTCTGATCATTTATTACTATATGATATGTAGCTGCGGCGGGAATGTGCTATGATTTATGATCATGATGCTGAATCGGGGAAACAGCTTAGAGGCACAGAAGCACGGATATAGTGTCAGGAGCCAAAAACGATATGATGACATGAAAGATATACAAATACGAAAAAAGAGTAGGTGACAGATATGGAAAAGAAAAGAAGAGAATCCAGCTGTGATTCCTGTGTGAATTACGTATATGACGAAGATTATGAGTGTTATTGCTGTGACATGGATTTAGATGAAGATGAAATGGCACGTTTTATGGCAGACAGCGTACGCGACTGCCCATACTACCAGCTTGACAACGAATACCTCGTAGTCCGCCATCAAATGTAATGCATCTGTTTACAGATGCATTACATTTGATGTATCTACAAAGAGTATTGTATAAAGGGTTGTATCTGTAATAAGCAATCGATAGTGTAGCCGACCGGAGAGATTTATCGGTCACTTTACCGGAGCGAGCGATCACAAAGCTTTGATGAAATGTAATGGATTTGCTTGTCAAATCCATTATGCAGACACCGAGCATCGGTGAAACCGATTATACATGCTCGGTGTTTCCCCGTGACGGGAGCCCGGTAAAATGTGACTCAGATAAATCGCAGGGTAGGCAAACGTGATTGCGTTTACAGATACAACCCTTTTTTAATACTACTTTAAAATCTCTTATAAAATCTTCGCCAGAAACGATTTCAGTCGTTCGCTCTGCGGATGATCAAACAATTCTTCCGGTGTGTTTTCTTCCAGAATCTTGCCTTCATCAATAAACATGACACGGCTTGCAACTTCTTTTGCAAATCCCATTTCGTGCGTGACGATCAGCATTGTCATACCGTTGTATGCCAGATCCTTGATAACGGCCAATACCTCACCGACCATTTCCGGATCCAAAGCGGAGGTTGGCTCATCGAAGAGCAGTACCTCAGGATTCATACACAGAGCACGCACGATCGCGATACGCTGCTTCTGACCGCCGGATAACTGGCTTGGATAGGCATCTGCTTTATCGGAAAGTCCAACGCGCTCCAGATATTGCATGGCAAGCTCTTTTGCATCCTTTTCGGACATCCCCTGCAGCTTCATGGGAGCAAGCGTCAGATTCTTTAAGATCGTCATATGTGGGAACAGATTAAAGTGCTGGAAGACCATTCCGATCTTCTGACGATAGGCATCAATATTCAAATGCTTATCTGTGATATCATTGCCCTCAAAGTAGATCTTGCCGCCCGTAGGCATTTCCAGAAGATTGAGGGAACGCAGGAAGGTTGATTTACCGGAACCGGATGGACCGATGATAACGACAACCTCACCTTTTTCGATATTTGTAGAAATATGGTCAAGCACAAGACCGTTGCCAAATGATTTACAAAGTCCTTCTACATGAAATAATGATTTATCGCTCACTGTTACGCAGCCTCCTTTCTAACTGTCTGACTAAGGCTGAAAGGATCATGACCAGAATCAGGTAAATCAGTGCTACTGCCAAAAGAGGCATAAACGCATTATAAGTACGGCTTCTGATGATATCACCGCCACGTGTCAGATCCATCAGACCGATGTATCCGCAGATGGAAGTTTCCTTTAATAATACGATAAATTCGTTTGCAAGGGCAGGTAATACATTTTTAAATGCCTGTGGCATAATGATGTACCACATGGTGCTTGCATAGGAAAAACCAAGGCTTCTGCCGGCTTCTAACTGACCGCGGTCAATGGACATAATACCGGAACGTACGATTTCTGCAACGTAAGCGCCGGAGTTGATACCAAATGCCAGAAACGCAACTACAACTTTATTTAAGTTAGAAGAAGCGAAGATCACGTAATACATGATCAAAAGCTGTACCATGGTCGGAGTGCCACGGATCACTGTCAGGTAGATATTACAGATCGCATTTAAGAATTTCATCTTTCCGGTCTGGTCATACGTAGACCGGATCACTGCAACCAGAAAGCCGAGGATGATTCCGATGATCGCGGCAAACGCCGTGATCAACAGAGTAGTACCAAGACCTTGCAGCAGGTACAGATAGCGGGATTCATCTATAAAAAGTTTTGTTGAAAGCTTGCAATAAAATCACTCAATTATGTTCACCTATTTTCTTACGATAATAACCTGTGTAGCAGTTGTATATGGATCAGAGAAGTCGATATTCTTTAAACGATCTTCTGTAACAGTCATACCTGCAACACCCATATCAGCTTTACCGGACTGTACAGCGTTGATGATAGAATCGAATTCCATATCTTCAATCTTCAGTTCATATCCAAGCTTATCGCAAAGTGCCTGTGCCATATCAGCATCGATACCAACGATTTCGTTTCCTTCGTAGTATTCGTATGGCTCGAAAGCAGCGTTTGTTGCCATTGTCAGAGTACCGTTGGAACGGTCTACATTTTCAGGAGATTCATAAGGACATGTGCCCTTTGTATCATCACCGATGTAGTTAGCTGTGATCTTGTCTAAAGTACCGTCTTCCTTTAACTCAGCAAGTGCGCTGTTGATCTTTTCTGTTAAGTCTTTGTTATCCTTGGAAATACAGATCGCATATTCCTCTACTGCGAATTCTTCATCTAAGATCTTCAGATCGTCATTCTTCTCAACAAATGCCTTAGCAGGCTGCTCGTCGATGATAACGCAGTCGATCTTGCCCTGCTTTAATGCCTGAACAGCATCGTTTCCTTTGTTGTAACGTTCGATCTTGGAAGCAGGGTGTGTCGGCATCTGCAGGCTCTTCATAATCAGATGCATAAATATCACCTGTTGTACCGAGCTGTACACCGATCGTCTTGCCCGGAAGATCATCTACAGAATTGACTGTATTCTCGGAACTTTGCTGCCGCAGCCTGCAAGCAGTGTCATGCCGGCTACTAATGAAAGTGCTACAAATTTCTTTTAAATTTCTCATTTTACTCCTCCTGCATTTTTGCAAATTGCATATTATTCGCGGTAAGTCGTATCTCATACATAGGATGAGTCAGCCTGAAAACTGACCAATATTAAAAATGTAGTATGCTTACCATCAAATTTCAACTTAGTATAGCAGAATGTTAAAATGAATACAATATACAGTTTGAAAAAGAATGCTGTCACAAGATGAATATATTTGACAATTTATGTGGAAATCTGACGGAAAATAGAGTACAATTTTAAATAATAAGTGCATAAAATGCATGACAAGTGATAATGGAGGCAGCTAGGCTATGAAATTGTTAGAAGAGAGAATCAAGAAGGATGGAATTGTGAAGCCGGGAAATGTGTTGAAGGTAGATAATTTCCTGAATCATCAGATGGATATTGCATTGTTTAATGAGATGGGCAAGGAGTTTAAAAGACTGTTTGCAGACTGCAAGGTCAATAAGATTCTGACAATCGAAGCGTCCGGTATCGGGATTGCCTGTATCGTGGCACAGTATTTTGATGTGCCGGTTGTTTTTTGCCAAGAAGGCACAGAGCATCAATATTGACGGAGATGTTTATTCCACAAAGATCCAGTCATTTACCCATCAGAGAGTATACGATGTGATCGTATCGAAGAAATATCTGAACCCGAAGATCATATTGATCATAGATGATTTCCTTTGCAAACGGATGTGCCTTAGAAGGTCTGATCGATCTTGTACAGAGTGCAGGCGCAACAGTAGAAGGTATCGGAATTGCCATTGAGAAGGGCTTCCAGCAGGGCGGAAAGCTGATCAGGGACAGAGGATCCGTCTGGAATCACTTGCGATCGTAGACAGCATGGAAGGCGGAGAACTGGTATTCCGTGAGCAGTAAGTGAAAACTGCTTGTTTGAAAGAACAAGCTTTATGGCTAAGGGTAGGATAGCTGTGTAAAGACGGAAAAGCAGAAGGAGAAGGATATGATTTATAAATGTAGAAATTGCGGTGCAAACGCAGTTTATTCCCCGGAAAAGGGTACGATGTACTGTCCTTATTGCGACAGCCAGGACAGCGAAGAACTTGCACCGGGCGGTGGAATGGCTGTCTGCATGAACTGCGGCGGTGAGCTGAAGCCGGGAGATTATATGTCCGCGGTCAAATGTGAGCATTGCGGAACTTATGTGATTTTTGAAGAACGGACGGAAGGCTGCTATAAGCCGCATGTGATCCTTCCATTTAAGCTCGGGAAAAAGGAAGTGCAGAGAAGATCCGGGCACGCTATGCGAAATCTGCATTTATTCCGGCGGATTTTCTGTCTGATGCAAAGCTGTCAGAGATTGAAGGTATGTATATCCCGTTTTTCTGTATGATTTCGACTGCCATTATAATATCAGGGCAACAGGAAAGTAAGATACGGACATGGAGAAGCGGAAACTATGAATACACGGAGACGTCTCTGTATCAGGTGGAGCGTGATGCAACGATCGATTTCGAAAAACTGCCGGTAGATGCATCTATTGCAATGCCGGATGAAGCCATGGATCTGATCGAGCCGTATGACTATAAGGCTCTGGAAGATTTCCAGACAAAATACATGTCCGGATTCTTTGCAGAAAATATAATATGGATGCCACGGAGCTTGGTCCGCGTGCAAAGGATAAGGCGAAGGCTGATGCAAAGGCCATTATGAATAAGACGGTCACCGGATACAGTACGATCACAAACCGGACGGATAATGTCACGATGGATGAGAAAAGGCGGATTATGCCCTGCTTCCGGTCTGGTGTTATTCCTATAAATATAAAGGGAAGGACTACCTGTTCAAAATGAATGGGCAGACAGGCAAGATCGTCGGCAAACCGCCCGTCTCCTGGGCAAGAGTCCAGGGCTACGGGGCAACGGTATTTGGCTGTACATCTGCAATCCTTGC